>WNGK01045450.1_pt1 | contig 10306 bp, 9 predicted proteins | sample 5400601 | NCBI WGS metagenome assembly WNGK01 (sample SAMN13153376, study PRJNA577476) | soil metagenome | isolation source: 60 cm soil or saprolite under Garry oak tree replicate 1 | place: USA:California | collected 2016-06-15 | reverse complement strand
CGTGCGCATTGGCCAGGTGCCCTGGATGGCGAACCCGACACGGATTACGGCGTCGAGAAACGTCTCCCACCCCGTGCTGACGGTGCCTTCCTGGCTCTCGCTCTCCGACTGCTTAAATGCGTAATAGATGGTTACCGGGAACGCCGGATGTGCTTGCTCGATGAGGCGATACATAGCCTGCGTCATCCCTGCCAAAAAGAAGGCTTCGGCTTGCTCCCTGCCACCATGACGGTAAGCCGTAGCCACTAGCTCGTCGGCCTTTGGCACGGCGACCGTGGCGAAGAGTTCGGAGAACACGGGCTGCAGCGAGCGCCGTAGCCAGACATAGAAGAAGTCCGACAGGTCAGCATAAGGTACATTGTCGTAGTAAGGGGGATCCGTAGAGATAAGCAACCCGGCCTTGCCTCGTGGAGCAATGGCATCAAGCTGTGTGACCTCAGAGGCAGGCCCCACTGCATGGCAACCACCCAAGGCATCTGCGACTATCCTCACGGAAGCGGCTAAGGAGCCGCCTATATCGCCGAGTGGATTGGTTTCCGCGTAGTCCCACACCATCGGTATGGCCTGCCGTGCGAAGATTCCTTTTGGGCGGTCCTCTTTTGTATACCAGGGTACAATCGTACAGCCATACTCAGCCGTCTTGTCCAGGCTGAACGCTAAGTATACTGCCACAGCATCAGCATACGCATTAGCGCAGGTGCCGCCCGCGAGGCCTTCGCCATCATCGGGCACGCCAGCAACGAGTGCGTCGCGCTTCACCCTCGCTTGCGCTTCCTGCACCATATCAGAGAATGTGGTCAACGCCACGAGCTGGCGATGTGTGAACAGATCGCTCCATTTCGTCATGCCGTATAGAGTCGGCGTGAATGCCCGGGCGTCTTCAACGAGCGCGCCTTCCGGCTCCCACTCCGGCTTTGCTTTCCGCACGACTTCTTCCATCTCCTCCGTCGGCGGTAGATACACGCGCCCGCGTTCACCCTCAGCCACAACCGCCATCAGGCGCGCGCCCATACGCCCGGCTCGGCCCTCAGCCTTGATGTAGTCGCCAGTGATCGGTGTCTCTGACATCACACAGCGGAAGTTCGCCCCGCGCGCGAGCTTAGTGCCGTTCTTCGCCGCCTCGGCGTTCTTGGGCTTTCCCATCTTCACTGTGAAACGGTAGCCACTGCCCTCGATCACCGGCTCGACGTATGCCTCCTTGCCCGCCTTGGTGGAGAGCATAAAGGTGGAGGCGAGCGGCACGTCCACCTGCGCGAAGGCGGGGTTCGGGCTCTTCACCGTGCGGGCCCAGGGCCAGGCAATCACGGTGAGGCTGCGCCCCATAAGTGGCTTCAGGTCGGGCCGCTCCTTCGCTATCTCCACCGTAACTTCCGCCTTCGGGTAGAGATGGCCGATGCGCCTCTCAGCCTCGTCGCGCATCCATTGGCCGTAATACCGGACGTCCTCGGCCAGCCCCTGCGTGCCGTGCCACTCCTTCTGGAGCAGTGTCCCCTCCTTGCGCAACTCAGGATTTACCGGCGGTCGCCCCGCGAACTTGGGCGGGATCTCAATCAGCGCCTTGTTGATAAGCACTGCCACCGGGTTCAGGTCAGAAGTGTGACTTTCAAGCCCCAGCCGCTGCGCTTCCAGCGGCAGCGTCCCACCACCTGCGAAGGGATCGTGGAACACCGGCAGCTTGTCCGGGTCGAACAGCTCTTTCGCACATGGGTGATCTCGGTTCTCAGCGCAGGTGGCGCGCCAACTCTTCCAGATCTCATCCCGCGCGTAGGCTAGCACGGTCTCGTTCGTGGTGCTCTCCCATTGCACCAGTTCCTCGATCAGCCGGAAGAGGCGCTGACGTTCCCTTTCCTGTGTCTCCTCGGTTGGGAACTTGTCCGGATGTGCCGAAGGATCGTCCACCATCTGTGCAAAGATCACCGCTCGCGCCGCCGCCAATGGTCTCTGTGCCCACCACTTGTGCAGCGACGAGGGATTCCCGCGGTAAATGTAGCTCTCCCGCACCGAAGCCTTGTTGATCGCTTCCAGCGGCAGGGCGACTTCAATGAGTTTTCTGCGATAGGTCATGATGTCTCTTCAATGGTGAAGCCGTGGCGAAGAAAGTCTGCCTGGATCGATTCCCATACAGCTCGCGCTTGCTCTACCGCAGCACGCGCGTCGGCTTCGGTCGCGTCTGGCCAATCGCCAGGGTAGCGCGCCTCTACCGCCCATTCAGTCAGCGCGGCTAAATCTGCATGATCGGTCTTTACCTGCCAATCATTTGGTACGAGATTACGCAACGCATCAAGATCGTGACGCCGGGGAAAATCGATCGCAAGAAAAACGAGAATGGCTTTCAGGGCTTTCTCCACGGATTGCTGAGCAAGCCAACAGATATGGCGAGGAACGACAACGCGCTGCTCAAGCAACGTCTCAGCGCCCTCTATGTCTTCGCGGGCATACCGCAGCCAACGCTGGGTTTCCATCAGGTGCTCAGCTTCGTTCATACAGCACCTTGCCCTCCCGAAGCGCTGGTCGTAACACCGTACCAATAAGATCGCCGCGGCGGGTGATTTCTTCCGGAGTCGTGACGACAATGTCTTTGCACACGGGTAAATCCGCCAGGGCGCGACGGATCGCAATCGCCGCCAGCCGTTTGTTCGCGACTTGAGGTAAGACCACAAGCAGATCTATGTCACTGTCCGGTCTGGCCTCACCGCGAGCATGAGAGCCAAAGAGAATGAGCCGGAGAGGATGAAAGTCCCGCACAATGCGGTCTGTCATTGTTTGGATCACATCAGTAGTCGTCATGCTCATACCTCAGAGAGCCGCTCGTTGGAACCCTGGGCCGATGTCACGCTGGCACCTCGCCTCTGACCAGGAGTTCACGGAAGTCGTAGTTCACACTCGTTACGCCGAAATCCGGCTCGCGCTGGAAGGGGTGGCGCACGTAGTGCACACGGTGCGCCTCGCCTGGCAGGAATTCGACGATGGCGAGAATGAAGTCCTCGGGCTTGTTAAGGGAGTAGAGGATCTCATTCTTCGTGACGGTGATCGTCGCCGCTCCCGCGACGCGGCCTTTCACTTCGAGGAAGCGCAGGTGGCCGGTACGCGGGTCGCGGCTCTCGATGTCGTAGCCCAGTTTCTCAAACTCGCGGTCTACAGGCTCATAGCCAAGCTGGCGTTCTACGTCCATGACAATGGCGCGGGCACGGGCAGCCACGGCCTGCGTGTCTGCTGGTTGCGACGGTTCCAGCAGTGCGTGGCCGGTCATTTGCGCCAGGAGCCCAGTGGGCACGACCACCAGTCCGCCCAGCGCCACCGGGGGCAGGGCCGAGACCTGCGCTTCCAGGTCCAGCTGCTCCATGCGCTTTTGGAGCCGTGCTTGCAGCTCATCGGCGCGGCGGCGCGCCTCCTGGGAGTTGAGGCGGGCATTGGCCCTGCCGGCCTGCTCTTGCAGTTTGAGTTCCTCGGCGCGGTGGTCCCAATAGCCAATCTCTTTGGTGAGGCGATCCTTGACCGCCGCCCGGGTCTTGTCGATCCATCCCAGACGCCGCCCGCGTACCTCCTGGAGGTGGGTGGGCACCACCTGCGCGATGGCGTGTGCGACCGCCTTCTGCTCCAGGTCGCGGGTGATCCAGGCACACGCAGGGTGCGACAGCAGATGGTCAATGTCCAGTTCGTTGGGTCGCAGCGGGCGATAGTCAAGATATGGCGCGTAGTGCAGGTGGCTCGCCTGGCCAGCGGCGTCCAGCTCCACATACAGCAACTGCTTCGAAATGGTGCGGCGCTCGCCGCTCCGTGTGCTACTGGCGTCCTGGAGGGCGTGCTCCAGGTAGAACAGCCCGCGCGGTGCCGTGCTAGGATCGCCCTCGTCCACCAGCACTGTACCACGGCGCAGGAGGTCACGGTGGCGTTCGAGCGTCAGGTCGAGCGCCGCGTCCAGCAGCGGGTGGCCGGGGCAGACAAAAGCCGCCAGGGGCTGGCCCTGCAGTGCGATGAGGGTTTTTTCGAAGGCTATGCGTTCGTAGCGCGGCAGTACTGGCTCACCAATGCCGATGAGGCGGTCGCGGTTACGGATAGGGGCTGGCACATGCGTGACCTCATAGCGGCGCGGCTCCGCCTCGGCGCGTTCCATCTCCTCGCGTACACGGGCCACGCGGCTCGCGTCCATGGCGTCATGCGCCAGGGCACGCTCTTCAAGCAGGGCCTGGAGCTGCGGACGATCCACCGCATTGGCAATCGCCTGGGTGAGTTTGGCGCGTACCTCGGGGCGCTCGCCGTAGCGAATCGCCTCCAGCAGCAGGTCGCGGAGCGGCCGACCCTCGAACTGGAGTTTGCCGAGCACATCGAACACCTGGCCACCGAGGGCCTCGCGAGCTTGTTCGAGCTTGTCAAGCAGAGTGCGGTACACATCGCCTTCGCGGGTCTCCTCGGCCACGAGGTTCCAGAGATGGCAGACCTCCGTCTGGCCAATGCGGTGGATGCGACCGAACCGCTGCTCCAGGCGGTTGGGGTTCCACGGCAAGTCGTAGACCTCTGGATCGTGCCCGAACGACTCCTGGGCCTTCAAGCGCTCTTCGCGGCCCAGGCCGCCGTGGATGACGACCACCGCTTCTTTGCGCCCAAGTAGCGTGCTCACACGGGTGTCGAGGTAGCTCAGGGTGTCACGGTGCTCGGTGAAGATGACAAGCTTCTGGCGCGGTGAAGGTGTGGGCGGTGGGAGGGTGCCGGCCCCATACATGACGGGTTCTTCGGCCACCTGATTGGCGATGGCCGCGGGCGTAAAAATGACGCTGAGTAAACCCGCCAGCTCGCGCCACTTCCGGTCCTCGCCACTCCGGCGTACGACGCCGGCAAGCGCTTCGAGGCGTCCGAGGGTGGCGAGCTCGGCCTGCAGCTCGTTGATGGTGCGCGCGGCGGTCGCCTGGTCCAGGATCTCGGCTTCAGCGGCTTCCACTTCGATGTCGGGGGCCTCCTCCAGGTCCTCCACGTCTTCGGAGTCGAGGGTGGGCACGGCCGTGGCGATCGCCATCGCCACAGCGCCCCGCTGGAGTAGTTCGAGCTCGCGGCACCGCTTCTCCAGGCGTTCGCGGCGGCGGCGGAGTGACTGGTAGATGGCCTCGGGCGAGGACGCAAGCCGTCGTTGCAGGATGGTCAGCGCAAAGCCCACCGTGCCGGCACGTTTGTCGTTCTGGAGGGCTTCGGCACGATTGAACTCGTCGCGCACGTAGTCGGTGACGGCCTTGTACAGCTGCGCTTCGGCGTTGGACAGCTTATAGGATTCGGTGTGGGCGATCCGCTCTGGAAACAGCGGCGTGCCATCAAACTTGCACAGGTTCTCCTTAACCATGCGGCGCATCAGGTCCGAGACCTCCACCTGGTGCACGCCATCGCGGAAGCGGCCCTCAAAGCGGTCGCCGTCGAGCAGCGCGAGGAAGAGTTGGAAGTCCTCCTCCTTGCCATTGTGGGGCGTCGCGGTCATCAGCAGGAAATGCCGCGTCAGGGGGGCGAGCAGTTGCCCGAGCTTGTAGCGCCGGGTGTATGTGATCTCACCGCCAAAGAAGGTCGCGGAGAGTTTGTGCGCCTCGTCACAGACCACCAGGTCCCAGTGGCAGCCTGGGGCCTGGAGCTTCTGCTGCACGTCCTCGTTCCGCGCGAGCTTGTCTAGACGGGCAATCACGAGGTTGTTTTCCAGGAACCAGTTGCCGGTACGTGCGGCTTCCAGCTTGTCGTTGGTCAGGATGTCAAAGGGCAACTGAAAGCGCCTATAGAGTTCGTCCTGCCATTGTTCGGCCAGGCTGCCGGGGCAGACCACCAGGCAGTGCTGCAAATCGCCACGCGCGATCAGCTCCTTGATGAGCAGCCCCGCCATGATGGTCTTGCCGGCGCCCGGGTCGTCGGCCAGCAGGAAACGCAACGGCTGGCGCGGCAGCATTGCCTCGTAGACTGCCGTGATCTGGTGCGGGAGTGGATCGATGAGGGACGTGTGCACGGCGAGCACCGGGTCGAACAGATGCGCCAGGCGGATGCGATGCGCTTCAGACACGAGCCGGAACAGATGGCCGTCGCCGTCGAAGCTCCAGGGGCGGCCCTGCTCGACTACGTCAAGGCGCGCTTCGTCGTGGCGATACAGCAGCTCGTTGGCGACCCGGCCAGTCGGGTTCTTGTAGGTGAGTTCCAGCGCCTCGGAGCCAAACCATTGGACACTGACGACGGTGACGAGGCTCTCCGGGAGGATGCCGCGCACGGCAGCGTTGGGTTGGAGGTCTTCGAGTATGCTCATGCGGCCAATCCTGAAGTGGAGTGCTCGCTGACAGGCGCTCCTGGCTGCAAGAGGGGTGCCCGTCGCACGCGTACAGGCTTATGCGAGAGGTGTCTCAGGAAGATCAGGCCACGAGCGACGTGCGTGGAGTCCGATGGCTCCAGGGTCTTGCGCCACGTATCGACGGCCAGGAAGAGCTCCGCCGCGAAACCACGATGGGCCCCGTGACTGTTCCTGGGTGTGGTTTCTCCGTCCTTTCGTCTTCCCCGTAGCATCCGTCCTCCTCGTTCCTTCATAGCCTTACTCATGGCGTCCCTCCAGCATTCCCGTCTGCATGAAGTCCCCCAGATACGGGGGCCGTATGCCTAGGTGCGGGGCTTGTCAGACATCAGTCCTCATCCTTGTGCCACCTTCTCGCGTGCCGGATGGACGTGGAAGTGTACGCCTTCGCGCTCTTGCAGATGGGCGATCACGTCAAAGAGGTTCCGCGCGTGCGGGTTACCTTTTGGACCCAGCATCCGCATCAGGCTTTTCGCGTCTTTCCCGGTCAATGTGCTGAGTGCCTCAAAGCCAATCGTGGCGTTGATGTAATCACGCAGAATGGTTTTCCCAGTGTCGGTATCCCCGGCAAGGAAGCAGTCGAGGGCCTCGCTCAAGAGCGCCTCGCGAAATGCGCGGTCTTTCTCAGCGCGTGCTTTGACGGTTTCCTTGAAATCGCGTGTCAGCGGCATGTTCAACGCTCCTGTTGCTTCCGGGCTTTGTATGCTGTCCAGAGGTCCTGCGCAGTCCGGATGTCGCGGTTCTGCCGCTTTTTCGTCCCTCCGCCCAGGAGAATAACCAGGTGTGTACCATCTTTCCCGAAGTAGACGTGGTAGCCTGGGCCATAGTCGATCCGCAATTCCAGCGCGCCGCCGCCCACGCCTTTCACGTTGGACACGTTGCCCTGCGCCAGGCGGGCGAGAGCCACCGTGACTTTCGCGGCGGCACGGGCGTCGAGATCCTCAAACCATTGCTGGAAGGGACTGCGGCCGTGAGGGTCCGTATACTCCCGCACTTCGAGCATGGTTCATGGTAACCAAAGCGTTACTAAGAAGAAAGGGAAATCTCTGGATGCCTGTCGTGTCCATCATGACGAGGGGACCCGGTCGGTCTCGTCATAGACCATGATGCCGGCCTGCCGGTCGCAGGCTTGCGTGCAGACCAGTATGGATAAGAGAAAAAGCCCTGACGTATCGCTCTCATTGGTCTGCAAGGCTCCTGGCCACAGTGTTGTATGAGTCCGCAACAATGGCGTGTGCGAGAGTGAGAACCGTGCCCGCTCGGTGTGCCTCGGCTGCGGTTTTCGTGATCGCGGGAGCGCATCGAGGTCCATCTGTTCCTCCCCCTTGGCTTTCTCTCTTCCTTCATCCAGCAAGCGTTGCTTGGACGCGTAGGGGGACCACACCGAGATGATGCGCTCTTGGAGCCCTCCTCTCACTGGCTCATCCAGTGGTGGTGTACCTCTAACTTCAGCAATAATTCACCCCTTCCCCTGATGGTCACCATAACACCCTTCGGCTACATGACACCTCGGTCCAAGGGGATGTGCATTTTACAGAGGTACATGGAATTCTTGCACTCACTACCCAGTGCCTTTCCACCTACCTTGACTCTCTACCACCTCTACATTTTTAGACATTAAACCCGCTGCACCGGTCTGCCCCTGCTCCATAGGGCTCGGCTTTTGACTTAGTGCATAAATTCCGTGTACAGATCTGCCGCACTCTGGCACACCGACACCACCCCGTGGGAGACAATGACCATGCATCTCGCTCTCAACCTCAACATTCAGGTCAAAAACGGCACGCTCGTACTTACAGACTGTGTCGGTAAGACCGTCACCTTCTCCGAGCAACAAAGCGTCCAAAAGACGGTTAGCATGATCACCCTCGGGGAACTCTGCGGCCTCCCCAAACGGGCCCTCGCGGCCGGCTTCGGCTTTACGTCGCGTACCTCCTACTACGACAGCCGCAACGCGGTCCTCCAGGGGACCGCGGCCGACCTCTTACCCAAACGGACCGGGCCCCATACCCCCTCGAAACGCACCAAGGAGATCGAGGCGCTCATCATCCGCACACGTTTCGAGACCGATGGCACTATGTATGAGATCGCGGACACCTTAACCCACACGGGTTGCACCGTCAGGGCCAGACTCGTGGGCCAAGTGCTTGCCGACTACGGCTTATCCAAAAAAAACGGCTGATCCCTCCCCCCATCCCAGCTCGGCTCCTGGCTCAAGAGGAGCTCGAAATCCTCGACAGTGCCTGCCAGCCGCGTCCTCGCGTTGTCAGTCGGCCCGACATCGAGCATGACGTCACTGCCCTACGCAAACGCGGACTCACGACCACCAGTGCGGGCGGCTTTTTCTTCATCCCCTACCTTCTGCAACGAGGCGCCGCAGACCTCGTCGCCTCTTTAGGTCCGCCTAAAACCGCAGGGCTCCCCCAGGAGCGCCTCGCCTTAGGGCTCGTCTTTGAAGCGATTTTCGGCTTTACCGCCGGCATGCGTACTGTCGATACGGTCAGCCGCGCTGACTTCGGCCTCCTCGCAGGTCTCCCCTTTCTCCCCTCGCCTTCCACCCAGTATCGGTTCCTTCAGTCTCTCCCAGTCCAGAGCGCCTTGGCGTTCCAGACCGCTCTGGGCCAACGCCTGGTTGCCCTTGGCCACGTCATGCCAGGGCATCCGGTGCACGTCGATGCCCACAACATGAAGACCTACTCGCGCAAGGCGATGAAACAGTCCTTTATCACCCAAGCGGACCGCTACGGGAAAGCGGTCCGCACCTTCTATCCCCAGGACCAGGCATCAAAAAAGCCCCGCATTGCCCTGGCCGCCTACTCTGGCACGACCGTCTCCCAGGTCACCCGCCGGCTGGCTACTTTGACGCGCGCCATCCTCACACGGGACTTTGTCATGGGCGCGGACAAAGAGTGGTACTGCGGCCAACTCCGCCAGGACCTGCACGCCCAGTATGGGGTTGAAGTCCTGCCCCCGGTCAAGTCGTCGACCACACGCCAGGCGGAGTTTGATGCTGTCCCCCTGGAGCACTATGACCAGACCGTCTGGGGCAACGTGGCCACCCTCTTTACGACCATGACCGACTTCGACGGCCCGTTGCGGATGCTGCTCAAGAAGCGGCGAAACGGCCAGTCCTTCGCGCTCATTACTCCCGCGTGCGTCATGACTGCGGACACGGCCATGCCAACCTATACCAAACGCTGGCGCATGGAGCACTTCTTCGCCGAGAACGCCTTTCTGGGAGTGAACCATCTGCCATCGCTCAATCTCAACGCGATCCAGACCATGCTCTCGCTGCGTCTCCTCGCCTTCCATGTGGTGGACAACTTCCGGCATGACCTCGGGCCAGCCTATCAGAACAAGACGCCGGAACTGATCCATCGCGCGTTCGTTGACGGTGTCCAGGGGCGGGTGCACTTGCACGGCAACAGCATCGAGGTCCGCATCTACGGATTCGAGCATGAGGCGGCTGCCGCGGCCATCCTGACCAACCTCGATCCAAAACTTGCAAACGCTGGCGTTGATCCACGCATCCCGTGGCTGGGCAATCGCCGTTTGCGGTTCACATTTCACTGACCGTTAGCCCCAAAAGTGTCCACTTGGACTTGGCTGAACGATTGCTGCCGTGTGAGATAATCAGTGCTCTTTACATGGTTTTCTCCTTATACTGGTATCCCCAGTAATTAAAGAACACGGCGTCGCCAGACATACACGACAAATCTCCCCCACTGAGCCTCTTCCCTCCTCTCCCCTCGTTCTCCCCACCCCTCCTACTGCTCCATCGCTTCGAACATCCAAAGCACTCCCACATTTCGTGTACTCTCTCTGGCGGTATGCCCAGGCGTGAATGCTTTCACGAAGTCCATCATGTACTGTTTCATAATGTAAATTATTGTTGAGAAGAAGACTTGACGAAACTCGGACGGAATTGTGACGAAACTCGGACTTTTTCACCCTAGGTGTGATAGGTCCTTGTGGGAGTGGCGCCTGCTGAGCGACACCGCTCCA
>WNGK01009000.1_pt1 | contig 10308 bp, 12 predicted proteins | sample 5400601 | NCBI WGS metagenome assembly WNGK01 (sample SAMN13153376, study PRJNA577476) | soil metagenome | isolation source: 60 cm soil or saprolite under Garry oak tree replicate 1 | place: USA:California | collected 2016-06-15 | reverse complement strand
AAAACGGCGTCACGGTGATCAAGTTCCCGCGGATTTATTCCCTGGACGTCAACAACGGCGTTATTGCTTTAAGCTACGGTGTGCCGCCGCCGCCCCCACTCCCGCCGTATAGCATCACGGCGATCACGAATCCAGTAGGGACCGGAGTGACGTTGACCTGGACTTCCTATGCCGGCCGCAACTACCAGGTGCAGTACAAAACTTTGCTGAGCGATTCCTCCTGGAACCCCATCGGGGGCACAATTCCCGCGACTGGCCCAACGACCTCCTACACCGATACTGCGGTAATGGGGACGACCCGCTTTTATCGGATCCAGGGTCAGTAGAAGCCACTGCGCGTCAATTAAATCCGTCCTTCGGCAACTCGTAATCAGCGTGTAAGCCCAACAAGGACTCCCAACGCATTTGGCATCGAGGACAGTCGCCCGGGTAGTAGTCGGAAGGAATGACCTGGAGATTACACCTCCACGACCAAACCCCGGTCGAAGCCCTGTCGCGATTCAGCCGGATAACCCTCGGGTTGGCAAGCACACGTGTTTTGCCCAGTGTGTAATCGCAACAATAGTGAATATGGCCATGGACCCACAATCGGGCTTCGCTTTCGACAATGAAGCGACTCATGTCGGACGCGAAGGCAGGATTGCAGGGATCTTCGTCGAGTGCGGGCGGAATGGATTCTCTGCTCGGTGCATGGTGAGTAACCACCACAAACTTCTGGCCCTTAGAGAAGTTGCCGCTGCCGAACGGTTTAGGCGGGGTTTGGATGCTTTGAGAGACCTGCTCGATTCCTACCTCCACCTCCAGTACACTCCCAGAATCCTGCCCGTACACCGCAATTACTCGCTTACTACACTGTTGACGAGAGCTGAAGTTGCTGTCTCAGAACGAGTGCCTTTGGTCTACTTCTTGAGAAATCCGACGGTCGAAGACAATGAAGGATCCCTCAAGGTTTTGGCACGGCGCTCCTGCATGATAGCGCATCACGGCTTCGCGTGGTGAAACGGAAATTTCGGTGTAACTTACTGTTGCAGCATCGGCACGGTGCATACAAGTCGAGAAGGGGCCGGTTTCCGGTGCATGTGAGCGATGTAGCCGACGCAGCCAATCAAGGCTTCCTGCTGACTTTTGTTTCTGCGCCTGTCGGAAAGTCCTGCCGCGGACGCGCTGCGCCGCTGGCTCGTCAAAGCCCGATGAAATCCATTGCCGCGTTTTCCAGCGATGGTTCTTCCGAACAAGTTGCTTTAAATTCCAGCGCCATTCAACGATCTCGCCGGTCGCTGGAAAAACTCCAACGAGACGGAAGGGGTTGATTCGATTGAGCGGCACTCCATGCAGGGCGGTGTCCGTGAAAGCCGGTGAACTGGCGGTGCTCACGGAATTGACGACATCACCCCGGCTGACGGCTTTGCCGCCAACCCGCGTCGTGATGGAATACCAGTTGATGAGCGCAAGCGTCGCGCCGTGGTCGTTCACGGCTATCCAGGTTCCACCGCCGGGTTCAGACGGAGAAATTACGGCGTGCCCGTTCACCTTCTTCTTTTTCGGGGGGAGACCGGTGGGGCGGGTCAATTTTTCGTCGCGGTTCATCCCAAGGCAGTAGCCCCTTTGCCGCGCGATGAACGTGACGGTACACATTGCTTGACTCAGTCCGCCGCCGGGTAGGTCGCGGCGAGCCGGGAATACTCGCGCCACTTTTGCCAAACGAGCGAGAGCTTTGTCGGCGCGCAGCCGCGTTTGCGATTCGCCGCGCCGATGGCGAAGACCAAATCCCACTGTCGGAAAAGCGTCTGGTAAGCGGCAAAGATCGAGTTGCGCGCGTCGTAAATGCTCGTGGCTTCGGAGGCGGCGCCGTTCAGTTCGATGATTTGAAAGTTTCTTCCGGCGCACAAAGCCTCCTCGCTCGAATAGCGGACGTCGTAGCGTCCGATGAAGAAACCGGTGAGCTTTTGGGAGATGTCGTCGATCCGCGCTTCGAGTTCCGGTGTGCAGAGTCGCGAGCCGTCACGAAAGATGCAGCCTTGCGCGTGATTGCCCGCCTCAACCAATTTCAATGGCTCACCCACTGCCAAAATGTCGTTCTGTCGCTCGCTGAAACGCTGGAGATATTTATCCACCATAAAACGGGCGCGCGGGTCACGCCAGATCAGTTCCGTTACGGTGGATTTTCCGTCGCCGGCCAGAACTGGAAACAATTTTTCCGTGATGGCGAAGATGTGGCCTTGTGGTTCGTGCGGGAAGCGGTAGTAGAAAACCCCGGCTTCATGTGGGCCGGGCGCGTAACATTGGGCGACGAGCGGCGCGGAAGTCTGGCGCAAATAGGCTTCGGCCTGTTCCGCCGAGCGAATGAGTTTGATGCCTGCACCGCGCTGGCCGACATCAGGCTTGAGGATGAACGGAAAATCGAGACCGAGCCGCGTGCGGATTTTGTCGAGCGAGCGCATTCGCGCGGCCAGCTTGTCACCCACGATCAGTTCCGCTTCCGCGGTGAATTCGGGACTGGTCCAAACCAGCTCCTCCAGGGTCGCCATCTTGGATTCACCCACCATGCCGCCGGAAAAAATGCCAGGGTTCGCGGCGGTTGGCACAGTCAGTCCGCGATATTTCAGCGCGAGCCACGCGCAGTAGATTCCGACGGGCGGATAGAACATCCAGGCTGGCCAGAATTCCCAATGCCGCCAGCGACTGAGTCGGGCTGTGAAGCGACGATAATTGAAATTCACGAAAGCGCGACGAAGCAGTTGCAGCGTGGCAAACAAAAGCACGCCCACCCCGAGCAGGAGCAATCCGGCGTGCTTGTAAGTGCCGAGCCAATTTGTCAGTCGTTCGCCAAACGTTTGCGCCAGCAAGAGAATTGCCACTGTCCAGCCACACGATGCGACACCGGTGATGAGCAAGAAGCGCGGCAGCGGCACGCGCAGGAATCCGGCGGCAAGATAGGTTGGCAGCCGTGCGCCGGGGACGAGGCGGCTGAGCATCAAAATGGGTGTGCCGCGTTCGGCAAACCAGTGCTCGCTCTCGGCAACCTTCGCGGTGAAGCGGCGGAGTGACGAACGCTCGAACCATCCGCGTCCGGCGTAACGAGCGAGCGCATAGAGGCCGGCGTCGCCCATCCAGATGCCGAGAAAACACGCGGCGAACGCGGCCGGCCACGAGATGCCGCCGGTGGCGAGCAACAAACCCGCGCCCACGGCAGCCACGTCTTCCAACACGAACGTTGCTAGAAAAAATCCGGCGGCCTTCGCGAAGGGAATCCATTCCGCGACGGCGGACGGCGGGAGTGACAGGGCTTGGGTCATTAAGATTATGCGGTGGCCTTGGCAACTTTGGCCTGGTGCTGGAGCGTGGACGGCGCAACGCCGAAGCCCGGTGGCATTTGCAATCCCATGATTCCACCCATGACGCCGATAAGCGCGTAGTGATGCACGGCATGTGCGACGGAATACATGATTTCCCGCCCGACGGTGGACGGCGAAACTTGCGAGCCATCCGTCGCGTAGCTGGTTTTGCACGTCACCGCCAGCGGGCGCATGAGGAAAACGGGGTCGAGACGTTCATAACTTTCGCGCAATTCACGTGTGGCGTTCAGCGCGGCGAAGCGGTCGTTCTCAACGAGCGTGCCGCGCTCGCGGTGATCGTAGTTCAAGTTGCCGTCCATCGCCGAGTCGAACAGGCTGCGAAAGTGGTCGAGACAATGCCGATAATGCCCGCCAATGGAAGCGTTGAAGGCGAGGGGCACTTTTCGCGTGTAGGTCTCGTCGCTGATTTCGGTCAACAGCGTCTCGCCCTGGTGCAGGGTTTCAATGACGGATTCAATCAGCACACGGCTGTCGCTCGGCGAGGTTAAGTTCATGCGATTGGAGGTTTGAGCGATTGGGAGACGACGGGAATCTGTCGGCGATGCAAAAATGCGGCGATGGCGCTGGTCACGAACACAGTGACGGCCAGCCCGAACAGCAAACCGCCGTCGCCCTTGACCACGATACCGAGCACAGTCAGATGACTGACCAGCGCTCCACTGATGACGCCGAGGGCGAGCAGCGCACCCGCCCAAGCGAACCGGGCAGTCAGCAGTAACATCGCAGAAATCAACTCCGCTACGCCCGAGCCATACCGACCCCACGGCTCAAGGCCGACTTTGGTAAAGATGTAAATGGATTCCTCCGCGCCGGTGAATTTGAAGAATAATGTCTGAGCGAGAATGACCGCCGCCACGATGCGGCAGCTCCAGCTAACGATATATTCTGTTTTTGAAAGCGAGGACATAAAAGTGTCGTTGGTTTGTCGGCAGCAAAAGCGAAGCCTTACAAACTATTTCCCCTTTTTCTCGACCAATCCCGGCCAGTTCGCCTCGGCCTTCGCGAGATTGCCTTTGGTGTCCTTGTTGAAGTCATCCCGCACGCCTTTGCTGTATTGGAGCAGCAGCCGGCCGTTCACAATTTGGAAGGCGTCCACGTCAATCTCCACCAGTTTACCTTTCGAGACACCGTAGGCGCAGTAGCCGCCGAATACCGGTTCATATTTGGCCGGGTCGCTCTTGAAGAGATCGCGGTGTTCTATCGAGCCGAAATAGTAAAGCGCGCCGTCCTGTCGGGCAGAAAATTCCGGTTTGCCCTTCACCGGCTTGTTGTTGGTGAAGAACGCAACCGGGTCGTAGCCTTGGATGGCGACGCCGGTTTTGTCGAGGTTGAGGAGGGTCTTAGTCTGAGCCGGCAACGGGGTGGCGAGAGATAGAAACAAGAATAGCGTGCCGAGTTTATGCATACGACTGTTGGTCGGGGCGGCCTGGAGAACCTTACAGGTGGAATAACAGGCCGAGGGAAACAACCTCCAAAAAGGAATGCAGAACAAATGCACAGGATTGCAACTTTTTTGGAAAAGGATTTTGACGAGTTGCATGGGAGTCGGCCCAAATCAAATCGTTTGAAGATTTCTGCGCCTTCTTGCACCATCGCGCAGCCTGCGGCGCTGCCGTGAGGCAGCCATGAGTCAAAAATCCAGCATCTTCATCAGCTCCGTCCAAAGGGAGTTCGCCGATGAACGCCGCGCCCTCGCCGACTTCATCAGGGGCGACCCGCTGCTGCGCCGCTATTTCGCCGCGTTTACTTTCGAGGACCTGCCCGCCACCGACCGCTGCGCCGATGATGTTTACCTCGATGAAGTAGATCGCTGCACCGTCTATGTCGGCCTTTTCGGCAACGAATATGGCTACGAAGACTCGGAAGGGATCTCCCCAACCGAGCGCGAATTCCAGCGCGCCACGAAGAAACGCAAGTTTCGCCTCATCTTCGTCAAAGGCGCTGACGACAAAGCTCGCCATCCGAAAATGCTCAAACTTATCCGCAGCGCCAGCAACCAGCTTGTCCGCCGCCGCTTTGTCGGCATTCCCGACCTCACGGCGGCCTTATACGCCAGCCTGGTCGAACACCTTGAACGCAAGGGCCTCCTTCGGATCACGCCCTTTGATGCCGCGCCCTGCCACCACGCCAGCTTGAAAGACCTTTCCATCGAAAAGGTTCGCTGGTTCCTCGGCAAAGCCCGTCGAGGCCGCGACTATGTCCTGGCCGCAACAACGCCGGCGCCCAAAGCCCTTACTCACCTGCACCTGCTGGAGGGCAAGCATTTAAACCACGCGGCGATCCTCCTCTTCGGCAATGACCCCCAACGTTTTCTGATCACAGCGGACACTAAATGTCTCCACTTCCACGGCACCGAAATCCGCAAACCCATCCCCTCCTATCAACGTTTCAAGGGCACCGTCTTCGATCAGGTGGATCAGGCGGTTGATTTCGTCATGTCCAAAATCAACCGCCATGTCGGCACCCGCGCTGAGAGCGTCGCCGCGCCGGTCACCTATGAAATTCCAAAAGAGGTCATCACCGAAGCCATCGTTAACGCCGTTGCCCACCGCGACTACACCTCGAATGCCTCCATCCAGGTCATGCTTTTCGCCGACCGTTTTGAAGTCTGGAACCCCGGCGAATTACCGCCCGGCTTGACCACGGACCAACTGCGCCACCCTCACGCCTCCCTGCCGCGAAACCCGCTCCTGGCTGACCCGCTCTTTCTGGCTCACTACGCCGAGCGGGCCGGCACCGGCACCCTCGACATGATTGTCCGCTGCCGCGAGGCGAAGCTGCCCGAACCCACCTTCGAGCAGCGTGGCGACCAATTCGTTATCACGGTCTGGCGTGATTGGCTCACCGAGAAGGCCCTCAAGGAGTTGGACCTAAATGACCGGCAGCGGCAGGCTATCGTGTTGGTGAAGACCGCGGGCAGAATTAATAACGCCGACTACCAGCGACTCACCGGAGCGATCAAGAAGACAGCATCGCGCGATCTCGAAGACCTGAAACGCAAGCGCATTCTCGAAAAGATAGGTAAAACCGGCCGCGGCACGTATTACGTGCCTGCACCCAAAGGGGACAGAAAGGGGACGAAGGGGACATCCCAACCTTCACAGGAAGAAGGGGACAGAAAGGGGACAAAGGGGACATCCCGTACCGCCCGCTAATGCCGGCATCCTCGACAGGATTGCCCGCTGCCGCGAGGCGAACCTGCCCGAACGCACCTTCGAGCAGCGCGGCGACCAATTTTTGCATCATATCCATCACGCCGTGGCCGGCCAGCACCGCGGGCACCAACTTTCGGAAATGCGTCACGTTTGCATCCTATGCCTCATCCCCATGTCCGAGAAAATGCGCCAAGAATGTGCCAAATGTGCCACGGCCTGGACGGATCACGAAGGGTCCATCCCTTTCCGCCCGCTGACGCGGGCGGGCTTGCGCTTCACGCTCGCAACAACGCCCGACATAAAGCGGAGAAAGGCGCAGCGAATGCGCTTGGCCGGTGTGCGACCTTTGAGACATTATCCGCTTGAAACGCCGGGAATGTGCTCGCCGAAGGGGTCCACAAAGGGGCCGAAAGGGGCCAGGTAAACCCGCCATAAACCCGACAAACACGCCAAAAATGCGCGGAATGCTCCTGCCACTCATGTGGTTGTGTATTAGGTAAGAGGCTTTTGGCGGAAAGCCCCCCGGGGCCAGCGCTTAGAGACCTCTCAGCTTCCTCTGCACCACAGCCCGCGACTTCGTCGCCACCAAATACCTGAAACAATCCGCTGCATCATCGCCGCCAACACCCTCCTCATCCGCGTCCACCTTGAGCACGTGCTCATGACGATTCGGATCGTGTTGCAGCGAAGGCAGGCACTCCACCAGCCGCGCGCTCGGTTCATGAATGAACAGCCGCGGCGGCACACCATTTGTCGGATCGCACAGGCGATACACAAATCTGAAACCGCCGGTTCAGGGAGTGGAGGGCAGCCAACCGCCAACAGCTTGGAGGGGTTCCAGGCTTCCGACTCGTGTCACCCAGACGGCGAGGGCAAGTCGGGTTGGATGCTGGATGTTGGATTTTGGATGCTTGAAATCCAGCACGAAATGGCCACTCAGGTTCTCGCGTTCAGTTGTTAGCGAATTGGTGACAAAGGCAGTGACGACAAAGTCATGGTTGAGGCGCCGGCCTCGATTTTCTCCGGCTTTCACGTCGGAACTCAAACCACCGGCCAGCAATGCGGCGTGAACTTCGTAATCTGCGCCGTCCGTATTCGCGGGCGCAAAGCTCACCTGCCAACGATTCGTGTCTGAAGCACTGACTGTGAGCACGCCTGCCTTCACGCCAGCGGATTTTGGCCCGTCCTTTCGTCCCGACCAATCGCGCCATTCCTTCCCATTGAGCACGAAGCCGGGCGTGTAAATGGAATTGCTGCGCCATTGCTTCGCGTAGGCGCGTTGCCGGTCGGAAAACGATTTGCTCGCCCACGGATCGCGCCAGCCGAGGTAGTCCCAATAGTCCACATGGAAGGCCAGCGGCACGAAATCCTTCCACAAGCCGGGGGATTCTTTTAGCCGACTCAACCAGGTTTCCGCCGGGGGACAACTGCTGCACCCTTCCGAGGTGTAGAGTTCGATTAGCGCAGGTTGTTTTCCGGAGCTTTGGAATGTGAGTGAGGTGTTTTGCGCGTTCACGCTTGCCACAAACATTGCAGGCAGACACAGAAACAAGGCGCGCATTGCTGGCATGTTCCTTTCAGACGAGGGGCAGACTCACCTCCGCTGGCCTATGCAATTGGATCTCTTTCTGCCGCGCGGCCTGATATTCGCAAAAAATGCAGCGTAGTTTGTTTTGATGATGGAGTTTGGCGCAGCCGACCGCGTGCTTCAGGCGCAAATACGCGGCGGCGGCTGCCAACATCCCAAGCGGCGGCGCGAGAAAGTAAATCCAGAGAGAGTCCCAAAGCTGCGGTAATACGGCGCTGCCAAACGTGCGCGCTGGATTCATGCTCATGCCGGAGATCGGTGCTTCAAACGTGATGAACGCGGCCACGCACGCACCGGCAAACAATCCGGTGAAGCGCGCGAGCTTTTGCGTATTCGAGACGCCGAGCACGACCGACATCAAAATGAACGCGATGACGATTTCGCCGAGAAACGCCGCACCGGTTCCGCCCGAACCAGGCAACGTAGCAACGTAGTTAACGGACGGATGCGCGAGCAATTTTCCCGCTGCCGTTGCAACGAGCGCGACACCCCCCACGCCGCCAGCGAATTGCGCGATGATGTAAGACACGGCATCGCACGGCGCGACCTTACCCAGCCGAAAAAACGTCAGCGTCACTGCGGGATTGAGGTGAGCACCAGACTGCTTGCCCCACGGCGAGTAGATGATGCCGATGGCGGTGAGCCCCATTGCCAGTCCCATCAAGACGCGCCTCGGGAATTCTTCAGGCAAAACTTGAAGGGCCGGTGACGCCGGATGATAAAGCAAAATCGTAAAGACACTCGCCGACACCATGAAGATGCCCAAGCCCGCTGCTTCCATCAGGTATTCGGGCCAATGTTCTTTCAGCGCGTCCAACATCGGAAATCCTGTTTCGGTCTTCGGATCAATACATCGTGGCCGGGACGTAACCCGGAATGTGATGCCGATACGTCCACATAACTGTAAAGCCGCAAGTAAACGTTACCAACGCCATGCTGAACAGCAGTCCATGATCGCCCTGAATCGAGTAACCCAGCCAGGTCATGTGACTGAGAATGGCCGCTGCCATTGCGCCAGTGGTGAGAACTCCGCCCGCCCATCTCAAACCCGGCACAAGCAAGCCAATTGAGGCCGCCAATTCCCAAAGGCCCTGCACCCAGCGCATCCACGGCTCTGTCCCCATTCGCTTGAAAATGTAAACCGACTCCGGAGCGGCGGTGAACCTAAAGAACAAGGTTTCGATCATGATGCCCGCCGCGATGAGGCAGCAGACCAAGCAGATGACACGTTGGCGGCGTGTCAGCGTTTCAGCGTCCTCGACTTCACGTTGGGAAGCTTTGAGCAATTCCGCCGCGGTCGGGTTGTAGGCTTTGAAGTGTTCGAGCTTTTCGAGATGACGAGGGGCATTCATGTGATTTATTCCTTTCGAGCAATGGCGGATCAGTCGTGCAAGGCGGATTCAGGGATGCCGCGATACTCGGGCGCGCTTTCGATGAACGGGGTCTGCTCGTTTAGAACGAGCGCATCCTGAAGATCCCTTGCATTACGTTCCCGGACCGTGACGCCCTGATTCGTGATGCTGATCAAGGCGTTGGCGGCCGGGACGGCTGGGAATTGGACTTCAATTCGTTTGGATTCTGTTTGCATATGCACGTTCGTCGCGGCGGTGGTGACAAACCTTACAATCTGCGTTGCGCAAAGGCGGCGCCGGAGTTTTTCAAACGGATGCGATAGATGCCTGTCTGCGCAGCGAGATAAAGCGTTTGCCGGTCCGCGTCGCCCCAAGCCATGTTGTGCGGGTGCTCCGGGCCGCGCAACGTACCGAGGTGTTTGCCTTCCGGCGAGAAAACCCACAACCCGCCAGGCCCACTGACGAAAACATTTCCGGCCTTGTCCACCTTGATGCCGTCGATCGCGTCCTCGCCAGGCGCGCTGGTCATGTCGAAAAACAATGCGCCTTTGCCGAGGGTGCCATCAGCATTAACCGGGTAGCGGTTGACGACCTTGTGCTTTTCATCCCAATTACCGACGTAAAGGAAGTTTTCGTCCGGGGAGAACGCCAGGCCGTTCGGTCCCGTGAAGTCCGTGCTCACAAGCCGCAACTTGCCGTCATGGAGGGAATAGACCCCGGAGAATGGAGTCTCGCGGCGCGGGTCATTATGGAACTTGGGCAATCCGAAAGGCGGATCGGTGAAAAATAGCGTGCCATCGCTGCGATAGACGAGATCGTTCGGCGAGTTCAGACGCTTACCATTGTAGCGGTCGGCG
>WNGK01012265.1_pt2 | contig 10315 bp, 14 predicted proteins | sample 5400601 | NCBI WGS metagenome assembly WNGK01 (sample SAMN13153376, study PRJNA577476) | soil metagenome | isolation source: 60 cm soil or saprolite under Garry oak tree replicate 1 | place: USA:California | collected 2016-06-15 | reverse complement strand
GGTCGGAGATGGCAGATCATGCAGCTTTCTCCCTGGCGACGAAGATCGATGTGTATTTCGCCCATCCTCATTCGCCGTGGGAGCGGGGCACGAATGAGAACACGAACGGGCTCATCCGGGAATACATTCCGAAAGGGACGCCGGTTCCTTCCGATTCTGCGTTCCTGAATTCCGTGTCTCACTCACTTAACATCCGGCCGAGGCGTATACTAGGTTACAGAACACCAGCCGAAGTGTTCGCCGAGATGCTCAGCGAAGTTGCTTCCACCGGTTGACACCGCCACGTGCATCGATGCCGTTAGGGTGACCGAAGTCCGGATAGATCTTCATGGCCGATCAGTATGCCAGTGGACACCGACAGTCACGACGAGCCGGAAGCGCAGCAGCGGCTACCTTCTGATCCGGAGAGATGATGCGTGGTGATGCTGCCAACGCTCACCCATCTTCGGTAGCGTCTTGGTCGTGCGTGACGACGATACGAGAGTCGCCCGGCCAACCGCTCATTATCCGCCAGCCGATATGAGCCCGACACAATTTGAGGAATTCGTTGCGGAGCTGCTCGGGGCGGCAGCACCCGTTGTAGATAATCTGCGCGTTACCCTCCATCAGAAGATCACGCGTCCAGACGGTACATATAATTTTGATGCGACAATTCGCTATGAATTTGCCGGGATGTCTTTCTTGGTGCTAGTGGAAGCCAAGAAACACAGTAACCCGATCAAACGCGAACTGGTGCAAGTCTTGCATCAGAAAGTTGGCAGCGTGGGTGGCCATAAAGGAGTGATGATCGCAACTGCACCTTACCAAAGTGGCGCGCTTCTATTTGCCAAAGAACATGGTATTGCTCTTGTGACTGTTACGGAAGGTCGATTCATATTTGAATCGCGCGGCGCTGTGGAGCTTGCACCGATGTCACGTGAGGAAGCAGCAGAACTATTCGACGCTCCGACATTCGTGAGTCACTATTATGGACCTGGCGAAGAGACTGGTACCACGCGCGTTTGGCTACTGTCAAATAGGAACGATGAATATCCACAGCATGTGGCACGGTTCCTGCTCGGCTGCAGTTGGGATTGAGGTCATCCCCTCGGTCGGGCATCCTTGCGGGCTGCGCCGGGTTCCCGGGAGCTGCAAGGGTCTGCCGGAGGAAAGCACATCTTCGCCGAACTCTGTGAACGATCAATCGAAACCGATAGTTCTTACGACATCAGGTTACGTTGCCCTTGCCTTCTTTCTTCCTGCTTTCTTACTCTCCCAACGCAATGCTGCGAGAAGTTGGGTAAAGAACCAACCCAATACTCCACCCAAAGATGCCGACCCAATAGCAAGTTCAATTTGTGTAGCTATTTGCTGACGTCCAAGGCTATTTTCGATAGCATCAGCTATGCGTCTTTATTATTAGCTGACTTAAGACGTGAAGCAGCAGTCTTTAGAGCCGGGATCACATCGCTTTCCTTCCGAGTAGGATTAGCAAGTGTGACGAGAAGATTTTGGAAAGCTATCACCCGAATCGACTGCGCATTCTGGTGGATAGATGTCACGTTATAGCTAGCAGAAGACTCGTTTGCCGTGTCAATGGCTGCCTAGTACGCATGTGTCGGCTTTTGCAAGCTCAGTTACGATTCGGGTAAGCGTAGCTTGACCATCTTCTACACTTTTCAGTTTCAGAATAATCTCGCGCCGCTGACCTCTCTCTTCTTTGCGGCCTGAGAAGATATTTCTAAGCATGAGAACCCCCCATCTGTGCCTTGTGCCGCATCACAGCGCCGCTTAACTCCTGTACGTTTGCCGGGGGCACTTGCTTCCGCCGTTTGTAGTAGAGCTGGTTCCGCCAAGCTGCATCAGTCACAGCACCGAGTATGCCGTGGAGGTAGACCACCGCATGCACGTCCCCGGCGGAGCCTTCGGCTGATCGCGACCATGGTCCCCCGGCGGCGAGCATGTGCCACTGACGCGCTTGCCGCGTTACGTGCTGTTCCGGCCGGTGCTGGTGTGCCAGATCTCTATGACAGGCTGGTCCATCTCGACCCCCCAACGACGGCGACACTCCCTGAGCGCCGTGCGGGTGGCGCTGGACCGGCCCCCCTGAGCACCCGACATCACCGCCGCCCTCAGCCGCCTCGACGCGCTCTCGCCTGGCTGACCAGCACCCTAGGCACCACCGACCAGGACGGACAACCCCCGCGGGACCGTGGAACCCGCCGCCCGGCACCCCAGCCGCACCACCAGCCTGACCCAGGCCGGAACCGGCACCGAGCCGACCACCTCAGGGAGCATCGACCAGATGAAACATCCTGCGCCTCTCCCCCGCTGGGGTTCAGCCACACGATAACGACTGGTGATCATCGCGTTCTGCGTGCTCAGCAGTTTCGTACGCATCAATGGGAGCGGGCCGATCGCCAAGTATTGCTGACTCTAGTCCTGCAGCGTATAACAGCCACAGGGGACTAGGCCGTGCGTCCAGTCGGGTGCCGTCTCGTCTCTTGGCACGGCAAAGGGAGGGGCATCGCATGGTCAGTCAGAGGACGCCGGAGCCGCTGCGCGGCGCGTTCATAGCAATCGTCGCCGCCGCGATCGGAACGGGAGGAACACTGGCCGGCAACGCCATCGCCAATGCAAACGCAAGCCACAACCTAACCACCCAGATCGGGCATGAGGACCAGACCAGGCAGGCTGACCTACGTCGAGAAGCTTATGCAGAATTCGTCTCGGTAGCCACCCGGTACATCATCGATATACAGACCGATGTAAATAATCAGAGCGCCGCCCGCGCCGATCTGCATGACATCATCGCCGCATACTCGGAAATCCGATTCGTAGGTAGCCTGGAAGTTGCTCGATTGGCGGCAAAGATCTGGCATGACCTCAACGACATAACCATTGACTTCTTCAACGGCGACGTAGGCCCGGGCAGTGCAAATCACAGAGCTGAAACCGTTGCTATTATGGTGTTGAACCGTTTCGTTCCTGCTGGCAGGAAGGACCTGGGTCCGTTCCCTGGCTAAGTCAGCTCAGGTTGAATCGGAAAGTTCGAGCGGACCTGATAGGCCGCGATTACCCAGGGCCTCAAGACTCAGACCTCCGGAAGTTGATGATGATCAAGGCCGCTACCTGCAGGAACTTGATCGGACGCTCTGCGGAAGCTTGTTAAATCCTGAAAATTCCTACGAGTTAGTAACATCAAGATTCTTCATCCTAAGGGCGTCTGCACAGAAAATTTTCTTGCCATGTGGCCAATATCTAACACTTCTTTCGGAGGGAAGATCAACGAGACGACTGCACGCCCGAGAGTTTCGCACAGGCCGTTGCCGGAGGTCTGAGACTGCGTGGGATACGGAGCACTGGAAACGTACTGGGTTCATCACGGCTAGGATGAGCCGCACTAGCCGGCGGCCATCCTGTTGGCGGTTCTGAGCTGTTCCGGTGCAACAGAATCAAGGATTGGCGACACTGGCCGTGCTGGTTTGGCCCGATTATCGTATCGATTATCGCAGTCATCGGTATTCCTGCTGACCTGAGAATCAGGTTCCGCAGAGTTACGGCGATACGACGCATTGCTGAACGGCTGGCTTACGAGGATTCGTGGGCGCGTGGCTACCCGGATGAGTACGACAAGTACCTTGAGCGCTACAGGGCGGACAGCAGTGGTCGGGCACTACACCTAGTAATGGCGACCGTCGGACACGCAGAACGCTGCGCCGATGGCGTTGGCCTCGGGCGCCCCCGTCCAGGCCCTGGTCAATGCCATCTAGATGAGCGTTTTGGCGCTGACGGCCAGGCTGCCGGGTGGGACTCGCGGCCGACGGTTCCGGTTACGGGTTGTGAGCACCTGGCCCGTGCGGGACGGGTCGTGGTAGCCGGCGGGGCCCGATGCGACACGCCGGGCCAGATGCGGGCATAAAGGAAAGGCTCCCGGTAGAAGAGGAAGTGTCGAGCAACCTCTTCGGCCCGGGAGCCTTGTCATGCCATCCTGCCTTGTCGTGCCGTTTGCTGTCACCCCCGTTGCCGGGGAGGATGCCGGCGCTGAGCTTGCGGGCCGGGCTGGCATGGTGGCGGTCCGGGTCGCGGACCTGGCCTGGCCGGCCCGGCCGGACGGAGACGGCCGGACGGCGCTGACCGCGGCGGGCGCGGGGAAGATCGCGACCGGGGATCTGGTGGTGTTCTTCAGGCCGGTGGTCATCGCGGCGGCGGTGGTGCGCCGCGACGGGCGGGTGCAGGCGGCCGGCCACCCGGCTGATCACGCGCGGCTTGGTGTGGCCGAGGACCGGCTGGATGCCCTCGCCGGGCAGCCCGGCGTGATCGGGCAGATCGCCGCCGGGCTCAGGCTGGACGGCAAGGTGAAAGGACAAGCGCGGCGGGCGATGACGGCGGCGCTGGCGATCCGGCACACCTTGCTGATGACGCTGATGCCGGACTCGGATTATGCCGATGTGACGCAGGCCCTGCTGGGGGACCTGGCCGCGGTGCCGTGGCAGCGGCCGTACCGGCTGCCGACCGCGACCGTGATCTGCGCGTGGCGGGAGGCGGTCGGGGCGGAGCCGCTGGAACAGCTGCAGGACCTGATGCTGGCCGGCCTGGACGCCGAGCACCGCGAGCACGATTACCGGGCCGTGCGGGCAGGTGACCTGGACGTGTGCTCGATCGACGGGTCACTGACGCGGGTTCCCGACAGCGGCGCGAACCGGGAGGCATACGGGTCGGCGGGCACCGCCGACGACTCCTCGCCTTATCCGCAGGTCCGGGAACTGCGGCTCAGCCACGCCTCCACCCGCGCCGCGCTGGCCGTGGTGACCGGGCCGTCCGGCGCGGCGGCCGGCGGCAGCCGGGACAAGGGCGAGGCCGAGCAGGTGCTGCTGGACAGGGCGCTGAAGGATTACCCTCAGGTGTTCACGCCGGGCCGGCTGTGGGTGATGGACCGGAATTTCCCCGGCGTCCCGCGGGTCCAGCGCCTGCTCGCCGCCGGCACGCACATGCTGATCCGGGTGAAAGACGGCATCGCCCTGCGCCGCACCGGGGAGTTCGCACCTGACGGCTCGTATCTGGCGGAGATCTCCGGCGGCGGGGTCACCCTGGCCGTCCGCGTCATCGAGTACATGGTCAGCGTCGCCGAGGCCGATGCCCCCGAGCTGTTCGCCCTGATCACCGACCTGACCGACGACGAAACCTACCCGGCGCAGGTACTGGCCGCCGCCTATCACTGGCGGTGGATCGGGTCGGAAACCTGCCTGAAGGAAGCAAAGTCGGCGATCAGCGGCGCCGGGCCGTCCACCGGGCCGATGCTCCGCTCGCAGTCTCCGGACCTGGTCCGCCAGGAGCACGCCGCCTGGGTCATATCCACCGAGCTGGCCCGCGCCACTGCCCGCGCCGCCGCCGTGATCGCCGTCCCCGCGCGCAAGGGCAACCGGGCCGGGCAGCCCGTCCATCCCCGCGAGATCTCCTTCACCGCCGCCCGCCGCGCCGTCATCACCTCCACCAGCTCCGGTGCGGCCACCGCCAGCCTGCCCGCCGCGCTGACCGCCGCGAACCGCGACGTGATCCTGGCCGGGCTGGCCCGCCGCCGCGTCGTCACCGGCCGCGACCGGCACCGCGACCGGAAAACCAAGGCCCGGCCCGGCTTCCCCGCCGGCGGGCCGCGCCTGGCCACCACCACCGCCATCGCCCAGATCATGGTCTGCCGGCCTGTCGCCGCCTGAGCCCGGTTCTCCCGTCGCAGCCACCGCGGAACCAGCCGGGCGTGGAACCGGCCGCCGCCCGGATCGACATCCGGGGCACCGTCATGCCCGTCACTCTCCGTGAACAGCCTCCGCTATCCTCGCCGGGCAGCGCCGCCACGGCCCCAAGCGCCCGATCACCTCAACTTGATGGCATTGAGGCCCTGGTGGGGGTCTCGGATCTTTCCAACTGCCTTGCTGTGTCGACACTTGCTGGGAATTCGGCATGATCAAGCATCTTCGGCACTTGCCGTCAAATACACCTCCGCCACGGGCTCCCACTGCCATGAGTGTCCAACCTGGGTTTGTGAAACCAAGCTAATGGACTTGACTGTGATTTCAGTCTCAGGGAGTGAGCGTCCGAGTGCAGCAACTATTGGCGCGGCCGGTCCTGACGCGTGACTGTAGGAAACCGAGATGTGCGGTCGCCATGGATCAGTGTCGGTGTGACCTTCGAAACCTGCCGCCTCGGTGGCGCTTCGCACAGCATCGAGAGTCGGATTAAGCGCTTCGGATGGTTCCACCAGCAACATAACCGCTTGAGGATGATATCCGATCTTACCCACCATGACGCGAATGGGCGCGATTCTGGATAGTCGGTCGCGCGCATCGTCGATCATTTGGTTCACGGCACGCATCGGCACCTCATCGACGAATCCCACGATGTAGGTTGTCAGGTGCAGCAAATGCCGCTCGATCATATCGAGCCCCGCCTGACTATGGAGGCGTGCCTGCGCTATCTCGGCTAGCTCCAGTACCTTGGGTTGGTCGTGAAACGCCAAGTGCCACTGATACAGGAGTCGACCAGGATAACGGCCCGGACGCTGCCACCAGTGGTTAGCCATCTGCGTTGGCAAAGGACTCATGTTTCCTCCAATGCATTCTGTACCGCCTTGTCGCTATTAAACTGGCGGATTTCTTCGCGCAACGACCGTACTTCGGGAGAGCGTCCGAAGGGTTGTTCGAGCAGCAATTTGTCCAACACGGCCAGATGCTCCACGACTGTCGAGATCCGGTACTCGTATGGGAGTTCAACACCGGCTCGACTTCCTGAATCGCACCTTCTGGCGATGCCAGCATTATGTGAGCGGTCGCAGCCGTGATCCGGAAGTGCGCCCACGTGCCAAAGGCGCGGGCTCGTTCATGCACCCAGATAGGTTCGGCCTCCGCCGCTTGACGGAGTGCCGCATCCGGTTCGCCGAGGCTGACGGCCACGCCCATCCGGAACAGTGCGCGCCGCGCTGGCGGGCAGGACCATGCGGCGTAGGACAACGAAGAGTTGTCCATCGCGTCTGCCGCGTCTAGGACCGTGCGTGCACGGCGGGCGTCTCCCGCAGCAGCCGCGGAACTGGCCTCCTGATAGGCGAGAAGCATGCGCAAGGGTGCCGGAGCGCCGCTCCTAGCCCCCCGCTCTGCAAGGTCGGCCGCCTCTGAAAAGTGGCCGCGCCAGCGCGCAATCTGAGCTTGAGCGCTGAAAGCTGCAGCGCTTTCTGAACCCGCTTCATACGCGAGCGCGATGGACGCCTTGGCGTAGGCGGCAGCGGCCCTGTCGCGATGTACGTCGCCAAGTAGCTGGCATAGATGTGCGAGTAAGTCTGCGTCCAAACGTAAGAAGATCGGCAGTCTGGCGCTGCCGCTGCCGACCGTTTTGCAGGAGCGCGCGAATCATGGTATGCAGTTGATGCACTCTCGACAGAAGCGCTGTAGGAGGCGTTGAGGCATGATCTTCGGCGGCTCCGGCGACCGTCCGCGCGAAATAGTTAATTACGTCATCGCTGGTATTAGTTGACTCTAGCCAGGCAAGAACACTTCTCGCGTCGGCCTCGCTCGCGTCGCCGAAGTTGCCGACATGGGATATAAGGGCAGTGCCCGCTCTGCGATCAGCGCCAAGAATTCCGCCTGCTGTACTTCCGAACTCTTCGCTAATGAGAATGCCGAATCTGGCCTTCACGCTATCGGGCGCACGCTCAAGGACGGTATCAAGAATCGCCTGTCGTTCCGGCTTCTGCACCATATCCGATCGTTGGCGCCAGTAGGCAACTGCACGAATCGAAACGCCAAGTTCCTCAGTGAAGTCTTCGATCGTCATTCGGAAGGCTCGGCGTAGCGCATCAGCTTTTCCACCGGTCCAAGATTCGACGACTCGCATGCTAATCACATACCCAACGGGTTCGCAGCCTGGAGTCTTGCATGATCATTGCATACTGGTTGCATCGCCGTTGCATGGCCAAATAGCCAGTTCGGCCGTTGACTCAGAGGCATGCAAATTGGCTCACTTCCGGTCGCCGAGCGGATCACCGTCCTATTTCCCTTCGCCCGACTGTCGAGTTCCGAGCTGCGACTCGACTACCGCCATCCGCTCGCTAAGGTTCAGCACTGCATCTGCGAGTTGTTCAACAGTCATAGGCACAACTCGCTGAGCCCCTGGCGCGACGCGGGTGCCTTGTCCCCGCGCCGAGATCACGAGGCCCTCTCGCTTCAGCGTGTTGATGGCTTGCTGAACGGTCCCCGGGGCGAGGTGGTGCAGTTCGGCCAGGCGGCGCACCGGGGGAAGTCGCTCGCCTTCGGCCAGCCGCCCAGACGCTATGTCTGCACTCAGTTGGTCGGCGAGTCGCTGATGAGGTGGGCGCAGGTCAGGCGTCGGCATGTGCACCAGCAAGCTGCCGTTGTCTCTGGCGGGCTTGCGAGACGTGGTACTGGCCGGTGACCCGGGCTGCCTGTGTGACCCGGAGCTGTTCACCGGCCCGGCTGGTACCGAGCCCGAGGACGAGCCGCCGGGGGACCGGGCGGCCCGGATCGCGGTGGCGCGGGAGGTGTGCGCCGCCTGCCCGGTGCGGCTGGCGTGCCTGGCCTACACGCTGCGGACCCGCCCGGCCGCCGGGCTGTGGGCCGGGTTCACCCCGGAGGAAATCGCCGTCCTGGTGGCCGCCGCGAACCGCCCGGCCCGGCCCCGGCGGAGCACCGCGCTGCGCCCGGCCAGCGCCGAGCCGGTGCGGATTGCCGGGGTGGCGTGATGAGCCGGCACGATCAGCACGAGGACGCAGGGCTTGACGCCGTGCTGGCCGGGGCGTGGCAGGCCGGCGCTGACGCGGTAGCCAGGGTGCTCGGCCAGATGGGCGCGGTGTGGTCCCCGGACTTCGGTGCCTACGCCAGCGGCCAGCTCGGCGCCGTCCGCTGCGTGCTGTGCGGCAACGCGCCGTGTGACTGCCCGCCGTTCGGCACTGCGGCCTATCTCGCCCTGGTTGACCGGCTGCATGGCCGGGCCGGCGGAGGTGACGCGCGATGAGCTGCCGCCATTGCCGGGGACTGCATTGCGGCGGATGCCGTGACCGCGGCGGCTCGGTGGCCGCGCTGGCGGGGCTGGCGGTCATCATCGCGCTCGCCGTGCCGCAGGTGTGGCCCCGCATCGCGCACGCCGTCGAGATCGCCGCGTGGACGACAGCCGCCCTCACCGGGACCGTCATCACGGTGACCGCCGGGGTGTGGCTCACCCGCATTTCCCGCCGCCGTGCCCGCCGCGCGGCCGAACGGACTGCCGTCCGCCGGCAGGCCGGGCCGGTCATCTCCGCCGGGTATCAGCCGGGGTACCGGGTCATCCCCGGCCCGGCCGGCGGCCGGCCCGCGATCAGCACGCCCCGGCGTCCCGCGCGGCTGTCCGGCTCGGGGTGCTGCGAGCGCTGGACCCCCGAGGACGGGTGCCCAGCGGGTCACACCGGCCGCCCGGCCATGTCGCTGCGGGCACGTGCCGGATGGCCAGACCGGCGGGGGCAGCGATGACGCCGGGCGAGTACTGCGAGGCACTGGCCGCCAGCCGACACGGCCCGCACGACGACGCGGCCACGATCAGCGCGGCCCGGCTGGCCGGCGAGTCGGTGCGGTTCCTGAACTACGCCACCGGCCCGGCTGCCGACGGCCTGACTGAGCCCGTCACCGCCTACCACCTGGCCGGGGAACTCACCACTGCCGTGTACCGGCTCCCGCAACTGCTCAGCCAGCTCGCCGACTGGCTCACCGCGCAGGCCGCCAGCGGGCGTCTGGCCGACACCGCCGGCCGCCCGCCCGGCCAGGTGACCGATGCGGCGTGCACGGCCCTGAGCGAGGCCATGGACCACGCCGACCGGCTCGCCCGCGCCCTGGCAGTCGCCCAGAACCTGACCGCCGGCCTGTACCTGACCACCCCGGACGCCGAAGGAGATCCCCGATGAGCCTGCCCCGCCCCGCCGCTGCCGTCATCGCCGTGCTGTTCGCCCGCTGGCTGGCCACCGGCCACCTCACCGCCACCGTCGCCGGGGCCACGATCAGCGTCCCCGCGCTGGCCGTCGCCGCGGCCTGCGTGCTGGCCGCGACCGGCGCTATCGCGGGCCTGCTGATCTACCGGGTCCGCGCCGAGCGCGAGATGCTCGCGGCCTGGCAGGCACGCAGGGTGGCAGCCCGATGACCGCCGCCGTGGCCATGACGAAAACTGAGGCGCTGCGGATCGCCCGCGGTGCACGCCGCTACGGGCATTTCGCCGACCGGCACGACCCGCGAGTGGTGTCGGTGGCCTGCCCGCAGTGCAAGGAACCCGTCTCAGCGATGCGCCAGCCGCGGCAGGCGAGCCGCGG
>WNGK01010640.1_pt1 | contig 10315 bp, 10 predicted proteins | sample 5400601 | NCBI WGS metagenome assembly WNGK01 (sample SAMN13153376, study PRJNA577476) | soil metagenome | isolation source: 60 cm soil or saprolite under Garry oak tree replicate 1 | place: USA:California | collected 2016-06-15 | reverse complement strand
GCTCAGGCTCCGTTGATCCTGGCATCTTGGTGTACCTACTGCGTCAAAACGGCTCCACCGCTGACCAGCTTGACATCATGCTCAACGACGATTCCGGCCTGAAAGGGATCTCTGGCGTCTCAAGCGATATGCGCGAGATTCATGCTGCCATCGATCAGGGAAATACGCGGGCGCAGCTGGCATTCGACATCTATGTGCATCGTCTGCGCTCCTTCATCGGTGCCATGCTCGCCACGTTGGGCGGCATCGATGCCCTCATCTTTGCCGGAGGCGTTGGTGAACATGATGCTTCGCTACGAGCCTCAGCCTGCGAAGCCTTCGCCTTTCTCGGCCTCCACCTCGATACCGAGAAAAACGCTCAATCTCTTGCCGACTGCGATATCGCTGCTGCTGATTCCACCGTGCGCGTCCTTCTCATTCAGACGCAGGAAGAATGGTCAATTGCAAAGGAGTGTTGGCGGTTGGGACATCATGACTTGCTCCGACGAGCCGATTCTCCTCATCTGAAAAATTCCTCCGACCCTACAGAACACCCTCTCTCATCAGCACGGCCTCACGCGAAAAGGAGGAGAGTATGAAGATTGCATTGCTTGGGGCAAGTGGCAGGATTGGTCAGCGTATTAGCCTAGTGGTAAATTCACTGAAGGGTGGACCGATTTTGCACTGAAAGGTGGAAATTTGCACTGAAGGGTGGAACTTGACACTCTGATGCCTGGAAAAACCGCTCCATGCCTGGGGTATCAGCAAAGAATGTTGTAAATAACTTGCTCGCAAGTCTTTCGATGAGAAGAATATTCCAGTTACAGAACAAGAGGTAGGCCCAGGATGTAAATTTGGGAAATAAGCTGGTGGAATCTTGCCAATTATGCTGGTGACTCTCGATCTTGCCAATTATGCTGGTGACTCTCGGTTCACTCTCTCTTTCATTTGCCTCTAGAATGGCTCCACAGGACAAAGAAGGAGAGATGCTTTCAACAGAGGAATGGCAAAGAAATCAGCAGCTTATTTCCCAAATTTACATCCTTTCCTGCCACTCCCCTTTCCAAAAGTGCAAACATAGAGTTCATTTCGGAACCATATCTTTTCGCTTTTCCGTGGTGATATGAACGGAGAAGAAGAGCAAGAACACCTTTGGATGTTCTTGCTCTTCTTGGGTGGAGACACTTAACCAATGCTCTTGCATGGGGTACGGTGGCAATGGAAGTGGAGGTTAGGCGACAACCCGCAGGACAATCTTGCCGCGCACGTGACCACTGCCAGCTAACTTGTGCGCCTGCGCCGCTTCCGCCAGAGGCAGAATGGTGGAGACCACCGGCTTGACCGCGCCCGTGTCGAAGAAGGCAGCGATCTCGGCCAACTGTGCACCGTTGGGTTGGGTCAACATCCCAGTTCCACGCACGCCCCGGGCCGCGGCTGTCTCTGGATCGATCTCTGCTGCCGTGGTGACTAGGATGCCGCCTGGCTTGAGAACTCCCCACGAGCGCTCGATGACCTCACCCCCGACGAGGGCCAGCACGACATCGACGTTACGGACCACCTTCTCGAAGCGGGTCGTGGTGTAATCGATCACCGACTCCGCCCCAAGCGAGCGCACCAAGTCCAGCTTGTCACCCGCAGCCGTCGCAATCACCCGCGCGCCCTGAGCCTTCGCGAACTGCACTGCCAGAGACCCAACACCCCCGCCGGCTCCGTGGATCAGGACCGTTTGGCCCGCCTGGAGACCGCCTATCGAGAGCGCTTGCCAGGCGGTGAGTCCAGTCACGGGGACGGCTGCGGCCTCAACAAAGTCCAACGACTGCGGCTTGTGTGCGATCTCGGAGGCACTGATGACGGCATACTCCGCATCGGCCCCTTGCCGCATCATGTTGGAATACCCAAAGACGGCATCCCCTATGGCGAAGCCTGTCACGTTCGGGCCAACCTTGGCGACAACGCCGGAGAGGTCGAGTCCCAGCGTCCAGGGGAACATGACGGGGATTTTGTTCTGGAAATGGCCGGCGCGAGTGGCGAGATCAACCGGGTTAATCGAGGTGGCATGGACCGCGACGAGCACCTCGTCGGCAGCGATGGTCGGAGGCGACGCGTCCTCATAGCGGATCACCTCTGGGCCGCCGTAGCCGTGAATGCGGACTGCTTTCATGATCTTCTCCTCTGTTCTTGTTTCAACGAAAAGATGCTCAGACCATTCCTACGTGTAGAAGATCGCCTGATGCAAGGAAAATTCTTCAACTCCCCAAGCACGACTCACTGCTGGACAACTACGACTCTTTAGATGGTAGGAATCTGCTGAAAGGGCTGCGACACCGTAAAATAGGTATTCGCCCATCTGCTCATCATCTGACTATAGGCATCAGAGTTGACCAGTTCGATCATCATCTTGGACCAGGCCTCCATATTGGCATCGCGCGTCGTCCGCAAGGCTCCAAATGGATCGAGCGGATTGAGAGGCTCTGGTTGTTTACTACTCATGGCAACTTTTCTCCTTTTCACCTTCAGCAGACGGTTCCTTCTGCCGAGTTTGTTTTCAGAACATGAGGCGATCAGACACTGTGACAGGACTGCCTTTCGTTAGATGAATTGCAACGTCAAACGACAAGAACTTCATCTGACGAACCCGAGGCTATGAGCCGCCAGTGCGTTCGAGATACCGTGGATTGGCGATGCGTACCTTCTCCTCTACAGCCCAAGTCGTGTAATCGAGTACCTCACGGCGCCAGGGACCTGCGTCTGCCTCACCCTCCCGGATACGCGAACAGAGGGCTTGCTTGCGGGTAACGATGTCCTCTCGCAATGTGTCAAGCGTTCCTGGTGGTTCGGTCTGGTCTGAAGGCGTTCCTTCCAGTTACCGCTTTTTTGTACTGCTACTTCGTAGTAGAGCTAAGATATAACTATGGTGCCCGCCGTGTCATGATTGTTGGAATTGGGCCAATCTGCAAGTCGTGACCTTTGAGAATATAGCCAACTCGGTCCAAGCCTCCATAATGTTCGCCCCGTCCGATGATCGTTCTTTCATGGTCATTGTCTCCTCGCAATCCCTGCCCCACCGCTCACACCTGATCTGAGCTCTGGGGCGGGAGTTCGGCTTTCTGCCGTTCGATGATTCCCTGTTCAGCTTACGCTACGTTCTCGATAACCACAGCAATACCTTGCCCGCCACCAATACAGGCCGAACCGATGCCGTACTTGAGATGATGGCGGCGCAGCTCATATATCAGGGAGATGGTGATACGAGCCCCCGTTGCCGCCAGGGGATGACCCAGGGAGATGGCGCCGCCATTGACATTGGTCTTGTCGCGATTCAAGCCCAATTCCTTCTCGACGGCCAGATACTGCGCCGAGAAGGCCTCGTTGACCTCAATACGGTCCATCTGCTCTAAGGTCAAATCGGCGCGTTTGAGGGCCTGGCGAATGGCAGGGGCCGGTCCGATGCCCATGATCTCGGGTGGGACTCCAGCTACCCCCCAGGAGACCAGCCGGGCCATCGGCTTCAAGTGATGTTGCTGTACGGCATCAGCGGTGGCCACAATGACACAGGCACCTGCATCATTGATGCCGCTAGCATTGCCCGGGGTCACAACTCCTCCCTTGCGGAAGCGTGCTGGCAGCTTGGCTAAGGACTCCATCGAGGTATCGCGAATGCCCTCATCTTGCTTGAACTCCACCGGGTTGCCCTTGCGGTCCTTGATGGTGACGGGGACGATCTCTTCGGCCAGCCAGCCGGCTTGTTCGGCCCGGCGAGCGGCTTGCTGGCTGCGCAGGGCATAGGCATCGACCTCCTGGCGTGTCAGCCCATACTTCTCCGCCAGATTCTCAGCCGTAATCGCCATGCCACAACCGGTGTAGGTGTCGATAAGGGCCTCCCACAAACTATCCTCGAGCTGAGGGGCCTGGCCGAATTTATAGCCGGAGCGTGCGCCACGCAGCACATGGGGAGCCTGCGTCATGTTCTCGGCTCCTCCAGCCAGTGCAATCTGGCCATCTCCCAGCAGGAGCATCTCGGCGGCCGTCACAATCGCCTGGAAGCCGGAACCACACAAGCGATTGACCACTAAGGCCGGCGTCTCGATGGGTATGCCGACCTTGAGTCCGATATGGCGCGGTAAATAGACCGCATCCTTACTCGACTGAATGACGTTGCCCATGACGATTTGGTCGATCAGATTCGGATCAACGCGGCTGCGCTCAATCGCTCCTTTGGAGGCAATGATGCCAAGCTCAATAGCGCTGACATTGGAAAGTGATCCCTGTAATAGGCCGACGGGAGTCCTCGCTCCGTCAATAATATATACGTCTTGCATCATGTTTTCCTCTTAATGGCTAGTGGTGAAACAGAAGTGGAGGCCCATTGCTTCACGTAAGGCTGTAATGACCTGGTGTCGGAGCCTGATTACCTCTTCGTGAGCATCCCAACTGCCAGCATCGCCTCGCCCAATTGCTCCTCAAGTTCCCTGGTAGCCTCTGTTTCAACGATCACTTCATCTAACGGTCCCCTACGCTCCAGGATGACCTGATAGGCCTCATTGAAAGCCGCTATGATTTGCTTGCCTTCCCGAAGGTCCGCATCTTCTGAGCGAACTCAATGAAATACTCCATAGCTTGTGGGTTATTCAGCGCGTCCATACTGATTGCTTTCTCGATCGGCATTCCCATCAAGAGCTTCTTCACGGGGACTTCAAGCTTTTTGCCACTCAGTGTTCGTGGAACTTCCTCAATCGCAATGATCTCATCAGGCACATGGTGCGGCGAGACGTTGGTGCGCAGCTGCTGCTTGATCTTGGCTTTGAGGGCATCATCCAACTCCACTCCCTCACGCAGCACCACAAAGAGTGGCAGGTAGTATTTCCCACCTGGAAGCTCAACGCCTACGATCAAACTGTCGAGGACCTCTGGGAGCGCCTCGACCACACGATAAATCTCACTACTGCCCATGCGAATGCCCTGACGATTGATAGTGGAGTCCGACCGACCATAAATGATGGCGCTGCCCCGTGGAGTAATCTTGATCCAATCGCCATGTCGCCATACACCCGGGTACACGTCGAAGTAGCTCTCCTGGTAGCGTGTGTTCCCTGGATCGTTCCAGAAGTACAGGGGCATCGAGGGCAATGGCTCAGTGAGCACCAATTCGCCTACCTCATTGATGACAGGGTGGCCTTGCTCGTCAAAGGCTTCCACCTTCGCTCCCAGCGCGCGGCACTGCAGTTCACCTGCATAGACCGGCAGCAGCACCGAGCCCCCCACAAAGGCCGAGCACACGTCCGTACCACCGCTGATCGAAGCCAGCCAGATATCCCGCTTGACATGCTCGTACACCCACCCAAAGCCTTCCGGCGGCAGCGGGGAGCCGGTCGAGCCAATAGCCCGCAGCTTGCTCAGGTCATAGGTCGTGCCCGGCTCCAGGCCCGCTTTCATACAGGAGGTAATATAGCCTGCGCTGGTGCCGAAGAACGTCATGCCACTCTCCTGGGCCAACTTCCAAAGCATGTTCAGGGTCGGGTAGGCTGGGCTGCCATCGTAGAGGAGGATCGTGGTTCCCACCAGCAGCCCTCCAACCAAGATGTTCCACATCATCCATCCGGTCGTCGTGTACCAGAAGAAAATATCTCCCGGTTTCAGATCCAGGCTCAGCCCCACACTTTTGAGATGTTCGAGGACAATACCGCCGTGTCCTTGCACGATGGCCTTTGGTAAACCAGTGGTACCTGAGGAGTAGAGCACCCACAGGGGATGCTCAAAGGGCACCTGCTCAAACGTGAGCGTGGTATCGCTCGACAGGAAGTCGTGCCAGAGGACCATCGAGGTCTCGCCCTCTGTATCAGTATCCTTGGATAGATAGGGGAGCAGGACCGTCGTGTGCAGCGTGGGCAAGGCCTGTTGCAGTTCGGAGAGCACCGAGCGCCGGTCGACCTCTTTGCCGTTATATTGGTAGCCATCCACGGCAAAGAGCACCTTGGGCTCGATCTGTTGGAAGCGTTCGATCACGCTGCTCGTGCCAAAGTCCGGGGGGCAGCTCGACCAGACCGCCCCGATGCTCGCACAAGCCAGAAATGCAATCACCGTTTCCGGGAGATTGGCCATGTAGGACACGACCCGGTCCCCCGGCTTTACCCCAAGGGCTCGCAGCGCATTGGCCACCGAACCCACGTTGCGCGACAATTCCTCCCACGAGACTGCACGAAGCGGGTGCCGCTCGGATTGGAAGAGCAGAGCAGGATAACCAACAGAAGCGTTTCGGAAGACCTGCTCGGCATAATTGAGCTCAGCCCCTCCGAACCACTGGGCACCAGGCATCTTCCTGTCCGCCAGCACCGAGGTATACGGCCTGGAGGCCTTGACGGAAAAGAAGTCCCAGATCGAGGCCCAGAAGTCCTCGAGGTGGCTCACCGACCAGTGCCACAGTTCCTCCTGGTCGCGAACGTACAGCCCTTTTTCACGTTCGAGCCACTGCATATATCGTGTGAGCGTGGCTTGTTGCTTCAGTTCCTCTGAAGGTTCCCACAGGAGCGTCTCATCTCCAGATGCAGTTCCCATGCTTCGTGCTCCTTTTCCAGGCGGCTGTGTCCTAAAACACTAGTAATTGACGGCCTCACGTCCTTTGAGGCCAAGCATTGCTCGTGCCTCATCCGGTGTTGCGACCTCGCGCTCGAACTCATTGGCCAGCCGTACTGCCTTCTCGACCAGCTGCACGTTGGTCGCCAGGACGCCACGCCGCACGAAGATGTTGTCTTCCAAGCCGACGCGCACATGCCCTCCCATCATGATCGCCATCGCTGCCATATTGAACTCGGCCGGATAGCCGACGCCGATGACCGACCAGCGATAGTTATCGGGCCCAAAGAGGCGATCGGCCGTTGCCTTCATCACCAGGAGGTCTTCCGGTGTGACCGCCAGGGCTCCCAGCACGCCGAGCACGAACTGGATCCAGTGCGGTGCCTTGACGAGGCCGGAGCGTTGCAGGAAGCGCAGATTAGAGAGGTGACCGACATCGTAAGCCTCGAACTCCGGTCGCGTGTTGTTCGCCTGCATGGTTTGAGCGAAGGCCTCCATATCGCCAAAGGTATTGCGCAAGATAAAGTCTTTCGTTCCCTCGACGTACGCTTGCTCCCACTCGAAGCGGTAGTCTTCGGGTTTGAAGTGGCGGGCCGCCGGATGCATGGAGAAGTTGATCGACCCCAGGTTAAAGGAAGCCAGTTCCGGCTGAAAGAGCGGAACAACCCGCAGACGTTCTTGTGGCGTCATACCCATCGCGCCCCCAGTCGTTAGCCCCACGATGACATTACTCTCCGCCTTGATGCGCTTGACGACCTCGCCAAAGAGTTCCGGGTCAGACGTAGGGTGACCGTCCTGGGGGTCGCGCACGTGAATGTGAACCGCGGTAGCACCTGCCTTGGCACAGGCGATGGCATCGGCGGCAATCGCCTCGGGGGTATAGGGGAGATACTTGGTCTGTGTCGGGACCGTGATGCTCCCGGTCAACGCCGCCGTGATAATCAGCTTCTCCATAGAGAAAGACCTCCTTCTGGTGGTTGGTATCGTCTTCTAGTCCGAAGTACACTTGCCTGGGCAGCACGTGAATCGTTGCTCGCTCAGCTCTCCTGAGCTGAGCGAAGCAGGCAAGCTTGACCAGCTCTACAGCGGAGAGCGCGGATCCCCGAGCGGAACGCGCGGGTCTATGGGGCCAGCTGGTGGAAATTCGCCGGCATAGGCACGCCGGTGGAGTTCTGCGAATGAGGCCCCCGCCTTGCGTGCCGCAATCATCTGCTCGGGATCGACGGGCGTACCAATGGGATCAGCAGCGAACTGCGGCGAGGTCCGCATCCACTCGCTGGACTGCTCCCAATCCCCGAAGTTGTCGACCTGCAACTCCACGCTGTTGCCGTCGGGATCCACGTAGTAGAACGAGGTGGTCATGCCGTGATCCACCGTGAAGTGCGGCACGATCCGCAGACCCTTCAGTCGCCTGTAGGTCTCTAGCAGCTCGTCGATCGTCGTGTACTCGAACGCGCTATGATGGATGCCGGTGTGAACCAACTTGTCTGGATCATCGCTCATCCGAGGTGAGGTGAGCAACGCGAGACGGTGATTGGCTGCGTCGTTGGTCAGCCAAGCCCCGCCCGGAAACTGGAAATTTGGCGCCATGCCCACCACCGTTGCGTACCAGTCAATCATCTCCTGGAGGCGCGTGGTCTTCAGGTTGACGTGGTGCAGGGTGGGCCGAGTGATCACATTGCCCTCAGTTACCTCTGACATTTATCTCCTCCTTTGGTGTTGCTTGGGTGAGACTCACTTCTTCGATGCATCTCGCCTCTGTGCAAGACACGCTACAAGTTCCTCTTCTCACCAACGACCGCGCATTACCGGGTTGCGGATGCGGCCAATGCCTTCGATCTCGACTTCCACGACGTCACCCTCCCGTAAAAAAAGGGGAGGAGTACGTTTGAACCCCACGCCCGATGGCGTCCCCGTCGCAATGATATCCCCGGGCTCCAGCGTCATAAGGAAACTCAGGAAAGCGATTGAAGTGGCCACCGAAAAGATCATGCTGGCGGTACTCTCGTGCTGCACTACCTGCCCATTCACTCGTGTGGTGAGCATGAGCGTTTGCGGATCGGGTATGTCGGATGCCAGGACCATCCCGGGTCCCATCGGTGCAAAGGTATCCAGAGCTTTGCCAGCCGTCCACTGACTCGTCTGGAGTTGGATGTCACGAGCGGTCACATCGTTCATGATGCTATAGCCAGCCACGTACTGCAACGCCTCCGGTTCAGCCACTTCTTTGCAGCGCGTGCCGATGATGACGGCTAACTCCCCTTCATAGTCGATCTGCGTGCTCACCCGGGGTAAGAGAATGGGACTACTCGGACCGATTAAACTATTGCGGAACTTGGCGAAGAACAGGGGAACGGCAGGCAGTTCCTGCTGGGCTTCAGCGGCATGTTCGCGATAGTTCACGCCTAGACAAAGAATTTTGTCGGGATCTGGGACAGGCGGTCCAAGCTCTAGCATGTCGAGAGGGATGAGATAGCTCTTGGCCTCGAACTGTGCTCTCGCCCAGGCAAAGACCTCCTCCATATACGGTCGCCCCCGTTCAAACAGCGTACGCACGGAGAGACCTGCTTGCCCAACAGCAGTATCTGCACGACTCAACGGATACGCGCTCGCGTCAACGAGCGCTTGCTCATGCACGATACCGGCGTGCCAGGGACCGTCCGACCCACGAGGCCGGTAACTTACGAGTATCATCAGCTACACTCCTTTATGTATGACTGGCAGTACTACATCTGGCAGATCGGTGAGTCAACAGCAGAACGCCCGTGGGGCCGGTATGTTGGCCCCCAGAGGCAGTTACTCGGCACGGTAAAGCTTGCGCTGGAAAAGATGATTCGATGAATGCATCCAGCGGAGTCCGCGCTGGTGGCTCAGGACTGCTTGTGAGCCTCTACCGCGATCTCGATCTTGATGATGTCGCCGACCAGGAAGCCCCCTGTCTCCAGAGCCACATTCCAGTTCAGGCCAAAGTCTTTGCGATTGATCTGCGTCCTGGCCTCGAAGCCGATGGTCTCCGGCGCACCAGGCATGGGCATCTTTCCACGTCCGGTGAGTTGGGTATCCAGCACCACTTCGCGCGTGACTCCTCGAATCGTCAGGTCTCCGATCACCTTGGCGTGATCATGGCTCTCTGGCTCGACACGGGTGCTTTTGAACGTCATGAGGGAATAGTTCTGGATATCCAGGAAGTCGGGGGACTTCAGGTGGGTGTCGCGATATTCCACGCCCGAATACAGGGTCGATGCGTCGATCTCCACTTCCACCGAGGAGCGGGACGGGTCAGCCTCGTCAAGAACGATGGTGCCGTTTACGTTCTTGAAGTGGCCCTTCACCGTCGTAAACATCATGTGTTTGCCTGAGAACTCAACCAGGGTATGATTCGGGTCGAGTTTCCATATGCTGCGGGTTGTGGCCGTGCTTTCGCTATGCGTTGTCATGTTATTTCCTCCTTGACAAATACGGTTTTTTTCCGTTGGGGAACGGTAACTCTTACGTTCCCTCCTTATCGATATTACTGTCGCCCATCTAGTCCTCCAAAACTATGTAGCCGACTACATAAATATATCATGTTTCGGAAAGTATGTCAAGTAGCCGACTACATAAATGTACCTTGTTTCGGAAAGTCTGTCAACATTTACAGTATGCTTCTCAGTTTTGTCTGAAGTTGTTGGAAGCAGTTACGCAACAGGCCCAAATCGCTTGTCTCCAGCAACTTGCTGGCACGGTTCAACACCTCCTTGGCGGCTGCATACTCTTCTCTGAGCAG
>WNGK01012092.1_pt2 | contig 10320 bp, 10 predicted proteins | sample 5400601 | NCBI WGS metagenome assembly WNGK01 (sample SAMN13153376, study PRJNA577476) | soil metagenome | isolation source: 60 cm soil or saprolite under Garry oak tree replicate 1 | place: USA:California | collected 2016-06-15 | reverse complement strand
TCCGGCAACGACTCGCCCCCGGTTGGTTCCATCGATTCCGACGCGGGCCTTGTGTTTTCGTTGGTGCGCTTCGACCAGGCTGGCGCCGGCGGGAAAGATGGCGGGGAAGGCCAGGAAAAGTCCGCCGACGCCGGGGCCGAAGCGCTTGGCGATCAGGCCGGCAGCCACGCAGACCGATCCTCCGAAGACGAAACGGATGGCGTACTCGTGGAGTTGTATGCCTTTGATTGCTGCGAGTTTTGCCTGCATGATCATCGTGAGCCGAATTTCTGAAACCTATTTTGGAAGCCGTGGCACCTATCGCAAGACAAAGAACCACAGGCCGAGCGAAGCGCCGAACCAGACCGGCAGCAGGCCAATAGTCGCTGCGAGCGCTGGAGGTTTGTAGCGCATCAAGAGCCAACTGGCAGCACTTGCGTAGAGGAAGAACGCGATGGCTCCGAGGATCATGGATCGCGCTTCGAGTGCAGCGTAGGCCTTTCCTTTTTCAATAAGGGTGATGCCGATGGTGGCCAGCGCGACAGAAGGTGCGGCTCCGAAAAGTCCCGCGAAGGTTTTGGGGCGGACGATTTCGGCGAGCACTGCGAAGATGCTGACCAGGAGGCCGCCTACGAGAAAGCGAACCACGAGTTCTCCCGGATTGGAAAACATATTCGTGCCTCTCTCACGCGGCGTCCTGAGCCTGTTTAATGAGGCGGCGTGCGACATCGGCGCCTTTGCAGCCGAGGAGTTTGTATTCCTTGCCTTCCAGGCTGTGATAGTTCACGAAGAACTCCTGAAGCTGATGCAGGAATACGTCGGGAAGGTCGTCTGTGCGCTTGATGTTGGCGTAGTGGTGGTTGGTCTCCGCGACGGCGAGCAGGCGATCGTTGCGAACCTTCTTATTGCCTTCAAGCTGCTCCCCTTCGATCACTCCGATGAGGCGGCAGTGGACCGCAACGCCGGGATAGGCCGGCTCGTCCATCAACAGCAGCACGTCAATCGGGTCTCCATCGGGGGCCATGGTCCGGGGTAAAAATCCGAAGTCGTAGGGAAATACCATCCCCGCAGGCAAGACCTTTTTGAGGGTAAAGACCTTCTGCTTGGCATCGAAGGCGAACTTATTGCGGCTGCCCTTGGGGGTTTCGACGATGACTTGAAGGATGCCATTCTGGCGGTTTACGGGTTTCAACTGTGTCGGGTCTGCGAGATTTTTCTTGCCGTTCTTCGCCACGGTCAGCTCCGTTTCGGGTTCGTAATCTACTGAATTCACACGAAATTAACCATTCGCACACTTAGTGAGAGACAGGCAGAGATGATTCGGTTGCTCGTGCGCGCTTCTTATCCCCTGAACGGGAAGGAGGGGAAGGGGGTGGTTGGTGCAGGGGGCAAGTCCGGCAGAATCAGAAGTTTGTTTGGAAGGCATTCCGCAATTTGACAGTGGTGATTCGCATCCCATATCCTTAAACAGGAGCAGTGTCTCCATTTTCAAGGGACAAAGTGTTCTGAAGTCAGAAAGCGTCTTGCTTTTTGATCCGGTTTTTACGTTCCTAAAGGTGTTTGGGCGTAAGCCACGGGAGAGCGGGGAAGATGTCTGAGGCGCGCGTCAGTCCGCGAGAGCGGCTTGTGCTCACGGCCATCATCGAACTTTACATCGCGACGGGGGAGCCCGTGGCCTCTCAGGCGGTTGCCCGGTTTTTTGCCAACCGCGATGGTCTGAGTTCGGCCACGATCAGAAACGTGATGGTATCGCTGGGAGATGCGGGCCTGCTGGAACAGCCGCATACCTCGGCCGGTCGGGTGCCGACGGCGGCGGCATTCCGCTATTACGTCGAGCAGATTACGCAGTCGGGGCGCATGGCCGCGGGGGCACAGGGCGGAGCCCTGAACCCCATGCCGCAGAGCAATTCGCTTTTGAGCCCATTGAGCGAGGAGCGGCGCGAGCAGATCGACGAGAGCTTCTCGGGCGTTTCAAGCACCAACGAGTACCTGGAGAGGACCTCGCAGGTGCTGGCGCTGCTTTCGAGCGGTCTGGGCGTGGCCCTGGCCAGCGCTACTGGAACGCAAGTGCTGGAGCACATTCATTTTTCAAGATTGTCGGCGGGACGGGTGCTTGCCGTGCTGGTGACCCAGGCGGGCGCCGTGCTCGATCGCGTTCTTACGCTTGACCGCGAGCTGACCCATGTGGAGCTGGAGACGGCGGCCCGCTATCTGAACGAGAATTTCCGCGGCTGGCCCGTGGAGCGAATTCGGGCGGAGGTGGCGCGGAGGGTGGACTTGGAGCGCGCCGCGTACAACCAGATGATGGCCTCGTTGGAAGAGCTTTGCCGTAAGGGTGCGCTGGCTGGCGGCGATTCAGGCCCCACGCTGTTTGTGGATGGAATGTCGAACCTGATCGCGGCTGAAGTGGACCGCGAGCGGCTGCGGCAGATGCCGCGAGCGGCTGCGGCAGATGCTGCTGGCTCTTGAGGCCAAGCAGCGGCTGGTGGAACTGCTGACGGCTTATGTGGATGGACGGCGGCAGGAGGTACGCGTGGTGGTGGGGCTCGATGAGGCTTCTCCGGCCATGCAGGACCTGGTGCTGATCGGTTCGCCGGCCCGGCTGGGCAATGAAAGCCTGGGAACGGTGGCGGTGATCGCGCCCACGCGCATCCAATACCAGGAGATGATTCACGCGGTGCGCTACATCGCGCGGCTTTCCGAGCGCATACTCGAAGTTCCCACAGATTAGGGTGCACCGGGGCTGCCGGCTGGCTTGGCGGGCAGCACGATTGCGTGGCGCGCCCGCTTTTCCCGAACCCGAGAGAGGCCGGCGCCTGCCGCGGAATTATCATTGAATCAGATAAAGAGAATCTTGCGGAGATTGAAGAGAAGTATGCCAAAACAAGAAGCGGAGTTAAACGAAAAGGAATTGCCGGAGATAGCGTCCCAGGGTGAGCAGCAGGACGAGGGATTTGATTCAGCGGCGCCCGAGACGGCGACGGTTCCGGCGGCGGGTCCAGTAGCGGTTGATGAGACGACGAGCCGGACGGAGTTGGAACAGCTGAAGGGCGAGCGCGACCAGCTTCTCGACCGGCTGGCGCGCCTGCAGGCCGAGTTTGAAAATGCGCGCAAGCGAGCGGAGCGCGAAAAGGCGGATTTTCGAGACTTTGCCACCGGCAATGTCATCGAACAGTTCCTGCCCGTCGTGGACAATTTCGAGCTGGCATTGAAGGCAACCGGTTCAGCCGAGCAACTGCGTTCCGGAGTGGAACTGATCGTGAAGCAGATGGAAGAAGTGCTGCGGCAGTTGCAGGTTACGCCGATAGCTACGGAAGGCGAGGAGTTCGATCCCCGCTTTCATGAGGCCATCGGCTCGGTTGAGCGCGACGACCTGCCCGACCATTTTGTCGCGGATGAGATTCGACGCGGCTACAAACTGCGGGAGCGGTTGCTGAGGCCGGCGATGGTTCGCGTAGTTTCCAATCCAAAACAGAAGATAGAATAAATTGACAGTGAGCAAAGCAGATTACTACGAGGTTCTGGGCGTCTCGCGCGAGGCCAGCGACCAGGAGTTGAAGAGCGCCTATCGCAAGTTGGCGCTCAAGTTTCATCCTGACCGCAACCCTGGCGATCACGCCGCGGAAGAGAAGTTCAAGCAAGCCAGCGAGGCCTACCAGGTTCTGTGCGACGCGGACAAACGCGCTGCCTACGACCGCTATGGCCATGCGGGTGTCGGTGCGGCTGGTCAGGGCTTTAACGGCGGACCATTCGCGGGTGGCGTGGATATTGGAGACATCTTCGGCGACTTGTTCGGCGAGATGTTTAACGTTGGCGGACACGGGCAGCAGCGGGGCACGCGCCAGCATCGCGGCGACGACCTGCGATTTGACCTTTCGATCGAGTTCGAAGATGCCTTCTTCGGCGCCGAGACAGAGGTAAAAATTCGCCGCCTTGAGACCTGCGGAACATGCAATGGCCGTGGCAGCGCGTCGGGACGCGGTCCAAGCGTCTGCGCGCAATGCCAGGGGCGGGGCCAGCTTCGCTATCAGCAGGGATTCTTCTCGGTGGCGCGTACCTGCGGGGCATGCGGCGGCACGGGGCAGATTATCGGCGATCCGTGTTCGACTTGCCGCGGCGAGACGCGCGTTTCAAAAGAGTTGAAGCTCAACGTGAAGGTGCCGCCGGGAGTCGAGGATGGTACGCGCATTCGCTATGCAGGCGAGGGCGACGCGGGGCGAGCCGCTGGGCCCAAGGGCGATTTGTACGTGGTGCTTTCGATCAAGCCCCACGACTATTTCGAACGCGACGGGCATGATCTTCGCTGTGTTGTGCCTATCAGCTTTCCGCAGGCGACGCTGGGGGCGGAGATCGAGATTCCGGGTGTGGACGGCCCCGTGAACCTGAAGATTCCCGAAGGAACGCAGAGCGGCAAGGAGTTGCGCGTGCGCGGCAGGGGTGTTCCTTTCCTGAACGAGAAGGGCCACGGCGACATGGTGGTGAAGGTGCTGGTGCAGGTGCCGCGCAAGCTTTCGCGCGCTCAACGCGAACTGGTTACCAAGTTGGCAGAATTGATGAACGTGGACAACAAGCCTACGTCTCCCACGCTGATGGATAAGATGAAGGACCTTTTCAACTAAGCAGCCTTCGAGTTGAGAAAGGCCCGCGAGAATCGCTACTCGCGGGCCTTTTTGTTGGTGCCAGCGGCTACGCGCACGCCGCTTCGAAGGGAAGGAACAGCGCGAAGGCAGTACCGTTTCTCCCCGGGCGCTGCGCACTGCGCACTCTGAGCGAGCCGTGATGGCGCGCCACAATCTCCTGACAGACCCACAAACCCAGGCCATTGCCGGCGGTGCCCTTGGTGGTGAAGAAGGCGTCGAAGATATTCTTTCTCACAGCGGGGTTGATTCCTCCGCCGTTGTCGGCGATGGTGAGGACAAGTCCTGGCTTGCCCGATTTCCACTCTCTGCCTTTGCGGCTGCGGATCAGCAGGCGACCACCAAAGGGCATGGCCTCGAGCGCATTTCCGACGAGATTGTTGAGCACCTGGCGCACGTCTCCCTGAAAGCAGACAACCGGCGCATCGGTGCGGAATTTTTTCTCTACCTGGACGCGCGCATTGCGAAGCCTGCCCTCGTAGATGCTCATCACGGTGGAGAACAGGTCGGCGCTGGTGGCGGCCTGCGGCTTTGAGGCCTGCTTGTGAAAACGCAGAGTCTGATTGGCAATGATCGAAACGCGGCGAATTTCCTGGTCAGCGAGATCGAGATATTCGCGGGCATCGGGCGTCTCAGCATGGCGCGCCAGGTAGATGAGATTCATGACAGATTCAAGCGGATTGTTGATCTCGTGCGCGATGGAGGATGCCAGACGGCCAACGGCAGCGAGCTTTTCGCTCTGGAGCAGGGCGGATTCGGCGCGCCTGAATTCAGTGATGTCGCGACCCTCGGGGACGAGGAAGGTGACTTTGCCGCCGCTGTCTCGCACCGGGGTGAGCGAGAAGTCGAAGATGCGGGTTTCACCTGAAGGGCGGTTGAGCGGGGCTTCGTAGCGGACAAGTTCGCCCGCGGCAGCGCGTGCGATAGAGGCTCTCAAGATTTCGGGTGCGCCGGGCGTACCTGCGAACCAGGGTGAGTCGGCGAGACTCCTGCCGACAACGTCGGCTCGCGAGCTTCCCGAGAATTCCAGTGAAGCACGGTTGCAATCGAGCACCGTTCCGTCTGAAGAGAGCAGGCCGATGTACTCGAGGCTGGTGGTGTACATGGCGTTGAGCCGCGCTTCGCTTTCGCGCAACGCTTCGGCTTCTGCGCGTTGCTTTGTGATGTCTCTGAAGAAGATCACGATGCCTTCTTCAGAGGGCTGTGCCTGCACGGAGAACCATGCGTTGAGAGGCTCAGGGTAGAAAGCCTCAAAGCGGCTTGCGACCCGCTCGTTCATCGTACGGTTGTAGTGCTCGACAAAGGGAGATCCTTCGTAGACAGCATCGGGGAAGATTTCCCAGAAGTTTTTGCCGACGAATTCGCCGCTTGGCCGCAGGAATTCCTGGGCACGGTTATTCCAGAAGATTACCCGCCATTCGCGGTCGAGGCTCAGGATGCCGTCTGTGGTCGCATCCAAAACGAGCCGCAGTTGCTTTGAAATGGCGGACCGCTCGCGTTCGACAGCGCGGCGTTCGTGAATGTCACGGAAGACGAGGACGATGCCGGTGAGGGCGCCGTTGTCGTCATAGATAGGAGCGCCGCTGTCGTCGATGGCGGTTTCAGTGCCGTCTTTACGGATCAGAACGGTGTGGTTGGCGAACCCCACGATGGTTCCGAGCCGCCGCACTCGTTCCGCGGGGCTTTCCACCAGCTCGCGCGTGCTTTCATCGACGATACGGAAGACCTGAGTTAGTGGACGACCTTTGGCTGCATCGAGCGGCCAGCCGGTGAGATTCTCGGCGACACGATTCATTTGCACGATGCGCGCTTCAGGGTCGGTGACAATTACCGCGTCTCCGATGCTTTGCAGCACACGCATGGCGCGGGCCTCACTCTCGTGCAGATCGCGGGTGGCGTTCACCTCTCCCGTTACGTCTAGCAGCAGGCCGAAGAGGCCGGCGGTCTTGCCATCCTCAAAGACGGGGCTGAATGTGTAATTGAGATAGAAATCCTTGAGGCCGTCGCCGCCGTCGATGGGCACCAGCAGCTTTCCATGCGAGAAGGTGGTACCGGTGTTGAAGGCATTTTCAAGCATCGGGCCGACAATGTGCCAAGCCTCTTTGTAGACCTGCCGAGCGGGTTTTCCGAGGGCGTCCGGATGACGTTTTCCGGGAATAGGACGATATCTGTCGTTATAGATGAGAACCAGCTCCGGGCCCCACAGCGTTCTTGCGGGGACCGGTGAGCACAAGGTGAGATTGACAATAGCCACCAACTCCCGTGACCATGAGTCGATGGGGCCGAGCGCGGTGGAACTCCAATCGTGGTTGCGGACGAGCTCCGCCATCTCTCCTGATGCTACGATGCGGTCAGCTCCAGCGGGGGGCGACGCCTGAAGCAACGGGGACGGTTTTGTCGATTTGAACACGCTCATCCGAGATTTCCTCCTTGGTCAAAATTGCACAGACGAGCCTGGATCGAGTTTTCCGCTACCGGCCCTGTTTCCGCATCGAACAAGCACAACCCTCGGCCGAGAGGCGACGCATTGACGTCAACGCTATTGGATGCTCGATTCACGGAACGCTTTGCCGGGGGGCGAGATGAATCGAACATGGGGTCGTCCAATAGGATGGGTAAGTCACCCTGGGATCGACACTTGTCGATTTGAGGTGACCGGCCATAGCCAGGGGCGGGCATGAATGCAAGGCGTTTCGACACCACTGTTTGCAAGCAAGGGAGCGGAATGACGACCGCATTTATCAACCGGATCGCAACGGCAGTTCCACAACACGATGTGCATCGGCCGTTTGTGGAGTTTGCCGAGAGCATGCTTCCAGAAGGCACGATACGCAATCTTTTTAAGCGCATGTCGCGCATGTCTGGTATCGAGCATCGCTACTCGTTTCTGCAGCCGATCTCGAGCTCAGATTCGTCCTGGAGAGACTCCGAGGACCTTTACGTCACCGGCAATTTTCCCTCAACTTCGAGGCGTATGCAGGCGTTCGAGCGATTTGCGCCGTTGCTGGCGCAGTGTGCGCTGAACCGGCTGGCATTGACGGCGGACGAACGAACGGGCGTAACCCACGTGATCGTGACGTCATGCACCGGACTTTACGCGCCGGGCCTCGACTTCGATATCGTCAAGCACCTGGGGCTCAACTCTTCTGTTGAACGCACCATGATTGGATTCATGGGGTGTTATGCGGCGATCAACGCGTTGAAGTCGGCACATCACATCGTTCGCTCTGAACCGGCTGCCAGAGTGCTGGTGATGAATCTCGAACTCTGTTCGCTGCACCTGCAGGAGACAACAGACCTGGAGCAGATGCTCTCGTTCCTGCTGTTTGCGGATGGATGCTCCGCGTGCCTTGTAAGTGCTGAGCCGAAGGGCCTGGGCATTGAGAGCTTTCTGGCGGTCTGTCTGCCTGAGACGAGCCACCTGATCACATGGCGTATTCGCGAGATGGGTTTTGACATGCAGCTTTCCGGGCAGGTTCCGGGTGAGATTCGCCGCACTCTCAAGGATGCGGGAGGCCTGGTTACACGAGGGCGCGCGCTGGAAAGCATCGAGCTGTGGGCTGTGCACCCCGGGGGACGCACGATTCTTGATGCGGTGGAACAGGGATTGGGATTGCCGGCCGAGGCGCTTAGGTATTCACGCGATATCCTGTCGCGGTACGGCAACATGTCTTCGGCGACGGTGATGTTTGTGCTGCAACAGGTGCTCGAGCGGGGGCAGGCAGGACAGCAAGGGTGTGCGATGTCGTTCGGCCCCGGAGTAACGGCGGAGACCATGCTCTTTCATGCCGCTTAGCAGGCCTGATTTTCGCCAGCGCGCACGGCCTTCGGAAAATCCGGAACTGATGGATGAGCCATGCAGTCGCGAGGAGTTGCGTGCCTGCCTGCGCGATCTGGCCAAAGTGAACCGCTGGTTTCTGGGTTATCGTCCAGTGCTCGATTGGCTTGAGAGCTTTCATTTTCAGCACGGCGCGGAGCCTTTGCGCATCCTGGATGTTGCCTGCGGTTATGGCGATGGGCTGCGAAAAATCGAAAGATGGGCTGCAGAGCGCGACATCGCTGTGGAACTGACGGGAGTCGATATGAATCCGGATGCGGCGGCCATTGCCGCGGAAGCAAGCGAGCAGGGCAGTCGCATTGAATGGATTACAGCGGATGTGTTTTCGTACTACATGGACGAGCCCGCTCACCTGGTGATCAGTTCGCTGTTCACTCACCATCTTGAGGATCCCGATGTGGTGCGCTTCGTGCGTTGGATGGAAGCGAACGCTCACGTGGGTTGGTTGATCAATGATCTTTCGCGCGCCCCGGTTCCCTACTATCTTTTTGGCGCCTTCGCCAAGATCGTGCGGCTGCATCCGTTCGTGCGGCATGACGGACCGGTTTCGTTTGCTCGCGCGTTTGTACCGGAGGATTGGCGGCGGTTGTGCAAAGCGGCGGGACTAAGGGAAGAAGATGTTTCGATACGCGGATACACGCCGGGACGGCTGTGCGTAAGCCGCAGAAAGCCGCGGTGAGCAGGGTGGGATCGACGTCAGAAAACCTGGTGATTGGAGGCGGGCTCGCCGGCGGGGTGGCGGCGATTCGGCTGGCGGGCGCGGGACGCGATGTAGTGCTGCTGGAGAAAGAAGCACGTCCTCACCACAAGGTGTGCGGAGAGTTTCTAAGCCCGGAAGCAGTAGAGTATCTGCGCCAGGCGGGTGTGGATCCGCTGAGCCTCGGCGCAGCGCGGATCCGCTTGCTGCGGCTTTCAGTGAAAAACAGCTTATTGGAAACGGAGCTGCCTTTCACAGCGCTTTCGCTCTCGCGATGCGTGCTGGATGAGGCGCTGCTGGTGCGCGCTGAGGAGATGGGATGCCGGGTCCGGCGCGGCGCATCGGCGGAACAGCTTGTGCAATCCGATGACACGTGGCATGTGGAACTGGGAGGCGGAGAGACAGAGCGCGCGCACACGGTATTTCTCGCGACCGGGAAGCACGACCTGCGCGGATGGAATCGCTCGCCCGGGAGACACAACGACTTGGTGGGGTTCAAGCTCCATTGGCAGTTAGCTCCGAAGCAGACTGAAGCGCTGCGGGATTTCATGGAACTTTTTCTCTTCCGCGCAGGATATGGTGGACTGGCGCTTGTCGAAGGGGACATGGCTAACCTCTGCCTCGTCGTCAGGCGGTCAGAGCTCCGCAGGCTGGGAACGTGGAACGAACTGCTGACCGCAGTGCTCGACGAGAACCGGCAGATGCGGCTGCGCCTTGGGGGCGCCAAGGCGCTGTGGGAGCGGCCGCTGGCCATCTCTTCGATTCCTTACGGATATTTGTCATCGAAGCGGGAGGGCGTGTGGTGCGTCGGCGATCAGGCTGCGGTGATTCCGTCGTTTACGGGCGATGGCATGTCGATCGCGTTGCACTCGGGAGCGCTTGCCGCGGAGATGTACATGGCGGGCGCGAGCGCTGCGCAGTATCATCGCGCGCTGGAGTCGCAGCTCAAGCGCGGCATGTCGCTGGCGACATCGCTTTCGCGATTTATGGTGACGCGGGTTGGCCGGGAGCTGGCACCGCTGGGGCTGTCGGTGGTGCCGAATGCGATGGGGTGGAATGCGCGGGCGACGAGGATTCCTGAGGGTGCGCTGCTTTCTGCGCAGCGCCATATGCGGGTCGACGCAAGTGCGCTCTCGTAAGTAAATTCTCAATCGGCCGGAGAGTTATGG
>WNGK01012220.1_pt1 | contig 10323 bp, 16 predicted proteins | sample 5400601 | NCBI WGS metagenome assembly WNGK01 (sample SAMN13153376, study PRJNA577476) | soil metagenome | isolation source: 60 cm soil or saprolite under Garry oak tree replicate 1 | place: USA:California | collected 2016-06-15 | reverse complement strand
AAGCGATCAGTGGCAGGGTCCGCAATACGACGCATTCCGCTCGTATCATTCGGAACGGCACGCTCAGGGCTGGTATCGGTCGCGTTACAACCGTGTGGAACTGATTGGTGGCGGTTATTACTACTGGAACAACGGCTACTGGTATCCGGCGTGGGGTTACAATCCTTCGGCCGAGTATTATGCCTACGATGGACCGATCTATGTGGGCCAACGGGCTGAGCCGCCGGACCGGGTGATCGCGGACGTGCAAGCCGAGCTGCAGCAGATGGGCTATTACCAAGGCGAGGTGGATGGGTTGCTCGGGCCGATGACCCGGCAGGCGCTCACCGCTTACCAGGCCGATCAGGGGCTTACCACGACGGCGGTGATCGACGAGCCGACACTCAATTCCCTCGGGTTGAGCTAACGGAAGCTATAAACTATTAACGAGAAGCCGCCTGGGCGCACGAATGCCTCGGCGGCTTTTCTGTTTTAGGCGCCAGGAGTCGAGGCGCGTATGTTGGCGCGCGCTCGGTCGCCCCACGATGCGACGATTCGCCAGTCCGGCTCGGACCAGTCCACCCAGCGGCGTCCCCGCACGCCGTGTTGCGGATTTCGGCAAACTGTCGGAATGACAGATTATTTTATGAAGCGATTTAGCGGCAAGCCGCTAAATATTTGAGGGTTGATGTTTGATGTAGATGCAGCCGCAGCCGTTGAAATCATGCCCTCCCAGGAAGTTGGATGGGCCACAAAGTCCGCTGTAATTTCGGGCTTTCACGATGTAAAGTCCTCCAATGAGTCTCCGCTATCAGATAGTGCTTCATAAGTCGGACGAAGGGTACGCTGTGAATTGCCCGGCGCTCCCCGGTTGCTGGTCGCAAGGAGAAACCGAACAGGAAGCGATGCAGAACATTCGCGGCGCCATCGAGGATTATCTTGCCGCCGTGAACGAAAGCCTCCGGGGCTCCGACGTGCGCGAAGTGGAAGTGTCGGTCTAGCGATGCCGAAGATTCCCGGCGTCAATCATCTCCGCGCAGTGCAGGCCTTCGAAAAGGCAGGATTTAAGATTGTTCGCCAAGGCAAATACATCGTCATGAGCGACGGTTCGCATTTCATCACCATACCGCGTCACAATCCTGTTAACGCGCTGACGATGGGCGGAATAGTCAAAGACGCCGGAATGTCGATAAAAGAATTTCGTAATCTGCTGTAGTTTTATGCAGCAATTTGTTGTCGTTCTTCTGACGGTCTTCACAGCCTTTAGTTCGGTGTGGGCCAACTTAGGTGATGGCGGTGACAGAATTGACGATTCATATGGCAACCTGATCGAACGACATTTACTCGACGATGGAACGGTCAGTGTCCTTTACCATAAGGATCGGTATCTTTACTTCGTGCTCTTCGATAATGGCGTGAGCGTTTGGGAAAAGTATTCGCACATCAAGGGTACCGATCTTTCCGAAAAAGAGATCGAAAAATTCCTAAAGGCCAATGCTGGCGGCGCGAAGTGGACGCCGGGTAGCGCCTCGAAGGAAGGTCGGCAGTTCAAACGCACCGATCACAAGGCTGAGGCAACGTACGGCAAAGTGGATGACCGCCCGACGCTAACGGTGCGGGGAGTGCACGGATCGAATCCGGAGTAACAACGCGTTACTTTTCCGGCGGCCTAAAACGAGTCGGAATAGTGCGCAACCACTCATGTCGGCAGGCTGTTTAATCGAGTGTGAAAGGAATCCTATATTCAATATGCATTGGAAGCCTCGCGCTAGGGCTCACAGCGTGGGGTCAGCAAATCAACGACACCGGGCCCACCAAAGCGAAGCCGCATCGAACATCGACTGTTCGGGCGACACGGCCTGCAAACACCGGTGCGATGATGGGCGCGCGCGGTTACAGTTCGACCGCGCCATATCGGCAACGGACCTACGTGACGCCGCGCAGTAGTTCAAACGCGGTGGTCGGTCAAAACGCCCGTATGCGCGGGTATGGCGAGCGAAATTTGTCGAGCAATCGATACATTGGCACGCGAAGCAACGTGGCTGTCAATCGCGACCGAGACTTGGCGATCAATCGGACAAGAACCTTTGATGTCAATCGTCAAGGCTATGTGACAACGAATAATAACTTCCGCAGTGGCGCTTATGGCGGCCGGCAGTATGTGGGGGTCCGCGATTACCAGAGACAATGGCACGATCGCGATTGGTGGAGAAGCCATTACGATCGGATCGTCTTCGTGAACGGCGGCTGGTATTACTGGAATGCGGGTTACTGGTACCCGGCATGGGGTTATGACGCGGAGGCTTATTATCCATACGACAGCCCAATTTACGCTTATAACGGATTGGCCCCCGACCAGGTAATTGCCGATGCTCAGGCGCAGCTGCAGCGCGACGGTTATTACGAGGGACCGATCGATGGTATCCTTGGACCGATGACCCGAGAGGCCATCGCAGCCTTCCAAGCCGACAACGGGTTGGCGGTTACATCGACAATCGATGAGCCGACCCTTGCCACGCTCGGCATATCGTAACTGATCAGAGCCATTTAGAGAGCCGCGTGATGTGTTCCATCATGCGGCTCTTTTTATTTCTGAGAAAACCTTTGAGATGGCGGCAGCGCCAGGTCTTATCTTCCGGTGGCGCTCGGTGGTGGTTGTTTCGGCTGGCGACGCAGGCCCCAAGACAAGTCGCCGGTCATCACGTAGGTGATCATAGCAAGCAGCATCAGGAACACAGCGACCCAAAAAATCCAACTGTGGTGCACTCGCTTCCAGTGAGGACGATGATCATGGCCGCCGTGGTGCTCGTGATTATGCTTTGTCTCATTCATAGCTTCCTGGTTTCCACTTCCAGTTTCCGAAGGGTCGGCATGTCTTTGTCGTTTTATCGATTTCGACAAACTTTTCGGCTAATTTCCTGGCTCGATCAATATCTTGCAGAGTAAAGTTATAATTTCGCTTGCCATACTCATCTTAGGGCAATGAATAATTTAAAGAAAACGAAACCAATGAAACCTATTCAGCACACCTGGAAAGTTCTCGCTTTCCTGATTCTACTTCCGCTCCCGATTACGTTCACGCGAGCGCAGACTGTTTGGCCACAGGAACCGATCATGACCAATGCCAAAATTACTTCCACCGGAGAGCTTGAGATTGTCCCGTCCAAGGCTTCTTCACAACATGACTTCGATTTTTTAGCCGGTAAGTGGACCATGCATAATAAAAAACTGAAGACACGGTTGAATAATTGCACCGAATGGGAGGAGTTTGAATCGACCGATGAAAACTTCGGCGTGATATTAAATGGAATAGGCAATACCGATATTTATAAATCCACATTGGATGGAAAAACCTTTGAGGGACTGACACTTCGATTGTTTAACCCAAAGACAAGACTATGGAGTCTTTATTGGATTCCCAGTAACACCGGTGTAATGGACCCGCCTGTGGTAGGTTCGTTTGAAGGAAATATCGGCAAGTTTTATGGTAAAGACGTTTTTCAAGGCAAACCGATATTGGTGGTGTTTGTGTGGGACAAAACCGATAAAGATAATCCCGTATGGAGCCAGGCATTTTCGCCTGATAATGGTAAAACCTGGGAATGGAATTTCACCAACGTATCCCATCGGATAAAATAAAGCAGATAGAGGTCGTCAGTAGACGAACGGGAATAAGCGCCAGCGGGTGCGTTGTTGGTAGCCGCGATATTGGTCGCCGAATTCACAGACGAGAAAATCTTCTTCGGCACGGATGCGCGCAATGATGGGGACGCACATCGCCGCGGTTAAGAGCAGACCAATGATGCTGCGAAAGACGAGCGCCCAACCCACCATCGCGAGTAATGCTCCGAAATAGCTCGGGTGCCGGACAAAACGGTAAAAGCCGTCGGTTTTCAGGCGGTGATCGGGTTGCACCGCGACGAAAATGCTGAACCGGTGGCCGAGTTCGAAGACAGTGGCAACGCGCACGAATCCGCCGATGGCGGTGATGATCAGCCCCAGGTAGCGGACAGTGTCGCCGTCGATCGACCAACGGTCGAGACGATCGAGATGCGGTGGCAGCCACGCGAACGCGATAGCGATGATAATCAACGGAATAAAAATCCAGCGGCTGCCTGGGTCCTCGCGCCGGCCGATTCCGAGACTGCTGCTTCCGGAAAAGGCGTAGGCGATTGCGCCGGCCAAGGTGAGAATGATCAGGCCGACGCGCGCCGGATTGGCAAAGAAAGTTGTCCAGTCGCCCCAACCCCAAAGGACCATCGCAAGGAACGGCAGGGTGCCGCCGATTCCAAAAGCGAGATTCTTAACGGTGGAATTCAAAAGTAAGAATTAAAAATTAAGAATGAACATTCGTTAATCAAGAATCCCAGGAAAGCAGGAAATTGCGGGTGGGAATTGCGGACCGCGAGTCGCGGATTGCGGAGAGAAGCGCGCTTGCCGCAGACATAGTGATAGGGTAATTTGGGACGGTGACTTTAAAGGTTTTGATTCATTCGGCCAAAGAGGGCGGGTATTGGGCGGAAGTGCCAGCGTTGCCAGGCTGTGTATCCCAGGGAGAAACCGTTAGTGAGCTACGTTCCAACATCCGCGAAGCAATCGAGGGTTGGCTTTTGGCCGAAGATGCCGCCGCAAAATTGGAAGGCGCAGATCAGGTCATTGAAGTGGCGGTGTGAAACAGATCTCCGGGCGCGAGCTCGCACGGATTTTGCCGCAGCACGGCTGGCAGCTGGCTCGAATTCACGGAAGCCACCACGTCTTTACAATGCCCAATCGTCGTGAGCGCTTGGTCGTCCCCATTCATGGTAATCGTCCACCCAAAACAGGGTTGCTGCGCTCCCTGATGAACATTGCGAGATTAACAGAGAGCGATCTCTAACGCCGCTATTTTATATTGCGAATTGTATCTCGGCTACTCCCACGTCGCTCGACCGCGTACCTCACGGCTTTACCGGCCATGTCGCTCATCCCGTTCGCTCCATTGACTCGCGATCTCCCAATCGCTCGGTCGCATCACCATGCAACCTATGCACTCCACCCGGCGACGTCCCCGCACAGCGTGTTGCGGATTTCGGATTGCAGAAAGACCTTTAGGCAAGATGAACAGGATTAACTGAGTTTTTAAAGCAGGACATGACGGCAGAAGAGAGATCATTGTTAGAAGAACTGGACACGATTGTCGGATCGGAGGAAATCCGAGCGCAGATTTATCCGATTGTCGAGCGCGTTCGCACGGAACTGGCGCGAAACAAGGAGGCCCAGATGACTTGGGAGCCGATTCCCCTAACGATTTACGGTGGCGCGTTGCCGTCGGGGATTCGCTCCAGCTGGGTTTTCGCCCTGCGCGCAGGTGCGACCACAGGAGCAGAGCGCCATCCGAATAGTCATCAACGGATGATGTCGTTCGAAGGGGCGGGAGATTTGCAAGTCCGAGCTCGCCACGGGACGAGTCTGTCCATTCGGCGGACCGGACTGGCGGACGGTGGCGAGGTCCAGTGGCAGTCCAATTTTTTGGTGAGCGACCCGGACGCCCCATTGGAACGGCGATGGATTTCGATTCCTCGAAACGTCTGGCATCAAGTCGTGGTGCCGGAGGGCCCTGATTGGGTGGTGGTTTCCTTTCACACTGTTCCGCCAGAGGAACTGATCGAGGAGCGACCAGATTCCGACGACGCGGGCGGAACGAAGCAGATGCGCTATCTAGGACTTAAGGAAAATTAGAAAGTTCTAACGTTCCTCTGTATGTCAGGTGGAAAATTGCGTGCGCAGTTCCGTTGAGACGCGCATCGGCCGGCCAGTTTGAGCATTGGTAGGACACCAGAGCGTGCGCGTTTGTGACAAGAGTTGACCATCGCTCTTGCGCCGAATTTCGGTGAAGCGTTCGAAGGTGAGCCGAGTGGCTGTGCCTACCCATGTGCGAAGCACAATTTCGTCGCCAAGCATGGCCGGCGCCTTGTAGTCGATCTCGTGGCGCAGCACAATCCAGCCAATGGTATCTTGTGCTTCGCGCCCGGCGATTGCTCGCCAATGTGCGGTGGCGACATCCTGGACCCACCGCAGGTAAACGGTGTTGTTAACGTGATTTTGCTCGTCGATGTCGGCCGCAACGACCGGGACGATTATTTCAAAAGGCGAGGACGACATCAGAAACCGGTGAGACAACAAATCGGACAAGCATGAGTTAGGAAGGACGAATTAAGAATTAAGAAGGAAGATTCGTTAATCAGGAATCCAGGAATGCAGGAAATTACGGTCAGAACGCAAAGACAAACAGGAAAGAAGAGGGGAGGAATTGGGAGCCGCGACTCAAAATAACCTCACATCCGAAAGCGTTTCATTAACTGCTCGCGCATTTCCATCGCGAGTTTCGGGTTCATACGGCTGAGCATTTTCTCCCGACGATCCGGATCCATGGCCGCCAGTTCGCGCACGATCTTGTCGTGGGTTTTCCATTTCGCGTAACGACTCCAGCCGATGCCGGTCGCCAGAAGCGCGGAGATTATCCAAACGGTAATGTCGCGTTCGGTTATCATAAGGGCAGTTAAGAATTCAAAATTAAGAATTAGGAAGGCGCGAAGAAAAATTAGAAGGCGACCCCGGAAATTTATTTTGTTTTGCGCCAGACAACGTCTTCGTTATTTCGGCGGTCGATGAGGGCATCGACTTTGTCGTGGGCGTCGTAACGGAAGAGGATCCGGCCTTCGACGCCTTTGCGGAAAAAGAGATCGCAAGTTTCCGGGAACAGTTGTTCCTTTTTGCCTTTGCGTTCGACGAATAAGTTTTCGCCCTCGGCGGTAACCGATCTGGTTTGATCGGGCGCAAGCTCGTAGATGCCGATGAAGTCACCGAACTTTTTCGGATCGATTTTTCCTGTCGCCGGGTCTTCGTAATAACGGTATGCCTGGCTGGCGATGATCTGCCAGTCGCCGTTGCGTCGTAGCCAGGTGTCGGTGATGTGATAACGCGCCGTCAGATTTTGGCCGAAGATGGTTTCGGTTTCATTGGCGTCGTAGCTCAGAACGGCGGTGTCGCCGATGATCCGGCTTTGCACTTTGTCGATCTTGATGGCGCCGGAATATCCGGCCGGCACCGGTGTGATGTCGGCAACCAGTTTCGTTTTGTCCATGGTGCGCCCTTTCTCGTCGGAGAAGATGCTGTCGTCGGCGAAATATTTTTTCCAAGGGGCTTGATTTCCGGGCACGATGGCGTCGTAAAGCTCCTGTGTGCGACGGATGAGTTCGTCTTGGGTGATCGGTACATCTGCTGCGTGGACGAGGGTGGTTGCTAAAATGATGACAAGCGCAAGTTTCATGACGCTAAACATAGGGGAAAACGCCAAACGCCCCAATGTCCAATATCGAACGCAGAGTGCTAGCTGCGTTACCGCTTACGCGCGCGGGGCCTTTTTGATTTCAATTCGAGCATTGTGCCGCGGCAGCGTGCGGCGCCACAATGACATTCGAACTCTTGCATTAATTCTTCCGTGATGGGTTCGTCGATTTCCAACGCGTAATCGTAAAAGAGTTCCTGGCCGGGCTCGATATCGCGCATCGCGTAGATGAAGATGCGGTCGTCTTCCTCGATGGCTTCGCAGTTTGGGTCGCAGCAATGGTTGATCCAGCGCGCGTCGTTGCCGCCGATCTCCGGATTGATTACTTCGCCGCTTTCGAGGCCGAAATTGAATGTGTGCGGATTGTTCTCGTCGTTGGGAGCGCTCTCCCAGGAGACGCGTTGGCCGGTGTATTCGATAATGCGGGCGCCTTCGGGGATGAACTGTGTGGCGTAAACACCGCGACCATGCACGCCGGAAGGACGGACCTCCACGGGAGGCGAGAATTGGGCGTTAAGCTTTGAGAGAGTCATGAGCGACGCAGGAAGTAAGAAGGAAGAAGGAAGAATTAGGAAGACGAAACAGATTCAAGTAAGAACGAAGAATGCAGAATGAAGAAAACGATCTGCGAGATCGAACCAAGGACTTCGCTTTCCCGATTATCCGAATGTTTGCGGCTTTGCCAAAAACCACAGAGGCACAAGTTCTGGGCAAACAAGTTCTGCGTTCGGGTACATTTGACGTCAGTGGGACGAGGGGGAGATTTTCTCGATGATTCTCCGTAGAGGAATCTTCCTCACTGTTCTGTGCGCTAGTGTTGCGCTTGCTGCGTCCCCGTTAGCGCGAGCTCAAGATGCGACCTCGGCAACTCTTCAGGAACCTTCAAAGAAGCCCGAGGCGACGCCAACCCCGCGCCGGGAAAAGCGAACACCAGAACCGAGCCTGGAAATTTCAACTGGGGCGCCAAATCAAAAGCCCGCTCCGGTCGCGGAGCACACGCCCGCTCCGGAAGAGGTGGCAACACCTGCTGCGGAAGCAGAAAAGAAAACCGGTGGAAAAAGGCACGCAACTTCCGGTCCAAAGCCCACAGAACCCAGGTTTCCCGTTCCGGAACTGATGTCTATGTCCGCTGCGAAAGCTATGGCGGTCAGCGCGCCTCTCCCCGAGTATCCCTACCAAGCAAAGCGGGCCCATATCACTGGCAGCGGCGTTTGCGTGATGATAGTTGATACCGCGAGCGGCAACGTTACCAGTGCGATGATGGCGGAAAGCACCGGGGATGACATCCTCGATAAAGTGACCTTTCAAAGGTGGCGCTTCAAACCCGGCACGGTGTCGCAGGTTCGGGTGCCAATCAGCTATGAATGACACCATGTTCTTTTCCTTCCAGAGCGGAAAGACGAAATTGCAGAATCCGGGTTTGCCGAAGTGATTTTCTGAGCGATAGTGCGGACAAGCGTCTGCATTTCGGAATTCGGAATTCGGATTTCGGAGAGGGGTAAGAGCAATCAAGTTCCCAATCCTTCGGAAGTTAAACCGTCGTAAGCCGCTGACGCCTCACTCTTATATTTATATTATGAAATCCGATCTCGTTAAAGCCGCCTCCAAAGTAATTGTTAATCAGCAAATTCTGGTGAACATGGTCTCACGACGCGTTCGGCAGCTTTGCATCGGGCATCGTCCGCTCGTGGAATATGCCCCCGGGCTCCGTGCGGCCGACATCGCGTTAACCGAGATTGCGAATGGGAAGCTGACCTACGAGTCCACCTTTGGTCAAAACGGCAGCGCCGAGCCTGCGCAGGTCGTGCCGTTTCCGACGATTATCGCGAGCAAGAAAAAAGCGAAAAAAGCCGCCTAAGCGCGACGCACCTACTGAGGCCAGGAGTCCGAGTTCAGCAATTCGGAATTCAGCTTGAGACGAGTTTCGCGTTGAGATTGATCTGCGTTCCCGACAACGCGACCGATACTGGACAAGTTTTCTTCGTTAGTTCGGCTTGTTCGTTGAACTTTGCCTCATCGATTCCGGGCGCATCGGCTTCGGTCATCAGGTTAATCGAGGTGATTTTGAAACCGCCGCCGGAGGGCTCGAGCTTCACTTCGGCGGTGGTGCTGATTTTCCTGGGCGGATAACCGGCTTTTTCGAGGTTGAGCGACAGCGCCATGGAAAAACAACCCGCTTCGGCGGCGCCGATGAGTTCCTCCGGGTTTGTGCCACCTGCGTTTTCGAATCGCGACGCGAAGGAGTAGGATCCTTCAAATGCGCCGCTCCCCAGTTTCATCCTTCCCTTGCCGCTCTTCAACGTGCCTTCCCAAACAGCCGAACCAGTTCGTGTTGCCATAATACCGATCAATGTGGACGAAAAATGCGAAATGCAAAAAAACTGTGGAATTCGCAAGTAGAAATTAGAACGTAGAAATCTGCGCGGATTATGTACTCAGTTGAAGCCGACAAATCCAAGCGCCTCGTCGTAATCAGTGCTGCCGGACGGGTAACGAAAGAAGAAGCGAAACAAGCCGCTCAACGGGTCCGTGCCATCTTAAAAGATTTCGCTCCCGGCTTTCGCGTATTGGCGGATTTTCGATGGCTGCAATCGATGGACACCGCCGCGGCGCGTCATTTAGCCGAAATCATGGACGCTCTGACTGAAAAAAAAGTGGAGTCGGTGATTAGAGTGATGCCTGATCCGCACAAGGATATCGGCCTCAATATTCTCTCGCAATTTCATTACGGCCCTGAAATTCAAATCACGACCTTCGATACCCTGGCTGATGCGTTGCAAAGCCTAGTAAAAGAAGGCGGAGAGACATCCGAGGGAATGGCGACTCGCGATCAATGAAAAAAGGGGAAGAGATCAGAAGTCAGAGGACGGTAGAGGGAAGTGGCAATTTATTGCTTGCGATCTACTCTGCCGCTGCACATTCTGGAGTCGTTAACCACATACTATGAAAAAAATTGTTTTGTCCTTAATCACGGCCTTAATCGGCATCGCATTTGTCACTTCTTGCGCACAAAAGCA
>WNGK01067297.1_pt1 | contig 10324 bp, 13 predicted proteins | sample 5400601 | NCBI WGS metagenome assembly WNGK01 (sample SAMN13153376, study PRJNA577476) | soil metagenome | isolation source: 60 cm soil or saprolite under Garry oak tree replicate 1 | place: USA:California | collected 2016-06-15 | reverse complement strand
GACCTTCGACATGGACAGTGCACGCTCCGCATTCGCCGCGGTCACAGGACTTCTTGGGACCAGTCAAGCCCAACTCATCACGCAATGCATCGAGGAGCGTTGTGCGTGACTCGACTCTTAGCGTTCGCGGTGAGCCGTTAACCGTCATACTCAGGTCCGTGCGCACGTCACTTTGCCCTTGCGCTGGATATGTCGTCGTCATGTCTCCTGATTACCTCCCGCCAACTTGGCTCTCCACAACGAGCGCAAAAGCGGCTCCAGCGGCCCAAACCTGACCGGCCGCCGGATACGTTAACCAAGCTGGTTCCACTGTCGCCTTTCATCTCCCGGCCTCCTCTATCGTGAAGTTCGTGCTCCCATAGTCTAGGAATTAGCGCGTGCAGAGAACCTTAAGGATGGTGCGAACCAGAAGAGCAATCAGTGTGAACGATACGACCGAACCCAAGTACATGCCGGCAAACCATACTAAGCGACGGCGCTGAGTACTCATGCTTCCCAGCCTTTCACCGGTGTCTTACCTCGAAAGACCCAATAAGCGAACGCCGAGTAAGCCAGCACCAATGGAGTCACGAACACTGCGCCACTTAACAGGAAAACTTGACTGAGGCGCGAGGCGGAAGTTTCCCACAGGGAAAGCCGAAACGGGATGATGTCTGGAAATATCAGAACAGCCAGCCCGGCGATTCCAAGACCCACCATCGAGAGAGAGCCATCATCCCTACAATGGTCGCGAGGCTTACCGTGTGAGTCTTCCAGGCGGCTCGCACTTCCGGTTGCGTGAAGGCAGCCGTCAGGCAGGCGAGGACGAAGAGCATAAGGAAGGCAGGTAAAGCCAACCACAACGTTCGCTCGGCGAAATGACGGGACGCTTCGGTCGTCTTCAAGTAGAGCCAACAGCCGCCCAGCACTATATATCCGAAGAGAACGCTCGCCGCGCAGAGGATCGGAAAGGGGCGCAAGCAATCAAAAACACTGCCGCCGAAGGCGCCGCCGCGGATTGTGACACCCTGAATCACCCCCCCAAGAATCACCCCCTGCATGCAAGCTGCCACAATGGATCCGATACTGAAGACGGCATCCCAGGACGGGCGATAGCGCTGCGCCTGAGGGCGGAATTCAAAGGATACGCCGCGCAGTCCCAAAGCAAGAAGCATGACGATGAGCGGAACGTAGAACGCGGGCATTAGAATGCTGTAGGCGATGGGAAAGCCCGCAAGCAGCGTGACACCGGTCATGATGAGCCAGGTTTCGTTGCCGTCCCAGGTTGGCGCGATAGAGTCGACCATATGATTCCGCGAGGCTTCGTGCGGCTGTAATAGCAAGAGCGCCCCGACACCCAGATCAAAGCCGTCCAGCAGCACATACATCGTGATAGAGAATGCGGCGAAAACCGCGGAAAGAAGTGGCAGGTCCATGGTCTACCTTCCCAACACCGCATTCGCCGTCGGACTATCGAGCACCTGGGGACGGAGTGCGTTCTTGAGCGACGCGGATGCCTCTGCATGATCCGGCGCCGCTTCCGGGCCGCGGCGGATCAGCCGAAAGACGAAAATCAGAAAAGCCGTCATGAAAAAGGCGTAGACAAAAATGAAAGCGATTAGCGTTGAGAGTAACGTACCGGCCGGCACGGGAGAGACAGCGTCCGCTGTGCGCAGAAGTCCAAAGATGACCCAGGGCTGTCGGCCCGTCTCAGCGAGGTACCAGCCTCCCAGCGTCGCGACGATGCCTGAAGGGGCCATGATGACAAGTGAGCGCAGGAACCAACGCGTTGTGAAAAGGCCACCGTGCCAGCGCAGCCAGAGCGAAGCGACAGCCATGCCGAACATCAGGATCGCGATGCCGTACATGATCCGAAAGCCATAGAAGACCATGCCCATCGCAGGCTGGCGGTCGCGCGGCGTACTTTTCAAACCTTCGACCCGTCCATGCAGGCTATGCGTAAGCCAGATACTGCCGAGATAGGGGATGCCGAGCGCCACCCGATTGCGCTGGTGCGCCTGGTCGGGAACAATGACCCAGTAGTAAGGCGCGGGGGATTGGGATTGTTCCTCCCAGAAGCCTTCAGCCGCCTGCATCTTCGACGGCTGATGCTTCAACATCGTGCCATAAAGAATGTCTCCGATGAAGACTTGGCCGGCGATGAGAATCGCGGCAAACGCCATTCCCATCGATACGCTCTTGCGTGCAAACAGCGTGTGTTTCCTCCGCAAGAGATAGAATGCGCCGACACCCGCCACCAGGTTCGCCGAGAGAATCCACGAGGCCGATGGCAGCGTGCCCAACGCTACCATGCAAGTGGCGAAGAAATGAAGCCTTGGTCCCACCCGGCGGAGCCCGAAGAGCATGATTCCGAGAAAGCCAGCCTCAAGAAAGAACGAGGTCAGGACTTCGAGCGCGATCATTGGACCTATGACTGGGCCCGCGATCTGAGAGAAGTGTGCGAATCCCAGCCCGAATTCAAAGGAGAGCACAATGCCCGTGACCACGCCGACACCGAACGCCATGGCGAAGATGCCGAGCCAGAAGCGGTAGAGTTGCAGGTAGACGGGGTTCCTGGTCTTCAACCACAGTCCCTCTACCACGGTAAGGAACATCGCCAAGCCGATGGACGTGGTCGGGAAGATGATGTGGAAGCTCACCGTGAAGGCGAACTGCACGCGAGCGAGCATCGCCGCATCCAGGCTCATGACAGATCTCCTTCTTCCGGAGCGCGTCCGATGATGACGCCCGCCGTCACTATCGCAAGGGCAAGACCAACAATAGCCATCCACAAACCAAAGACCCCGATGATGACCAAGAAGAAGGCGATGCCGATCACGACCGTCGTCAGTACGCCTGCAACCTTCCGAGCGACATTAGGTTTCGTCTGCGACATCTATCATCGACCTTGCGTCTGCGCAGTTCGTTCTACCATGCTCCAGTCCCTGGCAAATATTTCCTGCACAAAAAATACATGCTCATGCGGTTCAGGCTCAACCTCATCTCGTGCCACGTACCGCGTCTTGTGCTGAACTGATATGGGCATCAGTGCTTTTGTGCGCGAGGAAGCGCTCAATGAGCTGTTCGCCCCAAACCATACCCAATAGTCCGGCCAATGCCACAAGCGGCGGCGCAGGACTTTTCACGCGCAGGAGCGCGTATGCTATGCCGACCAAAAGACCTACTGCAAAAGATATGAGCATCGCTTTCATATTCATATTCAGCTCCTTACAGGATTGGCTAAATCTTTGAGCTTTCGGATGCCGTCGGGACGCTTCGTGAATCACGTCCACGAAGATGAGGAAACCATCCGAGTACTGCGAAGGCGCATGCGACCGATGCGATACCGCACACGCATAATGCCTCCACGACCGAACGTTTCACCATAAGGCTACCCACGGCAGCCCCCGAAAACATCAGCAGCACGGAGGCAGTGCGCCTCCGCCACCTCGGATTGGTTCCCCCTGCCAAAAATGAATCCGCCGCCAACCCCGTAATCGTTAGGGTTAAGACCGTTGTGGTTAGATCTGGTACGCCGAGCTTGCGCGTCGTGGCGTTTCTGAATCCCATGGCAAGGGCTGTAAGCCCGATAACTCCAAAAAGAGGAATGGAGTTCTCGTCACCTGGACTCCTTAACGTGAGCGAAGCTAGGGCAGCGCTGATCAACAATAACCCGTCTATGCAAAAGGCTCTACTGGTCCAATAGGGCGCTGGGCGGGAACTCATGTGAGTTGCCAATCGCCCTCCCGCTGCCGCGCCAAGCAAGAAGGCCATCAAGGCTATGGACGATCGCGGAATCGAGAAGCCCGGCGCACCCGCGAGCGCGAAACCGAGGAACACAACGTTACCCGTCATATTCGCGGTGAAAACGTGGCCCAAAGCCAAGAGACTCACAGCATCGACAATTCCCGTTGTGGCCGTCATGCCCAGAAGGATGTAAGGAGATACAGGGTCGGGAGATGGTGGCGCGCTCATTTTCTGACCCCCACTATCTGATGATTTTCGGGCTCGCCAGCCTTCTCGCTTGTGACCGTCCTCCGCGGCAGCACACATGGTTGCCCTACCGACCCGGCAATGAACAGGAGACCACCCCAAATGGCTATATTCTTCGAGAAGTTGATCAGTTGCCCTTGGAAGGCCGGCGTACCTGCAGCTAGCCAGAACGAATGTGATATGAATGTTGCGGGAACTAGAAAGGCGAAAAGTGCGAGCGCCATCAAGCGAGGGAAAACGCCCAACGCGAGCCCGAACCCAGCGGCAAGTTCCAATACGCGACCAGCCAGCATTATCACTGGGACCAAACTGACTGGCGCGCCACGTTCCATCAATTCCTTCGCGGGAATGGTTTGGTCAACGATCCCGAGGCCGTTGAGGACGAACACGACTGCAATCAGAATACGCGCCGCAACAATGCCACCATGAGAGAGCCGGTCCATAAATCGCTCCTTAAAACTTGTATCCCGCCCACAACTCCAGATAATTAATGTTGCGCCCTGGCGAGGCTTCCTTCAGGAACTCGCCGGCGTAAAAGACACCGTAGTCCGCCTGGAGATAGGCGTGGCGGTCAATCTGCCCAGGAAGCCAGGAACCGCATAGACTCCGTCGTGCAAGTTCTCTCTCCACTGAACAACCAAGTCGGTCGAGACGGATACCGCATGCGGCAACTGTGCTTGAATCCGCGGATGCACATCGATGAAATTCACGGGGCCCGGGCCCGTGTCCGCTATAACCCCAAAATAATTGCCAAGGGGGAATACCGGATAGAACGTTCCCAGCGTGTGAGTTCGAGGATCATCTCCGCTGGAGATATCTGCCTTAACACTAAACCTGGGTTTTAGCGGCAGGTTGGGAAGGCTGTACCCGTGATCTGAGGCGACGGTCCATGCGCGGATGTCATCCGAGCCGAAGGTCCCAAATTGCCAGACGGCCTCATCATCAAAATCCCACCCGGGTTCCTTCGCGGCGATCGGCCGCGATAGCCTCATTGCCAAGCTATGGCGAAGCTCTGTGGCCGTTCCGCGATCGAATGTCGCTCTTCTTCGATCCTCGCCCACGTAATAAGCATCGAAAGAAATACCCCGGCGCCAGGGCCGTGTGGCATAAAGCCCCCAGAACGCAGTTTGATGGTCAGGCACGTTGTCGAAAAAGCCGCTTTTATCCAGATCAGGACGTACGGCCCACGCGTCGACGTTCCAGGCGCCTGCCTTGCTTCTGATCTTGACGCCGTCAAAGCTCTGACGAACATTTGGCCCTTCTCGAACGGACACAAGCCTGCCCGAGCCGTAATTCAACTCCTGCCGGCCGACTCGCAACACGATCCAGTTTTTCTTATGCAAGTTGCCGACTTCGAAGTATGCCGCTTCGAGATCGAGTTTCTTTTCGTCAATCGGACGGGGCCCGCCCTGCCGGAATGCCTCCAGTCCGCTTTTCATTTGCACGAACACGCGAAAAGACTTGCCGAGATGCCAATCAGTGTGCAGCATATATCGCTGGAGAGAGAACGCATTCATGTACGGCTGTTTGCCCCAGTTGTCGTTACCGACTCGCTCGAATACTTCCCTGATGTCACCGCCGATCGTGAGATACCATCCGTCCTCGCCCAGAGGAATGTACTTGATCGGATCCCAGAAATCCTGGCGTAGTGATGGGTTCTCGAGGAAGCTCCAGTCCTCGTTCTCTCGCAGCAAACTGTAAGCGCGAACTGGGCTCACGGGTTCCGTGGTCTCGTCTGACTGGGCACGAACAGACGATACGGCAATTAAGAAAGTGATCACGCAAGCAGGAGCGACTCGCATGGCACACTTACTTCCCGGAAGCTTCGGAAGAGTGGATCTCGGCGATATAGCCGCCGGGGAATTGCACGATGGCCGCGTTCCGTTTATCGGCCGTGTAGGGAGGGACCAAGACCGCGACTCCGGATACCTTGGCCTTGGCCAGGGTATCTGCGAGGTTGCTGACCCCGTATCCGGTGATTTCTCGTCCGTAAGGATAGGGAAGGTGGCCGTCCGTCACGAGCACCGTCAGCTTGCCGAAAGTCGATTCGATACGGATACGCCGATAGTTGTCGGCCGGCCGCCCGATCTCGATGCCGGGCGCACGCGGATCGTCGGAGACGACTTTGCCATGAGAGAAGTCGAGAAAGCTGCGAACGAACGCGGACGCCCTGTCTGCCGACACATAGACGCGGTTCTCCGGAATCGTTTCGAGCGGCGCGTAGGATGGCGCGGTCGTATGCCAATAGAGCTGCGTATTCACACCTCCCGGCCATTGGATGATGGCATCTTTGCCGATTGGATCGTTGAACGGATTGACCAAGACATCCGCGCCGGTCGCGCGGGCTGCGTGGATCGCCGCTTCTATATCGGTTACCAGATAGCCTGTCCGCTCCACCCCGAATGGGTACGGGACCGGGGTCTTGAATCCGAACACCGACACGGTCCCTACAGGCGTCAACACCAGTTGCGACATCGTGCTGCTCGAAGTTGGAGTCACCGTGAAAACGCCTTGTTTGGAGGTAGTGCCCCCGAAAGTGGCGAGAAGGCTAGCCACGAACCGGTCGAAGTCCGCTGGCGCGACATAGACGTGGGTCGTATCGTATTGTGGCCCCACAGCCACGTTTGGCGTCGCCGTAGCGGCGTAGGCCATTCCGGGTGCACGAATTGGCAGCAGCGATGGGACGACTCCCAAGCTGAGAAGGACGCCAGCGGTCACTGCCACGAATTTGGTCGTTCGCATTTTTGAATTTCCTTTCTTGACGACGAGTTCGGATCAGCTAACGACTAGAAAGCCCAGCAGAGGCAGCCAAAGCCCCCCGCGACGCCGCAATCCGCGCTTACGTGCTTGTGGTTGTGTGCTAGGGCCACAGATGAGCGAGCTGAGGCGGGGGCCAGGGCCGGCTTGGCGTAACCGCCATAGGCCGCCACGGGGGACCAATCAGGTAGAACCGGCGGAACTGGAGGAGAAAGCTCGGCGAATTCCTCGGCGGCGTATACGGCCTTGCCTCCGACAACTGTAAGCACTGATTCCAGTCCCTTGATTTCTTTCTCAGGTATGGAGAAGTAGTCGGAAGAGAGCACGGCCAGGTCCGCCAACTGGCCCGGAACGATGGCGCCCTTCTTGCCATCCTCGCTGGAAAACCAACTGCTCCCAACGGTCCAGAGCCTCAGGGCATCCATGCGATCCAGGCGGTTTCTCTCCGGATACATCGAAAGGCCGCCGACGGTCTTGCCCGTAACAAGCCAGTAGAGCGAGATAAACGGGTTATAGCTTGCGACGCGCGTCGCGTCCGTGCCGCCGCCGACGGGAAGTCCCATCCCCAACATTTCTGCAATGGGCGGCGTACGCTTCAGGGCGGCTTCCCCATAGCGATCGCGGAAGTATTCACCCTGGAACGCCATCCGATGCTGGACCGCGATGCCGCCGCCCAGTGCCTTGACGCGTTCCATATTCCGCTTGGATATTGTCTCGGCATGATCGATGAACCAATGGAGACCCTTCAGCGGCACTTCGCGATTTACCTCTTCGTAGATGTTAAGGGCCCGTGTGATCGACTCGTCATAAGTCGCATGCAGCCGGAACGGCCAGCGGTTCAGAGCCAGCAGGGTCACCACCGGCTTCAGGTCCTGCTCCATTGAGACTGGAAGCTCCGGGCGAGGCTCCAGAAAGTCCTCGAAATCTGCTGCCGAAAAAACGAGATTTTCACCAGCACCGTTGTGACGATAATAATCGTCGCCCTGCCCCGGTTTCACCCTGCCGGTCCAGCGGCTCAAATCGGCAAGTTCATCCTTGGGTTTCTGTGTGAACAGGTTGTAGGCGATCCGCAGCGTCAGCTCGCCGTTTTTGTGGAGCTCATCGATGATCTGATAGTGGTAACTTCGGCCCCTTCGCAAGCGTGGAATAGAGGATCGTCGCGTTAGGGCGTGCGATCAGTACGCCAGTCGGGTTTCCGGCGGTGTCGCGCACGATCTCTCCGCCGAGTGGGTTCGGCGAATCCTTGGTATAGCCAACGACCCGCAAGGCGGCACGGTTGAGGAGTGCGCGATCATAGAGATGCAGAACGAAGACGGGCGTGTCTGGGGCAGCTTGATTCAACTCCTCCAGAGTTGGCATCCGGCGTTCGGCGAATTGGAATTCAGACCACCCGCCCACCACGCGGACCCACTGCCCCGGCGGCGTTCTCTGCGCCTGCTCCTTCAGCATCCGCAAACCGTCGGCGAGCGAGGGAACGCCATCCCAGCGAAGTTCCAGGTTGTAATTGAGCCCGCCGCGGATCAGGTGCGTATGAGAGTCGTTGAGGCCCGGGATCATCACTCGCTTGCTAAGGTCCACCAGCTTGGTGTCTCCGGTGCGAAAAGCCATCACGTCGCGATCGGTTCCCACCGCAGTAAACTTGCCATCTCGAATGGCAACCGCTTGAGCGACCGTACGGCGGTCGTCCTGGGTAGCAATCTTACCGTTGAACAAAATCAAATCCGCTCGATTGTTCGTCATTTTGCTTCTCCTCAGCCTGGTTTGTCGAATGACCGGGGTGACGAAACACTTGTATGTCACGCCCACCCCGGGCCGCCGCTATTTGTGCGCCATTGCGAGGGCCGGAATAGAGTATTCCGGGAATTTCGTTGCTGGGGCACCGTGGACCATCGTGTAGGCATACTCCACTCCCACGCCGTATGCGCCGTAGTGGTTCTTCACGATGTCCATCACCGCGTCATAGGTGTCACGCTCCGCCCAATCCCGTTGCCACTCCAGCATCACGGAGAGAGAGGTGACCGGCTTCGCGCCTGCCTGAATCACGCGCTGCATGGAGTTCTGATGGGCCATCTGATTCACGTCGCCGCAGCAGTCTTCCACAACGTAGATCTCATAGCCGTCATTGATGGCCTGGACAGTGGGGAGAGCGACGCACGTCTCGGTCCACAAACCGGCCAGGACGATCTTCTTCTTCCCCGTTTTTTCGATTGCGGCGACAAAGTTCTTGTCGTCCCATGCGTTCATCGATGAGCGTTCGATCGGCGTTCTTCCCGGGAACAGCGCCGCGAGCTGCGGCCACATGTATCCGCTGAAGCTCTTCGTTTCAACCGTGCTCAGGACCACAGGGAGGCCGAATACCTGAGCCGCCTTCGCGAATGCCAGGGTGTTATTGATGATCGATTGCCGGTCGGTACTTGACACACCGAACAGCATTTGTGGCTGATGATCGATCAGTGCGACGACGCAGTTATCGGGAGTCAGAAGACCTTTTTCGCTTCGCTTTGATAGACCGTTTCTTTGAGACATCCTTATCCTTCCTTTCTTTCTTTAGTGAGATTGCATCAGACCAGTCGACGAGCTAGCGATCAAGCCGTGGCGTGAATCGCTGCGCTTCCTCAACTGCACGTTCGTACGAGGCATAAAACGGGAACACACCAATCCGCTGCTCATTGGACAGGCACAGATCGAACACCTGGCTGCAGGTCATTCGTCTACTCTTTGCCAATTAGCCCAGCGTTATTCGATCCGGTTGAATCGCGAGGCACTGCTCTCCGGAGAGACACCATCGGCTCGATCCCGTGATGGTGTCTGCCCAAAGAATCGTGAAGCTCTTGTCCTCTTAGCCAGTCTTTTTCATCCGCGCAACTGGTTCGCTCTTGACCTGTTTTGATTTCACTAGATCGGCGGAGGACGATCCTTCGAGCGCAAGCCCATAGCCGACTTCCCGCACCACGCGTTCCTTCAACGGCTGGATGAAATGTACGCGTGTGTTGCGACGTGTAACCTCCGGAGCCTTCAGGTACAGTTCGGCCAATTCTCGCGCTCGATTGAGCGCCTGCCCGTTCGGTACAACCTCCGCGACCACTCCCCATTGCTGTGCAGTGCCCGCCGGCAAAGGCTTCGGATCGAGCAGAAACGCCTCGGCACGTCCCGCTCCGCCGCGATAACTCCACGTGGTGAAGACGCCGTCACCCGGCGCAACACCTACGGCGTAGTGCGCGACATCCTGAAAGGTCGCACCCTCGCCCGCCACAATGACATTGGCGAGCAATGCATAATCGGAGTGCACGTAGGCGCGTCCCTCGATCGCCGCAATTACCGGCACGCGTATGTTGGCGATGTTTTCCAAAACCTGAACTCCCTCGTCGTGAACCTGGCTCCAGACTTCGGGATCAGAGACCTCGCCGAAAGATGACCAGTCGACATCGATAATGAAGTCCCCTCCCGCGCCGGTGACGATGACGATCTTGTTAGCGCGGTCCTGTCCGATCCGATAAAACGCGTCGACAAATTCCGTGTGGCCTTGTGCGTTCATAATGCACGGGCCGCCGTTACTATGGAACTCGACCACCAGCACGCCCTTGGCGTCCCGCGT
>WNGK01016750.1_pt1 | contig 10326 bp, 5 predicted proteins | sample 5400601 | NCBI WGS metagenome assembly WNGK01 (sample SAMN13153376, study PRJNA577476) | soil metagenome | isolation source: 60 cm soil or saprolite under Garry oak tree replicate 1 | place: USA:California | collected 2016-06-15 | reverse complement strand
GCTTAGCGGCTTGTCTTCATTTTCCTCGAGCAAAATATCAAGGACGTTAACCAATCCGGACGGTTGCCCTTCCGCCGTAACAACAGGCAGACGATCGAGACCGGAAGAAGTGCTAAGTTCAAGTGCCTCTTGAATTGATGCGCTCGGCCGCAACCCAACAACTTTTGGCAGAGTCAGCATCACATCGCGCACTTTGACGCCGCGGAAGTCAACGACGTTGTGTATCATTGCGCGCTCGATGGCGGTGAGGGAGCCTTCGCGTTCGCTTTGCGCTGTAATCTGCTTGAGCTCTTCGCGCGCGGCAAAAAGCCCAGACCGTTTTGCCGCGCGCCGTGGCAGCAGCACTTGACCTACCAGCGCGCCGATTTCGAGCACTGGTAAAAGGAGCAAGGAGACGAATTCCAACACGCCGGCAAGATGTGCCAGAGCGCGAAACGGAAATCGCCGAAAGAGCGCCTTCGGGAGCACCGAAAGCAGAAGGAGATACACGGGAACCGCAATGACCAATGCGATAAAGAATCCGGCATACCCGAACGAGTGGACCAACTGCCGCGTCAGCAAGAGGAGGCCGAGTATGTCGGCGGCATTTGTGAAAAGCAAAACGGTTACGAGCAGGCGTTCGGGATGTTTTAGTAACCGATTGAGCCGCACGGCCGCTGACACGCGACGTTTCACATTTTGCCGCAACCGCACCGGATCGATCGAAAGCAGCCCGCTTTCGATTCCGTTGAAGAAGAACGAAACAATCCAGCAGCAGAAAATGATGGCGCCGATCGTCATGCCGCAGCGCTGGTTTGATCCGGTGTTTCTTGAATCCCACCGGTTGTCTTCTCCAGTAGAACTTCCTCAATTCTCTTACGTCCCGTCCGGCGCACGGTCATTGCGAGACGCGGAATCTCGAGCTTGGTGCCAGAGGGCGGCAAATAGCCTAACCGCGTGAATACAAATCCTCCGATCGTGTCTATCCCTTCCGAATCGATTCGAAAACCGAGATATTCACTTAAATCGTCCAGGCGCGCGTTCCCGCTCACCAGAAATTTCCCGTTCTCGAGTGGCTCGATGTAGAGATCGACATCGCCACGGGGAAGCGCATCGCTAAGAATCTCTTCCACGATGTCCTCCATCGTGATGATCCCTTCAGTTCCGCCAAATTCATCAACCACCACAGCCATTCCCTGGGGATGAGTCAGAAACAACTTGAGCAACTCCAGTGCGCGCATCGTCTCGGAAACAAAGGAGGGAGCGATCAATTTTTCCGTGTAATGTTCCGACGGATCGAGGAGGAACAGTTTCACATCGACGATCCCGAGGATTTGGTCGGCCGTATCGGCATAAACCGGAACGCGGCGATGGCGTTTCTCTTTTAAACGCGCGATCGCTTCTTCATTCGTCAGATCATCTGGCAAGGTGAAGCTATCAACGCGCGGCGTCATGCAATCCTTCGCCGTTTTGTCGCCGAGTTTGATGATCTCTTCGATGATCTCGCCTTCTTCTTCATGCAATGCCCCCTCCTCTTCGCCCATTTCAAGCAGCGTTCGGAGTTCTTCATCGCTCAGGCGTGGCCGGGTGCGCAGATGCGCCGGGGTCAGAAGATCGATAACAAAGGTGCTGACGCGCTCGAGTCGGTGACCGACACGCTCGAGCAGCGGCATCGAGATCCTTAACGTCAATGCTCCAACTGAAGAGAGCCGATACGGTGCGGAAAGCGCCAGGAGCTTCGGAATTAAATCGCAGAGCAGAACGACAATTGCGAAGATCACAATTCCTTCGACCCATTGCGGAATGCGCGAGGCAAATGGACCTTCCCACAAGAAGACCAAACACAAAATTACCAGTGGCACTTTCACCAGCCCATCTCCCAAGAGCAGGACGTTCAGAACGTGACGCGGATTTTCCCGGAAGAGCTGTATGAATCTGGTGAGCCCGGCCCGATGCTCTTCCAAGCGGCGAAGTTGATGCGGCTTGAGCGAGAAAAGCGCCGTTTCCAGTCCCGAAAAAAGCGCGGAACAAAAGATCAGAATTGAGATAACGACGAGGAGAATGGCCAAAGCCGCGCCTGTCATTATCTATGGTAGCACAGCCATGTTGGCCGTGTTAATTCACCCGCCTGAGGCGGGTGGCGTGTTTCCCTGAAGAAGCCGGTGCGTGCTCGTTTGCTCATCGTCTGAGCCACAAGCAAATTAGACTCTTCATGAACAAAGGCGAGAGGATTTCGCGGTTCGTCGCGGAGTTGGGAAGTGGAGATGTCGATCTAACCCACACCGATGTCGCAAGGCATCCATTTTATCGGGCGTTTTTTCTGTGCTGGAACGAGCAGCGCTATTATGAAGCGCACGACGTTCTTGAGCAGCTTTGGCTGAAAGAGACGAATTCGCGCGAGGCCGATTTCTTCAAAGGGCTAATCCAGGCAGCGGGCGCTTTCGTTCATCTGCAAAAGAGGTTCGGACATCCATCGCACGCGAAACACAGCAGGCGTTTGTCTCCCGCGGTGCGTTTGTTTCAACTCGCTGAAAAGAACTTGTCGATCTTCGCGCCGAGACATCATGGATTGGATGTCGCCGCGCTCTGCCGGCTCTTGCGCGCATACGCCGATAAATCGTGGCGTCCGAGTATAAAGGCAATCCTTGGTCGCCGGAAGCCGCGCCGAAGCTGAAGCTTCTGTAGCAACCGGCCTGTGGCCGGTTTTCCTCACGGCGCACAGCGCCGTGGCCACAACATATTTACCTAGTAAAAATCAATTTTACTCCGGCAATCGTTAGAACAATCGCCAGCAGTAGAGAAATCGTGCGAACCGGAAAACGGCAGCTGCCGAGACGCGAACCAAAAATGCCGCCAACGATCGCTGCGGCTCCGAGGACAACGCCCAGCGACGGAATGGAATGAACCGCGGTAAAATAGCCGGCAAGTCCAGCGATCGAGTTCACCCAAATGAACAGCGCCGAAACAGCGGCGGCTTGCCGAATGTGCGCCCACCGGCAGAATAGCAGAAGCGGAGTGAGAAATATGCCGCCGCCAGTTCCAGTCAGGCCGGAAAGAAACCCAAGGCCTGCTCCAACGCTAATAGCGGTTGGCCGCGATGGGATGAGAATTTTTTCCGGATCGTTGCGCCGAAAGATCAACCTTACCGCTGACAAAATCAGCACCAACCCAATCAAAATCCTCAATACGGAAGTGGACGGTTGCAAGTGGCCGCCAAAATAGGCGGCCGGAATAGAAAGGAGCGCAAATGGCCAGAATAGGTTCCACGAGAAATGCCCAGCGCGCCAAAATTGAAATGTGCCAATGGACGCTACTAAAATGTTGAGGACCAGCGCAGTTGGCCTGATAACGGTCGGAGCAATGCCCCAGAGCGTCATCACCGCGATGTAACCGGATGCACCCGCATGCCCGACCGACGAATAGAGAAAAGCAATCACACCGACGGTCAGAAAGAGCAAAACAAGATGCGCGTAATCCATGCTGATGTGCACGGTCATTCTGAGCGGAGCGAAGAACCTCCCATTTGCGGATGGATCACATTTTTTAGATTAAGTGACTTGTCACCCTGGGTGAGATCCCTCGCTCCGCTCGGGATGACGGCCCTTTGGTTCATTACTGTATTGCGATGCCTGGCGACAAGCCGCTTCCGCTTTGGATTTCTCGCGCTAACGTGGTTAGTGACATCAACTCATAGCGCTGCTGACCCGACGCCTGCGCGTTCCGAGCACACGAACCGACTCGCGGGTGAAAAGTCACCGTACCTTCTTCAGCACGCGCATAATCCGGTCGACTGGTATCCGTGGGGCGAAGAAGCTTTCGCCAAGGCGCGTCGCGAAAACAAACCGATCTTCCTGTCGGTCGGTTATTCCACTTGCCATTGGTGCCACGTCATGGCCCACGAATCCTTCGAAAGCGAAGAAGTCGCCGCCATCATGAATCGCGAATTCGTGAACATCAAAGTCGACCGCGAAGAGCGTCCCGATGTCGACCGCGTCTACATGACCTTTGTGCAGGCAACGACTGGCGGTGGCGGTTGGCCGATGAGTGTCTGGTTGACCCCGGATCTGAAGCCGTTTGTTGGCGGAACGTACTTTCCACCAGAGGATCGCTATGGTCAGCCTGGCTTCAAAAAAGTGCTCGAACGAATTGCGACGGCGTGGAAGCAAGATCACGAGAAGATTGCCGAGCAAGGGGGCAAAATCGTTGCGGCGCTGCGTGAATCGCAATCAGCAGCACCGGATCAGGGCAAAATTGATGTGGCGATCTTAAGCGCCGCCTACCAGCAGATTGAACGCAGTTACGATCCGAAGGAAGGCGGTTTTGGCACCGCGCCGAAGTTTCCGCGTCCTGTGACATTGAACTTCCTGACGAGATTTTACGCGCGCGATTCGAAGAATGAATCCGGCAAGCATGCGCTGGAGATCGATCTATTCACGCTGCGCAAAATGGCGGCAGGTGGCATGCACGATCATCTCGGTGGGGGCTTCCACCGGTATTCGGTTGATCGTTACTGGCACGTGCCGCATTTCGAAAAAATGCTTTACGATCAAGCGCAACTCGCCGTTGCCTATGTCGACGCCTTTCAAATTACGCAGGATCGACAATACGAATCAGTCGCACGCAACATCCTTGATTACGTCGCTCGCGACATGACTTCCAAGGAAGGTGGTTTTTTTTCTGCGGAAGACGCAGATAGCGTTGTAGCCGGGATCGACGATCCCGGCCGCAGGAAGACCGCCGAAGGGGCGTTTTACATTTGGACGAAAAAAGAGGTCGATGCCACGCTCGGTGATGCGGCGGAGATTTTCGATTTTCATTACGGCGTGCAGTCGCACGGCAACGCGCCGGAAGGAAGCGATCCACAGGATGAGTTTCGCGGCAAAAATATTTTAATTGAACGCCATACGATTGCGGAGACCGCGCAACATTTTCGGAACATAGGCTTCCAGCCTGTGCGGCCGGCGAGCGTCTCGCCTGCCGATTCTCGACACGAGGACGAAATTCGCGATTTATTGAGACAGAGCCGTGAAAAGTTATTTTCGATCCGGGCCAGACGGCCGCGACCGCATCTCGACGACAAGATCATTGCGGCTTGGAACGGCCTGATGATCTCAGCGTATGCGCATGGAGCGCAAGTGCTCGATGATCCGCGTTACCTGGAAGTCGCAACACGGGCTGCGAATTTCGTTCGAAAACAACTTTGGGATGATTCACGTAAAATGCTGTTTCGCAGCTATCGCGACGGGCGCAGCGATGTCGAAGGTTTTGCTGACGATTACGCATTCGTCGTCCAGGGACTTCTCGATCTTTACGAAGCAACCTTCGATGTCGAATGGCTGAAATTTGCGACGCAGTTGCAAGAGACGCAGGATCGCTTGTTCTTTGACGAGAAAAACGGCGGGTATTTCAGCACCAGCGGCAAAGATGAAAGCGTGTTTCTCCGGATGAAAGATGACAACGACAGCGCCGAGCCGGCCGCGAGCTCGATCGCGGCGCTGAATCTTTTGCGGCTGGCGCAGTTCCGCGATGATAAACAATTGGAGGATCGAGCAAAGAAAACAATCGATGCATTTGCGCCAACACTTTCCCATTTTGCAAGTGCGATGCCGCAGATGCTGGTTGCGCTCGATTTTAGCACGAGCAAGCCACGACAGATCGTGATTGCTGGGAAGGTGGACGCGCCGAAAACGAAAGAGATGGTTGAAGAAGTGCATCGGCATTTTCTGCCAAATACAATCCTGCTTCTGGCCGATGGTCGTGAAGGTCAAAAATATCTCGGCGAAAAGCTGGAGGCGATCCGCGCCATGTCGATGATCGATGGAAAACCGGCCGCCTACGTCTGCGAAAACTTCACCTGCAAAGCGCCCGTGACTGATTCCAGGCAACTCGCAGACTTGCTTAATTTCTAGAGGCGCTCGCCACGACGAGCATCCCCGTCTACTTGCTGCCTGGCTTCACTGCCGGAATTTTCGCCAGATCGGGTGGCAACTTGTCAGCAGGAAACGTCTCGACATCCATTTCGATCAAGCTGACAAACGGACAGCCGAAGTCTGGTTTTGATTGACCACTCCGATCGAGAATTACGCCAACTGCGGAAACGATCCCGCGATGCGCTCGGACGATGTTGATTGTTTCCTGCACACGACCGCCGCGCGTCACGACATCTTCGACAACGATGAATTTTTCATCCGGTGAAATTTGAAAACCACGGCGCAGAACAAGTTTGCCATCCTCTTTTTCGACAAAAATGTGACGTTTGCCTAACGAACAGCCGACTTCCTGGCCGACAATAATCCCGCCGAGGGCAGGGGAGATGACTGCGTCGCAATCAAAATCGCGCAGCTTATCCGCCAGCCAGCTACAGACCTTTGTGGCGATCTCCGTGTGTTGAAGCAGCAGCGCGCATTGAAAATATTGGCGGCTGTGCATGCCGGAACGCAAAATGAAATGCCCATCGAGCAGCGCACCTGTCTCGCGGAAAAGCGCTAAGAGGTCTTCGCTCATATTCTGGGGAGCGGTCTCCGCGGTGACCTGGCCAGCCCGAATGCTTTCCGGGTCGCGAACTTTTTCTGGTTTGGCAAATCCCTCGGGGCAGCTGCGTCTGAGGCGTTTCGGCGAGGGCGCCGAAACGTGCACGCGAGGGCGCGTGCGCTCCCCAAAAGCGGACCTCGCCCGCGAACGTGTTTTGCCATCGGCATCTCAATCTTAGCCGGAGGTATCGTAAGCGGTCTGTTCGCTGGATACGCCGTTGTCAGCAACGGCAATGGCTTGGATTTCCACCTTGGCCCCTTTAGGTAACGCCGATACCTGGACCGTAGAACGGGCGGGGGGCTGTTGTTTGAAATACGAAGCATAAATTTCATTAACCGTCTGGAAATCGCCGAGATCGGTGAGGAAAATGGTCGTTTTAATAACATTTTCGAAAGTTAATCCCTCAGCCTTCAGAACGGCTGCAATGTTGTCGAGTACGCGCCTTGTTTGTGCGGCAATGTCGCCGGGCACAATTTGGCCGGATTTGGGATCGAGCGAAATCTGGCCGCTGCAAAATAGCAAGTCTCCGCTGCGCACGGCTTGCGAGTAGGGGCCAATCGCTGCCGGAGCGTCCTTTGTCGAAATGATCTTTTTCATTTGGCCGATTTTAACTGCAAATTTAACTGGCACAATTAATGGAAAATGTTGCGGACGGCCCGGCGATCCGTTGGCTAGTAGGACGTGACCGCCGGGCGGGCCGGTGAATCGAAACCAAAGCGAACGGCTCGGCGAACCGTCCCTAGCAGATTGATAGTGATCGAATCTCGTCGATATTGGAGATGAAATGGTTGGGTGGATTTTAAAGAAGATTCTTGGGTCGAAGAATCAGCGCGAACATTTGCGCGCAAAAACGGCGGCGTGGAAAGAGGAACTCGCGAAGATTCCCGAGCTCGAAGAGCATTGGAGAAAGTTGGATGAGATTTTGCCTGAAGCATTCGCAGTGGTTAAAAATGCGGCGCGCCGGCTAAAAGATCGAAAGCACACTTTCACGGTGTGCGATCAGCCGATGACGTGGGATATGGTGCACTTCGATGTGCAGTTGCTTGGCGGCGTTGTCTTGCATCGCGGTCACATCGCGGAGATGGCCACCGGCGAAGGTAAAACTCTGGTTGCGACCTTGCCGCTTTACCTGAACGCGCTCACCGGCCGCGGTGCGCATCTGGTTACAGTGAACGATTATCTGGCTCGGCGTGATGCGGAGTGGATGGGTCAGCTCTACGATTTTCTTGGGCTGACGGTTGGTTGCATTCAGCACGATCAGGAGCCGGATGTGCGTCGCGAACAATACGCGATGGACATCACATATGGGACGAACAGCGAGTTCGGTTTCGATTATTTGCGCGACAACGGCATGGCCACGACGCATGAGCAACAGGTCCAGCGCGGATATTGTTATGCGATTGTCGACGAAGTCGATTCGATCCTGATCGACGAGGCGCGCACCCCACTGATCATCAGCGGCCCCGCCACCATTTCAACCCATCAGTACGACAAATGGAAACCGCTTATCGAGCAGTTAGTCCGCAAACAGAATATGCTTTGCAACCGGCTCGCCAGCGAAGCGATTGAGAAATTCGAACAGAGCGATGTCGAGACCGGCGGCCGTCTCATGTTCAAAGTGAAGCTTGGTCAGCCGCGCAACAAACAGCTTTTGCGCATGATGGAGGACCCGGAGAAGCGCCGCGCCGTCGATAAAGCGGAGCTGTCGTTTTACCAGGACACGCGCAAAGAGGAACTGTTTGCCCTCAAGGAAGAGCTTTTCTTCACCATCGACGAAAAATCGAACGAAGCCGATCTCTCCGAGCAGGGCCGCATCTTTCTAAATCCGGATGATCCAAACGCTTTTGTGCTACCGGATTTGATTAACGAATTCACTGAAATCGATCTCGATCCGGCACTATCGCAAGAAGAGAAGGACAAGAAAAAAGCGGAGCGACAGCAGCACTGCGACGCGCAGGCTGAGCGCATTCACAACATCTCGCAGTTGCTGCGGGCCTACTGCTTGTTCGAGAAAGACGTGCAGTACGTGATCGAAGAAAACAAGGTCGTGATTGTCGATGAATTCACGGGGCGCAAAATGCCGGGACGCCGCTGGAGCGATGGATTACATCAGGCGGTCGAGGCGAAGGAAGGCGTCCAGATCGACCGCGAAACGCAAACACTGGCAACCATCACCATCCAAAATTATTTCCGCCTTTATCAAAAGCTGGCCGGCATGACTGGCACGGCCGAAACCGAAGCGGCCGAGTTCCACGACATTTACAAGCTCGACGTCAACATGATTCCGACGAATCGGCCAGTCGCGCGCACGGATTACAATGATCGCATCTACAAAACACGACGCGAGAAATACAACGCGGTTATTAAAGAGATCAATGATTGCCACAATAAGCAGCAGCCGGTGCTTGTCGGCACGGTGAGCGTGGAAGCCTCCGAGTTGCTGAGCCGCATGTTGAAGCGCGAGAAAATTCCGCACAACGTTTTGAACGCGAAATTTCACATGCAAGAAGCCGAGATCGTGGCACGGGCCGGCCAACCAGGCACGGTTACGATTTCCACCAACATGGCTGGCCGCGGCACCGACATTAAACTTGGCACGCGTGTGCCGGAGCGGGGCGGGTTGATGGTGATCGGGACCGAGCGCCACGAAGCGCGCCGGATCGATCGACAACTGCGTGGGCGTTGTGCACGCCAGGGCGATCCCGGCGCATCGCGATTCTACGTCAGTTTCGAGGACGACCTGATGCGCAACTTCGGCGCGGCGGATCGGATGACAAAAATCATGGAGCGTTTCGGACTCGAGGAAGGGCAGGAGCTCGAACACCGGTGGCTAAACAAATCTGTCGAGACGGCGCAAAAACGTGTGGAGCAGCGGAACTACCTGATTCGCAAGCGAACCCTCGATTTCGACGACGTGATGAACATGCAGCGCGAGGTCGTTTACACTTATCGCAACGAGACCATCGATTCCGAGGAACCGCGGAAGCTTATCTACGAAGTGATCGACGAGGCTGTGCCAGCCAAGGTAAAAGAGTATCTCGATGTCGATGAGCCGCACTACAACGCGCTCCTTCATTGGGTGAACACGACTTTTCCGCTCGGCCTGACGAAAGAGAAAGCGCAATTCGAAACGCGCACAGTCGACGAAGACGCGGAGTTCCTGATCGAGAAAATCAAGAATGCCTACGAGCGCAAATCGAGTCATGAAGAACCCACCGCGGTCAAGAGTCTCGAGCGTTACATCATTTTGAACGCGATCGATCGGCTCTGGCAGGAACATCTCTACGCGATGGACGCGTTGCGCGAGGGCGTTTATCTGCGCGGTTACGCGCAGAAAGATCCGCTCATCGAGTACAAGACCGAGGCTTACGACATGTTCGTCGAACTAATGGCGAATATTAAAAACGAAGTGCTGAACAATCTTTTCCGCAGCACCTCGAACCTGCAGGCATTCGAGAATTTTCTGGCGACATTGCCGCAATTCTTGCTTCGCGAACATGCACCGACCACACCAACGCCGGGTGCTCCGTCGCGTGCGCGTCAGCCTCAGCCAGTCGGCGCAATGGCTGCAGTCGGCGGCGATGGCGATGGTGCGGGCCAAGTAACGATCGATCTTCCAATCCGGCGTTCAATGCCAAAAGTCGGCCGCAACGAACCCTGTCCCTGCGGCAGCGGAAAAAAATACAAAAACTGCTGCGGCAGGGTGGCGTAGATCGGTTGGAGCGGCACGCGCTGTCTTGCCACTAAATAATGGGACGCGACGGAGCGCCTCCCTCCAGTTCGTAAGTTGTAATCTCGAGGTGATGTCCGTCAGGA
>WNGK01015388.1_pt1 | contig 10326 bp, 10 predicted proteins | sample 5400601 | NCBI WGS metagenome assembly WNGK01 (sample SAMN13153376, study PRJNA577476) | soil metagenome | isolation source: 60 cm soil or saprolite under Garry oak tree replicate 1 | place: USA:California | collected 2016-06-15 | reverse complement strand
CGGGAGTTCATCGGGCTGCTCGCCAGCGGGGCTGTGCAGCTGGCAGCTGGCACAGTGTTGGGGCAAGAGGCTGGACGGAGCTATCGCCTCGCTGTCTTGGTCCAGGCCCAAAGGAACGCTCCTCATTGGGTCGCCTTCTTCGAGGAGCTGCGCAAAAACGGCTTCGTCGAAGGTGTCAACCTCTCGATTGTGGACGGGTTCAACGCCCCATTGGACCGTGCGGAGACGATCGCAACGGCGCTCGTCGGTGCGCGGCCGGACGCCATCATGACCGCAGGAGCCCTGACCAAGGTGGTGCAGCGAGCGACGCAAACCATTCCGATCTTGACGGTTTCAGATGATCTATTGGCGGAACAGGCGGTCGCCTCACTTGCCCATCCCGGTGGTAACACCACCGGCATCAGCATTTTGGCCACCGAACTCGACGGCAAGCGCCAGGAAATTCTCCTGGAAGCGGTCCCCCTCGCTCGTCGCCTTGCACTCCTCGTAGACCCGGCCGTGACCGCACCGCACCAGCTCGATGCGCTGCAGGATATCGCGAAGGCCCGCGGGATCACGGTATCCGCCCACAAAGCCGCCAATTCGGTTGAGATCATGCCAGCGATCGACGCTGCCGTGGCTGCAGGAGCGCAAGCATTCAACGTGCTGGCCTCATCGCTCTTCAATAGGTATCGCCCGCAGATTATCGAGCGCATGGCGGCGATCCGGATCCCCGCCATCTATCAATGGCCGGAAATGGCCGAAGAAGGCGGTCTCATTGCGTATGGCCCACGCTTTGTCGGGCTTTATCCCCAGCATGCACTGCAGACGATCAAGGTCCTGAAAGGAACGAAACCCGCTGATATTCCCGTCGAGCAGCCCACCAAATTCGAGCTGGTGATCAACCTGCAGACCGCAACGGCGCTCGGCCTCACCATTCCGCCCGCGCTGATCGGCCGGGCCGACGAGGTGATCGAATGAGGCGACGCGAGTTCATCGGATTGCTCGGTGGGGCGGCAGCATGGCCGCTCGCCGCACGCGCGCAGCAGCCGGCGATACCGGTGATCGGATTTCTCGGCACCAGGGCGTCCGGAGATGATCCCCAACTTTTGACCGCGTTCCGTCGTGGCTTGCAGGAAGCCGGCTATATCGAGGGCCAGAACGTAGCGATCGAATACCGCTTCGCGGAGAATCGATACGACCGGCTGCCGGCACTGGCCGCCGATCTCGTCGGACGTCCGGTGTCCCTGATTGTTGCCAATGGTCCTGCGGCGCAGGCAGCAAAGGCAGCAACCGCGACGATACCGATCGTCTTCACGGCAGGTTTCGATCCGGTCGGGGTGGGACTTGTCGCCAGCCTGAACCGACCGGGCGGCAACATCACGGGCGTGAGCATCTTGGACGTGGAGCTGGGGCCGAAGCGGCTGGAGCTGCTGCACGAGGTGGTCCCCAACGCGACCGTCGTTGCCGTGCTCGTCAACCCGACCGATCCCACTCGTGCCGAGATCATCGTGAAAGACCTGCGGACGGCGGCCCACACCCTCGGGCTGCAACTCCATGCCCTGAACGCCAGCACTGACCGCGACTTGGATACTGCCTTTGCGAACTTGGCCCGACTGCAGGCAGGCGGGCTCGTGATCGGCGGCGAGCCGTTCTTCAATAGCCGCACCGAACAGCTCGGCGCGCTGAGCATCCGCCACGCAGTGCCTGCGATCTACCAGTTTCGTACGTTCGCCGCCGCCGGCGGCCTGGCGAGCTACGGAGCCAATCTTACCGACGCGTACCGTCAGGCCGGCCTCTACAGCGGCCGGATTATCAAGGGCGAGAAGCCCGGCGACCTGCCGGTCGCGCAGTCTACGAAGGTCGAGCTGATCATCAATCTGAAGACCGCCAGGACGCTCGGCCTCACAGTCCCACTCGCGCTGCTCGGCCGCGCCGACGAGGTGATCGAATGAGGCGGCGGGAGTTCATCGCGCTTGCCGGTGCGGCGGTAGCGTGGCCGCGTGCTGCGCGCGCGCAGGAGCGCAAGCGCGTGTGGAGGATTGGCGTGATCATGATTTACGCCGAGATCGATCCAGAGGGACAGGCGCGATTTTCGGCGCTGCGGGAGCGGCTCCACAAACTGGGATGGACGGAGGGAAGCAACATCCAGATCGAAGTTCGTTGGGCCGCCGGCAAAACCGATCATATGCAAGCCTACGCGACCGAGCTTGTCGGCCTGCCAGCGGACGTCATCGTTGTTAATAGCACCCCCGTGCTCGCGGTACTGAAGCCGCTCACTCGCACGATTCCGATCGTATTCGCCCAGGTTGCCGACCCGATCGGCAGTGGCTTCGTCAGCAGTTATGCTCGACCAAGCGAAAATGTTACCGGCTTCACCGATTTTGATACTTCTATTGCTGGAAAATGGATGGAGGTCCTCAAGGAAGCAGCGCCTTTTGTTCATCGGGTGACCGTTCTTCAGGACCCGAAACAGATGAATCACGATGCATTCCTGCATGTGATCGAATCCACGGCTCCTTCGTTAAAGATGCAAGTATCCGCGGCCGGAGTGCACAATCGGGCTGAGATCGAGCAAGCGATCACCGCCTTGGCCGGCCAAGTGGATCGTGGGTTGGTCGTATCAATGGCCGGAAATGGCCGAAGAAGGCGGTCTCATTGCGTATGGCCCACGCTTTGTCGGGCTTTATCCCCAGCATGCACTGCAGACGATCAAGGTCCTGAAAGGAACGAAACCCGCTGATATTCCTGTCGAGCAGCCCACCAAATTTGAGCTGGTGATCAACCTGAAGACCGCCAAGGCGCTCGGCCTCACCATTCCGCCCGCGCTGATCGGCCGGGCCGACGAGGTGATCGAATGAGGCGACGGGAGTTCATCGGATTGCTCGGTGGGGCGGCAGCATGGCCGCTCGCCGCGCGCGCGCAGAAATCGGCGCCTCGCGTCGGTGTTCTGCTGTACGGCAGCGCGCGGGCCGATCCACTCGTAGAATCGCTGCGGCGCGGTCTGCGCGATCTCGGCTACACGGAGGGACAAAATCTCACGATCGAATATCGTTACGCAGAAGGCAGACCCGAGCGACTTCCCGAACTGGCCGCAGAATTGGTGCAGCTCAAGCCCAATGTGATCGTGGCGATGGGAGGTGATGTGGCACCCTCAGCCAAGAAGGCGACACAAACGATCCCCGTGGTGTTCTCCGTCAGCACCGATCCGGTGCAATCCGGCTTGGTCCAGAGTCTCGGCCGGCCGGTTGGAAACGCCACAGGTGTCACGTTTTTGCAGGATGAATTGGCGTCCAAGCGCCTCGAGCTGCTCAAGGAGGCGGCGCCGCAGGTGTCGCGCGTGGCATTCCTGTGGAATCCGAATCACCTGGATAATGAGCTCGGCATAGCGGAGCGTGCAGCCCGGAACATTGGCCTAGCGCTTCAACCGGTAGAGATTCGCGGTCCCGAGGAACTTGAGAGCGCACTCCGCACCACGGCCGAGGCGCACCCGGACGCTTTATATGTGGTGTCATCCCGACACACAGCTGCCAATATCTCGAAGATCGTGGCGTTCGCAGCGAAAAATCGTATTCCGTTGGCAGGCGGCTGGGGCGCCTGGGCGAAGGCGGGTGGGCTCCTCTCGTATGGCCCCAACATCGGTGACATGGTTTATCGCGCTGCCAGTTATGTGGATAAAATCCTAAGGGGCGCCATACCTGCCGACCTTCCTGTTCAGCAGCCCACCAAATTCGAGCTGGTCATCAATATCGCGACCGCGAAGGCGCTCGGGCTCGTCATCCCGGAGTCGTTCCTGCTTCGCGCCGACGAGGTGATCGAATGAGGCGACGGGAATTTGTGACCCTGCTTGGCGGCGCGGTAGCAACGTGGCCCCTCGCCGCGCGCGCGCAGCAGCCGGCACTGCCGGTGATCGGGTTTCTGAATGCCGCTTCCTCCGACGGGTACGCACATTATGTGGCTGGGTTTCGTCAGGGCCTCGCCGAGGCGGGCTACATCGAGAGCCAGAACGTGGCGATCGAGTATCGCTGGGCGGAAGGTCAATATGAGCGGCTGCCGGCGCTTGCGGCCGATCTTGTTCACCGTCAAGTGGCGGTGATCGTCGCCAACACCCCGGCAGCGATGGTGGCCAGCGCGGTGACTACGACGATTCCGATCGTCTTTAGCAGCGCCATCGACCCGGTCAAGGCTGGGCTGGTGGCAAGTCTCAACCGACCCGGTGGCAACATAACGGGCGTGGCCAATTTCGATGATGTGCTCGGGGCAAAGCGATTGGAGCTACTGCGCGAGCTGGTTCCGAAAGCCGAAATGATCGGGCTCCTCATAAACCCAAACAATCCAAATGCCGAAACCATTGCAAGCCGCCTGCAAGAGGCCGCGCGAACGCTCGGACAGCAAATCCGTATCCTGAATGCCAGCACTGAAGGTGAGGTCGATGCAGCTTTCGCGACTTTGGCCGAGCTGCGAATCGGAGCAATTCTTGTCGCCAGCGATCCGTTCTTCGTCAGCCGACGCGATCAGATCGTTGCGCTCGCCGCGCGCCAGGCGCTTCCTGCAATCTACCAATTCCGCGAGTTCCCGGTGGGTGGAGGACTCATGAGTTATGGAGCCAGCCTTGCTGATGCTTATCGTCAGCTCGGCGTCTACACGGGGAAAATCCTCAAAGGCGCCAAACCAGCCGAACTGCCATTTCAGCAGGTAGTGAAGGTAGAGATGATCATCAAACTCAAAACTGCCAAGGCGCTCGGTCTCACCGTGCCACTCTCGCTGCTCGGCCGCGCCGACGAGGTGATCGAATGAGGCGGCGGGAGTTCATCGCGCTGCTCGGCGGCGCAACGCTCGCCCGGCCGCGCATGGCGCGCGCGCAGCAGGCCACCATGCCGGTGATCGGCTTCATCGGCATCGACGTGCCCGACAGCTCTGCCGGCCGGTTATCCGGGTTCCATAATGGCTTGCAGGAAACCGGCTTCGTCGAAGCTCGGAACGTCGCGATCGAATACCGCTGGGCTGGCGCCGACTACGATCGATTGCCGGCGCTGGCGGCGGAGTTCGTGAGCCGGAAGGTAGCGATCATCTTCGCAGCTGCGCTCCCCACGGCGCTCGCGGTCAAGGCAGCTACCAACACCATCCCGGTCGTATTCGTGATCGGCGCCGACCCGGTCGAGCTTGGATTGGTTGCCAGCTTCAATCGGCCCGGCGGCAATCTCACGGGGGTAAGTCAACTGTACGGCCATTTGGGCGGCAAGCGACTGGAGCTGCTGCACGAGCTGGTTCCCGCGGCGTCCCTGATCGGCATCCTGTCGAATCCCAGGAACCCGAATGCCGGGAGCCATCTAAAAGATGTGCAAGGCACGGCGACTGCCCTTGGACAACAGACGCTTGTCTGCAGCGCCAGTGCCGAAGCTGAAATCGATGCCGCGTTCGCCAAGCTTGCCCAGCAGCAAGCTCGGGCGCTCCTCGTCGCCGACGACCCATTCTTCACCCACAGTCGTGCGCAAATCATCGGACTCGCCGGTCGTCGATCCCTGCCCGCGATGTACTATGCCGGCGAGTTTGCGGCAGCTGGCGGTCTGATCAGCTATGGAAGCAGTCCTAGAGACAGCTATCGAGAGGCCGGGATCTATGTCGGGAAAATATTGAAGGGCAGCACACCGGCCGACCTCCCCGTCATCCAGCCGACCAAATTCGAGCTGGTCATCAACCTGAAGACGGCCAGCGAGCTCGGATTGACCGTTCCGCCGACTTTGCTCGCCCGCGCCGACGAGGTGATCGAATGAGGCGGCGGGAGTTCATGGCATTTCTGGGCGGCGCGGCGCTCGCCTGGCCGCTAGCGGCGCGCGCACAGCAGCCTACCGCGCCGCTGATCGGTTTTCTCAGCAGCCGGTCTCCCGAGGAATCCGCAGGGCATGCCGCGGCATGTCTTCAAGGTCTGAAGGCGTTCGGCTACGTCGATGGCAAGACCGCGACGGTAGAATATCGCTGGGCAAAGGGTGCGTACGAGCGATTGCCGGCTCTGGCGAAGGAACTTGCGGGCCTACACCCGGCCGTGATGATTGCCGGCGGCGGCATACCTTCGGCCCGCGCAGCAAAGGCGGCGACCAGCTCGATCCCGATTCTCTTGGTCTCCAGTGATCCAGTGGCGGCTGGCCTGGTCGTCAGCCTGAGCCGCCCGGGCGCCAATGTAACCGGCGTAAGCATCATGAGCGGCGAGCTGGGAGGCAAACGACTTGAGTTGCTGGCCCAGCTGGTCCCTCACGCCGACGTGGTCGCCTGGCTTACAAACCCTCAGGATCGCGGGGACGCCGAATCCCAGGCACAGGATGTTCAGGTTGCAGCTCGCACCCTCGGTCGGCGACTGGTCGTCGTGGGCGCCAGCACCGAAGCCGAGTTGCAACAAAGCTTCTCGGCGCTCGTCAAGGGCGGAGCTGGCGCCCTTGTCGTTCAAAACGACCCATTCTTCGATACGCGGCGAGATCAACTCGTCGCACTTGCAGCCCAGCACGGGATTCCCGCGATCTACCACATCCGAGAGTTTCCGGCAGGCGGGGGCCTGATGAGCTATGGTCCGAGCCTCGCCGATGCTTACCATCAAGCCGGTATCATGGCGGGTCGAATCCTCAAGGGCGCGAACGTCGCCGATCTGCCTGTAGTGCAGCCCACCCGATTCGAGCTTGTCATCAACTTGAAAACCGCCGGCGCCCTCGGCCTCAAGGTGCCGCCCTCTCTGCTCGCCCAAGCCGACGAGGTGATCGAATGAGGCGGCGGGAGTTCATGGCGCTGACAGGCGCCGTGGCGATCTTTTGGCCGCTCGCTGCCACTGCGGAACAGGCGGGGCGAGTCCCACGCATCGGTCTGCTCGGAGACGCAACCTCGTGGGAACCTCTGCGCCAAAGCCTCCGGGATCTCGGTTACACGGAAGGTCGGACCCATGCTGGAGTCTCGCCAATCCGGGGGCGAAAGCGAGCGCTGGCCGGAGCTCGCGACCGAACTGGTCCGGCTCAACGTGGACATCATCGTAACCTCCGGCACGCCCGCGACACTTGCGGCCAGAAAGGCAACCGCGACGATCCCCATCGTCATGGTGGGCATCGGTGCTCCCCTCAAGACCGGGCTCATCTCGAGTCTCTCGCAGCCCGGCGGGAACGTCACGGGATTGGCCCAACTCGGTGCCGAATTGGCTCCGAAACGGCTGGAGCTGCTCAAAGAGATCCTGCCGAAACTGTCCGACCTGGTCTTTTTGTGGAATCCGGCAAACCCGGATCAGAAATTTCACTTCGATGAAGTGCAAGCCGGAGCACGTAGCTTGGGCCTGACGGTGAAATCGATCGAGGTGCGCAATCACGAGGAGTTGGAGCGGGCTCTTGTCAGGATGACACGGGAACTCCCGTCTGCGCTTCTCATGACGGCTGACCGCGTCCATCAGCGCGAGGCGGATCGGATCATCGCGTTCGCGGCGAAGTACCGGGTCCCGGCGATGTACCAATTGAAGGAAAATGTGGTTCACGGGGGGCTCATGTCCTATGGTGCCGACCTTCCCGAACTGGAGCGCCGCGCCGGAGTCTACGTCGACAAGATCCTCAAGGGCGCCAAGCCTGCCGATCTTCCGGTCGAGCAGCCGACCAAATTCGAGCTGGTGATCAATCTCAAGACTGCGAAGGCCCTTGGCCTCACCGTGCCGCCCTCGCTGCTCGCCCGCGCCGACGAGGTGATCGAATGAGACGGCGGGAGTTCATGGCGCTTGTTGGTGGTGCCCTCGCGTTCCCCGTGGGTGTGCGCGCTCAGCAGCAGACAGGCAAGATCCATCGCATAGGATATCTCGGCTCGGGCACCGCTGTCCCCCTTCTCCTAGAGGCGTTCCGGCAAGGATTGCGCGAGCTCGGATGGGTGCAGGGCCAGAACGTCGCTATCGATTATCGGTTTGCGGAGGGCCAAGACGATCGGCTTCCCGCCCTCGCAGACGCGCTGGTCCGGCTCAAGGTGGACGTCATGGCAGTGTCGCCGACAACTGCGGCGCTGGCATCCAAGAATGCCACCGAGACGATCCCCATCGTCGGAATAGGTTTTGACAATCCCATTCAGCACGGGCTCGTCACGAGCCTCGCCCGCCCCGGAGGGAATCTCACAGGGCTTTCCTACGGCGTCGGTCCGGAAATTTTTGGCAAAGACCTGGAGCTGCTCAGGCAACTCATCCCCGACGTCCGACACGTTGCCGTCCTTTCGCACGCGGCCAATCCGAACCACGCGCCCATGATGACCAATCTCGAAACTGCGGCCCGTGCGTTGGGAGTGGAGCTTCTGCTCCTGGAAGCGAGCGGGCCCGAGCAGTTCGATGGCGCCTTCGCGACGATGGTCAAGCAGCGCGTTGGGGCACTCTTTGTGTTTGGAGACCCCATGTTTTCTGTGCACCGAACACGGCTCGCCGACCTCGCGGTGCAGAATCGGCTGCCGACGATGTATACGAACAGGCCGCATGTAGAAGCTGGCGGCCTGATGTGTTACGGGCCGAGCTTCTTTGATCTCTGGCGGCGGGCCGCTACCTACGTAGACAAGATCCTTAAGGGCGCCAAGCCTGCCGACCTTCCCATCGAGCAGCCGACCAAATTCGACTTGGTCATCAATCTCAAGACCGCCAAGGCGCTCGGTCTGATCGTGCCGCCCTTGCTCCTCGCCCAAGCCGACGAGGCAATCGAATGAGACGGCGGCAGTTCATCGCACTTCTTGGCGGTTCGGCGGTCGCATGGCCGCTCGCCCCGCACGCGCAGCAGCGCGAGCGGGTTCGGCATATCGGTGTACTGCTCTTTGCTCAACAGGATTGGGCCGTCATCAGGCCATGCCTCCGGGAGCTGCAGGCGCTCGGTTACGTCGACGGAAAGACCATCGCCATCGAATATCGGGACGCGGAGGGAAAGTACGAGCGCCTTCCAGAACTGGCGGCTGAGCTGGTCCGCCTTAATCCAGACGTGATCTTTTCATTCGGCGGTGAACAGGCTCCAATCGTCAAGGCAGCGACGGCGTCGATTCCGATCGTCGTAGTCGTGAGCAACGATCCCGTTGCAAGCGGGCTCGTGGCAAGCCTCGCGCGGCCTGGTGGGAATGTCACCGGCGTGACTTATGTGCACGACCAGCTGGCGGGAAAGACAGTCGAGCTGCTTAAAGACGCCGTGCCTTGGGTGTCCCGCGTTGCCATTCTGTGGAACCCCAACCATACCGATCCCGAGTTTCGCGAAACGCAGCGCGCGGCGCGCGCCTTGCAGGTCCAACTCCAGTCGCTTGAGGTTCGGGAGTCTGGCGATTTTGAAGGCGCATTCCAGGCAGCAACGCGAGAACGTGCCGAGGCCCTCATCGTCGCGGGAGCCCGGATCCTGGCTCTGCACCGGCAGCGGATTGGGGACTTCGCGGCAAAGAACCGACTTATTCTAGTTGGCACGCCGAAATGGTTATCGGAAGTCGGGAGCCTTCTGACTTACGGACCCAATGCGGCGGAATTGAACCGACGCGCTGCGAGCTACATTGACAAAATCCTCAAAGGGGCCAAGCCAGCGGATCTGCCGATGCAGCAGCCGGCCACTTACGAACTGGTGATCAACCTCAAGACCGCGAAGACGTTTGGCCTCACCATCCCTCCGACGCTTCTCGCCCGCGCCGACGAGGTGATCGAATGAGGCGCCGGGAGTTCATCGTCTTTCTTGGCGGCGCGTTGACCGGATTTTTGCGCGCTGCCCGCGCGGAGCAGGCCAAGGTCCCGAGGATCGGTTTTCTCTACCCGGGTCCTCAAGCCTTGGTGGCCGTGCGTCTCGAGGCAATGCTCAATGGGTTGCGCGCGGCCGGTTATAGCGCGCCCGCGCAGGTCGAGCTTGTCGTACGGGTTGCGGAAGGCGACCCGGCCCGGATCGCTACGATGCTAGCGGAAATTATCGGGCAAAACGTGGACGTGATCTTCGCCAACGGTCCGGCAGTGCTGGATGCGGCTCGGTCGACCACTCGGAGCATTCCGATCGTCGCGCTCGACCTGGAGACGGACCCGGTCGGTAGCGGTCTGATCGCCAACCTCGCGCATCCTGGCGGCAACATCACCGGCGTCTTCCTCGATTTCCCGGATTTCACGGCGAAATGGCTGGAGCTGCTGAAGGAGAAGGGCGCGATGCAGGATCCGCCGACGACCAGGTGCTGCGCGCCGGCCCCCGCGGTGCTCGAGTTCGACACCGACGGCGATCTGCTGCGCAGTTGGGGCGGTCCGGGCGAAGGCTATGACTGGCCCAAGATGGAGCACGGCATTTTCGTCGACCGGGACGGCAACGTCTGGCTCGCCGGCAACGATGCGAGCGACCACCAGATCCTCAAATTCGCGCC
>WNGK01047881.1_pt1 | contig 10327 bp, 7 predicted proteins | sample 5400601 | NCBI WGS metagenome assembly WNGK01 (sample SAMN13153376, study PRJNA577476) | soil metagenome | isolation source: 60 cm soil or saprolite under Garry oak tree replicate 1 | place: USA:California | collected 2016-06-15 | reverse complement strand
TGCGCCTGGGCGTGCCCGGCCGACGCGATCTACGTCGAGGGCGGGGACAACACCGAGGAGGAGCGCTACTCCCCGGGGGAGCGCTACGGCCGGATCTACCAGATCAACTACCTGCGCTGCATCGGCTGCGGGCTGTGCGTCGAGGCCTGCCCGACCCGCTCGCTGACCATGACGAACTTCTACGAGATGGCCGACGACAACCGGCAGGACCTGATCTACACCAAGGACATGCTGATGGCGCCGCTGCTGCCCGGCATGGAACAGCCGCCGCACCCGATGCGGCTGGGCGAGTCCGAGCAGGACTACTACGTCAAGGGCCCGGAACTGGACCGGAAGGCGCCGGCGAGCCCGGTCGGCCACGAGGAGGCTGGCCGCTGATGCTCCACACCGCTGTCGTGCTGGCCGCCACGTCGACCACCGACCACATCGGTGCCGGGGAGGCCATCACGTTCTGGATCCTCGGGCCGCTGGCACTGGCCGGCGGACTCGGCATGCTGTTCGCCCGCAACGCCGTGCACTCCGCGCTGTTCCTGGTGCTCACGATGCTGTCGCTGGGCGTGCTCTACATGGTGCAGCAGGCGCCGTTCCTGGGTTTCGTGCAGATCATCGTCTACACCGGCGCGATCATGATGCTGTTCCTGTTCGTGCTGATGATGGTCGGCCGGGACAGTTCCGACTCCGTGGTCGAAGTCCTGCGCGGGCAACGGTTGTGGGCCGGCGTGCTGGGCGTCGGGCTGGCCGGCCTGGTGATCGGCATCGTGGCGCGGGCGCTGACCAGCGTCTCGTCGGTCGGGCTGAACGGGCCGAACAGCACCAACGGCGGCAACGTCAGCCAGATCGGCCGCTCGCTGTTCACCGACTTCCTGTTCCCGTTCGAGCTGACGTCGGCCCTGCTGATCACGGCGGCGGTCGGCGCGATGGTGTTGGCGTACACCGGTCGCGGCGGCAAGGGCAGCAAGCGGACGCAGCGGGAGATGATGGTCGCCCGGTTCCGCGGCGAGCACGACCGCCCGTCCCCGCTGCCCGGCCCCGGCGTGTTCGCCACGGGCAACTCGGTGGCGACGCCGGCACTCCTGCCGGACGGCTCGATCGCGCCGGAATCGCTGTCCGAGATCATCGAGTCCACCCCGGTGGACGAGTACGAGCACGACCTGGCCGAGGTCGCCAACGCGGAGGCGAGCCCGGACGCGCACGCGCTGACCGGCACCGAGGAGGCGCGGAGCTGATGTCACCGACCTACTACCTGCTGCTGTCCGCGCTGCTGTTCGCGATCGGCACGATCGGCGTGCTGGTGCGGCGCAACGCGATCGTCGTGTTCATGTGCATCGAGCTGATGTTGAACTCGGTGAACCTGACGCTGGTCACCTTCTCCCGCATCAACGGATCGCTCAACGGCCAGGTGATGGCGTTCTTCGTGATGGTCGTCGCGGCCGCCGAGGTCGTTGTCGGGCTCGCGATCATCATGTCGATCTTCCGGACCCGCAGGTCCGCCTCGGTCGACGACTCCAACCTGCTGAAGTACTAGGGAGTACGCCAGAGATGCCTACTGTGTACGCGGCGGGCGGGATAGCGACGTCGGCCTGGCTACTGCTCGCGCTGCCGGCACTCGGTGCGCTGGTGCTGCTGGTCGGCGGCCGGCGCACGGACCGCTGGGGCCACCTGCTCGGCTGCGCCACGATCGCGCTGGCCTTCGTGTGGGGCCTGGTGCTGTTCATCCACGCGACGGGTCTCCCGGCGGCACAACGGGTCGAGAACCTGCACCTGTACTCGTGGATCCCGGTCAACGACCTCCAGGTCGACTTCGGACTGCGCCTCGACCCGCTGTCGCTGACGTTCGTGCTGCTGATCACCGGTGTCGGCGGCCTGATCCACATCTACTCGATCGGCTACATGTCGCACGACCGGGACCGGCGGCGCTTCTTCGCGTACCTCAACCTGTTCGTCGCGTCGATGCTGCTGTTGGTGCTGGGCAACGGTTTCGTGACGCTGTACCTGGGCTGGGAGGGTGTCGGCCTCGCGTCCTACCTGCTGATCGGGTGGTACTCGGACCGGCCGTCCGCCGCGACCGCCGCCAAGAAGGCGTTCCTGATGAACCGGGTCGGCGATGTCGGCCTGGCACTGGCGATCTTCATCCTGTTCGCCAAGCTGCACACCACGCAGTTCACTGAGGTCTTCGCGCAGGCGCACACGCTGTCCGGCGGCACGCTGACCGCGGTGGCGCTGCTGTTGCTGCTCGGCGCGTGCGGCAAGTCCGGCCAGTTCCCGCTCCAGGCGTGGCTGCCGGACGCGATGGAGGGCCCGACCCCGGTGTCGGCCCTGATCCACGCGGCGACCATGGTCACCGCCGGCGTCTACCTGGTGGCACGGGCCAATCCGATCTACGACCTCACGTCGTCGGGTCGGCTGATGGTCACCATCATCGGCACGGTCACGCTGCTGATCGGGTGCGTCATCGGCTGCGCGTACGACGACATCAAGAAGGTGCTGGCGTACTCCACGGTCAGCCAGATCGGCTACATGATGTTGGCCGTCGGCCTCGGGCCGTTCGGCTACGCGCTGGGCATCGCGCACCTGCTGGCACACGGCTTCTTCAAGGCCGGCCTGTTCCTCGGCGCCGGCTCGGTCATGCACGCCATGGACGACGAGGTCGACATGCGGCGCTTCGGCGGCCTGTTCAAGCGGATGCCGATCACGGCCGTCACGTTCGGCCTCGGCTACCTGGCGATCATCGGCTTCCCCGGCCTGGCCGGCTACTTCACCAAGGACGCGATCATCGAATCCGCGTTCGGCCAGGCCGGCTGGCAGGGCTGGGTGTTCGGCGGTGCGGCCGCGTTGGGCGCCGGCCTGACCGCGTTCTACATGACCCGCCTCGTGCTGATGACGTTCTTCGGCAAGGAACGCTGGCGGGACCTGAAGAACGCGGACGGCAAGGACTACCACCCGCACGAGGCCAAGCCGGTGATGACCATCCCGATGATCATCCTGGCGGTCGGTTCCGTTGGTGCCGGGGCGTTCTTCTCGATCGGCGGCCGGCTGACGAACTGGCTGGTGCCATCGCTGGGTGACCTCCAGGAGCACGCGAATCCGGTGCTGTCCAAGACGTTGATCACCGTCGGCACGCTCGTGCTGGCCGCGATCGGCGTGCTGGTGGCGATCCTGGTGGTCGGTCGCCGGCCGGTGCCGGTGGTGCGGCCGGTGCCGGTGTCCTGGCCGGTCCGCGCGGCCCGTGCCGACCTGTACGGCAACGCGTTGAACGAGACCCTGGTGGCCCGGCCCGGCCAGTGGCTGACCGGCGGCCTGGTGTTCACCGGGTTCCAGGGATCATGAGCCCATGCTCAGTTCGCTGTTCGCGCCCTGGTACTCAGGCTGCCAATAGGCTTGCTGCTGCCGCTCCGACTGGCTGCCGGAGTTGGCGCTGCGTCTGGACGCATGATTTCGCCCCAGCTCACAACACCGCGAAACGCGATGTTGCGAGCCGCATTGTGGTCGGCATGCTCAACGAAGCCGCATCGACCACAGGTGAACTGTGCTTGCGAGCGCCTGTTCTTCTTGTCAATAAACCCACACGTCGAGCAGGTCTGCGAAGTGTAGGCGGGGTTCACTTGAACGAACGGAACGCCAGCGAGTTTCGCCTTGTACGACAGAAACTGTCCAAGCTGATGAAACGCCCAGGTATGCATCATGACCCGTTGGGGCTTGCGGAGCCGTACCCGCTCGCGGATGCCGGTGAGTTGCTCCACGGCGATGCCACGACCGGTGCGTTGAGCCACAGTCACAATGCGCTTCGAGACGATATGATTGATATTCGCCACGAAGAGAGTTTCCTTCCGCCTACGCCTGTCAAGCAGGCGTCTGGCGGAGGACGTTCCTTTTTTCTGCAAACGCTGGCGCAGGTGCACTTGCCTGCGACGATAGGCCAGGAGATAGCTCCCGCGCTCTCGGATGCCATCGCTCGTGGTGGTGATGTTGACGATCCCCAAGTCTACGCCAAGGAATCCGGTCGGCGTCCTATACGCCTTGTCCTGGAGTTCTATGCTGGCGAGCAGAAGCCACTTGCCGTTCCGAAAAATCAGATCAGTCTCGCCGATCTTGTGAGTGCGTACCAGGGCCAGTTGACGGGGGCTGCCGGCAATCCGCAGACCTTTGATTCTGCCGACGGTCGTCCAAATCGAGATCGTCGCGGAGGGTCCGGCTTCCGAGACCTGCCAGGACAGGCATCGAGCATCGAATGGCTGCCCGCCAGTTGTTCGCCATCGATGCTGGGTAGCGCGGCTGCGCGTGTACGCATCGGAGACTTTTCCGATGACGCGGATGGTAGGTTGGGCCGACAAGCCAAATTTGGTTCGGACCTCCGCGTAGAACAGCCGGTGCGCGTCGTATTTGCGGAAGATTTGGCCCTCGAACATGCGAGCAGACAACCAGTTGGCTGCGGCATTACAGGCTTGCAGAGTCGACGTCAATGCAATGATTTGGCTCTCCGTCGGCAGCAGCCTGACTTGTACCGTCAGCTTCATATCATCCATGGTCGAACACACGTTCGATCCATGCAAGTGCACGATCGGGTGATCGAGATGTTCGGATACCGTCGGTTCCGGAGTGATCGAGCAGCGTTGATCTTGTCCAGCTCCCATAGCGGATCAGACTTCGGCCGGCGGGAGATGCGATGAACCTGTCTTCCGCTTCGAGCGTGATTCCGTCGACCACCGGCCACGGTTTCGGCCTGCTGCTGGGCCTGTTGCTGCTGCCGCTGGTCGGCGCGGGCGTGCTGACCACGCTGCGGCACGACGACCGGATGGCGAAGCTGGTCGCGCTGCTCGTGGCGCTGGCCGAGTTCGTGCTCGCGGTGATCGCGCTGTTCACCTACTCCACCGGTGGCGCGCGGATCCAGTTCGGCGGTTCCGCCAACTGGATCGCGTCCTTCGGCGTGCACATCTCGTTCGGCCTCGACGGCATCGCGCTGGTGATGGTCGCGATGATCGCGTTCCTGGTTCCGGTGGTGCTGGGCGGTTCCTGGTCGGAGCGGTTGCCGGACGGCAAGTCAGTCGCCGGTTTCTTCGCGCTGGTCCTGACGCTGGAAGCGTTGATGGTCGGCGTGTTCGCGGCCACCGACGTGTTCCTGTTCTACGTGCTGTTCGAGCTGATGCTGATCCCGATGTACTTCCTCGTCGGCAGCTACGGCGGCGTGAACCGCAGGTACGCGGCGGTGAAGTTCTTCCTGTACTCGTTCCTGGGCGGCCTGCTCATGTTGGCGTCCGCGATCGGGATGTGGTCCTACGCGCAGTCGGTCACCGGTAACGGCACGTTCGACTGGGCCACGCTGACCACGATCGTCAGCCACGCCCCGCTGGGTACCCAGATCTGGCTGTTCATGGGCTTCTTCATCGCGTTCGCGATCAAGGCGCCGCTGGTGCCGTTCCACACCTGGCTGCCGGACGCGACCGCCGAGGCGCCGATCGGCGTCGGCGTGCTGCTGGTCGGCGTGCTGGACAAGGTCGGCATCTTCGGTTTCCTGCGCTACAACCTGCCGCTGTTCCCGGACGCCAGCCATCGGCTGGCCCCCCTGCTGCTGGTGCTCGCCGTGGCGGGGGTGCTCTACGGCTCGATCGTGGCCGCCGGCCAGAGCGACATGAAGCGGTTCGTGGCCTACGTGTCGTTGGCGCACTTCGGTTTCATGGCACTGGGCGTGTTCGCGTTCACCGCGCAGAGCCAGGTCGGCGCCGTGTCCTACATGGTCAACCACAGCCTCGCCACCGGGATGCTGCTGGTCGTGATCGGCATGGTGATCGTGCGCGGCCGGTCGGTCCGTGCCGAGGACTACGGCGGTATGGCCAAGGTGACGCCGATCCTGGCCGGCACGATGTTCCTGGCCGGCCTGTCCACGCTGTCGTTGCCCGGCACCAACTCGTTCGTCAGCGAGTTCCTGGTGCTGATCGGCTCGTTCCGTACCGAGCCGGTCTACGCGATCCTCGCCACGGTCGGCATGGTGCTGGCCGCCCTGTACGTGCTCTGGCTCTACCAGCGCGTGATGCACGGACCCGTGCGCGGCAACGCTCTGGTGAGCCTCGGCGACGGACCCGGCGCGGCCACCGATCCCGCGCTGGGCGCTCGCAAGGGGATCACGGACCTGTCCGGCCGCGAGCGCTGGGTGCTCGCGCCGCTGGTGGTCCTGATCCTGCTGCTCGGCTTCTATCCCAAGCCCCTGCTCGACATCGTCAATCCGTCGGTGGGCGCAACGCTGACCTCGGTCGGGGTCAGCGTCAGCCAGGAAGGCAAGTGACGTGTTGATCACGACCGCACTGTCGCCGGTGCTCGCGGCAGCGACGCCACCGATCGCCACGCCGTCGGTGAACTACGGGGCCATCGCGGCACCGCTGATCATTCTGTCGGCGGCCTGCGTCGGCGTGCTGTTCGAGGCGTTCCTGCCGCGCCAGTCCCGCTGGGCGTTCCAGGTGACGCTGAGCCTGTTCGCGCTGGTCTTCGCCGGCCTGGCCCTGGGTCTGTACCTCAAGAGCGCGCCGAGCACCGGCGTCACGACGCTGTCCGGCACGATCGCGATCGACCGTCCGGCGCTGTTCCTGTGGGGCACGCTGGTGGCCCTCACGTTCGGCGCGGTCCTGCTGATCGCGGACCGGACCGTGGACCGGGGCGGCTACTTCGTGGCGCACGCCGCGATCCGGCCGGGCTCGCTGTCCGAACGGGCGCAGCGGGCGCTGGGCGGCATGCAGACCGAGGTGTTCCCGCTGACGCTGTTCGCGCTCGGCGGGATGATGGTCTTCTGCGCGGCCAACGACCTGCTCACCATGTTCGTCGCGCTGGAAGTGCTGTCGCTGCCGCTGTACCTGATGTGCGGCCTGGCCCGGCGGCGCCGGCTGCTGTCCCAGGAGGCGGCGGTCAAGTACTTCCTTCTGGGCGCGTTCGCGTCGGCGTTCTTCCTGTACGGCCTCGCCCTGCTCTACGGCTATGCCGGCTCGGTCCGGCTGTCCGATATCGCGCGTGCCGCCGCCGGCACCAACCGGTCGGACACGCTGCTGTTCGGCGGCATGGCGCTGCTCGTGGTCGGCCTGCTGTTCAAGGCGTCCGTCGCGCCGTTCCACACGTGGACCCCGGACGTCTACCAGGGCGCGCCGACCCCGGTCACCGCGCTGATGGGCGCGTGCACCAAGGTGGCCGCGTTCGGCGCGATCCTGCGGGTGCTGACCGTGGCGTTCCGGGCGACGAGCTGGGAGTGGCGCGGCGTGCTGTGGGCCGTGGCGATCGTGTCGATGTTCGTCGGCGCACTGCTCGGTATCACGCAGAGCGACGTCAAACGCATGATCGCCTACTCGTCCATCGCGCATGCCGGGTTCCTGCCATGGGCGGGCCTGGCCAAACGATCACCGCTGGTCGCCGGCGTGTTCACGTTCTTGTTGCTCGCGCTCGCCGGCATCCCGCTGACCAGCGGTTTCACCGGAAAGTTCGTGGTGTTCGCGGCCGCGCTGAACGCCGGCATGGCGCCGCTGGTCGTCGTGGCGCTCATCGCGAGCGCGGTCGCCGCGTTCTTCTACCTGCGGGTCATCGTGCTGATGTACTTCTCCGAGCCGGCAGCGGACGGCCCGACGGTCAGCGTGCCCGGCGTGTTCACGACCCTGGCCATTAGTCTTGGGGTGATAGTGACACTCGTGCTGGGCGTGTTCCCGTCGATCGTCCTGAACTGGGCGGGAGGCGGCGGCTTCGCCCTCTGAGCCGCAACGCGGGGGCGGTCGTGACAGCCAACGAACACGATCCGGGTGCCGATTCGGTGCTGCGCTTCGAGCTGCCCGATCCACTGCTGGCCGCCTCGGTCAAGGCCGGCCTGGACCGGGTCGAGGACGTGTTGCACACCGTCGTGGACAGCGACGTCGAGTTCGTCCGGTCCACGGCGCTGCACCTGGTGGACGCCGGCGGCAAGCGGATCCGGCCGCTGTTCACACTGCTCGCGGCCCAGTTCGGCGAGCCGGACCGGCAGGACGTGATCACGGCGGCCGCCGCCGTCGAGCTGGTGCACATCGCGACGCTCTACCACGACGACGTGATGGACGAGGCCACCATGCGACGCGGCGCGGTCAGCGCGAACGCGCGCTGGGACAACACGGTCGCGATCCTGGCCGGCGACTACCTGTTCGCGCACGCGTCCCGGCTGGTGTCCGATCTCGGCACGGATGCCGCCCGGATCATCGCGGAAACGTTTGCGGAGCTGGTCACCGGCCAGTTGCGCGAGACCATCGGCCCGGGTCCCGACGACGATCCGATCGCGCACTACCTGTCCGTGATCGACCAGAAGACCGGCTCGCTGATCGCCACCGCCGGCCGGTTCGGCGGCATGTGCGCGGGCGCGGCGGACGAGCACGTCACGGCGCTGCGGCGATTCGGCGAGATCGTCGGCACCGCGTTCCAGATCTCCGACGACGTGATCGACATCGCGTCCCCGGCCGCCGAGTCCGGCAAGACTCCCGGCACCGACCTGCGCGAAGGCGTGCACACGCTGCCGACGCTGTACGCGTTGGCCAAGGACGATCCAGCCGACCCGGGCGACCGGGACGGCGTGCGCCTGCGTGCCCTGCTGGGCCGGCCGCTGACCGAGGACGACGAGGTCACCGAGGCCCTGGCGCTGCTGCGCGAGTCGCCCGCGCTGTCCCGCGCCCGCAAGACGCTGGCCGACTACGCCGATCAGGCGCGGGACGTGCTGCGTCTGCTGCCGGACGGCCCGGCATCCGAAGCACTCCGCGCGATGACGGACTACCTGGTAGACCGAACGGGCTGATATTTCCGGAATTGATCGTAGATCGGCGAAAATAACAACTGAACGTGACTGCAGACGATTTCTGAGCGGTCACTCGATCGTTGATAGGATTACACCGGAGGGGTGAGCGGCCTGCTGTTGGGGCTACCTCGCCAGGGGTGGGCCTGGTAGTACACACTGCTGACTACCTGGTGTCGCGCGTCCGGCGCCGGGTATCGCGCGCGCAGGAGGGACATCCCGTGATGTGGATCTTCGGGCAGGTGTGGTTCGCCTGCCTGGTCGGCTTTGCCGCCGGCGTGCTGCTCGACTGGGTCGTCCGGGTCAGGCCACTGGCCAACCGGGTGGTCGATCTGGAGACACGCCTGGAAGCGAGCAGCCGACCGGCGCGCGTGCCGGCCGCGACGGACAGCGGATCCATGTTCGAACGCGGCATGTACGACCCTCCCGGCCGGTTCGACTCGACCGGTTTCGGCGGCGACCGCAGCCGCGGCCTGCTGACACCGGCCGACAACAGCAGCCTGGCGTCCGACCTGCTGGAACGCGAGTCCGCACCGGATGACGCCGAGCGGCCCAGTGTCTCCGGTGTCGAGGACTATCCGGGCGTCGCGCGCCTGAGCGGCATCTGGGCGGACGAGGCCCACGACGACGCCACGACATCGCTGACATCGGCGACGTCGATCGTCCCCGAGACCACCACCACCTGGCAGCCCGACGGTGCCGCCGGTTGGCAGCCGGCCGGCGAGCACGCCTGGGAGCCCGACGCGGCCGATGCCGCCGATGCCGCCACGCCGACCTCGGTCACCCCGCTGCTCCCACCGGCCGCCGACGCCGACGAGCAGTACCTGGAGTTCCTGCGCAACGGCGCGGCATCGAAGGACGCCGATGCGGACACGGACTCGGCTGAGGTGACCTCGGTCCTGCCCTATCCGATCCCCGGCGAACAGAATGCCGAGGGCTATCAGGCATTCGAGGGCTACCAGGAGTTCAGTGGCAACGGCTACGGGACGAATGGGCACCAAGGGGATTTCCAGGACAGCGATTACCAGATCGTGGACTACCAGCAGGAGGACCTGTCCGAGCCGGCCGAATCGGACTCGCCACTGCCGCACCGGAGCACAGCCGAACTGGGCCACCGATACGCACCGTTCGAGATTCCGTTCGGCCAGCTCGACAATTCCGATGTCCAACCGCGCGCCGGCGACATGACCCCGATCGGCGAAGGCGGTTTCCTGCCGTTCCAGAAACCGGGCGACGAGGCCGGCGAGCCGACGGACGAGACATCCTGGTTCGACCTGACCGATCCGGGCCCCGGCTCGGATGTACCGCCGATGGAACCCGGTGTGACCTCCCGGATGCTGCCGATCGGCCAGCCCGGCGAGGAACACCCGGACCTGCTCGGCGCCTCCGTCTTCGGCGGCGACGAGGACATGACCTACCAGGAGGAGGGCCGTTCCCGGTCGCTGTTCGAGCCGGTCATCGCCCCCGAAGCCATCCGGGACGACTTCCGGGACGACTTCACGACCAGCCAGCCCGCGTACGAGAACGCCTACGAGAACACGATGTTCGACG
>WNGK01034006.1_pt1 | contig 10327 bp, 10 predicted proteins | sample 5400601 | NCBI WGS metagenome assembly WNGK01 (sample SAMN13153376, study PRJNA577476) | soil metagenome | isolation source: 60 cm soil or saprolite under Garry oak tree replicate 1 | place: USA:California | collected 2016-06-15 | reverse complement strand
GCCGTCTCTCCCGGGAGGTCACTGTTCAGGTATCTGAACAGGCCACAAGCCAAACCATCGGCTCTCCCGCTGCTTCCACCAGTATATCCTCTAGAAGGTTTATCCCTCGGAGGGCTATACCCAAACTATTATATGAGCCTGAGTCGCAGCCTGTGGCCTGTTCCCGAACAGTGACCACCTTCAACAGACGGCTCCCCGCCCGCCAAAGCAGAAAGGGTCTATAAGGCTTGTTGCAACAACCAGTGGTTTCCCCAGAGGGATCCTCTGGGGAAGATTGCCGATCCAGTATGAGGTCACGTTCGCCTTGGTGGGCAGGGCTTCTCGCTGATTGATTGCGGTGAGAGGGCAGCACCGGAAGTCGAGGTCCAGGGATGGGGTCATCCAAACAAAGCAGGGAGAAGATGAACACACATCTCTTGTCTTCCGAGCATGCGGAAGCGAGCATCAAGTAGGTCTGTGGGATGGATAGTGGAAGCCAGTCCTGTTCCGGCTGCATCATGCGGCCAAAGAAAGAGGTGGTGGTCAAACCCATCACCAAAGCCCTCAGCAAGGATGGGTGGAAAGAGTTGCTGGAGCGCCTGAGTCAGTGAGAGGCCAGCCCAGATCAGATCGCGATTGGGATCGAGGCCACCTTGCGCTCCCACGAGAATCTCTACGAGGAACTGAAGAGGAGAGGCTACCAGCTGTGCTTGTTGCATCCCGGGCAAACGCATCACTTTCACCAGCAACAAGGGGTACGAGCCCGCGCCCGATCGGCTCGATGCGCTGACGATTGCCCGTGTGCTGCGAAGCTGTGAGGAAAGGGCAGGCTACCTTCCCAATGACCAGATCGCCACGTACCGAGAAGTGCTACGCCTGCATACGCAGTTGAGCGAGGAGGTGGCTCGTTATCAGAACCAAATCCAGGCCCTGGTCGTGGTGCTCTTCGCCTCCGTTCATGCAGGTCTTTGCCGATCCCTGCCTGCCCACAGCGCTGGCGGTGCGGAACCGCCTATCCCCACGCCCAGGCGATGGCGCAGGCGGGAGTGGAGGCGGTGTATCAGGTTCTGCGAGCAGTTTCTGCGACTCATTTTGGCCACCCCACCGCCGAGAAATGAGTGAGGCTGGCTCAGGGGTCTGCAGCAGCGGTCGTGTCTTGAGTGGACGGGCGAGCAGCTTGCGCATCCTCTGTGACCAACTTGAACACACCCAGGCCAATCTCAGACGGCTGGAAGAAGAACTGGAGCAATTGGTCAACACAGACCCCGGAACCCGCGGCTTGCAGCAGAGAGCGGAGTGAGGTCCGAAAACGGTGGCCGTGCTGCGTGCCGAACTGGGAGAAGTGGATCGCTTTGCTCGCACGGACCAGGCGGTGGCCTACGCAGGCATGGATGTGAAGATCAAAGAGAGCGGAAAGTGGAAAGGGAAAGCCAAACTCTCCAAGCGGGGGAGTGGTTTGCTGCGTCAGATGCTCTACTTGGCCGCCCTGCGGAGTATTCGTTTGGAGGGCTCCGCCTTTGGGGCCTATTCTCATCATCTGGTGGGGCGAGGACGGAAGTCAATGTCCGCTTTGATGGCCGTCATGCGCAAGATGGCGGCAGTGACAACTCACCTGATGCAAACAGGCGAGGACTACGATCGAAGCCTCGTCTGGGTAGGGGGGGCCAGCTAGAGAGCGCCCCTACCCAGATCGGGGATCAAGCGAAGGCTGCTGCTCCGCATAGAGCAGCCTCAGGGGGGCGTGTGTGCCTTCAAGCCCAGCGGGACTTTTGGCAGGCTTGACAAATTCTATGGCTTCTGTTGAAAAAGGGTTACAATAAGGTTTTGATGTGTCAACCTGGTACAGCTACGCTAACTGGTGAAATGAGGGGAAAGGCTTGAAAACGATGACGATCCCAGGCATGGTGTGTGTATGCAAAAACCCACAGCAGAGCCGATGGAACCGTCAGAGCAATTTTGCCCGAACCTGACGTGTTGCGCAAGAGGCCAGAGAGGACAGGGCAATATCGCAATCCATGATCGTAAGCGGCAACGCTATCGCTGTAAAATGTGCAAACGGACCTTCAGTGCTCGTCGCGGTACCTTGTTTGAGGGATTACGCACCTCGACAGATTTGGTGGTCACTGTAGTTACCCTTCTGGCATTTGGATGCCCTGTGCAAGCGATTGTACAAGCATATAAACTTGATGAACGTACGGTGGCTTCGTGGCGCGACCGTGCAGGCTGGCAGTGTCAACGGGTGCATCAGGTCATCGTCGAACAAGGGCAGCTCGATTTGATCCACGTGCAAGCCGATGAGATCCGGGTGAAAGCGCGCAGCATGGTGGCGTGGATGGGATTGGCAATGATGGTCTCGACGCGTCTGTGGCTAGGTGGCGTGGTGAGTCGCACCCGTGATACGAGTCTGGCGGATCGGCTGCTCTCGCAGGTGCGGGCCTGTTCGCAGGCACTGTGCACGTTGCTGATCTGCACGGATGGCTGGGCCGCTTATCCCGGCAGTATCAAACGCGCATTCCGGGAGAAGGTCAAGCGAACAAATGGACGCGGTCGAGCCTGTTTAGAGGTCTGGCCTGGCTTGCAGATTGGAACGGTGATCAAACATACCGTCAAGAAGCGACTGAGCGAGGTCGTTGTTTCCATCAAGCACTCAGCACACGAGCAGCCGGAGAAGCCCAGAGGCCACTGAGACAGACGCCAGCAATGGCGAGTGGTCTGACCGACCATCTCTGGAGTCTCTCGGAATTGGTCAGCTACAAGGTCGCTCCTGCACCGATGCCGCGAGCCGAAACGACGAGGACGTCCCCTAAGGCACCTTGTTGCAGAGCCTTCCCTGCCCAAACGTCCCCGAGGTCGACCTCGTACCAGGCCGCTGCCTGATCCGAATATGCCCAAGCGTCCGCGAGGCCGACCTCGGAAAATCCCTTTGAGCACGTTCACCGGTTAATGGGGCTGTACCAGATCTGCCAATGTCAATTGGAAAAAAGTAAGATATATTATAGCTCACATTCAGCAGTTAGAACGCAGAATGACTTGTCAAGCGCCTTTACAAGGCAGAGCTTAAAGCTTACTCAACAATATAAATTGGCTTGCCATCTGCATTCTCCAAAATGAGGTGCGGAATGTGGGTTATAGAGGAAAGGATTAGAAAAACATATGGGTGGCAATCAATTTTTTGAAGAGCAAACAGAGCAATCAGCAGTTAAGGCCGCTATTGTATCAAAATATTTTTGGTCTTGGGCAAAGGTTATCATGCCTAGATCAAGATCAGGCAAAATTGCCTACATAGATCTTTTTGCTGGCCCAGGCCGTTATAAGGACGGTTCAAAATCTACACCTCTTTTAATCCTCGAACAGGCTATCAAAGACGACAAAATGCGTCACATGCTGGTGACTTATTTTAATGATCTCGATGAAAACAACTCCCATACCCTGGAAACCGAGATAAATTCACTTCCAGGAGTAAATACACTTAAGTATAAACCAGCCATTTACAACCATGAAGTTGGGTCAGAAATTGTCAAAATGTTCGAGGAAGTCAATTTGATTCCAACTCTCTTTTTCGTGGATCCATGGGGATATAAAGGCTTATCGCTTAGACTCATCAATTCAGTCCTTAAAAATTGGGGATGTGACTGCATCTTTTTCTTTAATTATAATCGCATCAACATGGGACTTTCCAATCCCATTGTCAAATCACACATGGAAGCTCTGTTTGGAGAGAAAAGGGCAGATAATCTTCGCAAGCATCTCGAATCACTCAACCCCAAAGAAAAAGAATTGACTATAGTGGAGGAGATAGCAGAAGCATTGAAAGAAATGGGAGGAAAATACATCTTACCATTCGGTTTTAGAAATGACAAGGGCAACCGAACAAGTCACCATCTAATTTTCGTGAGCAAAAGCCCTTTGGGATACAAGATTATGAAAGAAATTATGGCTGGTGAGAGTTCTAGGAACATTCAGGGTGTAGCGTCATTTGAATATAGCCCTGCTGATGTTCGCCAACCGCTACTTTTTGCAATGTCTCGACCATTAGATGATCTAGGGCAAATGTTACTTACTAAATTTGCGGGCCGTACCGTTACCCTCGAACAGGCATACGAAGAACATAACGTTGGAACACCCTACATCTACAAAAATTATAAAGACATTTTAAGAGTGCTTGAATTTGAGGGTCAAATTACTGCTGATGTACCTGCCACACAACGTAGAAAGTACAAAGGCGAGGCATCACTCACCAATGTCAAGTTTACTTTTCCGACTTAGGTAAAGACTTTCAGGCTTAGCATTTCGTTTCATAGAAAGTACCCCTCTCGTAATAAATCATCAAGCTGGCTCTAAGTTGTAGCAATAAGACTAAGTGGGTCAATCTGCAAATGACTTGCAGAAAAGAGAAGGGAGTGGTAGGCTTTCTTTGACAGGAAGGACCTGCATGGAAGAAGAGCAAAGAGACAGATGAGAGATGGGAGCACGAGCTAAAATCCCCCTTCGTCCCTTGAGCGAAGCCGAAGAGCGCCACTTGCAACGGAGCGCCAAAGCTAGTAGTGAGCGTGTGGATGTCGTCAAACGTGCCAAAGCCCTGCTGGCAGTAGCCGCGGGGCAGAGCTTGACTCAGGCTGGTCACACGTCTGGTCTCTCACGTGAAGCCGTCTCGCAACTGGTTGAGCGGTTCAACCAGCGCGGGCTAGTAGTCCTGGTGATTGCTCCAGGACGAGGCCGCAAGCCGACGTACGGAGCCGAGGCGCGAGCCCAAGTGATGCAGGAGATGCGCCGGCAACCCGATCGGCAGCGTGACCAAACAGCGACCAGGTCGCTCAAGCTGCTGCAGCGGGCCTTACGCCGAGCGGGTCTGCCGGCCATTGGGGCGACCACCATTGGGCGCATCTTGCATGAGGAAGGCTACCGCGTGCGCAAAGATGGCATCTACCGCGTGCGGGTCATGCACGCCCAGGAAAAAAAGGTTGATTGAGCTGGCTTATCGCATAGCAGAGGCGTGCGGATTACCTCTGTGGTGTCAGGATGAAGCCGGTCCGTATGCCACTCGACCTCAGCCGGGCGAGAGTTGGCAACCAGATGCCCACCCCAGATTGCAGCCGCATGAATACCTGCGTGATGGAGGCGCCAAACTCATGACCTTGTTTCGCCCGGCAACCGGTCAGGTGCGGGCCAAAAGGGTCATCTCGGTGACCAATGCCGTCTTGCATCGCCTTTATCAAAGAACAACTGCTCGCTGCACTGGAGGCAGAGGCCAAGGCCGCACAAGAGCAGGCTGTGCCATCGCCCAAGCCCGAGGAGTGGGCTCAGGCCAACGCCTGGGAAACCTGGGTCGGCTGGCCTCTGAGTGATCGCTCGATGATGGACTGGCTGTTCCAACACGGCATTATGCCGCTCTATACGCCGCTTTCCGGCTCCTGGTTGAATATGGCGGAGTCGAGTGAGCCGCATCCTGGTCCGCCGGGCCTTGTCCGGTCAATACCCGCAAAGTCCGCAACAGATCATCGAGTGGTTAGAGCAGACGGTGGCTGGCTGGAACGAGGATCCCACCCCGTTCGTGTCGCATGGGAAGCGACACGAGCGCCGCCAGCGCGCACGACTGAAGCGTTTAGCTGGCTCTGGGGCTGCTATCCTCGCTTACGCTAGTTAATTGCAGATTGACCCACTTAGGACATGGAACCGCTCCAGAAGAAAAGGGCTGAGCTGCTCAGCAAGCTGTCCAGTCACGATGTACTCTGCTAAGAGATCTGCTGTCGTCGCGAGCAGCAAGCCGTAGCCATTATGTCCACACGCTAACGTGACATTGTCCCAGCAGGACACAGGCCCGAGAATGGGACGCGTATCTGGTGTGGCTGGTATGAGCCCCGCCCATGCCTGTTCTATTGGATACTGGCTGAGCGCTGGGATCAACCGCGTGGCACGGTCATACAACCATGCAAGACCCTCCAGCGTCGTCGTGGTGTCAAACCCTGCCTCATCTCTTACCGTCCCAATAATCAGCGCCCCATTCCGTTTGGGAGCAAGGTAGATTCCTTGCCCAAAGAGCATGTGCCGGATCGCGGGGCTTGGCTGAGACAGAATGAGACTCTGACCACGGACTGGATGGACGGGGACAGTGACTCCCAACCACTGCCCACCACTTGCAGCCCATGCCCCAGTTGCAAGCACGAGATGATGGCATGTGATAGCGTGTCCCTCGGCTGTACGAGCCCCTTGAATGCGTCTACCAAGATGATTGACCGCCGTGACAGTTTGATGCGAATAGAACGTCGTGCCCGCCATGATCGCTGCACGCATCCATGCTCGCGTCAACTGTACTGCATTCAATTGCGGTTCCTGGTGACGGTACACGGCTACTGCCGTGCCGATCTCCACCGCTGGTTCACAGCGCTGAATGTCGTTATCAGTGAGTAACTCTACCGGAAAACCCGCCTGTTGCCAAGCGGCGCACCATGCGGCAAGACGCGCCAGTTCTTTCCGCGGCCTCATGCGGATGGTTCCCGATGGCTCGTACTCGACCGCGATGCCCGTGAACTCTTCCAATTCGTGAACGAGCTGCGGGAAGGACGCGAGACAGAAGAGCAGTAACTGCGTATAGGGGTCTTCGAGTTTGGCAAAGGGTTTGAGGGGGGCAAGCAGCCCACTTGCTGCCTGCGAGGCCTGCATGCCCCCCTCGCCCTGGTCGAGCACAACGACCTCCACTCCACGCTTGCGCAGCGCATACGCGATGGAGAAACCGACAATCCCGCCTCCAACGATGAGCACATCCGTCATGTCTTTCATCTTCCCGTTCCTCTGCGTGCTAGACAAGGCCGAGTCGGACGCCGAGTTCTTTTACGCGAGCATGCTCCGACTCCGCCTTCCAGATGTCCCAGTAGAGGTGATGCACTTTTGCCTCTCCACTGCGTGAGCGCGTGGCGCTCGTAATCTCAAAGACTTCGTAGCCGCGCTGCACACTCGTGGTAATATCGTGCTCAGCGAGAGCGAGCCGCGCTTCTGAAAGCAGCAGGTTCCCCTGCCAGCGGGTAAAGTCTCTGGAAAGACTTTCGCGGACAACAACGAGCGCCTCCTGGGCCTCCTTCAGCTGTCCAGCACGTCTCAAGACATCTCCACGAATCATATAGAGGCCAGGAACATCCACCTTCACATAACTGCCATCTCCTTCCAAGGTACCATGTGAACGGATGGTCTTATCTACCTCGTCAAGGAGCGTGAGACTTTTGTGGGAGTACTCTTCATTCCCCGGCGCAAGTAACGAATACATCTCCGCTAAGAGCATGGAAATGTAGCAGCGCAGGGGATCACGCGAAGAGGCCGCATAGGGAAGCGCGCTTTCCAGGTAAGAAACGGCTGAAAAGTAGCGCTGCTGGGCAGCATGAATTTTGGCCCGCCGATAGAGCGAGGAAGCGATCAGTTCAGCATTGTTGAGGCGAAAGGCTATCGCAATTGCTTCGTCAATAGCCGCGAATGCCGTCGGAAAATCAGTCCGGTCTCTTGCAATGACGCTCTTAAGTTGCAAGAAGCGGCACTGCAGGTCCGTCAATTGATCTGACAGGCCAGGCATGATAGTAATTTGCATGTCCAAAAGACGCAGCCAATGCTCAACCGTACTCGCTGCTCGTTGGACGCTACTGGTATAAAATGCTTCCCAGGCGAGCGCGAGGACATCCTCATAGGCCTGGATCGTCACCGGGAAGACGACTTCTTCAATCCAGATCGGAGGGAGAGCAGGGAGTAGCACTCCGTTTTCGGATGGAGCAGAGGGCGGCGAGGGCGATCTTTGCACGATTGGCAGCGATGGCTGGTCTAGAGCCGTGTTTGTTTCCCCATTGATCGGGCTGTCTGGACGAGGGATGAGGGATGGGTCTGGTGTGTTTGGAATTGATGACCAGATCACCTGCCACTGCGTTGCCACTGGATATGCAGAGTCGGCGGTATATCCAGCCAGGGTTTGGGGACCGGACCGCCCTATGACGCCTCTCGCTGCTTCGGTCGTACGAAGACGTCGAGCGAGCGCCTGCGTCTCCTCCCTAGGTTCAGCTTGCTGTTCCATGAGCGCTGCTTCAAGTAGCGCATACCATTGGAGCGCCTGGGCGCTCCGGCCCTCCCTCTCCAGCAAGGCGATCAGATGATACGCCAGGTCTTCATTTGACGGATCAACTTCGCTTTCGACAGCAAGGATCTCCAGGGCCCGGTCGAGATTCCCGCACGCTAGCGAGAGATCAGCGATCCGCAAGACGCACTGGGAGCGCTGCCTGGCGAGCACTTTCCCGCGCACTTGCACCCAGTCCGCCTGCTTCCAATACGCATCGGCGTAGTCTGCCAGGAACGAACCTCGCTGCATGTGCGCATACGCAGCCTCCCACAACGGCAGGGCATCCTCGACGCGTTTCGAGTTGAGCGCCTGGCGGATCAACTCCTGGCACGCATCAATATCGGTCCAGAGCAAGGCTTGCTCGTACAACCGGTACAAGGGGGGATCACCGCTCGCGCGGGGGACTAAGGGATAGCCGCAGACGGTTTCGAGCGTCGTTGCGAGCAGCGATTTCGCGACATTCAGCGAGCTTCCCATGGTGCCATAGGATTGACCTGGCCAGATAGCCCCGACCAGGGCATCTCTCGACACACGCCGCTCTGGGTGGCATAACAGCAGCAGGAATAGGGTAAGCGACTGGCTGCGGATCGGCCAGTCGTTTGCCCTGCACCGGGTTCCATCTGGGAATTCGATAGTGCCTGGTCCGAATAGATGGACCCGAAGATAGGGATGGAATAGATTAATGTCCTCTTCCATGTGCGCACTTTTTCCTAAGGTAGGAAGGGATGGCCCCCCTTCAAGTCCGTGCTATGCTGTTCTCCAAGAAAGTCTTTGATACGCTCATAGCCTGCCTGTGTTGAAACACGGAGTGAGACGAAGAACGCTTCGCCTCTGCACTGACTACGATGGAATGCGGATGGTTGCGTCCTTCGCAGCCGTCCCGGTCAGGTCAGAATCCGGCACCCAGGACAGTAATTCGCCAGGTTGCACGTTCAGAGCGAGACACAACGCATCCAGCGTTTTGAGATCGATCCGGCTCACACTACCACGAAAGAGCTGGAGCACTGTGTTATAGGCAAGGCTGGTCTCTTCCGAAAGGCTGGCAACGGTCTTCCCCTGCGCTTCGGCAACGGTTTTGATACGAAGGACAATCATGCGCTTCCCTCCAATAAGGTGTGGCATCTCTCAGATACCATAACAGAATATATGCGCCCTGTCAATATGTAGATATATCGCTCTATCGATAAGATGACACACAAATGAGTATTCCTCCTGAAAAAGAAGCGCGGGCGTTCACTCACTCTCTCGGCGATCCTACTGGCTTCTTTAACAGGGTTTCAGGCCACACTCACCTGCGCCTGTCGAGAACAGGACGATAAACGTTGTTGGCGGCCCAGAAAGTGCTTTCATTGTCCCAGTTTACGCAAGCAGAGCGAGCAGTGGCCAAAGACCTTGATGAAGGTATCCACGAAATAAGCGGAGGAAACACGAACGCTCCAGACCTACGTTCTTACGGTGGCGATTCGTCAGGCTACCGTGCGCTCTCCATGGCATCACCTTCCACAGTTGCTTGTGCAGATGAACCCCATCAAATTTGAGGCTTTGCGCGACGTATTGGCAGGGTGTTGGGCATTCTTCATTCGTGCTTATCAAGACTGAGATAGTTGGAACGCATTTTGAGCGCAAATCATGGCTTTCGGTCTCAGTCTTGATAAGCACCATCGGAAGTTGCCGAAGACCCTGACAAGCTACCGGTATGCAAAAAATGGTTTACAGGGGACTCACGCCACACTCGTCTTGGTCATCGGAACAAGACCCTGTTTTAACCCACCAAAAACTTCATCTTGTACTTTGTAATCAACAGATAGGGATATGACACCGATGTGTGTAGTTTGTCAAGAGGGCAAAAGTGAAAAAGTGAATACGTACTCTTGTATTTTCATTTGGAAACTTCTATAATAGATGCCAATCTCTTGCAGCAAAACAAGGAACTCACGGTTCGCTCATTTTTTCAGTCATAAAATGAATTGCATCCCCCGACGTCGGCTAAAAACGTCGAGAGAACAATGCCCTACAGCATTGGGTGATCTTGATTTGGTCCAAGGGATAGCTTTTGTGGGCAGAAGTGAGCTATCAGGATGCTTCGACGGCCCGAACTCTCCAAACAGTGGAGCCATTCTTTTGAACCTTTCACTAAATTGCAGAGCAATCATTCCGATTTCCGCTCGAAACACTTTCTCATGGGACGGCAATTCTTATAAACTGCCGAGAAAATGAGCGAATCGTGAGAAGGAACGTTTTTCTGCAGCAGTAGTTGGT
>WNGK01008977.1_pt1 | contig 10327 bp, 8 predicted proteins | sample 5400601 | NCBI WGS metagenome assembly WNGK01 (sample SAMN13153376, study PRJNA577476) | soil metagenome | isolation source: 60 cm soil or saprolite under Garry oak tree replicate 1 | place: USA:California | collected 2016-06-15 | reverse complement strand
AGCACGGCATACTGCTGATCTACGACGAGGTGATCACCGGGTTTCGCTACAGCACGGGTGGCTATCAGAAGCTGGTCGGAGTGCTGCCCGACCTGACGGTGCTTGGCAAAGTCGTGACCGGTGGTTTGCCGGGGTCCGCGGTCGTCGGCCGTGCTGACATCATGGATCTCTTCGCGTTCACCGGTGACGCGCGCCACGACCGCTACCAGCGCGTAACGCACCAGGGCACCTTCAACGCCAATCCACTGACCGTGGCGGCCGGCATAGCTACCCTGAAAATCGCCGCTGATGGGACGCCGCAGGCGACGGCCGACCGGCTGGCGCAGCAGCTGCGCGACGGGATGAACAAAGTGCTGGCGCAACGCGAAGTGGCGGGCTATGTGTACGGTGATTCGTCGGTCTGGCACTTTTACGTCCAGGCGTACCCTGGCAGTGGCGCGCCGAATATCAACGCGGTTCACAGCCTGGACGCCAGCGTACTGAAGGGCATTCCGGGGCACCTGGTCACGGCGTTTCAACGCAACCTGCAAATCCGCGGAGCCGATCTTCTGTCGTACACCGGCGGTGTGACCTCCGCGGCCCACACGGAGGAAGACATTCAGCGCACGGTGGCCATTTTCGACCAGGCCGTCCAAACGCTGATCGACGAACAACTGGTCGCCGTACTCGGCTGAAGCCGGCGGGAGGAAAGACATTGTGACTCGCTATTTTCGAGATGCTGATGCGTCATTGGCACCGCTCACAGGCAAGACCCTGGCTATCATCGGTTTCGGTAACCAGGGTCATTCGCAGGCGCTGAACCTGCGCGACAGCGGAGTCCAGGTCATCGTTGGCAATGCCGAGGACGAGTACGCCGCGCGAGCGCGAGCCAGCGGCTTTGCCACATACTCGATCGCCGAAGCGTCCAGGCGGGCCGACGTGATCCTGTGTCTCATCGCCGACGAGATCACTCCTGCCGTCTACGATGGCGAGATTCGTCCAGGCCTGAGCGCGGGCAAAACGATCTGCTTCGCCTCCGGCTACTGCATCTGCTTTGCCCAGATCACGTTTCCGGAGGATGTGAACGTGGTCATGGTGGCGCCGCGCATTATGGGTGACCTGGTGCGCGACACCTTCCTGTCTGGGCGCGGGTTTCTCTCATTCCTGGACGTGCACCAGGACGCCGATGGTCAGGCCTGGCCGCTGTGTCTGGCATTGGCCAAAGGCATCGGCACGCTCAAGCGGTTCGCCATCCAGGCTTCGCCCAAAGATGAGACGGAGAGCGATCTCTTCACCGAGCAGACGCTCGTGCCGGCGATCGTCGCCGCGGTCGCCACAGCCGTCGAAGTGCTGGTTGAGGCTGGCTACCCGACGGCTGAGGCACTGCTGGAGCTTTACCTGTCGGGTGAAATGGGCGACATCATGCACGAGGCGGCCAAGAAGGGGCTGGTTGGCCAGACGGCGTTGCACTCCCCGACCAGTCGCTATGGCACCGTGAGCCGGCTGGATCGCTTCAAGACACCCGAGCTGCGCGGCTTGATGGAGGAAGCCCTGGTTGGTATCCGTGACGGAAGTTTCGCTCGGGAATGGTCCGCCGACCAGCAGAACGGGTACCCGGCCTTCACTGAGTACCAGCGTCGCCTGGCCGAGTCGCAGTTTGGACAGGTCGAACGCGAGGTCCTGGCGGAGCTCGACTCTTGACAGAGTCGGACCTGGCGGGCCGTACGGCGCTGGTGACGGGCGCGACCAGCGACAGCGGAGCGGCAACGGCGCGTGCCCTGGCGAGACGTGGTGCGGACCTGGCTTTGCACGGCCACACCAACATTGCCCGGCTGGAGGTGCTCCGCGACGAGGTCACCGCGCTCGGTCGCCGCGTCCTGATTGTCCAGGCCGACCTCGCCGATTACGCCGCTGTCCAGGAGTTGGCTCGCCAGGCGCTGGCATTCGCGCCAATAGATATCCTGATCAACAACGCCGGTAACATTGTCAAGCGCGTGCACTGGACCGAGCTCGAGCCCGTCCATCTTGACCGGGTTTTCGGACTCAACTACCGTGCGCCGCTATTTTTGACCCAGTTGCTCAGCCCGGCCATGATCGAACGTGGCCGCGGCGTGATCGTGAATATCCTGTCCACCGCGTACATCAGTGGCGGAACCGACACCGTCTACGCGTACGCCTCCGCCAAGGGTGCGTTGTGGACGCTGACGCACGCTTTGGCCCGGTCCCTCGCACCGCAAGGGGTGCGGGTCCTGGCGGTCTCACCTGGCACGGTTGATACGGCCTTTCAGCGCGAGCCCGGCAATCGCGCGCTGTGGCAGCAGTGGGTCAACAACATTCCGTTGAAACGCATTGGTGAGCCACGCGAGATCGGCGACGTCGTGGCGTTTCTGACCACCGATGCCGCCAGCTTTATCGTCGGCGAAACCATCCACGTCAACGGAGGCATCTACATGTCATGATCCCCGAACCGTTGCACTGATGCTCGAAGGAGATTTCAGATAGCCGGCGTTGTCGTCACCAACGCTGACGTCGAGCCGGGCAAGACCATCGCCCGCACGCTCGCAGATGCAGGCATGACTGTCTCGCTCCAGTTGATGCCGGGCGTTGACGCGCTGGTGAACTCGTACCGCCTCGAGCCGGCCGCGACCGGCGCCATGGAGGACCTCGAGCTGGATCACTTCATGCGCGGCGTCTCGACCAATCTCACCGACACATTCTTCGCCAGCCAGGCCGCCGCGGCGCAGATGGTGCTCGAGGGCCGCCGGGGTTGCATCGTCAACGTGACCTCGGTCGCTGGTGTGGTGGGATTGCCGGGTCAGTCAAGTTTCTGTTCGGGGATGGCCGCACTGACGGCAGTCACCAAAGTTCTGGCGGCCGAATGGGCACACCATGGCATCCGGGTCGCCGCCGTGGCGGCCGGCCTCACGCCCGAACTGCTGGCAGGATTACGCACGCTCGAGGGCTCCGCCCGCCGTCTCCCACCAGTGGCCGTGGTCGAGCCGCAAGCTGTGGCCGACGCGGTGCACTTCGTCGTCAGCGATCGGGCCAGCCGAATCGCCGGTGTGCCCGTGTATGTCGATGGCGGCTGGCTTTCCGACGGCTACTGGCTCCCGTTCCCGTGACGCACCCACTGGAAGGCCGGGTGGCCGTGGTGACCGGCGCCGGTCGCGGATTGGGCCGCGCGTATGCCGAGGCACTGTCGGCCCGCGGTGCGCGGGTATGCATCGCCGAGATCGACCCGGTGCTCGGTCAACGCACCGCGGAGTCGCTGGCCGAGGCGCGTTTCTACCAGCTAGACGTCGGCGAGCCTGACCAGGTCCAACGCTGCGCAGTTTTCCTCGCGCAAGAGTGGGGACATGTGGACATCCTGGTGAACAACGCGGGCAACACAGGTTTGTACCCGTCACTGGAGATCACACGGCAAGAATGGGATGCCGTCTTGCGGATCAATCTCGCCTCCACCCTGCTGTGCAGTCAGGTATTTGGACGCATGATGATTGCTCATGGGTCGGGCGGCACGATCGTGAATGTCTCGTCTATCGCCGCCCAGTCCACCTTCCCCATGCGGGCGAGCTACGCCGCCGCCAAAGCCGGCATCAGCATGTTGACCAGGTGTCTCGCGCTGGAGTGGGCCCAGTTCGGTATCCGCGTGAACGCCGTGGCACCGGGCATGACCCGCACCGAGCGCAGCGCCGACCTGAAGCACACCGGCCTGTTCGACGACGCCGCGATCGCCGCCCGCATCCCCCTGCAGCGTCAGGCATCGCCTGCCGAAATCGCGAATGTGGTCGCGTTCCTGGCGTCGCCGGAGTCCAGCTACGTCACCGGCCAGACGTGGTATGCCGACGGCGGCTGGACCGTCCGCGGCACCGTTTAAACAGATGCTAGCCGTGCGTCGCTACCGAATAACTGTGCGTTGAGGCGATCAATCGATCCTCGGCAAACCGGCCTGGGCTGAACAGATCGATATTCACGAGCCTGGTGCGTCCATCGACGATCTTTTCAGCGATCAACTCGCCGGTGATTGGACTCAGTTTGAAGCCGTGGCCGCTGAAGCCGACCGCGACGTGGAGACCGGCGATCCCCGGTACCGGTCCGAGTATCGGCTGCAGATCCGGCGAGCAATCGTAGACACCCGTGTAGCCACGCCGCAGGCCGGCCGTCTCCTCACTCGGAAACCGGTGGCAGAACCGACTGACCAGCAGGCTTTCGTCGGCTGGGTCCGGCGAGCGATCGACCTCGACAGCCGGATCTTCGGTCCCGTCGAAGGGTGAGCTGGCACCAACAAGAGTCAGCTGCTGACCTTCCGGTCGGTAGTAGGCGCCGCCGACCCGGTCGGAAATGGTCGGATGCGGACGACCGAAACCGGACGACCGCTGGACAACGGCAATTGTGTGGCGGATCGGCCGCAGGGGGACGTCGAAGCCAAGCGGGGCAAGCAGCTCACGCGTCCGATAACCCGCGGCGACAACGACAGTCCGCGTGGCGATACTGCCGTTGGTCGTCTCGACCCGCTCAACCCCGCTCGGGCCAACCACCAGTGTGTTGGCGGTGACGCCGACCCGCTGGTCGACGCCCAGCCGACGCGCCGCCTCCGCGAACGCCGACGCTGTCAGCACCGGATCGGCATAGCCGGACCGCGGCTCCCAGGCGATTGCGCCGATCCCCTCCAGGTTCAGCCGCGGTTCCAGCTCGGCCAGCTCCAGGAGTGTCAACGCGTACGCTTCGATGCCTACCTGCCGGTGCATTTCGACGTTCGCCGCGACGGCCTCGGCATCCGCCGGCCCGAGCAGCACCAGCAGTCCGGCGCGACGGAATCCGGCGTCGCCGCCGATGACTTCGTCAAACCGTTCGAAGGTCTGCAGCGCAGCGAGCGACATCCGCGCCAGCGCTTCGTGGGTGTAGTGGGTGCGGACAATGGCGCTCGAGCGACCGGTCGCGCCGGCGGCGATAGCGGTCTTTTCCAACAGGACAATGCGGCCGGCCCCGCGGCGAGCCAGCTGTAAAGCGATGCTGGTCCCGGTGCACCCCCCGCCGATGACGACGACGTCGGCGGTCTCAGCCACGGACCGCGACGACGCGCTGATCGGCCAACGGCGTCGAATTCTTACCAATGAACCGTCGCAGGCGATCGTATTCACCCGGTGGCGGCTGTTCGAAAAAGCCGCGCCGGCTGACAGGCGGCACTCCGGCTCTGGCCAGGTCGGCCCACATCTCGGCGAGTTTGAAGCCGGCCAGCATGCCGTCAATGATGGGTGCGCCTGCCGCGGAGTTTGCGCTTTCCCCAGTGTGAGTCAGTACGGACCCGGCCAGCGTGCAGCCCGGAATGAGCACCTCCGCGCCGTCCTCCTCGACACACCGCCTGGCGGTTGCCACCACCCGTTCGACGATTTCTTGCGCCGGCGTCTGCTCGGGATACAGGTCGTTGGCGTCAATGTCGAACGAGCGAATCGAGGCTAGCTTGCCGCTCAGACCATAGATGTCCAGCAGCATCTTCTGGATCTGCCCATTCTGGTAGTCCACGGCGAGCAGCGAGAAGCTACGTCCCATCTGGTACGCCAGTAACGCGGCTGATTCGAGTGTAGCCGTCACCGGAATCGACAGCAGCTGGCGGCACTCGTACAGTCCGACGTCCAGCTGACAGGACAGAAAGACCGCATCGTAGCCGTCACGCTCCGCGCGCAGCGCGCGTTCGAGCGTGCCGTTGATGCATTCGTGGCGGAAATACAGCCACTGGTTGTTCTTGAGTGGGTACACATCGCCGATGTTGACGATGTCGAACTCCGTATCGGGACGTGCCACCCGCGCCAGATTGTCGCGACCGAACACTTCGGTCCCACCGAATGGATTGATCACCAGGATGCGCACGAGTCTTCAGCCTCCCTCCTGATCGGTTTTTTTAGAAATGGCTGTCAGGCCGTAGACGTTCCGCGCACGCTCCGCTGACACAAGGCCCGCCTCGACGTCGCGCTGCACCCGCTCCGGGTCACGTGCGTTTGGATCGCCCCAACCGCCACCGCCGGGCGTGACCGTCAACAGTCGATCACCCTGTTGTAGAAACGTCGTCACTTTGCTCGGCAACTCCGTTGTTGAACCATCCGCGTGCGTGATGGAGCTGCGCGAGCCAGCGGCGTCCCCGCCACCGAACACCCCCCACGGAAAGACCGTTCTTCGGTCGGAGCTGACCGTCAGGCGCGTGTAGCTGCCAAGAATCTCCACCTCGCGCAGCAGTCCAGTTCCGCCACGGAAGCGGCCGGCGCCTTCAGAATCCTCCACCAGGCCATACCGCACCACGCGCAGCGGGTAGGCTGCCTCGATCGCCTCGACCGGGGCGTTGCGCGTATTCGTCATGTGGTTCTGGACGGCGTTCATCCCGTCGCGATCGTACAGCGCGCCCTGGCCGCCGCCATATGTCTCGATGTAGTTGTAATAACGACCGTCACGCGGGTCGAAACCGCCGATATTGAGCAGATTCATCGTGCCAGAACACGCCGCCGGCACTCGCTCTGGCACCGCCTGAATCAACGCTCTCAAGATCGCGTCGACGATCCGCTGGGTGGTGATGATGTTGGCATTACAGACCGCTGCTGGATACTGGGCCTCCAGCAGCGTGCCCGGCCGGGTGACCACACCGATGGGTCGGTAGGCGCCGGCGTTTGGCGGAAGATCCGGGTCGACCACGCACTTGAGCACGTAGTAGACACAGGCTGCGACGGATGGCCAGCGGCAGTTGAGCGGGCCAGGCGTTTGCGGATCGCTCGCCGAAAAATCAGCTTCGAGTCGGCCGTCGTGCACCGTAATTGTCACCCGCACGGTTAACTGCCGTTCGTGGATGCCATCACCCTCCATCACGTCCTCGGCCGTGTAGACGCCGTCCGGAATCTTGCGCAGCCCGGCAATCATGCGCCGCTCGGAATAGTCCAGCATCACATCCAGGTAGCCCCGCAGTGCGTCGGCACCATACTTCGCGGCGAGCTCAGCCATCCGCCGCTGGGCGATGGTGTTGGCCGCGATCTGGGCCAGCAGATCGCCGCGATTCTCCTCCGGGGTGCGCAGGTTCTGGTTGATGAAGGCGAGCAATTGCTCATCCAGTTGGCCGCGGCGTTGGATCTTGAGCGGTGTAATTTGCAGCCCTTCCTGGTAAATCTCGGTCACGCCGAAGGGCATGCTGCCGGGAGCGAAGCCGCCGACGTCGACGCGGTGGGCCTGGCTCGCGGCCAGCGCAAACAGCGAACCGTCGACGAAGATGGGGCCGATGATGCAGACGTCGTTGAGGTGACCAGGGCCGGCTGGGTAAGGCGTATTCAGGATCAGCGCATCGCCTGGTTCGAGCGTCTCGGGCGGGAACACCTCCAGGGCAGTCTTCAACGACGAGTGCATCGTCCCGAGATGTAGCGGCGTGCCACCCCACTCGCTCATCGCCACAACGTCGCCAGTCAGCGTATACACCGCGCAGGAGCAGTCGCGGCGGTCCTTGATGTTGGTCGAGTAGGACGCGCGCACCAGGCCAGCGGTCATTTCGTCAGCAATTGAGTACAGCGCGTTGCGCATGACCTCGAGCGTGATCGGGTCGACCGATGTGACGTGGGTCATAGGGAAGCTTGAGGTCCGCTCGCCACCTGAACAATCAGGTTGCCAAATTCGTCGACGCGGCCTGAATCACCACGTAGCAGAAGAGTCGTGGAATCGATCTGCTCGACAATAGCCGGACCTTCAATTGTCACGTCGCACTCCAGGAGCGCGCGATCGTAGACCGCGGCCACGGCCCAGTGGCCGTCGGCGTACATCGGCCTTCGATCTTTGATTGCAGCAGCGCTGGTGCGGCCGCTGCTCGTTGCCATGCGTATCGGTTCGGGTTTCGGCAGCTGCGCCACAGCCGTGACCTGAGCGTTGACAAGTACCAGCGCTTCACCGCGCATGGCGTAGCCATAGTGGCGTTGGTGGGTGGTATGGAAGGCCTCGCGCACCTGCTCCAGGCTGACGGAGTTCAGCGGACCGCCGGGGACCATCACCTCCAGCTCGAAACCCTGGCGCTCGTAGCGGACCTCCGCGGTGCGGACGAGCGCGATCTTCTCCGGCGCGACGCCGTCACGCGTCATCTGCTCCACAGCCTCGCGTTCCAGGTCGGTATACAGCCTCGTGATGCGCTCAGCCTCGGCGGGCTCGAGCGGACCGCGATTCGTGGCGCTGAAATCGTAGCGGAAGTCCGCCATCAGCAGACCGAGCGCGGATGTAACGCCGGGCGCGAGCGGTACCAGCACCTCCGTGGCCCCGAAGTCACGCGCGAGGTCCGCCGCGTGGACAGGTCCGCCACCGCCGAACGCCACCAGCACGAAGTCGCGTGGATCGTAGCCTTTTTCGACAGACACCGCCCGCATACCGCGGACCATGGTGGCGTTAATCACGCGAACAATCCCTTCAGCCGTTTGCTCGATACCCATGCCAAGCGGACCAGCCACTTTGTCGGCGATTGCTCGACGGGCGGCCTCAACGTCCAGGCAGATCTCGCCGCCAAGGAAGTAGTCTGGATTCAAGCGTCCGAGCACCAGATTCGCATCGGTTACTGTCGGTTCCTGTCCGCCGCGGCCATAGCACGCCGGCCCAGGGTCGGCGCCAGTGCTCCGCGGACCGGCGCGCAGCGCATCTCCGGCGTCAATCCAGGCAACGGACCCGCCACCCGCCCCCAGGGTGTGGATGTCGATCATCGGCATCTTGATCGGCAACCCGCCGATCTCGGTTTCTTTGGTGTAGCGGATCTGACCCTGATGCGCCAGGCAGATGTCGAAGCTGGTACCGCCCATGTCCACGGTGATCGTGTTGTCGAAACCGGCCTGGCGAGCGAGCGAGACCGCACCGAGCGCGCCCGCGGCGGGCCCGGACAGCATCGTCCGCACGCTCTGCTCGCCCGCCGCGCGCGCGGTCATCAACCCGCCGCTGGACTGCATGATGTGGACTCCGGCGCCGATACGCAGCGACTGCACGCGCTGCTCGAGCGAGTTCACATAGCGGCGTACGATCGGCGCCACATACGCATTCGCGACAGTCGTGCTCATGCGTTCGAACTCTTTGAACTCGGGCAGCACGTCGGAGGATAGGGACACCTCGGCGGAGGGGAAATGCAATCGAATCAAGTCCAGCAAGCGTCGCTCGTGGTCCGGGTTGGCGTAGGCGTGCAGCAAGCACACCGCCAGCGCCGTCGCACCAGAGTCCCTGGCCGCCTGGATCGCAGCGACTGCCTGGATCTCGTCCAACGGCAGCAGCACCTCGCCGGTGTGCAGGACGCGTTCGCGGACCTCGAAGCAGAGTCGGCGGGGCACCAGGGGTTCGGCGCGCTGCGCGAACCAGTCGTACAGCCTAGGCCGGTCCTGCCGGCCGATCTGGAGCACATCACGAAAGCCCTCCGTCACCAGCAGCGCGCAAACCGCGCCGCGGCGTTCGAGGAGCGCATTGGTGGCGACCGTCGTACCGTGCGCCAGGAACGCGATTGAGACTGGCTCAACCTGGCGCTGGCGGGCAATCTTCTGAATACCCGCCTCCACGCCAAGCGCCTGGTTCTGGGGGGTCGATGAGAGCTTCGCGAACTCCAGTGCATTCGACGCCGGATCGAACAGCACCAGGTCGGTGAAGGTACCGCCGACGTCGACACCGAGCCGCAGATTCATCGCCGATTGTAGAGTCAATCCAACAGCCGCGGGCGGGAGGCGCGCCAGCTTCGCGTGAAGTGCGGCTTGCCGTCGACGCGAATGTCCACGCGCGACTGGAAGCGAAACATCTGCGCGTCGCTGGCGAGCGACTCATTCGCTTCGATGCGGATTTCACCCTCGGGCCGCGTGATCGTACAGACGTGTTCGGCGTTCATACGCGTCGCCGCCGGGTCCTGGCGCGAGACGGTATAGCGCGAGCGCGCCTCACGGCGGATCATGCTCTCGCCAAAGGCAGGTCGCCCGTCGGTGTTCGGCATAGGTCCGCTGAAGCGCTCCAGGTCGACCGTCACCGTGTCGTTTACCAGGTCTTGCGTGATCCGGTGTGACGAGCCGCGATAGTCGCGTTCTGTTGGCTCGCGGTGCGGCGACGGTTGGAACGCCGGTGGCGGCTGTTTCGAAGTGTCGGCAGTGGCCAGCGGCAGCACGACGCACGAGAGAGCATCCGCGCCGCGATGGAGCGTGTGCACGGCCGGACTCGCGCACGGCCAGGCGTTTTGCAGGTCGGCGCTGGCCACGGAGAAGCGCAGCGAGTGTCCGGCGGGTAGCATGTACGCGACATACTTGAGGTCGATTGTCAGCTTGTATATCTGGTCTGCCGCCATCGCCTCGGGATTGGTGTGTGACGTGCGATGCGAGGTCAATAG
>WNGK01008975.1_pt1 | contig 10327 bp, 9 predicted proteins | sample 5400601 | NCBI WGS metagenome assembly WNGK01 (sample SAMN13153376, study PRJNA577476) | soil metagenome | isolation source: 60 cm soil or saprolite under Garry oak tree replicate 1 | place: USA:California | collected 2016-06-15 | reverse complement strand
GTCCACGGCCAGAGCCATGCTGCATCGATGTGGGAATTCCCGGTGAGATGATATGCGGATCCCCGAAGAATCGGCTCGACTGCCGCAAGCTCCTCATTCGCCTTGCGGAGTGAAGTATCAAAGTCCCCCTGGCTGCCTGCATCCAGCGCCTTCAGATCAACAGCCGCAACTGTCTTTTCCAGTGTCTCCCTAACTGATGCCCTTCCCGAGGTTAGCGACGGAACCAGGAGCGCCGCGGACAAGAACTCCGTGTACAAGACCTGCGGATTGGGACGATTTGGAGGAAAATCCAGGCGCAGTTCCATCGGGTGCAGGTGCTTGGCCTTGTCTGTCTTTTCAAGCCGAATTGCGAGCAGCAGTTTGTCTCCCGGCTTGGCGGAGCTGAAAAGTACGATCGGCTCCATGTCCTCGCCCCGTGCAACTCGCCGCCCATTGCAGAATACGGTAACGCTGCCGTGCGTTGGCTCCCGAAGGAAGATCTTCGCGCCTGTCGGATCGTAGCCGTCAAATGTATTGGGAACCTCGATCCACTTCCGCAACCAGACAGGTCCATTCGGAGCAGAAAAGAGTAACTGAATCTTCTGCCATGTTAAATCGTCCAGATCGGCCGCGCCACCGTTTGGAATGTCTCCAGCGTAATAGCGCAAATCGCTAATCGAAAGCTCGCCGAGCCGCGACAAACGTTGCATCACCGCCTGGTTAGCCGGTGAGAGACTCTTCAGCGCGGCATCAGTTTGGGCGGCTGCGGAATAGGTGACGCCAATTTGCTGCGCGAGAACAGTCGCACAGCTGAGAATCACTCCGGCGATAACCGCTGAGATTCGAAAATACGAGCGGCTTCGAGATTGTTTGTACAAGGAACACATGCTCATGAATGCCTCTGAATGAATGCTGGAAATGACCCGTGTTGAATTGAATTGGCGTCAGGATTGAGTCTCACGGCGGCGGACAACTTCCTTGCTTCCCCTCCTTCTCTATTGTGTTGGCCGTAGTTAGGCCTGGTCATTTCTCCAGATCGCGCGAATCGCCTCCTCGTCGCCGAGTCCATCCGGCACCGCAGCGCTTGGCGCATTCGCGTAGTACCAGCGACGACCGTTAAGCGGGGAAGTCTCAGTCCGACTGCCGGGCATCTCGAGATAGCCGTTCGGATCCGTCTTCCGCACCCAGTCCCAGGCGTAAAGGAGCCACTTGCTGCGGTATTCCTTGCTCTGGTTCGCAAACCAGCTGATTTCGTCGTACCCCAGACCCAGTTGCTGCCTTGTCTGGGCTGCCCGGGATGCCTGCTGACACCGTAGTTATCGAGGTTCCACCAGATAGGGAAGGTGCTCGCAATTCCACCCACTGTAGGTCCGTCCCCGGTTGCTGCGAAGAACGATGCTGTCAAGATAACCGGCCTGCAGAATTGCCTCTCGCAGACGGTCGGAAACCTCCTTGACTCTCAGCGGGAACGCATGAAAGTCGAGCAACAACTGTCCGTCGCGTACCAGGCCGCCACTGGGAACGTGGGCGTTGCAAAGCACCATATCGCGACGCGCACGTCTCTCCGCATAAGAGCGGACGATGGCGAAGATGCGGGCGTAGTGGTCCAGATGGGGATCGTTGCAATTCATGATCTCCATTTGTCCCCAGTGGATGCCCTCGAATCCGAGATCGATATACGATGCCGCCAGGAAGTAGAACCACAATTGGGTTTCGGTCTGGCTCACATCGGGAACGCCGCCGCCGCTTCCCCAAAAGCGTGTACGTTGTGCCTGCGGATAGAGCATCGCCTCGTAACGAAAATTGCGCCTTTCCACCGGAAGGCCCAAGGCGGCAAATGCCCAGTCCGGCACGGGAACCCGCTCCACCTCGGTGGTGACAATCTCGAAGATGCAGGCTTCGAGAATCATTTCCGGATCGGCGGCGCGGACTTGTGGAAGCTGCTGCCTGGCCCGTTCAAAGTTCTGCAATAAATCGGCCTCGCCACCCCACAGGCAGATACTGCGCCCGATGTATTTCGCGCCCATGTAGTTAAGCATGCGGATGTTGTCGTTGAAGTCCCCTTTGCCGTTGAGAAGGCCCTCCATCGAAATGGACCGCGACAGATAGTTATTGAGCACTGCGGGCGAGATGATCCGATTATATTCATAGCGGCGCCTGCTCTCTGATATGCGGGACCCACCGGCGGCCTTATTTGTCGCCATGAAGGCGAGTCCGGCCAGGCAAGATGTCAGAGACCGTCGTCGTTCCAAGCGCCCTCCGGGAGAGATGACCTTCGCCGACACCGATGAGATTCATTTCCCGGCGATCACTTTATGGGAACGCCAATCAAGGCGCAACGTTAGGAAGGCAGCTACGCCTTTGCAAGGGCTTGGAGTACCCAGGTTGGCTCAGCAAGGCGCGTCTTTCAGGTGGATTCGCGCGGCGTCATGAACTGGCTTGGATCCGCGATGAGAACCGTATCTACGGTTGCTACGTTCTTGTCGAGGAAGACTTTTCCGGCCATAACAGTTGGGGGCGGTTAGCTTTCCATGTCTAACGTTGCCCGCGTGTTTTCGCCGGCATAGGATACTTCTGAACCTAAGAACTGGGTTCTGCAGGTGTAACAACTTCTACCGCAATTCAGGAAAACGTGAAGAACTTGATCAGCAACTCCGCCTTCCTTGTTATGTTTGGTGCAACGCTTACGGGGTTCATTCCGGCTCAAAGCGCCGAGCACGAATCTACCACCGCCTGGCATGATGCCAGATTTAATGTCGATGTCGCCGGGGTCATTGGTCGATCTTCCATCGTTCTCGGCCAACCGAATCTCGACGCCGATCAGGCGATGCCGCTCGGCAACGGGCGGCTTGGAATAGCCATCTGGTCGGAGAATGGTCTCACCGCTCAACTCAATCGGGCGGACACGCTGCCAGGCCGTCTGTCGACGGGCGAGGTTGTGATTCCTGGACTGTCGGCGTTGACGCAAGCGAAGGACTATTCGGGACGGCTGAATCTCTACGACGGTGAATTTGAAGAGCAAGGCGGTGGAATGACGGCAACCGCCTACGTGCAGCCGGATAAGGATTCCTTGATCATCGACGTAACCGGCGCGCCGGCAAACGGACCGCAGACTGCTCTTCTCAGACTCTGGCCCCCTCGCACGCCGACAGCGGCTGCCGAGGGTGGAGTGGGGTATCTGGCACAATCCTGGGTCGATGACAAGAATCCTGGCGAATCGGGCAGGGCGTTCGGATCACTCTCTGCGATTACAGCGCAAGCGCGCGATGTTTCTGTTGCCGTTACCGATCCCCTGACGATCACCGTTTCGTTCAAACCATATGAGGATGGCCATTTCCGGATTATCGTCGCATCGGCGCACTATGACGGCAAATTGAACGCGCGAGCCGTTGCTCGTCCGGCTCTCTCTGCTGTAACGGAATCCGCGCACAAAACCTGGTGGCACGCCCATTGGAATCGCGCGGCAGTTATACGAATCACTTCGAAGGACGGGTCGGGAGAGTATCTCGAGAATCTACGAAATATCTATCTCTTTGCCGCGGCGGCGGAAAAGGGTGACGAATTTCCCGGTTCGCAGGCAGGGGTTGCGGATATGCTTTCTTCCGCCCGCGATGCGCATCATTGGGATTCGTCCGCGTTCTGGCATTGGAATCTGCGCATGCAGGTGGCAGCCAATATCGGCGCGGGAGTGCCGGAATTAAATGGGCCGTATTTCAATCTCTACCGCGAGAACCTGACCAATATTGAAAACTGGACACGGGCTAATATGGGAGGCCGCCCTGGAGCTTGTATTCCTGAGACCATGCGTTTCAATGGGCAAGGAATTGAATATGAGTCGAGTTGGGCTACAACTCAGGTCCCCGGGAAAATCGGCCGCGACTGCGATCTGTCCTTCCCTCCCTACTACAACGCGCGGACACTCTCGACAGGTGCCGAAGTGTCGCTCTGGATCTGGCAGCAATTTCTTGCGACCGACGATCGCAAGTTTCTTGCCGAGAATTATCCCGTCATGGCCTCCTCGGCCCGCTTTCTTCTTTCCTATCAGAAGCCCGGACCAGACGGGCTGCTGCACACCAGCCCGTCAAACTCGCACGAAACGCAGTGGGACGTGACCGACCCAACCACCGACATTGCCGCAACCATGGCTCTATATCCAGTGATCACCCAGGCCGCGAAGCTGCTTAGTAAGGATGCCGATCTGATAAGCAGATTCCAGGCAGCATTGCAGAAGATTCCTCCCTTGCCGCGCACTCAGCTAGCCTCTCCGTTCACGTTACTGGCGTCATCAGCGGATAGCGATGCCACCGATATGATTGCGGAGTCCTACCTGCCGGGTGCACCGAATCACAACGGCGAGAACATCGGGCTGGAGCCGATCTGGCCATACAACCTGATTGGAGATACCTCACCCCTTTTCGAACTTGCAAGGCGCAGCTATGTACATCGCTTGTTTTCTCACGGGGGTGGTTGGAGTTTCGATCCGATTCAGGCTGCGCGCCTTGACATGGGGAGCGAGGTTGGTGCGGCCCTGCTCAGGAGCACGGAGAGTTCCGCGCGTTGCGTGAATGGCTTTACCGGTTGCGAGCACGAGGGTACAGGCCACCAGCGATCTTCTGACGCGCTTCCGACATCCCGGACCACGGAATTCTACGTTGAACAGAGCGGTGTAGCGGCCGCCGCTCTGCAGGAAGCGTTGGTTCAAGACTATGACGGATTGATCCGGATTGCACCTGCCATTCCGACGGGATGGGATTTCGACGGCAGTGTCTTTGTGCGCGGAAAAACCAAAGTTGACGTCCAGGTAAGAGACGGCGTCCCTACTACAGTCGTCATTGAATCTGGAACTTCGCAACTACTGAAGATCCGAAATCCCTGGCCGAACCACCCAATCGACGTAGTCGCCGAACAGCCCGGGACAAAGATCGTTGAGGGCGCAACTGACCCGGTCGTTACATTCAGAAGTGTGAAAGGCGCAAAGTACTTGGTCGAGAGGCACGACGCGCCGATCGACAATTTGCGTTTCGTTCCCATAAGTGGCGTGCCCTCAACATCAGCTAAGAGGCTTGGGCCAGTCCAACTGGGCCTTTTCGGAAGTGGACAATAAGCTCGACATTCCCTTGACCGGCCCGGCAAGGACCCGCGGCCGCTCTATGGAACTCTAGTAAGACCGAGACGCACTAGCTCTCATAAGGTCTTGGCAGTCTACGTAGACTTCTCTGATATCAATCGCCCTGGATCGATATAAAGCGCATGCGCCATCCGAGGTCCTATCCAGCTCTCGCGCATCCGATACAGAGATTGGACGCAGAGTTGCTTGTCGCTTTTGATTTAGCTCGCTTCGTGTCGAATAGGCCGTTTGGTACAACCGATCTCGCGACTGCAGAAAGGGATGAAATGGAAGTTCGAAATACTCGGAGTCACCTGCTTGAGATAACCCGGCGCCGCTTCGCGGCTAGTGTTCTGCTCGTGAAAGCTTTGGGCGGAGGATGGGATAGTTCGGAGTTCCCAAAGAAGCTTTGAGCTGAGCGAGAAGCGTGATCTCGATCCGGCCGCTCATGATGAGAGGCGTTCTACCGCGCCGGGAGGACCCTATGCATCGGCCGGGGAATCGCAATCGAAAGTAACTGCATTCCTTGATCATGCCGCCGGAAGCATGCTTGGAAAGTTATTGCTTCTTCAGGGCAGCTCCGAGGAGAGTCACGAGCCCAATTGCGACTGTCAGGCCCCGACGGGCGTCCTTCGATACTGCCTGCTTCCCGAGTGCCAGCAAAGATGGCGTCTTCTCGCCACCTGATGCGACGACGGCATGTAGTTGCCAGACGCGATGTTCCGTTCCTTCGCGAGCTCTTCTGAAATCTCGAGGTAACGCTCGGGGGTTTCCTCGCGGATTCCTTCAACCCTGTGCGTCATATTGCCCTCGTGTAAATGCTCAAGAATACGACCATTATTCAGGAAGAGATCAAAGTCGCTATCCAGCGGCTCCTCTGGCTCTTGGAAAGTTAGAGGAAACAACCTGGCCTTCTTGTCCGGGAAGGCAAACCCGTTGAGGTAGAGAACCGGCTGGTCGCTTCCATCCGGAGCAACGGGCCATTGCAGCGTGTTATAGTCCTCCAGCCTCTCGAAGCTCACGCCTGCGTAAAGAGGCGTTAAGGAGGCAAACTCGGCCATGATCTCCGACGGGTGCTGATAGTTCCAATTTGCACCCATCCGATTCGCAATTTTCTGGGTGATCTTCCAATCGGCCCGGCTGTCTCCGAGTTCAGGCAATGCCTGATACAACCGCTGAATACGTCTCTCGGTGCTGGTAAACGTCCCATCCTTCTCCAGAGCGGGGACAGCAGGCAGAATCACGTCCGCATAACGACAAGTCTCGGGAAAGAAGATGTCTTGCACGACAAAGAGGTCCAGCTTTTCAAAAGCACCTGCGACAAAGTTGGCGTTTGAAATCGGCTGAGATCATATCTTCGCCGGCCAGATACATGGCGCGAAGTTTCCCCTCGTGAATGGCATCTACCATTTGGTGGTTGTCCAGGCCGCGCTGCGGAGAAAGCGAGACGCCCCATCCATGCTCAAACTTCTCGCGAATTGCGGGATCCGTCACGCTCTGATATCCGGGGTAGGCATTCGGCATCGCCCCGATATCCCTCGCGCCCTGCACATTGTTGTGTCCGCGCAGGGGGTAGGCTCCGCAGCCGGGACGCATGTTTTCCCGATCACCAGCAGCAGGTTTGAGATAGCGGTGGATCCGTCCGAACCGCGCGTGTGTTGCGTGATGCCCATTGCCCACAACACGCAAATGCTGTCGGCAGATACGATCTCTTTGGCTACGCGCTCCAGCGTTTCAATCGGCACGCCGCAGGTTGTGGCAGCGTATTCCATAGTGAACGGCTCGAGACTCTTGCGATATTCGTCAATACCATTGACCCATTCGTCTAGAAATGCCTTCTTCGCAAGGCCGTTGTCGAACATGTAGCGGCTCATCGCCGATAACCAGACCAGATCCGTACCCGGACGGAAGAGGATATCCGCACGGCGTGCCATCTCATGCTCGCGCACGTCGGCAACAATCAGTTTTTGACCGAACAGCTTGTACGCGCGCTTGACTCGCGTTGCCAGCACCGGATGACCCTCCGCAGTATTGCTGCCAACAATCAGTACCAGCGCCGATTTGCCGATATCCTCAATTGATCCCGAATCGCCGCCGTAGCCGACGGTCCGGAAGAGCCCCATCGTGGCAGGCGACTGGCAATAGCGCGAGCAATTGTCGACGTTGTTCGTGCCAATCACGGCGCGGGCGAACTTCTGCATCAGGTAGCCGTCTTCGTTGGTAGCCTTCGAAGAGACGATGACAGAGATCGAATCCGGACCATACTGCTGCTTGATCGAACCTAGTTTCGTGGTCACCAGGCTCAGGGCTTCTTCCCAACTGGCCTCGCGAAAGCCCTTCCCTTCACGGATCAGAGGCTGTTTCAGACGGTCCTTATGGTTCACGTAGTCCCATCCAAACTTGCCCTTGACGCAGGTTGAAATCTGGTTAGCATCTCCGTGCTGTGGTTCAATCTTCAGAATCTTTCGGTCTTTGGCCTATACGTCGTAGCTACACCCCACGCCGAGTAAGTGCAGACCGTCTTCGTTTTCTTAATACGTTCTTCGCGCATCTTTGCTTCTATTTGTGAGACCTGCATGATGGGGCCGTAGCCCATCTCCGGCTCAATGGCCTTGACCACATCGATCATTTTGTCGAGAGCTACCTTCGGCATACCACTTAGAAAGCCCGCTTCGCCCAGCATGGACTTTTCCATCAAGGCATTACAGGGGCAAACGGTGACGCAATGGCCGCACGAGACACAACTGGAACCGCCAATTTCATGGCCGCCATCCCACAAGACGCGGGGATGCTCCAGTTCCCAGCCGATGGAGAGGGTCTCGCTCACCTGCACATTCTGGCAAACCTGAACACATTGGCCGCACAGAATGCATTGACTCGAATCGTAGCGATAGAAGGGATTGGACATATCCACTTCATACGGCTTAGGAGTAAAGGGATGCTCCTGATGCTGGACATTAAGAGCAAGCGCGGTATTGTGCACCCTGCAATTTTCATTGTTGTTGTCGCATACGGTGCAATAGAGCATGTGGTTTCCGAGAATCACATCAAAGGCTTCCGACCGGGCATCCTTCGCGCGCTTCGACTCTGTCACCACATTCATCCCGGCCACGACGGTTGTCCCGCATGATCGGACAAGCTGGCCATCGACTTCAACCAGGCAAGTGTCACAAGTCTGAATCGGCCCCATGAGCGGCAAGTGAAAACAAATATGCGGAATTTCCGTATGGCGAAGTATCGCCTCTATGAGAGGCTCGTCTTCGCTTGCAGCGAGGACCTCTCCGTCGACATGAATTCTTGAATTCAGCAGCTTGTTTCGCTAACCGGAATCCGACTGGCTTTAACCTCAACCCTGAGTTGGAGAGCATGCACAATGCCAGACTGCTGCAACGCACTTTCCTGCGAACTACCTGAATTCAGCGGTGTTGTTCGGGCCGGATTGAGTCACATCTTGCGCCTGTGTCGAATAGCCGACAGTCATCGCACGGTTCTCGACACTTCGCGTGCGAACGAACTGCTGTGACGCTGCAGAGCGACGCCAGTGGAGAAAGGGCGGGTCTGGGAACGATCGTGACGCTCTTCCGGCGCAAGTTGTCGGCATTTCGACTCGAAACCCGTTGAGTACGAGAAAGGCTCCTGCGAGTTCAACGAAAAGTATAGCTCTCTAATTGCACTCCGAAAAGGCGCGCCATTGGCCGCAACAGCCGGAAGATGGGAACAGATCATTTTCCAATTTGATGCGATCTGGCTGGTTGAATAACAGGAGAAGAACAGTAAGTGATCAAGAGAAGGAGATAGACTTCGCAAAGAGTCCGTCACGGCGAATCTTTCTGGGCGCCGGCTCCGCCGCGCTGGCCACGGCGGCGTTCGTTGGACTCGCGGCAAATGCGCAACAGCGCGAGGATACGCGGAAAGCCGAACGGGACCGTTCCTCGAGCGATCCGGGGCAGGAAAACAGACCTCTCCTGCGTGAGAATCCGAATTCGAACACACCACCTCCAACGGATCATGGAGACATTGGCCCGATCTGGTACTCGTTCGATCTTGCGCGAAAGCGCATGGAAGGCGGCTGGACTCACCAAGTAACGCAGCGGGAGCTTCCCTCCTCAAAAGACATTACCGGTGTCAACATGCGGCTCACCCGCGGCAGCTTTCGCGAATTGCACTGGCACACGGCGGATGAATGGGCCTTCATGCTTTACGGCAATGCTCGCGTCACGGTTCTGAATCCCGATGGTACGATGTTCGTCGACGATGTGAGCAAGGGCGACCTGTGGCATTTCCCGGCTGGATTTCCACACTCCATTCAAGGTCTGGGGCCGGATGACGGCTGCGAGTTCCTGCTGGTCTTCGATGAAGGCATGTTCTCGGAAGACAACACATTCCTCATCTCTGCCTGGCTCGCACACACGCCGCCAGAGATGCTGGCAAAGAACTCCAATCTCAACAGACCTGCCGTCGCCAAGTTGCCCACCAGCGAACTTTACATCTTCCCTGCTGCCCTTCCTCGTTCCTTAGCCGAAGACAAAGCAAAGGTTGGCACCAGGAGTGAAGGGTCTCCGATCCAGTACACCTTCAAGATGGAGGCGATGGCGCCCACGAAGAAAACCGCGGGAGGAGAAGTGCGCATCGTCGACTCGCGAAATTTCCCGGTTTCAAAGAACATCGCATCGGCGCTGGTCACGGTGAAGCCCGGAGGCATGCGCGAACTGCATTGGCATCCAAACGCTTCGGAGTGGCAATTCTACATTGCTGGCAAGGGATGCATGACGGTATTCATGCCCCCGGAGAATGCGCGCACCATGGACTTCAATGCCAACGATGTTGGCTTCATTCCACCGGTTGCAGGTCATTACATCGAAAATACCGGCGATACCGACCTGGTCTTTCTGGAAATGTTCAAAGCTCCCCAGTACATGGATTTTTCCATGAACAACTGGATCAGACGCCTCCCGCCGGAAATGGTCACTTCCCACTTAACATCGATGAGGCGACGATCCGAAAGATTCCCGCCGAAAACCAGGCGGTGATTGCAGGATAGCCCTTCACTTGGTGGCGGTGCTAAAGGATTCATAGTGGTCATTTGGCGTCGACAAAGGCATTAGCCGAACTTCCGCAGCATTAACCGAAGCCAAGGAAATTGTGACTACTTTGAGTCGCTCTTTTCAAGAACGGCAAGTGGAAAAGGCTTTGTTTGCAAGACAGGGTTGAGGGAAGTGGTGCTTGAGCGCGGCAGAAGTG
>WNGK01011417.1_pt1 | contig 10330 bp, 9 predicted proteins | sample 5400601 | NCBI WGS metagenome assembly WNGK01 (sample SAMN13153376, study PRJNA577476) | soil metagenome | isolation source: 60 cm soil or saprolite under Garry oak tree replicate 1 | place: USA:California | collected 2016-06-15 | reverse complement strand
ACCGGGACGGGATTCGTTGCTCATGCTCTTCCTGCATTAAATGCTTCTATAAATAAAAAGAAGCAATCTGGAATCTGCGTGTGGGTGCCTCATCCTAGGCTTTGCCAGGGTGGGATTCACTCATCCTGCCACGTTATCGATTTTTCGAATCCGGATGTGATTCGCGCGTATCGGAATCCCGCCATCCCAGTAGTATTCTCAGCACAACGGAACGACCACGGAGGCAATTGATTGAAGAGCCACACCGAATATCTTGTCTTCGAAACGAAGAAACGCAAGGAAATGGTTCACATCACGGATCAGGTTGAGCAGATTGTGCGCCGCAGCGGCGTGAAGGATGGCCTGTGCTTCGTGTCGCCGATGCACATTACGGCGGCGATTTATGTGAACGACCTGGAGAGCGGGCTGATTGAAGACATCGCGAAATGGCTGGAGCAGCTCGCCCCCGAGCGCCCCGAGTACAAGCATCACCAGACGGGCGAAGATAATGCCGACGCGCATCTCAAATCGCTGCTTCTCCATCATGAGACCACGTTGCCAGTGACCGGTGGGCGCCTGGATCTCGGTACATGGCAACGCGTGTTTTACGCGGAGTTCGATGGGCAGCGGAGAAAGCGCGTCATCGTCAAGGTGCTTGGCGTGGAATAAAAGATCATCCGGCAGTGGTGCCGGGCCAACGGTGGCCAGGCCGAAATAAATGGATGAGCGGCGTCCGCGCGGGCTCAGTCCGCGACGACTGCCGGAACATTCTGACCGAAGCCCGCGAAAGAAGTCTCGCCAGCGCTGCCAACTCCAATAGCCGCGATGATTCCGCATCACCGGCTACCCGCCTATTTATTCTCATCGCCGTCCGTGATCTTCCGCCATTGGCCATCCCCATGGACTGGAGCGGGGATGGAAAAATCGATCTTTGTGCGCGGCAGCACCACCAGGTCGACGCGGCGGTTGAGGGCTCTTCCTTCCGGGGTTGCGTTGCTGGCCACGGGATGGAATTCGGCATAACCGGCGGCGGAGAGCCGGTCGGCCGGAAGGGCGCGAAGTTCGAGAAAGAGCCGTGCGATGCGCGTCGCGCGCGCCGACGAAAGCTCCCAGTTGGAATCGAAGTTGTCCGTATGGATTGGCACGTTATCCGTGTGGCCCTCGACGCGCAGGTCGTAAGGTGTGCGCGACAGGGAAGCGGCAATCTGGCGCAGGGTGGGGAGTGCTTCGGGCTGCGGCGCCGCCGAACCGGAATCGAAAAAACCCGCTTCGCGCAGGCTGATCACGAGACCGTCCCGGCCCATCTGGATCGAAACCGTGTGTTGCGCCACCTGATTTGAAAGACGCTGTTGAAGATCGCGCCGGAGGCTTTCCAGATCGTCCTTGACTCGGGCCGGTGACAGTACGTCCTCGCCCATCACGATGTTCATCGGAGTGAGGGGCTGTTCGGTCCCCCCGGCGGCGGTCAGATCCCTGGCAGGCTTCCTGGTCGCGTCCGGAAAAATGCCCAGGGACTTGAATGCAGAGTCGATCGCCTGGGAGACTTGCATCTGCTTTTTTTCATCGGCCTTGGCGGTGGCGAACAGGACGACGAAAAAGGCAAACAGAAGAGTGATGAAGTCGGCATAAGAAACCAGCCAGCGGTCATGCGTCACGCGGGCTCTGGGAACGCGGACCCTCATGCGGCGCGCTCCTCCTTCTTGCCCTCTGCCTGGTGGAGGAATCCCGTGAGCTTCACTTCCAGCATGCGGGGATTCATTCCTTCCAGGATCGAGATCACGCCCTCCAGCATCATCTCCCGGCGCAGATAATCTTCGCGGATGCGGAGGCGCATTTTTCCCGCCATGGGAAGAAAGAACAGGTTGGCGATGCCGACTCCGTAAATGGTGGCCACGAAGGCCACAGCAATGCCCTTACCGACCTCATTGATGTTATCCAGGTGCTGCATTACCTGGATGAGTCCCAGCACCGCGCCCAGAATGCCGACAGTGGGCGAGAATCCTCCCGCCGATTCAAACACCGCCGGCAGCCGTTCTTCGCCCTCGGTTGTCGAATCCAGGCTGACCTGCATGATCTTGCGCAGATCCGCCGGCTCGGTTCCGTCCACCGCCAGCATCACAGTTTGCTTGAGGAATGGATCCTGAATGGTCTGAAGATCAGCATCCAGCGACACCACTCCATTGCGCCGTGCCTTATTGGCAAACGCTATCAGCAGGCGAATGAGCTCATCGTTGTGCTTGCGGGGAGCGGCAAAGACATGGCCCAGCCGCCGGAATGCGGCGGCTACCGTGCCCAGCGGGAACTGCAGCAGCACCGCGCCCATGGTGCCGCCGAAAACGATCAGGGCCGCCGTGGGTTGCAGGATCTGGCCGATGTTGCCGCCTTCCATCAGCAGCCCCGCTACGATGCCAACGATGGCCAGAAGCACTCCGCCGATACTCGCCTTATCCATGCAATGTTCCTTGCGAATTCGCGTGATGAAACACGCCCACCCGCCTCAGCGTTCGCGCCGCGGCTGGTTGGTTTCAGGACCGGGGAAAAGATCGAATTGCTTCTCGAGATCGAGGCTGGCGATGGCAGTCGTCCGCTCAAAGCCGCCCTCAGCGTGCAATTGCCGCGCCACCGCGGCCAGCAGGCGCGCGCGATACGTGATCACGCGTTCCATGACTTCGGCGCAGCTTTCCCGCACAATCAGCTTTTCGCCATTGATCAGGGTCAGCATCGTGTCCGGGGATGCCTCGGCGGTTTTGATGAGATCGCTGTTCAGTACCATGGGATTCCCGTTGAGCCGGCTCACCGCGATCATGTTTGCTCACCCTTCGAGCCTTACTTCCATACATATCGGCGGGCGGAAGCAAAGGATGATAGGACCGGAATCGCGGCGGCCGGCGCGAAAACCCGTAAAGTGTTTTCCACATGCGCCGATGAAGGCAGTGAATCACATGGTTCCCTCCGCAAGGGGACCCGGGGCGAGCGGAACATTGAGGCCGCGGCTCCGGCAAGGCGCCTGAAGCCGGGAACCCAACTTTCACGAAAAACGAGGAGAATCCACATGTCTCTGGGCGTCCTGAACAATATTTCGGCGATCTATGCACAGAACAACCTGGCCAACACCCAGGCGGCTCTGTCCAAGACGCTGCAACAGCTGTCTTCCGGTTCGCGCATCAACTCCGGCGCGGACGATGCCGCCGGCCTCTCACTGGCCAATGGACTGCAGGCCTCGGCAACGGCGCTGTCGCAGTCGGCGAAAAACGCTTCCGAGGGTGTCGACTTCCTACAGGTAGCCGATGGCGCCCTCTCGCAAATTACGAACCTGCTCAACCGTGCCGTGACGCTGGCCACCGAGGCCTCGAACGGCACCCTCAACAGCAGCCAGCAGACTGCAGCCAACTCTGAGTATCAGAAGATCCTGAACGAGATCGATACCATCAACAGCAACACCGAATACAACGGCATCCACACCTTTGCGGCCAACGCCACCCTGGTTGCAGGCAGCACCTCGAGTGGTTTGGACCTGGTGGCCGGCAAGGTCGTCACATTCGCGGCCAATGGCAAGAGCGTGGACTGGGTGGATTCAACGGCAACCCCGACGGCAGGTCAATTCCTTTTGGCGGGACCCAATAACAAGCTGAGCGACCTGGCGGCCGCAATTAACACCGGGCTGGGGTCCAATGTCGCCACGGTCATTAACAACCAACTGGTGCTGGGCGGAAGCGTGACGGTTACAGGCAGCGGCGCCGCGGCCGGACAGATCCAGGATGCGCTCCGGACCGCCAACCAGACCACCCTGCAGGCGGGCAATGCGGCCGACACATTTACGCCCACTGCCGCAGTCACGGTGAAACTCTCCAACGGCGGAACCATCACCCCGGTCGCAGCAAGTTGGGGCGCTGCGGGTACCGGCGGCACGCTTACGCAACTGGCAGCCGATATCAATTCCGCCTATACGACGGCCGGCAACACCGGAACACTGGCCAGCGTGGTCGGCAACAGCCTGGTTCTCGCCAACGGCGCGAAGTTTTCCGGCACCAGCGCTCTGACCGAATCTGAAAGTGCGGGCGCCGTTTCCAACGCCACGGTCTCGGTCTTCACCTCCGACGGGTCCATCGGCCAGTCCTACAACAACAGTGCCGCAGACCTTGTGAAAACCGACTCCGGGGCCCTGGCTCTCAATTCCACCAGCCTCACTTCGCAGACGGGCTCACAAACCGCTCTGGCTGCCATCACCCAGGCCATCACCATCGTGGCCAGCGAACGCGGCACGATCGGCGCCAACATCAACACCCTGAATGCGGTCAGCAACGTGATGACCACACAGTCGACCAACACCCTTGCGGCGCAGAACGACGTGACGGCCACCGACTACGGGCAGGCGACTTCCGACATGTCCAAATACCAGATCCTGAGCCAGACGGGCATCGCGGCCCTCTCCCAGGCAAACCAGGCGCAGCAGTTGATCACCAAGCTGCTCCAGTAGTCCGGCGGACCTTCGTCCAACGGACCTTCGTCCAACGGACCTTCAACTCCAACCGAAGCAGAACGGGGAAGGCTGTCAGAGCCTTCCCCGTGCTGCATTCAGCGCTGGCACGGCGCAGTCTCAGAGTTTCTTAATTCCGCACCGGCGGGGCTGGCCTTTCATTTGATCAGGAACTGTAACGGAGCGAATCCATGGGTCCAGTCGGTCTGAATTTCGGTTCCGCCACCAGCGGCCAAGGCTTCGATGTCACCGACACCGTGAATCAGATTGTGACCAATCTGCAATCGGTGGAGCAGCCGTGGAAGAACCAGCTCACGGCACTCAAGAGCAAAGACACCGAGCTCTCGAGTCTCGGAACCCAGCTTTCTACGCTGTCCAGCGACCTGCGCGCGCTTACCGACTTCAGCGGCACGATGGCCTACAAAACCGGCTCGAGTTCGAATACAGACGTCCTGATGCTCTCGTCGGCAAGCGCGGCCGCTGTCGCCGGGACCCATACCGTGACGGTTCAGAACCTGGCGCAGACTTCGAGCGCGGCCTCGGACGCGATTAAGGCTTCGGATACCCTCACCGGCAGTTTCACCTTCAAGGTCGGGACGGGCGAGTGGCAAACCGTGACGGTGGGCGATCATTCCACCGAAGCCACGCTGGCCGGACTGCAGGCGGCGATCAACTACTCCGACCGGGGCGTGATCGCAAGCGTATTGACCAATGCCGACGGGACCGCGCGCTTGTCCCTGGTCAGCAAGACCAACGGCTCCGCCGGGACGATCACGATTGCCGACGCGAGCAACCATCCGACCAGCCCCAGCACGCTTGCGGACACCACTACACCGGATAAGAACACCGCCCTCGGAATGGCCACCATCCAGAGCGGGATCGACGCCAGCCTGCTGGTGGACGGCGTGACGGTCACCAGCGCATCGAACACGGTGTCGGATGCCATCCCGGGCGTGACGTTTCAATTGCTCTCGACGGGCAGCTCCGACCCTTTGACGCCCAAGACCGTGCAGGTACTGATCGAGAACGATACATCGACCATCGAGACCTCTATCGGTACGTTGGTCAAGGATTACAACACTCTCATTCAGGCCATCAATACCCAGGAAGGCAAGGACTCCTCGGGCAATCCCGAGCCTTTGTATGGCTCCGCGGTGTTGTCGCAGTTGCAGCAGGGGCTGTTATCAGCCATCAGTTCGTCTTTCGGAACGAACAGTGTTAATTCACTGATCGCCATGGGCATCACTGCCAGCGCCACCGCCGATGGCACCATCACCCTGGATGGCGATGCCTTGACCAGGGCCTTGAACGCCCACTTCGACGAGGTTGTTTCGTTGTTTCAGGACAGCGGAAGTTTTGGTTCGGCTTTCACCAGGACGTTGGAGAGCCTGGGCACCAATGGCGCATTGGGAGGCGCCGTCAGCCTGGCCCTCAAAGAGAACAGCAGCCAGGAATCGATGCTCGACGACAACGTGGCGAAACAGGAAGCGCTGATCGAAACGCAGAAAACGCACCTGACGGCCCAGTTGAACCTGGCCAACCAGATCCTTCAGGCCATCCCCCAGCAGATACAGCAGGTGAGCGAGATCTACAGCGCCATTACCGGCTACAACTCAGGACAGAACGGATAGATCGATATGAATCCATATCAGACGCGCAGCACCGATGGGCTCTCCGGCGTTGAATTGACCATTGCTCTTTACGACGGCATCATCCGCTTCCTGTATCGCGCCATCGAAGCCGTGGACAGGGGCGATGCCGGCGAGCGCCGGGCGGCGGTCAAAAGGGCCCTGGATATTCTGATGTATCTCCAGGCCACGCTGCGCACCGACATCGGGGGCAAGCCCGCCGAAGCGCTAGGCGAATTCTACGTTGCGATGTTTGCGCTCATCCTGCAGGGATCGCAGGGCGCCTCCATCGAGAAATTTCTCAAAGTAATCCAGTTCGTGAAGAATGTGCGGGACGCATGGCGGGAGGTGGCGAACGATCCGGCGGCGAATGAGGCCATGGCGAATCTGCCGGCAAGCACCTGTGGCGTTCCATCGAACCTCCCCAGTGCCTCTATTCCCGCCCCCGGCGGCGGCGAGCATGCCGGCTGGCTGGCATAGACTCTACCCGGCAACAGTCAGTTCTTCTTCGAGTTGCTGCTTTTGATAGAGACTTGCGTAATAGCCGTCGAGGGCAAGCAACTCATCATGCTTGCCGAGCTCGACGATGCGGCCCCGGTCGAGCACGGCGATCTGGTCGGCGTGGCGCACCGTGGAAACGCGGTGGGAAATCAGGATGGTCGTCGAGCCCGCGGTATAGCTTTGCAATCCCCCCAGGATCCGCTCTTCGGTGTAGGTGTCGACACTGGCCAGCGCATCGTCCAGAATGAGAATCGCGGGGCGGCGCACCAGCGCGCGCGCAATGGCAGTGCGCTGTTTCTGCCCGCCGGAAAGAGTAACGCCGCGCTCGCCCACCACCGTTTCGAATCCCTGGGGGAATTCGTCGAACTCCTGGCGGACGTGGGCAGCTTCGGCCGCCTGCAGCAACTCGCCCGGAGCGGCCTCAGGCGCCCCAAATCCGAGATTCTCCCGCAGTGTCTCGCTAAACAAAAACGTTTCCTGCGGCACCATTCCGATATTGCGGCGCAGCACGGCCAGCGAGTATTCGCGAACTGGCCTGCCGTCGATCAGCAGCGTGCCTTCGGGCGCCTCGTAGAGCCGCGAAATCAGGTTGACGAGCGTGGTTTTGCCCGAGCCGGTGGGACCGACGATGGCCAGGCTCGAGCCCGCGGGGATGTTCAGGCTGACGTTGTGCAACACCGGTGTTTGGCCGTAGCTGAAACTCAGATGTCGCAACTCGATGTCTCCCGCCAGGACCGCGTCTTCGGGGATCGAGGGATCGGCGGCGCGATCGTCGATAGCCGGCTGCTGGCGGAGCAATTCGTCGATGCGGGTCACCGAGGCCGTCCCGCGCTGGAAGATGTTTACCACCCAGCCCACCGCGATGATCGGCCAGATGAGCAGGATCATGTACGTGTTGAATGCCACGAACTGGCCGGGCGTCAGCTTGTTTTGGATCACCAGGTGCCCGCCGGCCAGCAGGGTAATGATCATGGAAATGCCGAGGATGAATTCCAGCGTCGGCCACAGCATGCCCATCAACTGCACCAGGCGCAGCGAACGCGCAATGTATTCGCGATTGAGCCGCTCGAAGAGGCCGACCTGCGAGTCTTCGCGAGCGAAGGCCCGCACCAGGCGCGCGCCGCTGTAGTTCTCCTGGGCATGCGCGGAAATCTCCGAGAAGCTCTCCTGGATGCGTTCGAACCGATTATGGATTTTGCGGCCCAGGTACTGGATGACGATACTGGCCAGGGGAGCGGGCGCGAAGGCCACCAGAGTCAGGTACGGACTGTAGTGCAAAAGGAAGAACAGCGCCCCGATGGTGAACACCGCGGTGTTGGCGCTGTACATGATGGCAGGCCCGAGCAGCATGCGCACCGCGTTCAGGTCGTTGGTAAGGCGGGCCATGATGTCGCCGGTGCGGTAGCGCTGATAAAAGCCTGAGTCCTGCTTTTCCAAGTGCCGGAAGAGATCGTTGCGCAGGTCGAATTCGATTTCCCGCGAGATGCCGATGAGTATCCATCGCTGGGCATACAGAAACAGGCCTCGAACGATTCCGATCGCGACCAGGGCGCCCACCAGCAGCAGGAGTTTGCGATGGGTGATCCCCAGGCGCAGACCGTCGATGGCCTTCTCGATCACCTTGGGGAAGAGCACGTAGACCGCGTTTGTGCCCACCACGCTCAGGCTGCCCCACACGTAGCCCCATTTGTAACGGCGCATGTAGGCGAAGAGGGGACGCAGATCGCGAAGCATGATTTTATTGTACGGGCGGCCCGGAGTTGAGGCTGGGACGATGGAGTTGTTTGTGACGATCGCCCGGTCCGTACTCTCCTGTGTTTTCAGATGAGACAGCCGGGAACATGGGTTCAAGTAAGAACATGGTTTCAAGTAAACAGATCGCCAGGTTCTGCCGATAAGCGAGCCAGTGGTGCCTGTTCACATAACCGGAAAGCCAATGGCCGATGAAGAAACCGCGAACGGCACGGAACGGAGGCGGCACCAGCGGTTCGCATGCGATGGCTTCGCGGAGGTGGTATCGTTCCGTCCGGAACTGCTCTTTCGCGGCGAAGTGAAAGACATCAGCCTGACGGGCTGTTATATTGCCACCCGAGCCCGCCTCCATCTCAAGCGATTTACCGAGATCGAACTCCGCTTCTCGGCCAACGGCCAGCAAATGAGTTCGCTGGCAACAAGCGCTTCCGGGAATTGATTGAAGAACTGAAGGCCCGTTGCCAGGAGCACGCGTAACAACGGTTCTAACCTGGATCCCGGCCAGGGGATGGAGTGAACGGGTGAACCGACGATCTGTCGCACTTTATGGTCGGATTTATGGCGAAATCACCGCTATTTTGAGCCAATTTGAGCCGATTTGCCCCGGTTTTTCCGGATCACTGTTCGGCTAAGCATAATTGAATCATATAGTTACTGTGCATCGCACAGTTTCACAGCCCCAAAAAAGTTATTTTGTACGTTTTCTCCGGTCGCCTTGGTCGATGGCAGGGTGCGCGGCGATGCAGAGCCGTTTTCATCATGATTCCAGTGTGCGCCATTTGATCGAATTAATCTGCAAAACGCGCAAAAGAATTTTGCGGCCACGATGGGGCGGGCGCGACACGGCTCACCCGGCGGAGCAGTGAGAAACGTGAACCAAGGTATACGCGAACGTGCGTCAGGTCGGCGTTCTCAGCAGCAGGTATCCGCCGGCCAGCCCGAACAGGACATCGGACGACCAGGCGGCCAGCGGCGCAGGAAGGTAATTCACATTGCCCATGGCTTCGAACATGGCATTCACTACCCAGTAGGCCAGGGCCACCGCGATGGCCACCGCGATCCCTGAAAGGGATCCGCGCCGGCCCATCGACAGCGCGAAGGGAATGGCCAACACTGCCATCACGATGGCGATCAGCGGATAGGCGAGTTTGTGCCACAGGGCCACCCGCAGGCGCATGGTGTCGAATCCACTCTGCCGCAGGTCTCGGATGTACCTTTTCAGCTGACCGAAGTTCATCTCCTGGGACTGCAGGCTTTCCTTCTTGAAATAGCCGGGTTCCTCCCGGACTTCGGCAAAGGTTGTATTGATGAATTCGCGGTACTCATTCACGTTGGCGCCGTTGAGCTTGCGCTCCCATCCATTCTGGAATCGCCATGAGCCATTCTCCGCGTCCCAGAAAACACGTGCAGCGAAGATCCGCCGCGAGAGAGCGAAGGTGTGCGGATCGAATTCGAACACCGAGAGGTTGGCGAATTCGTTGCGATCCGGATCGAAAAACTGGTAATAAAAGATTCGGCCGGGCGAGCCCGGTTCCTGCTGCCCGAAAATCCACTTCTGTTCAGGATGCAGGAACGTCTGCGGCGGGCGGCCCTTGATGGTGCTCCGCAATGCTTCCTGGCGCCGGTTTGCCTGCGGCAGGTAGAAGTCATCGAACAGGAACAGGCCCACCGCCAGAGTCGCAGAAATAGCTACGATGGGAATCACCAACCGGTAAAGGCTGATGCCGGTCGCCTTCATGGCCACGATTTCGCTGTTGCGATTGAGCACGCCGAACGTGACCAGCACCGCGATGAGCACCGCCAGCGGCGCGATCGTGTAGAGCATGTTGGGCGTCAGGTTTACCAGGTAGGCGCCCACGGTGGTGAGCGAAATGTGGTTCCGCAGGATGTCGCCAATCAACTCGAAAAACGTGAACACCAGCATCAGCAATACAAAGCCGGTCAGCACCAGCACGAAGACGTTCAGGAACTCGCGCACCACGTACTCATCCAG
>WNGK01008971.1_pt1 | contig 10330 bp, 9 predicted proteins | sample 5400601 | NCBI WGS metagenome assembly WNGK01 (sample SAMN13153376, study PRJNA577476) | soil metagenome | isolation source: 60 cm soil or saprolite under Garry oak tree replicate 1 | place: USA:California | collected 2016-06-15 | reverse complement strand
ACTCATCGCCAGTATTCCGCTGCGTATAGTTCCTCGCGCACGCATGAAGAGGGGGCAAATGACAAGCACATAGAAGTGCCGTACAATCCGTCAGCGGACGGGGAGAACCACCCTCTCCCGTGCTGGTTTTCTATCACTCAAGCCATCCCAACATGGCCCGCCGCGTGCAATCCACCAAGGCTTTCTGTGGGTGTGTCCTGTGCCTCACGGGTACTTTCCTGGGTCCAGGATATAGCCTCGCTCATGTCTCAGAGTAAGAGCATGCCTCTCATTTTGATTGAAAAAGGCCGCAGTCAGCAGCTAGACTGTGGGCGCTAGTGTTCTCTCCGGTGTCTCTGGTTACGCAGACCTTGCCTTGTCCCGTGCAACACCTGCAGTTCAGATCAGGAAGCTGGTACAAAAATTGCCCTGCAGATGAGAAGCTAGCACGTAGCTCAAGACACAAGACAATAACCAGCTTCTCAGCAGAGCAAGCCATGACACTCACATTACAGCAACCACAGACCGTGCCATTGCAAGTCCATCAGGCCGATGATCGTCTTGTCCTGGCCGCGCCGATGCCGGAGCTGGAACCCCAGGACGTTTCCGTGATCATCAGTGGCACCAGGGTGACCATCCGTGGTGCATACCGCGGCTCGCGCCAGGATTAGCCGGAAATCCTCATCTCGGAGTGGACGATCGGCCCATATTACCGTGAAGTCGCCCTGCCGCAGCCGGTGGACGGCGCGCTGACCAATGCGACCTACGGGAATGGTGTTCTGGTTTTGTCCATGCCAATGTTACACCCGGGGGAGCAGGGAGGCTATACGGAGTTCCGGCTCGAGGCTGACAAAGGGGCACGGGGACAGCGCGTTGGCCATACGGGTTCCGACATACAGCCAACCACCCCCAGGAAGCATTACCAGCGGGTGGATCCGACCACCGAGTAAGTGATCGGAGAGCTCATGGCTCCCTTTGCTCCTCAGCCTCTTACTCTATGTAGTAACACGAACGCGTCACACTGCATGATGACGGTAGGCTGCATTTTCTGCTTGACACCTGCCTAAATGTGCAGTATTACTCATATGAGCAGGTACAAACCACCTTAAGAGCCAGGGGGCACAGGGAGCATTCTTACGGCCATGACAACAGCAGGACAGCGACCACAACTCACAGAAAGACAGCGAGAAATTCTCAATTATATCGAACGTGAGGTGCGCACGACAGGTGTCCCACCAAGCATTCGCCAAATTGGTGAAGCGCTGGGCATCAGCTCAACCAACGGCGTACGGGCGCACCTGCAAGCCCTCGAAAAGAAGGGCTATATCCATCGGAGTTCACGTACCTCACGGGGTATCGCCTCGCTTGACCGTCTGCGGCGGCGGGCCTCTAGAGCCCTGCACGACATGGTGGAAGTCCCCATTCTTGGCCGTGTCACAGCAGGTCAACCGATTCTCGCGGTAGAAAACCGTGAAGGGACGCTGCAACTCGACCCTACCCTGGTCAAAAACACTGACACCTTTGCCCTGCGCATCGAAGGTGACAGCATGATTGGCGCTGGCATCCTCGACGGCGACTACGTGTTGGTACGCCCACAACAGAGCGCCAACAATGGCGACATTGTCGTGGCTCTCCTTGAAGAGAGCGTCACCGTCAAGCGTTTCTATCGGGAAGCCGACAGCTTTCGCTTGCAGCCGGAAAACCCACGCTTGACACCCATTTACGTGCCTGATGTGCAGATCTGCGGCAAAGTCGTCGCACTCATTCGGCCAACGGTGCACTAACAAGGATCCCTACGCATGAGCAAGGCCAAGAGCGTCTTTGCCTGTCAGACATGTGGTCATCACACGACGAAATGGCTCGGGCGCTGTCCAGAGTGCGCTGGCTGGAACACTTTTGCAGAAGAGCTGCAGGCGCCGCCGCGTCCGGCGCGCCAGCAGGGGCTCGCGTCAGCCCAACTCCCGTTACCGTTGACGGAGATTACGCGCAGCGGTGAAGAGCGCCTGCTGACGGGCATCGGTGAACTCGACCGGGTGCTAGGCGGTGGCTTAGTACGCGGTTCTCTCGTGCTCATCGGGGGTGATCCCGGTATCGGCAAATCCACGCTGCTGCTCCAGGCAATTGCAGGACTAAGCCGCGGACGCACGACAGAGCAACACCCAGTGTTATATATTTCTGGGGAGGAATCGGCGAGTCAGTTGCGTATGCGTGGTGACCGCCTGGGAGTCAACAGTCAACACGTCTATATTCTTACTGAAACGTCTATGGAGCTGATCCGCGAGCAGGTCATCCGTCTACAGCCGCGTGTGCTCGTCGTCGATTCCATTCAGACGGTCTTCACGGCTGATCTGTCTTCCGCCCCTGGTAGTGTCAGCCAGGTGCGGGAGAGCACGGCGCACCTCATGACCCTTGCGAAAACTCTCGACGTACCCATCTTGATCATTGGCCACGTCACGAAAGAGGGCACCATTGCAGGGCCACGTGTGTTAGAGCATATAGTGGATACGGTGCTGTACTTTGAAGGTGAACGGCATCATGCCTACCGCGTCCTGCGAGCGGTGAAAAACCGCTTTGGGCCAACCAACGAGATCGGCATGTTTGAAATGCGGCAAACGGGCTTCGTGGAAGTAGAAAATCCGTCAGAACTCTTGCTGGCAGAACGTCCACAACAGGCGAGCGGCTCAGTGGTAGTTGCGAGCATGGAGGGGACGCGTCCCCTACTGGTCGAACTCCAGGCGCTGAGCAGTCCGAGTGGGTTGGGCATGCCGCGTCGGGTCGCCAATGGTGTCGATCATCAACGTGTAGCGCTCTTGTTAGCCGTCCTGGAAAAACGTTTTGGTCTGCCGTTGCAGGCCCATGATGTGTATGTCAACGTCGTGGGTGGTCTGTATATAGAGGAACCAGCGATTGACCTTGGGGTGGTGGTGGCGGTGGTGTCCAGCCTGCGGGATGTGGTCCTTGATCCGCACCTGGTCGTCTTGGGTGAGGTGGGTCTCACCGGCGAGGTGCGGGCCGTGGGACAGGTGGAGGCACGCCTGCGCGAGGCCGCCAAGCTGGGGTTCCGGCGCTGTCTGCTGCCACAGGCTAATTGTCAACCGGCGTCGGGCCTCATTGACATGGAACTCTGTGGGGTACGGACGGTGGCCGAGGCGCTGCAAGTGATCTTGCAAGATGATCCGGCTGCGGCGCTGACACCTCCAGATGAGGAAGCATTTGCGACAGCCCCAGGCAGGGCACAAGCGTGGGGCACGCATAACGAGAGACCTATCGGCTATTAGTCAGCAACCATAAAGCTGTGGGGGATAGCATGGCGCAGCAGACGGCAAGCAGTAGAAGTGATGAAAAACAGCGGGCCCTCGGCCTAGCTCTCAGCCAGATCGAAAAACAATATGGTAAAGGTGCCATCATGCGCCTGGGGGAGAGTCAGACCGCCGATATTCCAGTGATTCCCACTGGCTCACTGGCGCTTGATGCAGCCTTAGGGGTTGGGGGTGTGCCGCGCGGACGCATCGTGGAGATCTACGGGCCGGAAGCCTCGGGCAAAACAACGCTGGCCTTGCACGTGATTGCTTCAGCGCAGCGCAGTGGCGGTGAGGCAGCCTTCGTCGATGCCGAACATGCCCTGGATCCCTCGTATGCACGTAAACTGGGCGTGAACCTCGACGACCTCCTCATCTCACAGCCAGACAGTGGCGAACAGGCCCTGGAGATCACCGACGTGCTGGTGCGCAGCGGGGCACTCGACGTCGTGGTGGTGGACTCGGTGGCAGCCCTCGTGCCGCAGGCGGAAATCGACGGGGATATGGGCGAGCCCCAGATGGGCCTGCAGGCGCGCTTGATGTCACAGGCGATGCGCAAGCTGACAGGCATTGTCCACAAAACCAAAACCTGCGTCATTTTCATCAACCAGATACGGCAAAAGATTGGCGTGTTCTTTGGCAATCCAGAAACGACAACGGGTGGGAACGCGCTCAAATTCTATGCCTCGGTCCGTCTGGATATTCGTCGCCTGGATGCCATTAAGAGCGGGCAAGAGGTGGTTGGCAATCGTACACGTGTAAAAATCGTCAAAAATAAGGTGGCACCACCCTTTCGGCAGGTGGAATTTGATATTATGTATGGGAATGGGATTTGCCGAGCTGGCGAGCTGCTCGACCTGGCCGTGCAGCGTGAGATTGTCCAGAAGAGTGGTGCCTGGTTTGCCTATAGCGGTGATCGTATAGGTCAAGGGCGCGACAACGCCAGGCTGTATCTCGAAGAGCATCCTGAGACCGCAGCAGCTATCGAGGCGCAGGTACGGCAGGCTCTGAGCATGCCACAAGCCGCCAGTGAGACCCTCGCGGCGGCAGCGGAGTCAGCTAGCCTCAATGCGGATACTGACCTGTTCCACAGCCTACCAGTCGATATGGATCTTGAGACTGGGGAAGTGGAGTAAGTACCATACGCCATACATGCTCCGCTGCAGGGGAGTTGCCGTGCGCGTGCATGCGTTAGCATGCACGCGCACCGAGGCGCAGCATGAAGGGGGTGGCATGTTTGCAGGGGAATTCCCGTGTAAGCTCGACGACAAGGGCCGTTTTGCGATGCCAGCCTCACTGCGCGAGTATTTTGCTGTACCGGGCAATCTCGAAGTGAAAAAGGCCGTGCTGGTGAAATCGCAACAGGAGCGCTGTCTCTGGCTGTTTCCCCTGCACCACTGGTACACGTTGCTTGAAGTACAGCGTCAACGCCTCAATGAACGCGAAAGTCGGCTGTTCATGCACTATGTGGTGTCTGATGTGGTGGAGGTAGAGATCGATCGCGCTAGCCGGGTGCTGGTGCCGCGGAAGTTGCGGGAGCACGCTGGCATTGGCGAAGACACGATCCTGGTCGGCATGTATGATCGCCTGGAGATCTGGGGCAGTGAGACATGGGTGGCGCATCTCAGCGAACTGGAAGAAGAGCACGAGATGTCTCTAGGCAAAGTGTTAGCCATGCCGAGTATTAAGCCGTCCTTTCCGGGAGCAGAAATCCTACCATGAGCATCCAGGTCAGTCAGGTTAAAGGGGACGTCGTCGAGCTGATCTTCAATCCCCGCGAGGAGGATCTACGCGTTGGGGAAACGCTGCGCATTCAAGAACGCGACAGCGGTGAGGGGTTGGTGGTACAAGTAGTCGCCTTTCGTATGGTGACCTACCCGTCGCTCATTCAGGAGCAGTTGGAATTAGTGATCGGAAACACGCCGCCCCTGTCGCGCGAGTTGCTGACGTATTTATCGGAGGCACAGGAGACGCTGCAGGAGTACGACACCAGTGAGGCACGGAACCTCAAGATCGCCATCGCCAAGATCCGCAAGCTCACGGGCCGGCGATGGGACCAATGGGATGGCTGGATACCGATACGCGATGTGGAAGTGACGCGGGTGTCGGATCAAGAGTTATTTGAAAATTGTATTGATGATCTCGGTAATCCGTTACATCTCGGCCAGACGCTCCGGGGTGAGCCGTTCTTTATCGAGGGGCATTACCTGGAAAAGGTCAACGTCATCACGGGCGTCAAAGGAGCTGGCAAGTCCTATCTGTCCAAAGTTGTCCTGCTGGAGCTGATCAATGCTGGAGCGCCATGCGTCGTGTTTGATCTGAATAAGGAATACATTCATCTGCCAAAGCAGGACTTAGACCCCCACACGGGAGAGGTCCGTGCCAAGGGTATTGTGCATCTCAAAGCCGGCGAAAATTTGAAATTAGGCGTGCGGCAGTTCGGGCTCAGTCCACTGGTCACCATGTTGACCAGGTTCGGCTTGCCAGATGTATCGGCGATGTACTTCGAAAACCGTATGGCACGCCTGCTCCAAGAAGCCTGGCATATGGAGCGGCAGGGGAGAACACCGCCGTTCATTGGTATCCAGCATCTCATTGACATGGCTGAGGAGTTGGAGTTCTCCCAGAATGAAGGGGTGAGCGCAGCAATCCGCAGTCGTCTTGAGGCGGCGCGCAATACCGGTGTGTTTGCCGAGCAGCCGGGTGAAGCCACCTCGCTGCAGGCGGAATACGATAAGGTCCGCAATGGCGGCGCGCTGGTGATTGATATTTCGAGCCTCACAAACCTGTCCCGGCAGGGATTTGTGCAGGCGATCATTGACATTATTCGGGAAATCTGTGAACGTGAGTTACAGCGTGGCACAGGCTGTTTTCCTTTTGTCTTCTTCGAGGAAGCGCACCTCTACATCAGCCATAACACGATTGGCTATATCGTCACACGCTCACGGCACCTCGGCATCACCTGTTTCTTTGTCACGAACATGATTGGCGGGCTTGACGAGACCGTACTGCGGCAGGTGGATAATCTCTTCCTCCTCTATCTCCCCTTTGATGATGACGTGCGCCATATTAGTAAAAGTGCCATGGTTGATCAGGAAACCATGGGGGCCTTTGTCAAACGCTTGCGCCGGCATCATGCCCTGATTCTTGGAGACGTGACACGGCAGTATCCGGTAATCGTCAAGATCAAAGAACTCAAGGGTATCCATACGGCCGGAGAGACGCAATACTTCTTCAAACCAAAACGCCGGCGCGCACCGCAAGACCATACAACAGTACCTGAACTCATTGTCCCCCAGGTGCTCCAGTACAACGTACCGGAAATGGAACACAACGGCGTACCGCCAGACCAGCCGTCACTACCCTTGAGTGCACCAAGCCAGCCAACACCAGAAGAACAACTACTGCTGGCACGGTTGCAAGCGCGCTGGCCAGATATTGTCACCGGCCTGCGTGAGAAAAGTGCTTTTCTGGGCTCTGTCTTGATTGCGAGCAACCCTGTCAAGTTACAAGACCAGGTGCTCTCAATCACGTTCACGGCCGGGGATGCCTTCCACCGCGACATGCTCGAAGAACCGGAATACCGTGCGCTGGTTGAGAAAGAGCTGAGTACAGTACTCCAGCAGCCGGTAACCATTGTGTGCCAAATGATGGCGTAACTTCTGTATGGACGAGCCATCTCCTGCTGGAGAACTGGCCCTGGTATTACCTCTGCCGCCAAGCATCAATCACCAGTACGCGACAGTACAGGGGCGCCGTGTCCTGTCTCGAGCCGGTCGAGAGTTCAAGAGCCTTGTTGTTGAGGAGGTAGAGCACTGGTTAGATAACCATCTACATGTTGATGTGGCGCTATTCCAGCATCACTATTTAGCGCTTACGATTCTCTTCTACTTTAGGTCAGCGCTACGACGTGATCTGGATGGGGGTCTCAAAATTGCTCAGGATGCCCTCTGTGAGGCATTAGGAGTTAATGACAACCTAGTGATAGAAATTCACTTGAGCAAACGGGTAGACCGTCACACCCCACGTATGGAGGTGCGTCTCACAGCACTCACTGCGGCAAGCGTCTCTCTAGAGGAGGGGGGAGAGGCGCAAAGCACACCACCATTACCAGTGCAGCTCGACAGCAGACCGAAGCGGCGACGGCGGCGCAAACAGCGTAGCCTGGAAGAGTTGGCAGCACGGCACAAGTGGGATTAGCAGCTCAGGGCTGGGAGCCAAGAGCTGAAGGCGCAAAGAGGATGGAGCCATATGCTTGATCTGGCCAGAGTAAATCAACAGATTAGCCGGATGGCAGTAGAGCAGCAGCTAGTAGCAGAGGACAGGTTGAAACGTCTGGACAAAGCACTCGGACAATTAGCGCTTGAGTCGGGGCGCTTACCGGGGTTCATACGGAAATTGCAGGCCAGTAAAACCTCCTGGCTCCTGGCTGGAATTCGTGAGTCGCTTGACAACACCTATGCGCTGCCACCACGACCGTTAGCCATTACGGTCGTCGCCACAGACGGTTCACAAATTGCTCCGAGTCATCATGAGGTCATTCCAGCCTTTCTGCTCAATATCTCGGCGGTGGTGCTGCACTATGGCACGGGTGAGCGGGCGGAGTTGAGCAGTACACCGACGCTCTTTTACCGTGATGAAGATCTCTATACCGACTATGGCGGCCAGCGTGTGCAAGTGACCGGCGACCTATTGGGCATGCGCCGCACCTTGATGGAAGGCCAGGCTCTCCTGCAGCAAGCAACGCGGGCCCAGGAGAGTGGGCATCGCGCCTGCGCGCTGTCAGACGGCAGTCTCATCCTCTGGCAACTTGAAGGCAAACCGCAGGACTACAAACAGGCCAGTCTCTCGTGCTATCTTGGCTTCCTGGAGCAGGCACGTCAGCAGCAGATTCCGGTGGCTGGGTATATCAGTCGGCCACGCAGCCGGGATGTGCTCAATACTTTACGGGTTGGTCTCTGTCCAGAGACGGCACCGCATTGCGACCGTTGCCCCTATACTGACCTGCCACGGCTCCCATGCGCCGAGATCGAAGGGCTCAGCGATCGGCAGCTATTCGAGAGTCTCCTCCAGCCAGGCGAGCGCACGGCGGTCTTTGAAAGTCGATCACGCATCCTGGAGGACTACGGTGTGCATCGCATTGTCTTCTTCTACTTGCATGTAGGGACAGAGATTGTACGTGTGGAAGTCCCCCAGTGGGTGGCGGCGAGCTCAATGCTCCTGGATCAGGTTCACGCCGTCGCCTATGATCAGGCCCAGAAAGGTATGGGCTATCCCATCGCGCTGGCGGAAGCCCATCAGCATGCCGTGGTGCGCGGGGCCGAGCGTGACTTGTTTTACGAGATGGTGACCGCAGTACTGCTGCGTCGAGGGATGCGTGCCGCCATCTCCCCGAAAAACCTGGGCAAGCGAAGGATGACTGTGTAGCCATGTACGACGCAGAAATTGGCGAGGTGATTGGGAGCAGTAACACGGAATTCATTGCTGAAAGTGCGCTGTTACACAATCCCCCACCCTTTGGCAGTTTTATTCAGGTCAAGGCGCGCGAGACTATTTACGCCGTCGTGTGCAATGCTTATACTCATAGCCTAGAACCGAATCGCCTGGCGATTGCGTACCACCGTTCGGAGCAGGAACTGCGCGATGAGCAGCCGCAGATTTTCGAACTCCTGAAGACCAAGTTCGAGGCGATTATTATTGGGTATGAGTGCAATGGCGCCGTGCGTTACCATCTACCACCGCAGCCACCCAGGCTGCATAGCTTTGTGCATACCTGTCAGCCTCTGGAAGTGCGCCGTATCACCTCGCACTTTTGGTTCTTGCGGTTTCTCATGGGCGTTGAGAAAGCGCCACGCGATGAGCTCATCGCGGCGGTCATTCGGGCGGCCTATGCAGTTCATCCAGGGGATCGCTCTTTTCTAGTGAAAGCTGGGAAAGCACTCGTCAAGCTTATCGGTGACGATTACGAAATGCTTTCCGCTATCCTCCATAGAATTCAAGATTAAGACGCTGGCAAGCCTTAAGGGACTGGTCCTATGCATAGTCGACGGGTTGGGGTTATCGTCAGCGGGTCGTTAGTTGGCGGTCTGGAAATGAAGCTCGACGAGTGGTATTCCGTTGAGGACATTCGCGCTGGCAAATTTGTCGTAATCGAAGGGGAAAAGAGTCGGTTTTTCTGTATGGTCACCGATGTGCGCCTGGATACCACCAATCCCCAGGTGCTGGCTGACCCCCCGGATGAAGAAGAAGACCTCATGCGCCAGGTGCTACACGGCACCACGACGTACGGCACCGTGTGCTTACGCCCGTTGCTCATGACGGACAAGGACGACGCACCCACGGCGCAGGCCAACGAACCACACCTGGTGAAGACGATTCCGATTCACTTCTCGGTCGTGTGTGAGGCTGAGGAGGAGGACGTGAACCGGATCTTCGGAAGCGAAGATTACGGTGCACGCTATTTCCATATTGGGCGTCCCCTCGATATGGAGACGCCTATCTGCATTGATCTCGAAGGCTTTATTGAGCGCAGTAACGGGGTATTTGGCAAAACAGGCACCGGCAAAACGTTCTTGACTCGCCTGGTGCTGGCGGGGTTGATTCACAAAGACCGTGCTGTCAACTTGATCTTTGACATGCACAGTGAATACGGCTGGCAGGCGACCCAGGAGTCGGGCAGTGGGCGGCGTGGTTTTGTCAAGGGGTTAAAACAACTCTTTGGCAGCAAGGTGGCGATCTTTACGCTCGATCCGGAGTCAGCGCGGCGGCGTGGAGTGCAGAGCGATTTTGCGGTGCAAATTCCGTACAACCAGATTATGGTCGAAGACATCGCGGCGTTGGCCGATGAGCTGAACCTGCACCCGACAGCGGTGGAGTCGTCGTACCTGATCGTCAATAAATTCGGCCGTGACTGGCTGTCGATGCTGCTGCAGCAGGATCCGAAGGACATCAAGGACTTTGCCGACCAGATCGGGGCGCATCCGGAGTCCATCTCAGCCCTGCACCGCAAATTAACACGTCTGGAAAAATTCGACTTTCTGCAGGAGAAGGTG
>WNGK01008968.1_pt1 | contig 10331 bp, 10 predicted proteins | sample 5400601 | NCBI WGS metagenome assembly WNGK01 (sample SAMN13153376, study PRJNA577476) | soil metagenome | isolation source: 60 cm soil or saprolite under Garry oak tree replicate 1 | place: USA:California | collected 2016-06-15 | reverse complement strand
ATGCCGGTTATTCCAGGAGTTGATATTTGGGATCGAACCATCGCACGACGCGCGTGATGGCAAAGCAGCTCACGAAATAGCCGAGTGCCAGCACGAGGTAGAGCTCGTAGGGCGCGAACACGGCGTTGTTGGTGACCGTGATCTCGCCGCGGTCGATCCGCTCGAGGCGATTGATGCAGCGCAGAAGCGTGCTCTTGCCGGACCCGCTTGGCCCGCTAATCACCACGACCGCGCCCGGCTCCACGCGGAAGCTGATGTCGTCGAGCACGTGCAGCGGCCCGAAGAATTTGTGAACGTTCTTGAAGGCGATCATGCCGGTCATTCCAGGAGCTGATACTTGGGATCGAACCAACGCACGACGCGCGTGATGGCAAAGCAGCTCACGAAATAGCCGAGTGCCAGCACGAGGTAGAGCTCGTAGGGCGCGAACACGGCGTTGTTGGTGACCGTGATCGATCGGAAGAACTCCATGACGCCGATCGCGTAGACGAGAGAGGTCGTCTTGAAAAGGCCGACCAGCTGCGCGATGAGCGCCGGCACCATGTTCCGTACCGCCTGCGGCAAGACTACATACAGGAAGGTCGCGAGCGCCGACATTCCCGTCGCGGCGCTCGCCTCGATCTGACCCCGCGGCACCGAATAGAGCCCGGCGCGGAACACTTCGGCGAGATAAACCGCCGCGATCACCGAGAGCGAGCCCAGCGCGGCGTTCCAGCTCGAGACCTGGTTGCCCGTGACTATGGGTAGAGTGAAATAGACCCAGAAGACGATCATGAGCTCTGGCGTGGCGCGCACGCATTCGATGAGCGCGATCGCCGCCTGGCGGATACCGGGCGGACCATAGACGCGGGCGAGAGCTAACGGCGCCGCGGCCAGGCCGCCCGCTAGGATCGATATGATGGCAAGCAACCAGGAGCGGCCGAGCCCAGTCAGGAGAAACAACCACGAATTACGGATGGCTCCCCAGTCGAGGCTCGAGACGGCGCGCAACGCGAGGAGAAGCGCCACTCCGCAGCCGATCCACCAAACGAGCAGCTTCGCGCGCGGCGATTGCAGCCGACGCCACAACCCGGGGCGACCCTCGATCATCGCGTCAGCACACGGCGCTGCAGCAGAGTCATCGAGCCGATCACCGTGAGGGCCACAACGATGTAAAGCACCGTCGCCGCAGTCGCAGCCTCGAAGCCACGGAAGGTCTCGACGTTGATTTCCTGCGTTTGATAAGTCAGATCTTGAACCGCGATCAGCGCGACGATGGAGGAATTCTTGATTACGGCGACGTATTGCGTGGTCATGGGCGGGATCACGATGCGTACGGCCTGCGGTAGGATCACGTAGCGGAAGACCTGCCAGTAGCCATGGCCGAGCGCGAGCCCGGCGTCGAGCTGACCGCGCGCAACGGACCGGAGACCGGCGCCGGTGACGTCGGCGATATAGGCACTCTGATGCAGAACCAGCCCCAGCAACGCCGCGGGAATCGTCGGCATGCTCAGGACGAAATAGAAGAAGAACACTTTCACCAGCAGCGGCAGATTGCGCAGGAGCTCGGTGTAGGCCGAGGTCAGCTTTCGCAGATAGAAGGAAGGCGTCGACCCCAAGCAGCCGATAACGACGCCGACGACTGTGCTTCCCGCGATCCCGAGGGCGGAGATCCAGACCGTGACCACGAGCCCGCTAAAAAGCGCTGCCCGGTACTCCCAGAGGATGTGCCAGTCCATCGCCAACGCTCCGGAGCGGCGCAAGCGCCTATGGCAAGGTGTAGGACTTATCGCCTAGCAGTGCGTCGAGGAAGCCGGGCGGCAGATCCTTCCAGGGGTCATCCGTCTGGCCGATCTCCGTCACGCGGGGCTGGATCTCGCCGGCATCGCCCATGCGGAAGTTGACGTCGATGCCGTACCATTTCTTGTAGAGCTTCTGCAGCGTACCCTCGACCCACATGCGCTGGAGTGCCCAGTTGAGCCAGTTGCGCCATTTGGATTCGTCATGGCGGACCATGATCGAGTCCGGTGAGGTCGTCCATGGCGCGGTCACGGCGAGCCCACCCGATTGTGCGAAGCGGTGCGCGCTGAACTCGTTCGTGAGCACGGCGTCGACGTCGCCCTTTTTGACCGCGACGATGACGCTGGACTCCTCGGGATAGAGCTTGAACTGCGCGTCGGGGTGCTGGATTTTCCAGCTCGCGACAAAGCCGTTGCCCTGGGTGCTGCCGATGACCTTGCTCGGCGAGTAGTAGTCCGCGACGCTTGTGCTCTGGCCCTCTCGCACCAGCAGGACGCCGTTATCGGAAATGTAGCTGTAGGTGAAATCGACCACCTCATTGCGCACCTTGTTGGGCGTGGTGATGGCGATCTCCGCGTCGATCCGGCCGGTGCGCAGCAGTGGTACGCGAGAGGACGCGGTGATCTGCACGAACTCGAGGCCGACGCCGAGCCGCTTCGCGATGTACCGCGCTACGTCCGCGCAATACCCGAGCACGTTGCCTTGCGCATCGAGGTAGCCGCTCGGCGGCGAATCATAGGTGATCCCGGCGATGAGCTTGCCGCGCTTCAGCACGGTCTCCAACGTTGGATCCGCGCGCAGCGGCGCTGCACCCGCGAACATGACTCCCGCCAAAATCAACGACGCGACGGCCCCGCGCGCGAGGGCACGGCATTTCGTCCCCATGGTTCCCCTCCCTCTGAAAGCCGATCTCGTCAGTGCCGCGCCAGCGCCGCCTTGAGTCGCGGAAACACCTTGAACGCGTTGGCCTCGAAGATCTTGGTCCGGTCGGCAGCGTTCAACGTCGCCGCATCGATATAGCGCTTGGTGTCGTCATAGTTGAAGCCAGTCTCAGGATCGACCCCGCGCACCGCGCCGACGATCTCCGAGGCGAACAGGATGTTGTCGACCGGAATGACCTTGGTCAGCAGATCGATGCCGGGCTGGTGATAGACGCAGGTGTCGAAATAGAGGTTCTTCAGGAGATGATCCCGCAGCAGCGGCTTCTTCATGTCCTGCGCGAGACCGCGATAGCGGCCCCAGTGGTAGGGCACGGCGCCGCCGCCATGCGGAATGATGAATTTTAGCGCGGGGAAATCCTTGAAGAGGTCGCCCGTGATCAGCTGCATGAAGGCGGTCGTGTCGCCGTTGATGTAGTGCGCACCGGTGTGGTGAACCGCGGGATTGCAGGAGGCACTGGTGTGGATCATGGCGGGGACGTCGAGCTCGACCATCTTTTCGTATAGCGGATACCACCATCGATCGGTGAGCGGCGGCTCCTTCCAATAGCCGCCGGAGGGATCCGGGTTGAGATTGAGGCCGATGAAGCCCATCTGCTTCACGCAACGCTCGAGCTCAGGGATGCAGTTCCTGGGATCGACGCCGGGCGATTGCGGCAGCTGGCACACGGCGACGAAATTCTTCGGGAAGAGCTTGCAGACCCGATAAATGAGATCGTTGCAGATCTCCGACCAATATTGGCTGACGGTTGCATCTCCGATGTGATGGCCCATGCCGGAGGCGCGCGGCGAGAAGATGGTGAGGTCGGTGCCACGCTCGCGCTGCAATTTCCGCTGCGCGCCCTCGATGCTGGCGCGGATCTCGTCGTCGCTGATGGCGAGCGCCGCTTTGGTCGGCCGCCACGATGGACCCTTGAGGCCGGCGATCTGGGCTTCGCGATAGGCGTGCAGCGCCTTCGGCTCCGTCGTGTAATGGCCGTGGCAATCGATGATCATGGCAATGCTTCCGTTCTGAGCCTCTCGAAGATCAAGTTCTACCCGCGGTGCGCCGGCCCAAATCGAGCGCTCCGAACGACCGAACCGGCGCCGGCATCAGCCAACGGAAGCCCTGCTGGATCAGTCCCTCGACGTTCTTGCTGTCGACGTGCGGGTGACCGCAGGGCACGTTGTATTGCTTGCAGATCGCGAGGATATCGTTGATGGCCGCCGCGACCGTCGGGTGCTCATATTGCCGGGGATGACCCAGATCCTGCGACAGGTCACCCTCGCCGATCAGCACCACGCCGATACCCGGTACCTGCTCCAGCATTTTCGGTAGGTTTTTGATCGCGCGCGCCTCCTCGCACATGATCACCACGAGGATCTCGCCCCTTGGATTGAGCGGCCAGACGTCGGCGCGTGCGTAATACTCCTGCTGCATCAGACCCCAGTAACGCGCGGCATGGCGGGGCGCGTCGCCGCGCTGGCCCGCCGGCTCGAAATTGGCCGCGGAGGGCGGTCGAGGGTAGCGGCAGGCCGCGACCGCGTTCCGCGCATCTTCCACCGTGCTCACATGCGGCCAGACGATGCCGTAGACGCCGACGTCCAACACCTGCTTCGCGGTCCACTGGTTGAGCTCACCGCCATTGGGCGGGATGCGCACGAAGGGCGCCACCGCGGGCGCGATGCTGGCGGATTTCGCAATCTGCTGCCGGTCCAGCATGTATTGCATGCAGTCGCGTAGCGCCTTGATGTCGTAAGGGTTGTGCTCCATCTCGAACACGACGGCGTCATAGGGCGCCGCTGCAATCGCCTGCGCCGCCTCGATTTCCGCGGTCGAGAAGGTAGTGAAGGCCGGCTTGCCGCTCTCGAGAGCGCGGATGACGCCGTTCAGTCGAGGGATCTCTGCCATAGCGGATTCCTTTTCTTAGGACGAGAGCGTACCGGGATCGAAAATCTCCTCGGGCCTGTAGGCACGCGGCGTCAGAGCCTGCTCCGCGGCAAACCTCAGGAGCATCTCGGTCCCGGCACGATTACGCGCCATGCCGTAGGGCAGCGGGTCGTCGCCGACCAAAGCTCGGAGACGCGCCTCCGCGCTGTCCGGTGGCGGAGCCGACGCCTGCGCTCGCGCCCGTTCCTTCGCTGCGGTGAACAGCGACAGCAGCTCGGCGCCGAGCCAAGGATGCTCGCGGAGCAAGCTCGTCTTGACCGAGACTACGTGGTTGAGGGGATAGACGCCGGTCTTGCGATACCAAGTGGCAGCCGCGCGCTCGGCATCGGGAATTACGCTCTTGAACTCCTTGGGATCCGGCACTGGACGCAACGCGATCGCGGCGTCGATCTCCCCCGCAAGCAGCATGCCGCGCAGCGTCTTGCCCGCGGCTGCCCGCACCACATACGGAGGATCTTGGTACTCCCGGACGTGCGCATCCTCCTCGGTCACGGTCGTCATGGACGCGGGATCGATGCCATAGTCGGATCTGAGAATGCCGCGGATCCAGACGCCAGTGGTCTGGGACCAGGCGCGCACGCCAACCTTTCGGCCGACCAAATCAGCAGGGCCCCTAATGTCGGAGACATGCGTGCAGACCACGACACCGTGATGGAAGCCGCGCGACAGCACGATGGGCAATGCCGTGATCGGCTTCTGGAAGGCGTGCGCCAGCGCATGCGTGGTGATCGCCATCTCGCTCACGTCGAACTCGAGATCGCGGGCCATACGGCGGAACGCCCGGGTGATCGGATCGACCTCGACGAAGTCAAATGCCAACCGCTCCGAGCGCACCGATCCGTCCCTAAGCGCGCGTACGTGGTCGTAGGGTCCGATCGCGGTCTTGAGCGTGATTGGCGAGGCCATTGACGAGAGCACCTCCCACGACGCCGCACGCGGCCGGGCGCCTTGACAAGGGTCCTTTGTAGCACCACACAGACGCCGTGTTCATCCGCCAAAGTTGACGGCGAATTTCCAATGCCAAGGCGCATAGCGGCACTTCCTCTTGGTGCCCACCAATAGGGAGAGCGACCTGATCAAGCCCTCTCAAGCGGTCGAGCGTCTCAGCGGGTCGCAGCGTGCGAAGAAGCTGTCGCGGCCCTCCGGCGACATCATCTCGCTCGCGAGCGGCGATCCCAGCTTCGACACGCCGGACCACATCCGCGAGGCCGGCATCGCCGCGATCCGCGGCGGCCAGACGCACTATTCCGCGCCGATGGGTGAGACCGATCTCCGGCGCGCCGTTGCGAGCTATCTGACCACGCTCGGTGGCGGCAGCTTCGAGGCGGACCATGTGCTGATCACTAACGGCGCCGCCTCCGGCATCTACGCAAGCATGGTCGCCTATCTCGATCCCGGCGATGAAGTGCTGCTGCACGATCCCTGCTATTCGCTCTATTGGGACGTCGCGCGCTCCGCCGGCGCCGTGCCGGTCTTCGTGCCTTGGACCGACAAGCTGCGCCTCGACACGGACGCGCTCGAGCAGGCTGTGACGCCGCGCACGCGCATGCTGGTGCTCAACAATCCCGTGAACCCCACGGGCATCGTCTTCACTGAGGCGGAGATGCGCGAGGTCAGTGATTTCGTGCTGCGCCACGATCTTCTGCTGATCGCCGACGAGGCCTACGACCACCTCGTGTTCGACGGCCGACCGATGATCTCGGCGGCGCGGTTCGAGGATCTGTCGGACCGCACCATCGTGATCAACACCTGCTCCAAGACCTTCGCGATGACGGGCTGGCGCGTCGGCTACGTCGCGGCCCGCGGCGGCTTGCTGAAGGCCGTGGCGGTGATCCACCGTACGTCGGTCGGCTTCGTGACAACCGTCGGCCAAAGGGCAGCGGTCACGGCCTTCACCACCAAGACCAATTGGCCCGGCCGGATGCTCGACGAGTACGCGCGCCGGCGCGACCTCATGTGCGATCTGGTGAGCGCAATACCGGGGCTGCATTGCGAGAAACCAGAAGGCGCTTTCTACGTATTCGTCCGCGTCAGCGTGCCCGTGAGCTCCGAGGCGCTGACAGAGCATTGCCTCAAGCACGGCGTCGCGGTCCGGAGCGGCACGGAGTTCGGTGCACGCGGCGAGGGCTACATCCGCCTCACCTTCGCCGGCGAACCCGCGCAATTTGAGCCCGGCCTCGAGCGCCTGGCCAAGGCAATGCGAGCGCTTTGAACGAGTTTCTGATCAAGAAATAGGCAGCGCGCTCGCTTTCGACCCTCGCCGCCCATTTTGTCGGCGCACAAGCTAACTCCATCATTCTCTGAGCTGGCCCGCGGCGCGAAGGCGTCGAAGGACGGCTGGCCCGGATCTTGCGTTGCTCACTCTGGGGACCGGACGCAGTCACCAGAGAGTAACAAGGAGGCTTCGGATGAGAGCAGGGAAAGCCATTGGGGCGTTGGCTTTGGCTGGCGCATTGATGCTGCCGGGCGCACTGGCTCAGGCGGCGGAGGATACGATCAAGGTCGGGGTGTTGCATTCGCTGTCGGGCACCATGGCCATCAGCGAGACCACGCTCAAAGACACCGTCTTGATGATGGTGGACGACATCAACAAAAAGGGCGGATTGCTCGGCAAGAAAGTCGAGGCGGTGGTAGTCGACCCCGCTTCCAACTGGCCGCTCTTCGCGGAGAAAGCGCGCGAGTTGATCCAGAAGAATGGGGTCGCGGCGGTGTTCGGCTGCTGGACCTCGGTCTCGCGCAAATCCGTGCTGCCGGTGTTCGAGGAGTTGAACGGGCTCCTGTTTTATCCCGTGCAGTATGAGGGAGAGGAGAGCTCGAACAATGTGTTCTACACGGGCGCCGCGCCGAACCAGCAGGCGATCCCGGCGGTCGAGTACCTCATGGGCAAGGAAGGCGGCGAGGTGAAGCGTTGGGTGCTCGAGGGCACCGACTACGTCTATCCCCGCACCACGAACAAGATCCTCGAGGCGTTCCTGAAGTCGAAGGGCGTCGCCGCGGACGACATCATGATCAACTACACGCCGTTCGGTTTCTCCGACTGGCAGACCGAGGTCGCCGCGATCAAAAAGTTCGCCTCCGCCGGCAAGAAGACGGGGGTGGTCTCGACCATCAACGGCGACGCCAACGTGCCCTTCTATAAAGAGCTCGCCAATGCCGGCATCAAAGCCTCCGACACTCCCGTCGTGGCGTTCTCCGTCGGCGAGGAGGAGCTCTCCGGCATCGACACCAAGAACTTGGTCGGCCATCTCGCCGCCTGGAACTACTTCGAGTCCGTGAAGAACCCGGTCAACGACGCCTTCATCAAGCAGTGGCACGCCTTCATCAAGAGCGACAAGCGCGTCACCAACGACCCCATGGAAGCCACATACATCGGCTTCAAGATGTGGGCGCAAGCCGTGACACAGGCAGGCAGCACCGAGGTGAACGCGGTGCGGCAGGCGATGTATGGGCAGACGGTGAAGGCGCCGAGCGGCTTCACGGCTGTCATGAACACCAATCATCACCTCTCGAAGCCCGTGATGATCGGCGAAATCCAGCCGAACGGCCAATTCGACGTGGTCTGGCAGACCAAGACCGCCATCAAGGCCGATGCCTGGAGCCCGTTTCTGCCCGAGGACAAGGGCAAGATCGCCGATTGGAGCTTCCCCTGGGTCTGCGGCAACTGCACCGAGCCCAAGTACAAGGTGCTGACGGACTGAGTTGATGCGACGGCCGGACCCGACCGCAGCGTTGCGGTCGGGTTCGCACCGGTCACCACATTCTGCGGGCAAGGGACCATGGTGAGCCTTCGCCGTTTGCTCTTTGCAGCGATCGCGCTCCTTGCGATCGCCGCATCGGCCCAGGCCGACGATCTGCACGACCTCATCGATCGCCTGGGCGCGGAGAGCTTCGCCGACAAGGAGCAAGCTGTAGCCGCGTTGGGCGAGCTCGGCGACGGCCGTGCCGTGCCAGCGCTCAAGGCGCTCAACGATGGTTTTCTCTACCGAGCCTCGGACGGTCACGTCGTCGTGGCGGAGCGGATCGGCGACACATACAAGCTTTTCGATCCCGTGGATCACGCCGCGCTGGGCGAAGCCAAGGATGACGCCATCGACAAGCTGCGCGTCAACAATCGATTACGCGGCTCCATCACGGGTGCGCTCAGCCGCCTAACCTTGGTCAGCAGCAACCGAGAGGACCGGCTCAACGCCGCGCGGGACGCCTTGAAGCACCTCTCCGCGGATTCCGCCGAGGGCCTGGAGCGGGCGCAGCAGCAGGAGAAAGATCCCGAGGTGCGTCAGGCAATCACGCTAGCGCTCTCCGCCGCGCGCCTTGCCACCGGGACCAACGAGCAACGCATCGCCGCCATATCCGTGCTCACCCAATCCTCCGACCCGGAGGTCCGCTCCCTGCTTGGCCAGCTCGCCAACAGCGGGGATCTCGACCCGGCGGTGCGGAAAGCACTCGAAGACGCGCAGCGCGGGCTGGAGGAGCGGCTGAAGTGGATCGGCTTCGCCGAAAACCTGTTCCAGGGCCTGAGTCTGGGCAGCGTGCTGTTGCTGGCGGCGATCGGCCTCGCCATCACCTTCGGTGTTATGGGCGTCATCAATATGGCCCACGGCGAGATGATCATGCTGGGGGCCTACACCACCTTCGTCGTGCAGGAGGTCTTCCGCGCCTTCCTGCCGCCGAGCTGGATTGACAGCTACCTCATCGTGTCGGTACCGGCAGCATTCTTGGTGACGGGCGCGGTGGGCATCGTGCTGGAGCGCAGCGTCATCCGGTTCCTTTATGGCCGTCCGCTTGAGACCATGCTCGCGACCTGGGGCGTGAGCCTGATCCTGCAGCAGCTGGTGCGCACGATGTTCGGCGCGCCCAACAAGGAGGTGTCCAATCCCAGCTGGATGACCGGCGGCATCAACATTCTCGGCGGCGCCACCATCACCTGGAACCGCGTTGTCATCCTGGGTTTCTGCTCGGTGGTGATGGTCTGCCTCGCGCTCCTGCTGCGCCGGACTTCGTTCGGCCTGCAGATGCGTGCGGTCACCCAGAACCGAGATATGGCCGCTGTGATGGGCATTCCGACGGCGCGCGTCGACGCGCTAACCTTCGGTCTGGGATCGGGGATCGCCGGCATCGGCGGCGTAGCGCTGAGCCAGATCGGCAACGTGAGCCCGAACCTCGGCACGATTTATATCGTCGACAGTTTCCTCGTGGTGGTGTTCGGCGGCGTCGGCAACCTCATGGGTACGCTGGTGGGCGCCTTGAGCCTCGGCATCGTCAACAAGCTCTTGGAGCCGGTCGCGGGCGCCGTGCTGGGGAAGGTCGCGGTCCTGCTCGCGATCATCCTCTTCATCCAGAAGCGGCCGCGCGGGCTTTTCGCTCTCAAGGGCCGAGCGGCGGAAAGCTGAACGCATGTCCGCCGCACCCGAGTTCCTCGATCGGCGCGGTTGGGCTTGGTTCCTCGCCGTCGGCGCATTGCTGATCGTCGTCGTGCCGCTGCTCAACGCCCTGCCCGCCGCCGGCGCCGCCCTGCGCTTCCCCGATTATCTCGTCCCGCTGTTTGGGAAATACGCCTGCTATGCCATTCTGGCCCTGAGCCTCGATCTCATCTGGGGCTATGCGGGCATCCTGAGCCTCGGCCACGGCGCCTTCTTCGCGCTCGGCGGCTACGCCATGGGCATGTACCTGATGCGCCAGATCGG
>WNGK01026718.1_pt1 | contig 10332 bp, 8 predicted proteins | sample 5400601 | NCBI WGS metagenome assembly WNGK01 (sample SAMN13153376, study PRJNA577476) | soil metagenome | isolation source: 60 cm soil or saprolite under Garry oak tree replicate 1 | place: USA:California | collected 2016-06-15 | reverse complement strand
GCTTCAAGTGCGTCGTTGAGCCTCTTCCTGCCCTCTTCCAGCCAGTTCTTGATCTTGACGTTATTGTCGCCGCCGTTGCCTTCATCGGTATCAAGCTCGTTGGAACTGTAGATAGCAATTGCCTCCTGCACATCTCCAAACAGCTTTTTGAAATCGACGATGTACCCGTAATCCTTGTCGGCGCCGTCGAGCCGGTTGGTGCGGCAGATGGCCTGAAACAGGTTGTGATCGTGCAACTTTTCGTTGTCCAGGTAAATATAGGAGCAGGTCGGCGCATCGAAGCCCGTCAGCAGCTTGCTCACCACAATCAGAAGCTTCATATTGGCCGGCTCTTCGATAAATCGCCGCTTGGCCTCATCTTCGTAGGCTTTCGTCGTCTCTTTCCCGCCCAATACGTGTTGCGTATAGGTGTCGAACTTGTACCGTTCGTCGCTGTTTGCCGGCTGGCGCGAGATCGCGTTATGGTTGGGCTCAAAAGACGTGATGATGCCGCAGTACCGGCCGAAGTTCGTGTTTTGAAACAGGCGGAAGTAGTGGCAGGCGTCGTAAATACTAGACGCAACCAAGAGCGCCGTGCCCCGGTCGTTATTCAGACGCGGCTTCAGGGCAAAGTCCTGGATGATGCTGGCGATAATGCGCTGCTTGCGCTCGCCGGCGCTCATGAGTTCTTCCATCGTTGCCCAGCGGCTGCGAATGAGAGCCTTCTGAAAATTATTCAACCCCTTAGTCGCGTGTTCAAACCAAGTGTCGATGCCCGCACGCGAGGTAATCCGCTGCGGCACATCGCGGGCCTCGTACTTGAAATCCAGGATCACCTCGTCGGTGACTGCCTCGTGGAACTTGTAGGTGTGGATGTAGGTCCCGAAGACGTCGCGGGTCATCTGCTTGTCTTTGCGCAGGAGCGGCGTGCCGGTGAAGCCAATAAAGATCGCGTGGGCCAGCCAGCGCTTCATCTGCGTGTTCATGTCGCCGCCCTGCGTGCGGTGGCACTCGTCCACAAACACATAGAACCGGCCATGAATCGGTGGCGGCTCCCCCTTTAAATCGGCCGGGTCGAACTTGTGAATCAACGCGCAGATCAGCCTTGGCAGCGTGTCCCCAAGTTTGGCAACAAACTCTGCCCGCTTGGTGACGCGCGGAGAGGGGGATTTCTCTCCAATCACGCCGGCGTTCTTCATCACGCCTTCAATCTGCTTGTCCAGCTCGTCCCGGTCGGTCACTACCAGCACGCGGGCCTCGGGGTCGTGCTCCATTAGCCACTTGGCCAGCATCACCATCAGGATGCTCTTGCCGCTGCCCTGCGTATGCCAGATTACCCCGCCTTCGCGCTTCCGGATGCGTTCCTGCGCGGCCTTCAGGCCCGCGTACTGGTGGGGGCGCGGCACCTTTTTGATGCCGTTATCGAAGAGGACGCAGTTTCGCACCAGGTCCAGCAAGCGCGTCTTCTCGCACATCTCGGCCAATGGCTTGTCCAGCAATGTGCCCGTTGCGGGAGGTCCGGCAACTGGCGCCGCCTTCCACTCTACAAAGAACTCTTCCCGGCTGGTCACGGTTCCGTAGCGCAACCCCTGCGAGTCGCTGCCCGCAAACAGGAACTGCACCGTCGAGAAGAACTCCTTGTTGAATATCTCCTCCTGATTGGTAATCAGTTGGCGGATGCCGTCCGTGACCTCGACCGAACTGCGCTTGAGTTCAATCAATGCGATGGCGATCCCGTTCAAGTAGAGCACCAGGTCGGGCCGGCGCTCGTAGCCACCGCGCAGCGTTACTTCTTCGGCCAGGGCAAAGTCGTTGGCCTCGGGGTGCTCCCAGTCCACCAGGTGCACGGTCTCATGTGGCCGGCCGGCGGCGATCGCCACCTCTACGCCATAGCGCAGCAGTTGATAGGTGCGTAGGTTTGCCTGGTAAAGGGTCACGCCGGTTGTGTCGGCGGCGGTCTGCAGCCGTTCCAGCGCGGCGGAGATGTGGACGCTGGAGTAACCGCGCGCTGCAAGGTTAGCGCGTAAAGCCTCGGTCTCAACCGGACGATTGCGCTCGCGCTTGTCCCACTTGCCCAGGTAGCGGTAGCCGAGCCAATCGGGCCTGAACCTGTCTGTGAAGAGGGCGACGACGCGGTTCTGCGTCTCGCGTTCGGAGCGGGGCTGGTCAGGCATTGCACGCCTCCGGGGTAACAAGCCGGATTCTGCCGGTCAGCAGCTCCTGCATCATTGCCTGCTTCAGGTCGCGGGTCTTGGTGAGGCGCTGCTCCAGAGCTTCGATCTCAGCGTCCATGTCGGTAAGCACGGCGGCGATTGCAAGTTGCTCTGTGATTGGTGGTACTGGGATTTTGAAAGCTCTGAGCCAACGATACTCCACGCTCTCTACAGTCGTTCCAGCCTTCATGCAGCTAGCGAGGATTTTGTTGCCGCTCCCAATCAATGCGTGGAGGAGAAACATTGCACTGAACTCCTCCCTCGGGATCAGTCCCTTGATGTCTTGATTTATCGCCATCGGGACAACGTTCATTGCGACAGGAAGATATTTTCGGAGAATTCCGCTCCTGGTTACTACGATGATCGAGTTGGCAGGCAGCAGTGTAGTCTTACGCTGACCAATAGCCGTTGCCGTAATTGAGAGGCCGGTCTCCCTCAGTAGGACGGACTTTACGTCACCAGATGAAGCCCATGGAATAATCCCGCCCTGCCAAAAGATCGGGTTTTGCATTGAAGGAGTCATGCCTCCCGTCCATTCTCCCAGCTCATGGAGACGCTTTACCGTCCATTTGCCGGAGAAGCCCCGGAGGCGGGTTTGGCCGGTGAGGAGCTGATGCATGGCGGCCTGTTTTAGGTCGCGCTTCTTCGCAATTAGCCCTTCCAGCGACTCCACCAGCGCGTCCACACCTCTCAATGCCGAACCGATGGCGCGCTGTTCAGACGGCGGCGGGACATGTGCAACAACGAGCCTCAAGTTGTGCTGGCCGATGTTCGCGCGGATCGCACCTTGTCCCATCGGGATGATCTGTGAGCGAATGGCCTGCGCACGAAGTGCGTAGCCAGAATAGATCGGATCGAGACTTTGGTCTTTCGGGCGTCCGCAAATCACAAATCCACCGAACACGACCCGTTCTGTTCCCAGATAAGTTGCTGCTAAGCCAACCTCTTCTTGTGTCTCGGAGGTTCTATTAAAAAGCACATCGCCGCGTCTGACTTCGTACGACTCCAACACGGACTCAGGCAACGTAACCTGGCCCGTGATTTCCGGGCCGTAGATATGTGAATAGGTAATGGGTTCCAGCACATTGATGAAGGGAACGCCCTGACCATAAGACGCCTTGTCCGCGTTCACACCATTTCGGAATTCAAAGAGATGTCCAAATGACTTTTCCTCCCAACCCTCCGGGATAATCCCTGCCTCGGTTTTCTCGTATCCCGGCCTCACTCCCATGTGGCCCCCATCTGCCTGAGGTGTCCATTGACTAGGGCATTCAACGATGCAACCTTTTCTTCCAGCCGGGGCAGCGGCGTGGCATATCGCTCAGCCAACTGGCGGATGCGGCCAGTGAGCGTCTGGCTTACACGATCCAGTTCACCCGCTACCACGGCCTCAAGCCTGGCCAGCCACTTGTCATCCACTACAAGCGCCTTGACTTCATCCTCGGTGAGCCTTGGGTACTTCGAGTCGAGCTTTGCGTCGAGATCCTCCCGGGCAGCTTTGAGCTTCGATTTCTTTTCGGCCTGTCGGTCCAGCAGAGTGGCGTATTGCTTCAGCACCGCGCGCTCGTCATCGAATTCGGGGTCTGTTCCACTGGCCTTCAACCGCGGCTTCACCGCCTTAGCAACCACCTTCCGCTTGTCGCCTTCGCCATCGACTACATCATTGAGCAGGCCTTCCTCGCCGCCATGCTCTTCAAACATCTCGTCAAGTTCCTGCTCCGCCGCGGCCAGCTCGATCTCAAGCTCTGCAATCCGGTCCCGCTCGGCCACAAAGTAACGGTCGATGAGAATGGACGCGGGGACGAGATCGGATTTGAAGCGGCGGTTGCCCCGCTTGAAGTCATGTGGCTCAGGCCATACCAACTTGTTTTCCTTGTTCTTGACTTGGAGAATCTCGCGCGGCTGGGCGCCGACGACCCATCCGTCAGCGGCGATGAGGTAGCAGTCGTCCTGCATGACATCGGCCCAGTAGTCCATCAGGTGCTGGTAGACACCGTAGGCATCGACTAGGGGAGCCGTCTTGAAGGTGGCCAGCATATCCTCAGAGAGCGCCTCAATAAGCTCCTTGGGGTGTCCATCTTTCGCGAAGCCCTTGAGCTTAGGAAGATGAGCCTTCTTCCATCGCGCGAAAAGGCCGTTGGCGGAGTGTTGGAATGCGGTGAACTCAGCATGGCCAAAGATGGCCGGCTTGATCTCTGCGATGGCCAACCGCAATTGGCAGTATCCCGATCGGTCCGCCTGCTGAAACAACGTGGCGCGAACAGTGGGCAGCACATCCCAATAGGGTTTCAACCGCTCAGGATCGTCGATGTCGCGCACCGGGATGCCGCCGAGCAGATGGCCATCAATGTCCTGCAGGTCTTCGGGCTCCGTGCTATCGATATAACGCGGCAGGTTGAGGTTGAAGTCGTTCCTGGGGTCGGCAATCTCCTCAAGTGGAACGATCGCGCAGGCGGTTCTTGGGACCATCTTTCATGAAGCCCTTGGAGGCGTCGATCATGAAGATGCCCCTGCGGACGGCGGCGTTTTCCTTGTCGAGCACGACGATGCAGGCCGGGATGCCCGTCCCATAAAACAGATTGGCAGGCAGCCCGATGACGGCCTTTAGGTAGCCGGAAAGAACAAGTTGCTTGCGGATGACAGCTTCTGCATTGCCGCGGAAGAGGACGCCGTGCGGCAGAATGCACGCGGCCTTGCCGGTGCTCTTCATCGAGCGCACGATGTGCAGCAGGTAAGCGTAATCGCCCTGCTTGCGCGGCGGCACTCCCCAGGCGAAACGCTGAAAATGATCCTTTTCTGGAATGAGACCGGTGGACCAGGACTTGTCAGAGAATGGGGGATTGGCGACGACATAGTCGTAGGTGCGGAGCTGCGCCCCATCCTTGAATTTCGGCGAAGACAGGGTGTTGCCCGGCAGGATGTTGGCCGTGGGGAAATTGTGCAAGATCATGTTCATGCGCGCGAGACCGGCCGTGGTCACATCGTTCTCTTGCCCCTCAAGGGTGATGTGCTTGCCGGATTCTGCGGCAACTTTAAGAAGCAACGAGCCTGAACCGCATGTGGGGTCATAGGCAGTGGTGCTGGCTTTGGTGTTTGCCGGAGAGATGCCGATGACCTTCGCCATGATCCGGCTGACCTCGGACGGCGTGTAGAACTGCCCCTTGCTCTTGCCGCTCTGCGTGGCAAAATGCCGCATCAGGTATTCGTAGGCGTCCCCGAGGATGTCGTCTTGTTCCGCGCGGTTCTTTGAGAAATCGAGCTTTTGAAAGATGGCGATCAGGGAGGAAAGCTTCTCAACCTTGGCCGAGCCTTCGCCAAGCTTGTTGGGGTCGTTGAAATCTGGGAAATCGGTCCGCGCCAGTCGAGCGTTGTGGTCAATCAGCGGCTGGATCACCTGGGTATTGATCTTGTCGCCAATGTCGCTGTCACCTTTGAGGGCGACCATGTCCGCGAAGCTGGCGCCCTTGGGGATAGTGACCTGTGGAGCGAAATCCTTCGACGCCCCATACTTGTCGGAGATGTACTTGATGAACAGCATGAACAGGACATAGTCCTTGTATTGGCTTGCGTCCATGCCGCCGCGCAGTTCATCGCAGGAGGCCCAAAGGGAGGAATAAAGGTCGGATTTCTTGATGGCCATGAACTGAATGCCTTCTTACACCAGCAGGTTGGAGCCCGCAGAGAACTTGGTCTTAGACTCGAACATTGCGATGGAGACGCCAGCACCGTTGTGAGCTACACGGGGACGCAATAAACAGCAAGCATCCACGTTCAGGTCGCCTTGTCAGTTTGTCTCTTAACCACACCAAGCATAAACCTTCTGAGACACAGAACTCTGAGGTCCCAGGGCAGGTGCGTTCGGAATGCTTTTCCTCGCGCGAGGTCACGCCTGTTTCTGCGGAGATTGGTCTCGTCTAGATGCGTTCCGTCAGTTGTCTGCTAGCGATGATCGTCGGAAAGGAGGAACCGCAAAGATCAATTGCCGGCCGTCTTCCAATCGTTGCCCGGCATGATTCGCTTGATGAATTCGTGGAAATAGTCACAAGGCCCGTTGAACCCCCAGAGGAAATTGTCGGTCCTCCCAATAATTTCCACGCATATGGAGGGTACGGATTCACGCATAAGCCGGGTATCCAGTTCCGTCGATAAGCATAAATAGGGTAGGTTTCACGCATATTCGGGGTACGCGTAGCCGGCAAACCATACATTTAAATGGTTTACATCGTACCCTGTAATTCCTGTAGTTTTAACCAGTAATTATTAGCCTGTAGAAGTAGGCGGGTGCGGTGGAAATCCCAACTAGTTGGGTTTACTGGTCGAACTTTCGGCCACTAGGACCTCCGCCCCATTCGGGGAAACGGGTGTTGACTATTCGACAGTTCTTTTGGGAATGTGCGTTATCGAGGGGTACAGCAGAACTCCCTCTGGCCGGATGTCGATCTTCAATTGTGGATACACTGCTTTCACACGTCGCAGTGCTTCTATCGCATTGCCTCGGAAACGCGACTTTCCTTGCGGTGTTTCGGCGTATCCGGCTCCAAAGCTCACCTGGAATGACCGCCACGAGATCCGCAGCGGTCGTTTTAAGTAGCTAACGCGCCGCGTTGCCCAGGCATACAGATCGAGAGACAGCGGCGATCGTTTCAGTGCTGCAATTGCGCGGAGATCGAGCGGGACAGGTGACTCAATAAGCTGTTCAAAGAACTTCTGCGACAGCGTCACGCTCGACTGCGGCACTGTAGTGCGCGGCAACTTTACCGGTGCCCACCAAAGATCAAATTCCTCCGCCAAAAGCAGATTGGAACCGGCAATCTGGTTTTGCGTGGTTTGTTCATGCTTCCAACGAGTAGAAATTGCGGCGCCAAAAAGCCGCGCCATCTGATCCCTGAATCGGGGAATCGTTCCCCAATGACCGCCAGTGCATTGCAAGCCGAGCTGACCCATGAAACTCGACAGCGAACGCCCCAATTCCAGCTTTCGCTCTCCAGTTCGCAGAGCTTCTGTTGTCATCCAGATCAAAATGAGCCGCGGATAAGCGCCGTAAGGGAGCCCTGTACCCCCGAGACCCGTGATCGAAAGCGTTACGTCGCCATCGGTACGCGTGTATTGCGTCCCTGGTTGCGCTCGGTGAGGGAGGGTTGTTTGGACAAGCATTTTTGCCATGAACCCAAGGGCGTCTACCTCAATGGCGGACTCGCCATGAATTGAGCTCACGATCGAGAGAATCCTCTCGCAATGGCGTCCTGGCCCGTTTATGCTTGACGCGTTCGAGACATGCCCGATACGGCCGACCGCATTGCCATTGTGGCGAGCGGACGACGGCCGTGAACGTGGATCTCGCGGATCGTCCGGCCAGAGTATGGATCGAATGCTTGTCAGGTCAGAGGGCACTCTCTAGCGTCACCGTGCGTCCAGGACGTTTGCGATTTCCGAAGTACGGAAATAGACTCTTCGGCCAAGTCGCAGACGAGCTGCATTAATCTGCTCGACCCATTCACCCGACGAACGAAGACTAATTCGCAGCCCTTCGGGAGATCGATCAAGAATCTTCGCCAGTTCCGTCAAGCTAAGGAGTGGTCCATACTGATTGACCAGAGCTTCTTCAATAGTCATCGCTGTGTTTCTCCCAATGCGGTGCGCGTAAGACAAATGTCGCGGCGCTATATAGCAATGCACATTTCAATAGACAGTGAAACGCGCTACAATCAGTTGCGTATTTTATACCATTATTGACATGTGCATTTCAATAGACTCCGTCGCTTTTCTTTGCGGGGTCCGTCCCTTCCCCCGCAACGCCCCCTCGGTAGTGCTCCTAATGGGCGCCGCCCCTCGCGCGCACTAGCCGTATCCCCAGTCTTCCTTCACTCCGTTCCGTGCAGACCTTCGCTGCGCTGCGCCTCTTTCCGCTTCACTTTCGCTCCGCTGCAAGAGATGGGTGATCCCCCTCGGCTTGCACTTGCTACCCCCGCCCTCGCCGCCGGGTGGCTCAGGGGTTGTTGGTTAACAACAACCGCCAATACCAAAAAGCCGAAAGGACAACCCGATGAGCACACTTCCCAAGTCAGCATTCCAGATGCTTCCGCTGTCACGACTCCACGAGTCCCCAACCAATCCCCGGCGCGTTTTTGATGAAGCCAAGTTGCTGGAGCTAGCAGCCAGCCTTAGAGCGCAGGGTCTCATCCAGCCCATTGTCGCCAGACCCAATGCTGATGGCTTTGAAATTGTCGCTGGCGCACGTCGCTACCGCGCTGCGCAGCTTGCGGAGCTTTCAGAGATTCCTACCCGAGTTGTATCTCTCACTGACGAGCAGGCCCTTGAATGGGCACTGATCGAGAACAGCCAGCGAGTCGATGTGCATCCCTATGAGGAGGCGCAGGGTTTCCAACGGCTTCTTTACCTCCCCGGATATGACGTAGCCTCCCTCGCAGAGAAAACCGGCAAAAGCGAGAGCCTTGTCTACGCCCGACTCGCCTTACTCCAACTCATTCCCGAGGTTGCCGAAGCATTTCAACAAGAGCGCATCACCGCCAGCCACGCAAACCTAATTGCGCGGCTTCCACAAGATCGCCAGAAGGATGCTTTTGACCATTGCTGGCGCAAAGACTGGCAGGAGACCGAAGCCCACTTGCTCCCTGCAAAATACCTTTCGGCATGGATCGATAACAATGTGTACCTCCCACTGGCCGAAGCGCCATTTGACCGCGAGGATACGAGCCTTAATCCTGCCGCCGGGGCATGCTCCGATTGCCCGCGTCGCAGCGGATACAACACTTCACTCTTTTCAGATGTTTCCGGGGATCAATGCATGGATTCCGATTGCTATCGAATCAAGCTTGCAGAACATGTCCAGCGAGAGGTTGCGGCAAAGCCTGAGTTGGTTCAAATCGAGACTGCGTATCGAAGCGCGAAGGAGCGGCAGCCGGATACTTTGGCTCGCAACGAATACACCGACCTTGAAGCACTTAAGGATGAAGGCGAAGAAGGCGCAGACATCACACCGTGCGAAGCATCCAAGACGGCAATAGTCGTGTATGGCGAGGGTGCAGGAACCACACGGACCGTCTGCACAGACCCGAACTGCCCCGTTCATCATCCACGGAGAGTAATTCCAATCGACCCGGAAGCCGAGGCCAGACAGCGCGAGATCGAGAAGGAGCAGGCAAAGCGCAAGCGACTGCTCAAGCGCCGGACAGAATCTTTCAATCGAATTCTTGATAACGCTCCTGCCACCTTTAACGGGCCGCAACTTCGGGTTCTGCTCCGCGCCTTGATTCACATCGATCCATACGACTTTATTGACGATGTGGCTGCGCATTTCGTCGGCGACGACGAAAACAACCAGCAGGGGGCCGAGGAGGTTCTGCTCTCGGTAATTGACCAACTGGACGACAACAAACTCCCTGGCTTTGCTCTCCGCCTCGCTCTCACAGGTCACGTGGATGTTCCCCGCGAGGGTGAGATTGACCACGTGACGGAGGCCGAGAAATTGTTGGCCCCTGTTCAGTCCAAGCCTGCTCCCAAGAAATCTACAGCCGAAGCAGTGAGAAAACCAGCAAACGCTAAGGCGAAATCAGCCAAGAAAAAGGCCCGCAAGAAAGTCGCGGCGTAACCACGGATGGGGCCAGCAATGGCCCCTCCTTCCAAAGGAGGAGACATGTTCCAATTCACGTACAAGCTTAAGATCACTGAGCGGGTGAAGGGCAAGTGCAGCCGTCATCCACGTTACAACCCGGAAAAGGACGGCCGCGCTGGAATCCGCGGTGGCTGCTCTTGCTGCTTTTCTCTGTATGACCTCTATCAGGCTCGCACCGCGTTAGATGCTGCTCAACGCGAGTTCATCCGCAGGGCTACTCCCTGGGCGCGGTCACGTCAGCCGCGCCGCACAAAAACCGCGAGCGAGGCCGATCCATCGACAGACGTTCCACGACTTGACGATCATCCGACCGCAGACTTTGTGCCGGAGTGACTTGGCTTGATAACGGCAATCCAGAAACTCATCCAAATGGACAAAACACTGGCCGCCTTGCATCAAGACTTCGCAGAGCTAATCGAAAGTCGGCGGCCACTTGACTTGCCGTAGGATTAAGTACATTGTTGGGCTGTCCACAGCCATGTTCACGGCGCTTCGCAAGTCGCTGAG
>WNGK01016378.1_pt1 | contig 10332 bp, 6 predicted proteins | sample 5400601 | NCBI WGS metagenome assembly WNGK01 (sample SAMN13153376, study PRJNA577476) | soil metagenome | isolation source: 60 cm soil or saprolite under Garry oak tree replicate 1 | place: USA:California | collected 2016-06-15 | reverse complement strand
CGCGCTGCGCGGCGAGCGAGGTCATCTTGCGCACGGCGAACTCGAGGGGGAACAGCTTGAGCTCCCGCACGTAGTGGCCGAGGATCCGGGCGAACGAGCCGTAGGTGCGCGGGTGGGCGGACAGCGCGCCGAACGGGCCATCGGGCGCGACGCCGCCGAAGTCCGTGTTCACCGCCACCCACCAGGTCTGCATGGCGGCCTGCACGTCGGGCTCGCTCATCACGAAGTAGACCGCGTCCGTGCGGTGACCGCCCTCCGCCAGCACGATGTCGAACACCGTCTCCACGGGATCGCGGTGGCGGACGCCCGCGATCTCGGTGATGCGCTTTCCCTGGAGATAGCGGAGCGAGTCTTGGAACGTCCCGATGATGAGGACGCCCGCGCCGCCTCCGGCTTCGTGGAAGAAGCTCTCGACGCCGTGCCCTGGATTCGCCATCTCGGCGTGGAGCCGCGCCCGGGTCCTGGGGTCGCGCAGCCGGGCGAGGAGGGAGTCCCAACCGCCGCTCTCCGCCCAGGTCGGAATCGACGCGTCCAGGGACGTGGCCGCGGCGATGTAGGGGTACTGGTCCGCCGTAACGTCGAGCCCCGCGGCGCGCGCCGAGTCGACGCGGGCGAGGACGCGCGGCATCCGTCCCCAGTTGTCGCGTCCCGACACCTTGAGATGCGAGATCTCCGCCGGGATGTCGGCCTCGCGGGCGATGCGGAACAGTTCGTCCAGCGCTGGATCGATCTGCGTCCCCTCGTTCCGCATGTGGCTCGCGTAGATCCCGCCGTGGCGGCGCGCGGCCTTGGCGAGCGCGATGATTTCGTCCGTCGTCGAATAGCTCGCCGGTGCGTACTCGAGTGCGGTCCAGACGCCGAGGGCGCCCTGCTCCATCAGGGTGTCCACGAGGGCGGTCATGTGCGCCAGCTCGCCCGCCGTCGGCTGCCGGTCCTCCTTGCCGACGACCGCGAGCCGCACCTGCGTCGCGCCCACGAACGTGGCGATGTTCACCGTCGAGCCGTTCCTGGCGAGCTCTGCGAAATAGCCGTCCAGGTCGCGCCAGTCCTCGCGGTACCCGTATTTCTTCATCGCGTCCGAGTCGTCCAGAGCCAACCGATCGGTGAGCGGGGCCACCGAGCCGCCCTCGCCCGTCACCTCGGTCGTGATCCCCTGCGTGACCTTGCTGAGCACGCGGTTGTCGATGAGGACGTTGATCTCGGACTGGCCCATCATGTCGATGAACCCCGGCGCTACCACGAGCCCGCTCACGTCCAGCGTCTCGCGAGCCTGCGATCCGCTGACCACCCCGACCGCCGCGACGCGGTCGCCCGCCAGCGCCACGTCGCCCTTGTAGCGCGGGTTTCCCGTCCCATCGACGATCCAGCCGCCCCGGAGCACGACGTCGAACGGGGTGGGGGTGCCGACCGGATGGCGCGCCGGGCGTTCACAGGCGGTGAGCGCCACGAGGAGGGCGGTCTGCCTGACCGCCTGACCGCCTGACCGCCAACGCATCAGTGCCATGTCCTCCTCAACGAATCGGGTCGTATCAGTCGGCCCCGGACCATCACCCAGGCGATGCGCCGCGTCGCCCCGATGCTCTTCGCCGGGTCGCCGTCCAGGACCACGAGGTCTGCGACCTTACCCGGTGCGAGCACGCCCAGCGAGTCGGCGCGGAGCAACTGCGCGCCCCTGCGCGTGGCGGCGGTGATCGCCTCGAGCGGCGTGAGCCCGGCCGTGACCAGGAGGCTCATCTCCTCGTGCAGCGAGAGCCCCGGAACGAGCAGCTGATTCGCGGCGTCTGACCCGGCCGCGATCAAGCCGCCCGCCCGCTTGAACTCGCGCACGAACTGGTCCTGGCGCGCGCGCGCGCGCCGGAACGCCTGAAAATCCGCGGGGCGCCAGCCGGCGCGCTGCAGCAGCCCGGCGACGTCCCGGACGCTCGCCGCCGCGGCCGGCACGTCTTCCATACCGGGGCGCGACAGCAGGGTAGGGTTGTCGAGCCGCGACAGCGTCTCGTGCAGGACGAGCGTGGGCACGAGGCCCACGTGCGTCGCCGCGAGCGCTCGGGCCACGCGCGCCGCCGCCGCAGAGTCCAGCCCGGCCCATCCCTTCTCCTCGAGCGTCCATCCGGTCAGGAAGCGGTCGTGCGCCTGGAAGTACGGCGCAGGGTCCGGCGCTGCGGCCTGGACCACGCCGGCCATGTGCTCGAGCGACGCCACCCCGGCCCGGGCGGCGGTGATCGCGTCGGTCTTCCCCAGATGCGCCGCGACCGGAAGCCGCAGGGTGGCCGCCTCGTCCATGATCGCCGCAAGGAGCTGCGGCGTGATCTTCGTGTAGATCTTCAGCAGGTCCGTCCCGGCGACGGCGCGCTGGTCGACGGCCTGGCGGCCCTGGCCGGGGGTGGCGACGCCTGTCGCCGCCGGATAGGTCGTGGGCACGCCGTCGATCATCGCGCCCGCGGTGTACATGCGGGGACCCAGTACGGAGCCCAAGTTCACGGCGCTGCGCAGCGCGATGCACGAGTCGGTGCCGCTCGCGCCCAGGTCCCGCACCGTCGTGACGCCCCAGACGAGATAGCGCTCGATCGCCCAACGCTCGACGTGGGCGTGGGAGTCGATGAGTCCGGGGATGATCGTCTTGCCGGTCAGGCTGAGCACGCTCGCGCCCCTCGGCACCTTCACGTCGTTGACGCGCGCGACCGCTTCGATGTGCCCCGCCCTGACGAGGAGCAGCGCGTCCTCGACGGGCCTGCCGCCCGAGCCGTTGATCAGCGTCGCGCCTTCGAGCGCGATCACGCCATCGCCGGACGCCTTGCAGGCGGCGAGCAGCAACGCCAAGGCGGCCCCCCGACCGCCTCTCACCTGGGGTCGCTCGATGTGAACGGTCCGCTCGCCGTCACCAAGCCGCCCCGGTGCAGCGCGAACCGGGCGGTGCACAGCGCCAGGTCCACGGTGAGCGGGCGCACGCGCACCTCATCGAACGTGAGCGAGTCACGCGTCTTGCCGGGCGCGAAATAAGCGGCCTGGTAGCGGTCGAACAGCTTCTGCCAGCCGTACAGCACGTGCCCGCCGGAGACGTAGCTCGTGAGCGAGTCTGGGGCATAATCGCTCATGAAGCCGGCGAGATCGCCGCGGTTCCAGTCTCCGGCGCTTCGGGACAAGAGCGCCGCGATCTCTCGCTGCGGGTCGCCGAGCGGCAGCTTCGGCGCTGCGCAGGCAAGGATGAACGCGCCGCCCACGCTCCAGGCCCAACGCCGTGCACCCACGATCATTCCTCTTCGTTGCGAAGTCGCCCCAACGTACTTTCCATGATGGCCGACGCAACCCCGGCGCGCGGACGGCGGGTTCTTGTGGGAGTCGATCGTCAACGCGATTCAGGCGATGGTGACGCGGGGGACTGAGTGGGACGGCTCGAGAAAGCGCCGCGGGAGCGTCTCGAGGAGATGGCCCGAGCCATCCGCGAGGCGCTCCCGCAGTGTGACGTCGAGGTGTTCTAGCGGCGGCGCTTGCTCGCCGCCTTCTTCTTCTTCCCGCTCCGCTTGGCCTTGGCCTTGGGCCGCTTGCGGGCGGCCTGCTTCGCCTTTGGCCGCTTGGCCGCTTTCTTCGGCTTCTTCGCAGCCCGCTTCGGCCTCGGAGCCCTCATCGGCTCCTCCTCCATCGACCCCGGCGTTGGTGCGGGCGCGGGCGGCGGCGGGAACGTCGGCTCCACCATGCCGGAGCCGGTCCAGCTGCTCTCTGAGAAGTCGCTTGACTTGAGCATCCGATTTCTCCTCGCTGGTTGTGCGTGGGGGTGGCCTATAGCTTACGCGAGGAATGCTGTCACGCAAGTGAGCACGCCGCGAAGGCGGCGATGCCATGGACCGTGCTGGAGCGCGCGGGGCGCGCCCCCCGCTGCGCTGACAAGTTAGCTTGACAACGACACTTACGGGCGCTTACGTTGGCGCCGCTATGGCTCCTCGCGGCATCACCTTGATGGTCTTTGCAGTCCTCTTGCCCGGCGGGGCCGTGGCTCAGAGCGTGGCGGAAGTTCAGGTGGCCCCGCCGTCGGTGACGATCAAGGTCGGCGAGCGGGCGGCGCTGCTCGCCACGGCGTTCGACCGCGCCGGCAACGTGATCCCCACCGTAACGTTCATCTGGTCTTCGAACAACCTCGCGGTCGCGAAGATCGACAACGAGGGCACCGTGACGGCGGTGGGTGGCGGCGTGGCGCTCATCGAAGCGCGGGTGGGCGCACGCCGGGGCCAGGCGGCGGTGCAGGTGATTGCGTCCCAGCCGGGGGGGGGACCGCCGCTCGTGTCCGGTGCGTCTCCGCCTCCCTCCCAGCAGCCGGCCGCGGAGCCGGTCGCGCCGGCGGCCGATGGGCTTGCGGGGCAGCCGCCGGGCACCGGGCCTGCGTCCGTGCTGCGGATCGAGCCGCCCACGGTGTACCTGCTCCCCTCCGAGAACACGCGGCTCTACCCGCGCCCGCTCAAGGAAGACGGCTCGCCCGCAGCCCCCGTGTCTGTGACCTGGAGGTCATTGCGGCCGGACATCGCGAGCGTCGATCAGAACGGGTTCGTCGTCGCGCTCGCGCCGGGCCAGGGGACGGTCCAGGTCACGAGCGCGACGGGCCTCACTGCGACGGCGCCGGTCGTGGTCCAGCAGAGCGATATCGCGATCTTCGAGGGGACTCCGGTCGCGCTCTCGCCGGGAGGCGTCGACACGCTGCACGTCATCGTGCCCGCGCAGGGCAACCGGGTAGTGAGCCCCGTCGCGATGCAATGGGCCACGGCGGACCCCAACATCGCGCGCGTCTCACTCACGGGCGTCGTGACCGCGGTTGCGCCGGGGCGGACGACGCTGCTGGTGTCCGGCCTGCTGCAGTCCAAGGTCATCGACGTAGTGGTGCACAAGACGGTGGCCGAGCTGAGGGTGTCGCCCTCGTTCAAGCAGGAAGTGCCGCTGCCCATCGAGGGGACGGCGACGTTCCAGGTGCAAGCGCTCGCGGCCGACCAGACCCTGGTGCCGGAGGCGCCGCTGCGCTGGACGGTGGACGACCCGTCGCTCGCGGTCTTCGACCCCGCCACGGGAACGATGGCGGGGAAACGGGTCGGCAGGACGACCTTGACGGTGAAGGGTCCGGGGCCAGGGTTGGCGGTGACCTGGCAGGTCCGGGTCATCGCCGCGGGCGTGAAGCTCTCCGCGTCCCGCATCGGCCTGCCGGTTAACCGTCGCTATGCGCTGCGGGCGAGTTTCACCGACGAGGCCGGGGCGGTGATCGGCCCGGCGGCTGGCGTGGCCTGGTCCTCCGACAACCCGTCGGTCGCGACGGTAGGTCAGGATGGAATGGTCACGTCCCTCGACTACGGCCACGCTCGCATTGTGGCCACCGGGCCCCAGAGTCGGCGGGCGACGACCGAGGTGTTCGTGCAGGGGGAGATCGTCGTCGCGAGCTCGCGCTCCGGCCGGTTTCAACTCTACGCCACGGATCGCTCCAGCGTGTCCCAGCTGCGCAAGATCATGGATGATCCGGCCGCGGCGACCCAGGCGGCGTTCTCTCCGGACGGGTCGCGCATCGCGTTCGTTTCCACGCGCGACCGCCAGCCGGAGATCTACGTGATGGACGCGGACGGCTCCAACGCCGCGCGCCTCACCAACGCGCGGGGCGCGGACGCCGATCCCACATTCACGGGGGACGGTCAAGGCGTGGTGTTCACGTCGAAACGCAGCTCCCATCGCCAGATCTTCGTGCAGCCGATCACAGGCTCCGACGCGGTTCAGCTCACCCAGGAGCCCACGGAGAACTGGCAACCCGCCGTGTCACCCGACGGCGAGACCATCGCGTTCGTTTCGACGCGCGAGGGAAATCAAGACATCTGGCTGATGTCGAAGGACGGCTCGAATCAGCGGGCCTTCACTAAGACGCCCCAGGTTCGGGAGAGCTCTCCGCAATTCTTGCGCGACGGGTCGCTCGCGTACCTCGTCGAGCACAAACAGGGCGGCCGCACGGTGACGCAGGTCCTCAAGGCCGACCTCGCTACCGCGCAGGTGACGCCCCTCAGCGGGTCCAATGTCCTGATCTCCGAGTTCGCCGTTTCCGGGACCGGTGATCTCCTCGCCCTGGTGGGGGGCGAGAAGAACCTCTCCAGGGTATTCCTGCAGGCGGCGGGTGCGACCGCGGGGGCGCCCATGCCGCTCGCCGCCACAGGCTCCGAGCAGATGACCTCACCGGTGTTCATGCCGTAGCCCCATCCTGGAAGGGTGGGCTCGGCGAGGCACGGTGCTGAGCGGCCTTCGCTTAACGATTCTCTTCGCTCGCTGCGCTTCAGCACGGCGCCCTGCCGAGCCCACCCCGGAGCTCCAGAACGCTCTGAAACAGTGATAGCAGGCACTCATCAACCCGGCGTCAAACACCCTGGCGTTGACCCACGGTCTGGCAGGCACTTTGGCGCCGCCGCCGGGTTGAATTTCATCGCCTAAGTGATTAACTTGCCGCAACTTAGGCAACCTATGACCTTAGCCCCTTAGCCCCTTAGCCCCTGACACCCGCCGCTCATGACCGCACCCAACGCCCGCGAGCGCATTCTCCCGCGCCTCATCGAGGACGAGCTGAAGGAGTCGTTCCTCGACTACTCGATGAGCGTCATCGTGCAGCGCGCGCTGCCCGACGCGCGCGACGGTCTCAAACCCGTCCACCGCCGCATCCTGTACGCGATGCACGAGCTCGGTCTCGTGCCGGGTCGCCCCTACAAGAAGAGCGCCACCGTGGTGGGCGATGTGCTGGGCAAGTACCACCCGCACGGCGACATCGCGGTCTACGACGCGCTGGTGCGGATGGTGCAGGACTTCTCGCTGCGCTATCCGCTGGTGGACGGGCAGGGGAACTTCGGGTCGGTGGACGGGGACCCCGCGGCGGCTTACCGCTACACCGAGGCGCGGCTCACCCGCATCGCGATGACGATGCTGGAGGACATCGAGAAGAACACCGTCGACTTCGTCGCCAACTTCGACGAGCGGCTCCAGGAGCCGACGGTGCTCCCGTCGAAGCTCCCGAACCTGATGGTGAACGGCGCCGCTGGCATCGCGGTGGGAATGGCCACCAACATCCCGCCCCACAACCTGAGCGAGGTGGTCCGGGCGATCAACCACCTGGTGGACCACCCCGACGCACCCGTGAAGGACCTCCGAAAGTTCGTGCATGGGCCCGACTTCCCCACCGGCGGGATCATCTACGGCCGCGACGGGATCCGGGAGTGCTACGACAAGGGTCGGGGGCGGATGGTGATCCGCGGGCGCGCGGTGGTCGAAGAGCGGGAGTCCACCGGGAAGCACCAGATCGTCGTGACCGAGATCCCGTATCAGGTCAACAAGAGCAACCTGGTCGCGCAAATCGCCGCGCTCGCCAACGACAAGAAGCTCGAGGGGATCTCCGACCTGCGCGACGAGTCGGACCGCGAGGGGATGCGCATCGTCATCGAGCTGAAGCGCGACGCGGTGCCCGCCGTGGTCCTGAACCAGCTCTACAAGCGCACCCAGATGCAGACCACCTTCGGCGCGATCATGCTGGCGCTCGTGGACGGCGTGCCGAAGGAGTTGGACCTGAAGGAGCTGCTGCAGCACTTCATCCAGCACCGGCACACCGTCATCACCCGCCGGACCGAGTTCGAGCTGAAGCGCGCCCAAGACCGCGAGCACATCCTCGAGGGCCTGAAGATCGCGGTCGACCACATCGATGAAGTGATCAAGATCATCCGCAAGTCCAAGGACACGCCCACGGCGGACGCGGCCCTGCGCAAGCGCTTCGAGCTGTCCGAGAAGCAGTCGGCGGAGATCCTCAACATGCGGCTCGCGCGGCTCACCGCGCTCGAGATCTCCAAGCTCGAGGACGAGCTGAAGGAGGTCCGCAAGTTCATCAAGGAGTGCAAGGAGATCCTCGGCTCGAAGCCGCGGCGCCTGAAGATCCTGAAGGAGGAGCTCACCGAGCTCGCCGAGGGGTTCGGCGACCAGCGCCGCACCGAGATCGTCGCCGACCAGGGCGAGTTTTCCATCGAGGACCTGATCGCCGAAGAGGACATGGTGATCACCGTGTCCCACGCGGGCTACATCAAGCGCCTCCCCGTCTCGGCCTACCGGCGCCAGCGCCGCGGCGGCAAGGGCGTCATCTCCGCCCAGACCAAGGAAGACGACTGGGTCGAGCACCTCTTCATCGCCTCGACGCACGACTACATGATGTTTTTCACCCAGAACGGCCAGTGCTACTGGCTCAAGGTGCACGAGATCCCGCAGGCGGCGCGGGCGGCGCGCGGCAAGCCCGTGATCGGGTGCATCGCGATCAGGCCGGACGAGCACGTGGCGGCGCTGGTCCCGGTACGCGAGTTCTCCCAGGACCAGTTCCTGTTTTTCGCGACCAAGCACGGAGTGGTGAAGAAGACCGCGCTCTCCGAGTTCGACAACCCGCGTTCCGCGGGCATCCGCGCGATCAACATCGAAAAGGGCGACGAGCTGATCGACGTGCAGGTCACGGACGGCTCGAACGACATCGTCCTCGCCACCCGGCACGGGATGAGCATCCGGTTCCACGAGAAGGACGTGCGAGACATGGGCAGGACCGCGACGGGCGTGAAAGGAATCGAGCTCGACAAGGGCGACCAGGTGATGGGCATGGTGGTGGTGCGCCGCGCTTCCACCCTCCTCACCCTGACCGAGACGGGCATGGGCAAGCGCTCGGAGCTCGACGAGTACCGGGTCCAGCACCGCGGCGGGCGCGGCATCATTACGCTCAAGCGCACCGACAAGACGGGAGACGCCGTCGCGCTGAAGGAGGTTCTCCCCGACGACGAGCTCATGATGATCACGAAGAAGGGCATCATGATCCGGGTGCCGGTCGAGGGTATCCGCATCTCCGGCCGCAACACCCAGGGGGTGAAGATCATGAACCTCACGCCCGGCGACCTGGTGGTGGGCGTCGCGCGGGTGGTCAAGGAAGACGTGGGAGAGAACGGCGGCGAGGGTGGGGAAGACGAGAACGACGCACCGGCGGGTGGCGCCAAGAGCACGGCGAAGCCGAAGGGCCGGCCCCGGGCGAAGAAGTAACGGTGGTCACGGCCGAGAGCGTGCGCGAGGCGGCCGCGGGCCTCCGCGGCGTGGCGGTCCGGACTCCGCTGCGCTACGTGGAGCCCCTGGACGCGTACCTGAAGCTCGAGAGCCTCCAGCCGACCGGTGCGTTCAAGGTCCGCGGGGCCTACAACGCGATCCGGAAACTCTCCGAGCCCGCGCGCCGGCGCGGGGTGATCACCTACTCGAGCGGCAACCACGGGCAGGCCGTGGCCTACGCGGCTCAGTACGTCGGGATCCGGGCGGTGGTGGTGATGCCCGAGACCGCGCCTGCGGTGAAGGTTGCGGGCGTGAGGAAGTGGGGCGGGGAAGTCGTGTTCGCGGGCCGCACCTCGGAGGATCGCCGCGTGAAGGCCGAGGAGATCGCGCTGCGCGAAGCGTTGGCCGTCGTCCCGCCGTTCGATCACCCCGACATCGTCGCGGGACAGGCCACCGTGGGCCTCGAGATCGCCGAGCAGCTCCCGGGCGTCGAGACGGTCGTGGTCCCGGTGGGCGGCGGCGGCTTGATCTCGGGCGTGGTCGTGGGGCTCGCCGCGGCGGGGAGCGGGGCGCGGGTGTGGGGGGTGGAGCCCAGCGGCGCGCCCAAGCTCCAGCGCTCGCTCGAGGCCGGGAGGCCGGTGCGGCTCGACCGCACGGCCAGCCTCGCCGACGGCCTCATCACGCTCACCGTGGGAGAGATTCCCTTCGCGCACCTGACAGAGCAGCGCGCGCGGCTCTGCGGGGTCGCGCTGGTGGACGATGACACGCTCCGGGAAGCGATGCATTTTCTATGGCGCCAGTGCCGCCTGGCCGTCGAGCCCTCCGGGGCCGCGACGACCGCGGCGCTGCGGGCCGGCGTCCTGAAGCCCGTCCCGCCCACAGTGCTCGTCGTGAGCGGGGGCAACGTCGATCCGTCGCTGCTCGAGGTTTGACACTACATGCCCGGCATCGCGGGAGCCAAGATTCTCCTCGCCGACGACGACCAGTCGCTGGTCCGCACCCTCAGCTGGATCCTGAAGCACGAGGGGTACGAGGTGGTGGTCGCGCCCGGCGGGGAAGGACTGCTCGGCAAGCTCGAGCAGGAGCGTCCGCACCTGCTGCTCCTGGACATCATGATGCCGCAGGTCGACGGCCTGCAGCTGCTCCAGAAGATCAAGGCCGACGAGCGGTTCCGGCACCTGCCGGTGCTGATGATCTCCTCGGTCCAGGACATCGAAGGGGCGACCGTCCGGTCGCTGGGCCTGGGCGCCGCGGACTTCATCGCCAAGCCGTTCCGGG
>WNGK01015491.1_pt1 | contig 10332 bp, 6 predicted proteins | sample 5400601 | NCBI WGS metagenome assembly WNGK01 (sample SAMN13153376, study PRJNA577476) | soil metagenome | isolation source: 60 cm soil or saprolite under Garry oak tree replicate 1 | place: USA:California | collected 2016-06-15 | reverse complement strand
TTGTGAAGGGTTTCGGATGCCGGCCGCTGACGGCGGTGCGACATACTCTGGCGGCCGGCGTCCGAAAGCCTCCAAGGGAGGAAACCGCGCTGGGGGAACGTGTGGCGGTGCCGCAATCGCTATGGGGATTTGACCGCAGCGGGGGGAGAGGTGGGGCGGGTGCGAGACGATCGATTTTGATGAGCGTTGACGTGGGTGGGTATCATTGGCGGGTCATTGAGGTGTCGAGGCTGTTGAACGGCGAGGATTGGCAGGACGATTGAGGTCGGCGTGGCCTATTCGCGCGAGCGCCGCCATGGCGGGTCGGGAACCAGCGAGAACGACGAGCAGTATTGTGGTGTTGTGACTTGGCCATCGTCGTCAAGACGTATCGATCCTGATCGGGGGTGTCGGGGCGGTCGGCTGGTAGTGCGGGGTGCTGCCGCGCCGGAAGACCTCGATGATGATCATGCGGCCGCCGCAGCAGGGACACGGGTGCGAGAGCGCGTTTGCCCCGCTGTCGTCGGTGGCGGCATCGTGGTTCGGTTGCGGTGGCCGCGGCGGTACGGCGAGCAGCTCACGGGCGCGCGCGATGTTGTCGATGCGCGCGCCGCTGGCGAACAGGCCGTAATGGCGGATGCGGTGGAAGCGGCCGGGGAGCACATGGATGAGGAAGCGGCGGATGAACTCGTTGGTGTCGAGCGTCATCAGTTTGAACCGGTCGCGGCCTTCGAGGCGGTAGTCCTTCCAGCGGAAGGTGACGCCGTTGCGGTCGCACGCGATCAGCCGGCTGTTGGCGATGGCAACGCGGTGGGTATAGCGGGACAGATAGGCGAGCACGGCTTGCGGCCCGCCGAACGGCTTCTTGGCGTAGACCACCCACTCGGCTTTGCGGAGAGGCGCCAGATAGGCTGTGAACGCTTGCCGGTCCACCAATGCGGCATGATTGCCGAAGAATTTGAGGCGGCCGGCCGCGTGCGCGGCAGCGAGCTTGCCCAGGAACAGCCTGCGGAACAGGCGCGAGAGCACGCGCACGGGGAGGAAGAAGCCCGGCCGGCACGATACCCAGCTTTTGCCATCGAGCGAGATTCCGCCCCCCGGGACGATCATGTGGACGTGGGGATGATGCGTGAGTGCCGAGCCCCAGGTGTGCAGGACGGAAGTGACCCCGATGCGGGCTCCCAAATGTTTGGGGTCGGCGGCGATGGTGAGGAGCGTTTCGGCCGACGCCTTGAACAGGATGTCGTAGATCGCCGCCTTGTTCTGGTAGGCGATGTCGCCGATCGGCGCCGGCAGCGTGAACACCATGTGATAATACGGCACCGGCAGCAGTTCGGCCTCGCGCTCGGCCAGCCACTGCTTGGCCGCCGCTCCCTGGCACTTCGGGCAATGCCGGTTGCGGCAGGAGTTGTAGGCGATGTCGATATGCGAGCAGTCCTCGCAGCGCGCGACATGCCCGCCGAGGGCGGCCGTGCGGCAGCTCTCGATCGCCGACATCACCTTCAGCTGGCCGAGGCTCACATGGCCGGCATGGGCTTGACGCCATGCCGGTCCATGGCGGCGAAAGATATCCGCAACCTCCAGCCTTGGACGCGCCACCCGCGCCGCGCGTCAGGCGGGCGGCTCACCCTTGAGTTTATCCTTCTTGGGCATCAGCGGCGTGAGGCGATCGAGCGGGCTCATGACCTCGCGTATCGTGTTGGTGGCGACGCGCGTATAGAGCGCCGTGGTGTCGAGCTTGGCGTGACCGAGCAGGACTTGGATCACCCGAATATCGATGTTCTGCTCGAGCAGGTGGGTCGCGAAGCTATGGCGCAAGGTGTGCGGCGTCACACGCTTGGTAATCTCGGCCATCTGCGCCGCGGCGTGGCAGGCGCGCGTGAGCTGGCGCGTCGTCATCGGGTTGGCCGGGTTCTGGCCGGGGAACAGCCAGCCCTGCGGCCGAGCAATACGATACCAGTCACGCAGAAGTTCGAGCAGCACGGGGGAAAGCATCGCGTGGCGATCCTTGCGGCCCTTGCCCTGCTCGACGCGCAACATCATGCGTTCGGAGTCGATGTCAGAGACCTTCAGCGAGACGACCTCGGAAACGCGCAGCCCTGCGCCGTAGGCGACACTCAGCGCCGCCTTGTACTTGATGCCCGGCGCCGCCTCCAGAAAGCGCGCAACCTCCTCGGGACTTAAAACAACCGGCACCTTGCGCGGCTCGTGCATGAACGCCAGGTGCTTGGCAAGGTCGGGGCGATCGAGCGTCACATTGAAGAAGAACCGCAGCGCCGACACGGTGGCATTGATTTTTGGCGTGCCGGCGCCGCTCGACGCCAGATGCAGCCGAAACCCGCGCACGTCCTCCGACTTGGCCGTGTCGGGAGCGCGGCCAAGGAACTCGGCGAAGTCCTTGACCCTCTGTACGTAGTCATGTTGGGTTTTTGGCGCGAACTTGCGGATCGCCATGTCTTCGATCATGCGCCGACGCAGCGGGCTGATGGCTTGCTCGGTCATGGGGATGCTCCTGTCTTGAGTGAGGTTGTCGAAACCCCTCGATCTCAAGACAGGACGCCCCGTCCCGCTATACCCTTGGCCGTGCCGCTTGCCGCAGCGCTCCTACCGCGCGAGCGGTTTAGTCCATTGACCCGGAACGGGCCTCACCAAAGCTGTCTGACCGAAAGTTAGACCCAGTAGCGCCCACTGGCGCCGGTGACGACAACGAGCAGGCCAAGAGGCAGGTTGACGGCGATGATCTGGCGGATGCGGTTGAGGCTGGCGCCAGCGCTCGGCCAGTCCGCGGCGTGTTTCTGGGTTGTACTCTCGCGTTGGTGGACGGACTGGCAGCGCAGCCTGATGATCGTCCAGCCCGAGACAGTTTTTCGATGGCGCCGTCGAGGCTTGTCGCTGATCTTGGGATTTGGCTCACGTGGCCGCTGGCGTGGGGGTCTCGGTTGACGTGCGGCACCACGTGATCGGTGTGTTTTCCGCTATCCCGAGACGGTGTTCATGCTCAAGCCCGAGACGCGCGGCAACACCGCGCGCGTTCAAATCTGCATATGGGATTTGCATTATTCATAACAATTAGGCGATGATACAGTGGCCCACGTTGGACCACCGGCTCAGGCCAATTTTATTCTCAGGAGGACCAAAAGATTTTGACGCGACATGAGTTCTTGCGCTCAGTAGGCGCCTTGGCACTGACGGCGGCCGCCGGTGGATCCGCCCAGGCACAGGATTATCCGAGCGAGAATATCCGTCTCATTTGCGGCGTCCCGCCTGGCGCCGGCGCCGACATTCTCGTTCGCCATTTCGCGGAAAAGCTGCGCGTACTAGCAGGCCGCACCACAATTGTGGAGAACCACGTCGGGGCTAACAGCTACATCGCGACCCGGTACGTCGCGCGCTCCAAACCGAACGGTTACACACTCTTTCCATACGCCGCCACGACAGTGGCACTTACCTATCATCTCTACAAAAGCGCGCCGGTTGACGTCGGCAACGCACTGCAGGTTGCGGCCACTACCAACAATGGCGCTTTCATGCTGCTGGTGGACGCCAGGAGCCCGTACAAAACCGTCGCCGAACTCACCGCTGCGATGAAGAAGAAGGGTTCCAGCGCAAGCTACGCCACCGCCGCCAACACGGGCAGGATCATGGGCGCGCTCTACAAACTCGCCGCAGGCCTCGATGCTGTCGAAGTGCAATATCGCGCGGCGAGTGATTCGATTAGGGAGATGCCAACCGGCGAGCTCGACTACGGCCTGCACGATCCAGTCTTTGCTCTGGCGGAGCAGCGAGCAGGGCGCCTGCGCATTCTTGCAGTCAGCACCAGCGAACGGCTCGGCAGTTTGCCCGATGTGCCGACTATGAAGGAATCCGGCGTGCCGATGGATCTCAATCTGTGGTGGGGCGTGATGGTGCCGATTGGCACGCCACGGCCGATCATCGACAAGATCAACGGCTGGTTCACGGAGATCGTCAGTAGTGAGGACACCAAAAAATTCCTGGCGTTGTCGGGCGCCGAACCGATGATCCGCACTCCGGACGAGGCGCAGGCAATGTTTCAAAAGGCCATCAAGGAGTGGGGCGACTACGCGCGCATCGCCAAATTGCCACAGATCTAGCTGATCTGATTAGGCGCCAGAGCGCGGTCGTAGGCGGGTGGCCGCGCTTTAGCTTTTGGCAGCGCCAATGAATTGGCAGACTTCCTGCGCCAAGATGACCCAATCGCGGCCAAGGTTGGATTCATTCCGCGCAATTCAACAGCCGTGGCAGCGATAGAATAACAGCACGGGAGCGCGACGTCCTTTCGATGACTGGCGACATTCCGGGCAATCTCGTTTTCTGACGTCGAGACCTCAATACCCGCGTCAGCATGATCGTTTCAGTCCGCTGGACATCAACCCTGGATTATTGGTCGCTCGGCGATAGGCTAGAGTGCAGGTGATGACACGTTCCGATCCACTTCAGTCGATGGTCTGTCATTAGATTGGTTGTCGCTCGTGGCTGAGTTCGGACAGAAGCTGCTTCGCCGCCATGAGATCCGCGGTTCCAAAGCCCTCAGTAAAGCGGTCGTAGACCGGGCGGAGACAGGCGACCGCATCGGCGGCGCGACCCTGATCGCGGCGCAAGCGGGCGAGGCTCATCGCGGCGCGTAGCTCCCAGGACAGCGCATTTTGCTGGCGCGCCTCATCGAGTGCCTGCTGAAAGAGGTCCTCCGCCGTCGTCGCGACCGCCGGAGCGCTCTGCGACAGCAAAAGTTCACCCTTGAGACGGTGCAGCTCCGGCGTGACCCATCCTCCGTCGGACTGATCGAGTCCAGATTCCACCAACGGAAGCGCCTCTGCGATCCGTCCCGCTTGACCCAAGGCTTCGGCGGTCTCCGTCAGGCCACTCAGGGAGCGAAAGCTAAAGTCGGGCCCTGGCTTCTCGTCGGGACTCCCGGTTCTAATCGCAAGTGCTCTTTGAAATCTTGCACCAACCTCGCTCCAAAGGGGCAGGATGTGCTCTCTCGAGTATTCGAGCAGCATTCGTGTGTGCCGCGCTGCGCCCGCCGAGTCTCCCACCCAAAATGCGATCGGGCATGCCGCCCCAGCGAGCGCCAAACATAGCGAGATTGGCTCAACGGTTGCTTGGGCCTCTTTGATGCTCGTTTCGGCCATGCGGACCGCTTGATCCGGCGACCCCAGTAACCACAGTACCCGCGCAAGAAACGCACGGCCCGTTACTCGCAAGTCAGATTGGAAGCGGATCAGATCATGCCGCTCGTCGGCGGAATCTTGGTGAAACAGCGCTTGTTCGAGATGCGATCGTGCACCGATCTGGTCGCCAAGAAAATGCTTGGTCATCCCTATCGTGCGGTTGCCGAACAGCTGGTCGTACGGGTCTGCTCTTTGCGCGGCGACTTCAAGGAACCTTTCCGCGAATGGTAGCGCGGCTCGGTATCGGCCGCTTCGGAAGTGATAGAAATTCAGACCCGAGAGAGCGCGCAACTGATATTCGGTGTCGTCAAGGTGCTGCGCAATGTCGAGGGCCTTTGTGAAGGCCGTTACCATTTCGGGAGCCCTGGACGTCGATGCGCCCAGCGCAGCGTAAAGTTTCATTTCCCACGGTTGCCGGGATTCTCCGGTTGCGAGATTGCCCAGTGCTTGATTAGTGCGGGTGCGGCATTCCTCAAGCAAGGACAAACGCAGCCAGAGAGGGATTGCAGCGATAGTCAGCGCTACCCCGATCGCCCGATCGCCCCCCGGTGAAAAGGCCCAGTCGAGCGCCGCGCGCAAATTGTTGATCTCCCGGGCATGATCGGCCAGACATTCGCCAGTTGGGCGCGCTATTATTTCACCGTCGGCGCGTTTGAAAAGATCGCGGTAGTACTCGGCGTGACGACACGCGGTCAGCTCGCGCTCGCCACACTGGTCCAGCTTCTCGATGGCGTATGCGCGGATCGTATCAAGCAGCCGGAACCGCGGCGTGGCACCATTGACATCGGCAACGACCAACGACTTGGTTACCAGCTCGATCAGACGGTCCATCGCCTCGATGCGCGTTTTTACCGCATTTGCGGCCACGGCCGCAGCCGCGTCGACCGTGAAGCTGCCAGTAAAGATGCTGAGAGCCCGGAAGAACAGCTGCTCGTCTTCGCTCAAAAGGTTGTAGCTCCAATCGACAACGGCGCGCATCGTCCGATGCCGGGGTGTCGGCGCGCGGCGCCGGGCGTCCAAGAGCGGCAAACTGTGGTGCAGGCGGGCGGCCAGGCCATCGAGCCCAAGCGCCGTGACGCGAGGTGCCGCGAACTCGATCGCCAGCGGTATGCCGTCAAGCCGCTGGCAAATCTCGACGACCTGGGGAACGTTAACGTCCGTCAGCGCGAAGTCTTCGACGATCGCGGTGACACGCTCGACGAACAGCCGTACCGTGGGAAAGACCGCTGCTTCGCTGGCGCTCAGTGGGAATGATGCGGGAGGTCCCCTCAAAGGCCCAAGGCGGTATTCGTGCTCACCGGCGACGCCGAGCGGCTCCCTGCTCGTCGCGAGGATATCGACACCCGGCGCTCCGCTGAGAACCGACGCCGTCACCTTGGCTGCCGCGTCGACGACATGCTCGCAGGTGTCGAGCAGCAGCAGCATGCGCTTGTCCCTCAGGCCGGCGACCAGGCCCGGAAGCGGGTCTTCGCTGCGCACCCCTAATCCAAGCACGGTCGCTACCGCGCTGGGCACGAGGTTCGGATTGCCAAGTGGCGCCAGATCCACCAGCCACACGCCATGTTCGTAACCGGCGATCATGCGCTCCGCGACGGCGAGCGCGACTGTGGTCTTGCCGACGCCGCCGGGTCCAACGATCGTCGTCAGTCGCTGGCGCGGAAGTCGTGAGGCCAGCGCCGCCACCGTTTCCTCGCGGCCGATCATCCGCGTAACCGCGAGCGGCAGATTATGCAGCGATGTTGGCGCGCTCGTCGGGGACAGGGAAGCCTGCGGCTGCTCCTCGAAGGTGACCGGGGCAACGAAACTGTAGCCACGTCCCGGAACAGTGACGATATAACGCTGGCCGCCTTGCCCGTCACCGAGAGCGCGGCGCAAAGCGCTGACCTGAATCTTCAGATTTGCCTCTTCGACGAAAGTCTCCGGCCAAGCTCGGGCGATCAGTTCTTCCTTAGAGGTCACCTCGCCAGCGCGTTCGACCAGAGCCGCTAGGATGTCAAAGGCGCGGCTGCCCAGCCGTACCGGCTGCTCGCCTTCCAGCAGGAGCCGTCGCGCCGGAAACAGGCGGAACGGGCCAAAAGAGATCGCGCGTCCGTCCATGGGAACTCGCCAGGTTCACTCTTTTTACCTTTTTTTACTTGACCGAGGCCATAGCCAGACGAGGGAGCCGGCGGCGCGCGGTAGCACGCGAGTTCCGGCCATCACCAGCAAGGGACAATGTTGCGCCTGGTCCGTACGGGCGGCTTGAATCTGCGGATGGGCCGCAGGCCGGCCCGGTTTGCTCATCGTTGCGTCATTCCGGACGGGTGCTTTGAGCGGTGCGGCAAAGCCGATTGTCAGCTCACAATCGCTACGGCGATTTACCGAATCATCCGGGAGGCCCAGATCGAAAGATCGCGACGCGTCGCCTGTGGAGGGACATCCGCCTTCACCGCACGACACCAGCTATCGTTGCACCCACGGCGACACACTCACAGCACGGGAGCGCGAGGTCCTTAGAATGATCGGCCGTGGCTTCTGCAACAAGCGCATCGCTCGGGCCCTTAAGATTTCACCCAAGACTGTGAAATCGCACGTCAAACATATCTTGTTGAAGATGGCCGTCAATACGCGCGCGGCCGAGGAAGAACACGAGAGGCTACGCGAACTGGAGTCCCATCTCGCCCACATGAACCGTGTGAGCATCATGGGAGAGCTCGCCGGCTCGCTGGTGCACGAACTCACGCAACCCATCGCCACCGCGCACAACTATGCCCGTGCAGCCATGCACTTCCTCGACCGGAACCCACCGGATCTGGGTGAAGTCAGGCAAGCGCTCGCCTGTCTCGTGGGCGTTGCCGATCGCGCGGGAAAAATCATCGACGGGGTCCGCGGTCACATCAAGAAAGCGCCTACGCGACAGGATCATTTCGATTTGAATGATGCGATCAAAGAAGTGATCGTGTTGGCACGAACCGCAATCATCAAGAACGGCATCGCGGTCCACACGCGCCTCACGGAGGGGCCTCTAATCGTCGAAGGGGATCGTGTTCAACTGCAACAAGTCGCGTTGAACTTGATCCTCAACGCCACCCAGGCGATGAGCTCGGTCGAAGCGGGCGCACGAGACTTGTCGATCAGCACCGAACAATCGCAACCCGATGCGGTTCTCGTCGCTGTGCGCGATTCCGGCCCGGGCATTGATCCGAAGGATCTCCATCGCGTTTTCGAGAGTTTCTACACGACGAAATCCGACGGGACAGGGATGGGCCTGTCAATCAGCCGTTCGATCATCGAAGCCCATGGGGGCCACCTATGGGCCGATTTGAACAGACCTCGCGGCGCGGTATTTCAGTTCGCGCTGCCAGCCGGAAAAGATCGAGGCGTTCGGTCAGCGTCGCAAACATTCGGTCAGCGTCGCAAACATAGAGAGCGTCACAGCCGAGCACGAGGCGCCGCGGCGCGGCCTGATGGAGGCTGCAGAGCGCCTTCAAGCAGCACGCTGTGCTCGTTGCCGAGTGCCGTCGTCAGGCTTCATGCGCATGCGGCCGAAATGACCGGCGCACGATAAGCCCCTTCGCAACACTCGATATCTTCACCGAGCGGCGCTTCACCGGCAATCCATTGGGCGTAGTGTTCGACGCCGACTCGCTCGACGGCGTCGCCATGCAAGCGATGGCGCGAGAGTTCGAATGAGGTCGGGGTGATTGGCGATGACTTCCCTGACAAGTCGCTGCAATGCGGCATCGCTGGCTCCCCAGCGAGCGTCGATTCGGATATTCCGGCTCTCGGACCACCTGACCTTCTGGAGCCCATCCCTGAACGCTGTGATCCAGGCTTGTCCTTCTTGGCTGTTTTCGGGAAGCGTCATCAGCAGGCCGATGCGTCGAACGTTCTGCTGCGCGCGCCGCCGCGGGCCACACGGCTCGCGAGGCACAGTTTCCTGTTTTGATTGACGTGATCGAGCCCTGGGAGAGGCAATGAGACGCGACGCGACTTCATCCGGGGGACTACTGCCTCAGCGAAATGGGGCAATGGCTCAGTTGCGGTGCGGAAATCTTGAACCGCGCATGTCCCTGATGGGTCAATCTCGGCCGAGGTACTCAAGGCGATATAGAGTGCTACGTTTCCGGACCATAGAGGCTATCGTATTCACACATCTTCTTGAGTCCTATCAATGGCTTGCGAGTGCGCGAATCTGGATTTTTCCGAATACGTTCGCTCGACTTGCTGTTCGGTGGTCGCTTTGTTGGCCATCTTGAGTCTTCGCGAGTAGAGCGGTCCGTTGGGCAAGTGCATCCGAGTCAAAGATGTGTGAATCCCGTAGCCATAGAGGGGGGGGTCGATCTGCAGGCGCACGCCGCGCACGCCATCTCGTGCGAGAAAATCACTGTCATTATCCGCGCGGCGGTAGCTAGGGCTGTTCAGGATCGCCTGCACACGCCGCAAGGCCTCAGGATCTTCCTCAGTTGCCTTCGGCTGTTGCCAAGGCGTCCCTTTGACCGTCAGTCACCCGTTACGCGTAACACGAGCACTAACTGCGGCACGTTCGACAGCATTGCTGTTACATGTAACACCACCATAACTGCGGTCGTTGCGACTCGGCGATGATGGCCCGTGGTTGGGGGATCCAAATGAGGTTGCGTGCTGTATCCAGCGGCTCTGCTTGTGAGCAGGCCCTGACCTGCTCGGAAAGTGCCGCTATGGTCCGTTGACGCTAATTCATTGATCCATCCACCCCCCTCCGTGAACATGTGGATCTGCATCGAAAATGCCTTTCGTGGGACGAATAGCTAGATCAGCAATCGGCGCCCGCGTTTCGTACGGAGATGCGTTACGCGAGCTCGCCAACCGACCTTGTATATCGGTCACCCTCATATAGGCATCGAAGCAGCGATTACTATGGTTCTACAATAGTCTAGATTTTGCCGCACGACTGCTGCTGCAGCGAGCGGCCGAGGCTCAAGACGCGCATGCCGCTCTGGCTCGCGATCGTTCAATGCGCGGTGAGCGTCGAGGCTTCCTCCTCGACCGGGGTCGCTTCGGGCGCGGCCGCTGCGGTGGTCGTGGTCTGGTCCCACTCGATCGGCTCCGGCTTGCGCGTCATCGCGCGGGCGAGCACCTCGTCCATGCGCCAGACCGGAACGATCTCGAGGCCTTTCTTGATGCTCTCGCTGATCTCCACGAG
>WNGK01028419.1_pt1 | contig 10333 bp, 9 predicted proteins | sample 5400601 | NCBI WGS metagenome assembly WNGK01 (sample SAMN13153376, study PRJNA577476) | soil metagenome | isolation source: 60 cm soil or saprolite under Garry oak tree replicate 1 | place: USA:California | collected 2016-06-15 | reverse complement strand
CCTACCGAACCCGCCTCGCCGGAATCCAGAACCGGTTCGATGACCTCGGCCAGTACGAGCGCAACCTGATCGCCCGGCTGGACACGTCGGAGCAGACGTATGTCGTGGTGACGCTCGTGCCGGACCTCGGCGGCCACTTTACGATCGACATGAAGGCCATGCGCGACTTCCAGCAAGAGATTGTCGGACACCAGCCACTGATCTTGAACGGGGCTCTCTTGTGGACACGTGCCTTCGTTGGTGGCCGTCGGCTGGTCGCCGACGGCACCAGCACGTGCCCGCCGACCAGCGGCACCGGCCCAAGTGGCAGCTGGCGCTGGAGCTGCTCGACGAGCTGGCCGGCTGGGGTCTGGTGCCGCCGGTGCTGCTCGCTGACGCCGCCTACGGGGAGGTCGCCGAGTTCCGGCTCGGCCTGGAGCAGCGGGAGCTGGCCTACGTGGTGCAGGTCCCCGGCACGATCAGCGCCTACCCCCCGGACGTGGCGCCCCAGACCGTGGCGTACACCGGCCGTGGCCGCCCGCCGGTGCCCCGCTACCGCCAGCGGCGCTCCTCACTGCGGCAGCTGGTGCTGGCCGCCGGCGCGGGGGCGGCCAGCACGGTCGCCTGGCGGGAAGGCGCCGACGGGGCGCCGCTGGTCTCCCGGTTCGTGGCGCTGCGGGTGCGTCCGGCCGGGGTCCGGCTGCGCCGCGCGGCCCGCGGTGGGGAGCTGCCGGTGCGCTGGCTGCTGGCCGAGTGGCCCGCCGACGAGCCCGAGCCGGTCAAGTACTGGCTGGCCACCCTGCCTGCCGACACTCCGCTGGAGCGGCTGGTGGGCCTGGCCAAGCTGCGTTGGCGGGTGGAGCACGACTATCGGGAATTGAAGGACGCGCTCGGGCTGGACCACTTCGAGGGCCGCTCCTTCAAGGGCTGGCACCATCACGTGACGCTAGTGTCGGCCGCCCACGCCTTCGTCACGCTGCAGCGGCTGGACCCAAAAGCGGCTGCGTCGGCCTGACCACCTTCGCGGTGGTGCGTGAGCTGCAATTGCTGCTCGCCGGTTGGGCCGGCGCGTGTCCGGTTTGCCTGCGCAGACTCCCACGATCGACGGCATGGCTGCACCCCTCACCCGCACCAACCTAAAGGAAGTACCGCTAGGAGCGGTACTTCCTTGGCCACTGTCGGCAGCTCGCACCGGCCTCCAAGTAGCGCTTGATGCCAGTCGGTCGAAGCGGACCTGAAGTGCCCTGGAGATCTCTCACAGCCAGACGTCCCGGAAGACGATCAGCACGATGACGGCCGCGACCGCTGCCCCGACGATGATCACCCAGCCGAAAACACCAATGAGGCGGTTGACCCGGTCCGACAGCCGGCTCTCGATGTGCGCCTCCTCGGGCCGCTTGAGGTCGACCAGCACGTCGACGTGGTCGCCGATGTCCGGCACGAAGTCGCCGCCGAAGTCGGTCCGTGCCGTGACGAGGCGACCATCCGGCGCCTGGAACTGCACCCTCGGGTACCGAGTGGACTCACCGTCGAAGTCGCGCTCGTACTCGTAGTCCACCACCACAGCCGATGCCTTGTGTCCGACCCGACGAAGGCGTTCAACCTTGCGGCGCATGAGCCGTCCATGGACGACGAACATGGTGCCGAACGCCATCGCAACGATGGCCCCAAAACAGAATCCTACGACCTGACCGCGTGACATCCGCGCTCCTCACTCAATGCGGTGCCGGACCCTGCACCTGAGTCGCCGCTGCTCTTGTCTCGCCGATCCGCCTGATCCGCCTGGCCTGGCCTACGGTCCGAAAGGAACCGACAGGGCGGTGCCTCGCCAGTTGTCAGCCAGGCTTGGCCTTGGCCTCACGTCAGTACCTCACATCAGTACTTCCAGGCTCCAACCTTGTGCCCGTCCAGGTCGCGCAGCACGAGCTGGCCGTGCCGGGCGGGAACGTCGAACACCAGCCAGCCGGAGGTCCGCTCGCCGGTGTTGAGCGGCACCGGGTCGAGGGAGGGATCGAACGCGGTCGAGCCGATGATCGCGTCCCCGTTGTAGTTGTGGCCGCTGACGATCGCGTAGATGTCGATAAGGTCCTGCCCATCGGCGAGTGCCTTCGCCTGCACGTATGCACCCATGTACAGGCCATGCTGAGGTCGGTCGAACTGGTCGCCGGTGGAGAACTTCAGGCGGGTGACCGTGACCTCAAGCTGGGCGTCACCGGCTTCGTCGTAGACGGTCAGCTTGTCGCCGATCCTGGCAGTGACGACCTTGGGTGGCGTCAGCGGCCACACGGTGGCCGGCTCGAAGTGGACCGTGCCGTCAACGTTTTCGACCACGGCGCGCACGGCCTGGCGCTTGCTCCCCAAGGAAACGGTGCACTCGATCGTCCCCTCGACCTCGACGACCCGCACGCGCGGCGTGCCACAGTCGACCGTGGCGTTGGCGGCCTGCACCGGCAGCCTCGACTGGATCTCCTCGACGACCTTGTCGGTGTCGATGAGGGCCTTGGCCCACTTGAAGTTGTAGTCGTACGTTCCTTTGTCGGTGTTCACGTGACTCAGGGTCACCGTGACGGGCAGTTGGCCGCCTGCCACGTCGGCGGTGCATTGGAAGGTCACGCCCTCGGCGAGCTTGACCCCTTTAGGGCAGGCGACGCCGCCCACGCCCACGTCGGGCACCTGCTCCCGCAGCTGCCTGCTGATCGCATCCGCCATTCTGGCCGGGTCGACCGTGTCGCTGCTGCGGCCGATCGTGACCCTGGCAGAGCAGCCGGCCAGCAAGGCCGTTGCCAGCAGCAGCGTGATCATGGTCACCAGGCGTTCCACCTGGCCTCCCCTGGCCGGGAACCGAACCAGGGCGCGCGGTGTGGATGTCGGCCCGCGGGTCGCCGCCTTCCGCCTGATGACGGCTGGCATGAGGAACCCCCTCCAGCGCTGCAACGCGGCGAGGATCGCGTGCCACACGACCTGATGTGAACTTGGCGGACTGGCGTGCAGCCAGCCGGGGGACGGGGCCGCAGCTACAGCGACCTCCTTGACGACGCACCCCGCCAGGTCGGGTAGGTGGCGGCTCCCTCGCGTCGCGGTCCGCAGTCCTCGCTTGGAAAGCTACACCTTGCCTTGCCGTCGGGAAAGAGGCAAACGTGGAGGTTGTCACAGGATTGTCATAGCGTTCAGGGGAGCTGGGTCAACACCCTCGGTGCGCGCTGGTCCGCGCGGCATCGGCAACCGGCGGTTCGTGGCGGGCATGAGCGGTCACGATCGGCATGCAACAATCCCAGGTCACGGTGCCTTCAGACCACCGACCTCGAGGGTGGAGCGGAGTGAGCACGAGTACGAATCTCCCTACCCAGGCCGCACCTAACGGCGTACTGCCAGTCAGCCTCCAACGTTGATCTTGATCTCGACGCCTTTCGCCTGAGCCTGCCCAAGAAGGTCCAGACCTTTCTCCTCAGCAACCTGGGCGCAGCGGCTCGCCTCCTTCCATGGGCGCTCCTGGGGGCTGCCGACGACCACCCCGCCGTTCGGCAGACTGAGCCGCGCGACCGTGGCATGACAGCGCGCCGCTTTGCCGAGCTGCTGACACGCCCGCTTGGCCAGCGCATAGACCGGCTGCAGGCGATCGCTGGGCGGCGGACCGAGGCGGGCGAGCTCCGGATCGCAGGCGCCGACCGTCTTCCCGATCAAGGCCTCAATTGCCCGCGTCACTCCGGCCGCCGCCGCTTCGTAGACCTTGTCCCTCTTCTCCTCAAGTGTCTTCTTCATCTTTGTGAGCCCGTCGAGCCAGGCGATCTCCTCGGCGCTCAGCGGCGGTATCGTCGTGGTCGGCGGAAGCGTGCTCGCGGTGGGCTTGGTCGTGGCGGCAGTCGACTTGGCCGCCTGGCCGCCGCACCCGCCCACATGCACCGCAACCACGACCGCTACCGCTATGAGGGCGGCGCGGCGGCTGGCGATGGCTGGCATGAGAACCCCCTCCAGCGCTGCAACGCGGCGAGGGTCGCGTGCCAGGCGCGACTTGATGCGAGATCGGCGAGCTGGCGTTGAGCCAGCCAGGGGGACGGGGCCGCAGCTCCGGCGACCTCCTTAGACGACGCACCCCGCCCTGACCGGCCCGGCGGGCGGACGGCGGCTCCCTCGCGTCGCGGTCCGCAGTCCTTGCGCGGAACGCTACACCTTGCCTTGCCGTCGAGAAAGAGGCAAACGTAGAGGTTGTCACATAGTTGTCAGAGTTTCGCCGGAGCTGGGGCAACACCTCGGTCCGTGCTGGGTCCGCGCGGCATCGGAAGTCAGCGGTCCATGGCGGGCACGAGCGGTCATGGTCGGTATGCAGATCCCAGGTCATAGCCTTTGACGTCTGGGACCTCGGGAGGTGGAGCGAGGAAGAAGGGACGGGTTCGAACATCTCATCCAGGCGGGTACCTAACGGAGTACTGCTAGTAGCCCGTCAGTCCTGAATTGCAGGGTAGAGGTGCTTGAGCTTGATCCGGGCATCCTCGGTCGTGAAGCGCCAGTTGACCCCGCGACCGGCCCGGTTGCGCGCCGCCTGCCAGGCCGCGACCTCCCGCTGCAGGGTCGCCTGGTCGGCCAGGCGGCGGTCCAGGCACTGCCCGGCCAGCACGGCAAGCTCGATCTCGGCCATGTTCAGCCAGCTGCCGTGCTTGGGGTGTAGTGCAGCTCCAGCCGGTCGGCCAGCCGGTCGGCCAGCCGCTTGGCCTCGGCCGGCGCGAACGCCTCGTCCAGCGACGCGGGCGTGTGGGTGCTCGGGGTTGCCGTGCACCAGCACGATCTGCTCGGCGTCGGGGTAGCAGACGTCGACCAGCTCCTTGATGCAGTGCGCCCAGTCGATGGCTGGCCGGCCGGGCGCGACCGGTCGCGGCGGGGTCACCGGCGCCAGGAGTTGCCGGCTGGTCTCGTCCAGGCAGACCTGGGGCCGCTGGGGGTCATACGGCCGGGTGTAGACCCCGAGCACGTCCTCCATCCGCCAGCAGAACTCGGCATCCTGCTCGGGCGGAATGCACCAGCGCTGGGTCAGCCACGGCTTGAGGCGGTTTGCTTTAAGGCCTGGCGGACCGTCTCGTAGGAGACCGCGTCCACCACCTCAAGCTCCACCAGCCGATCGGCCAGCAGCCGCAGCGTCCAGCGCTTGCGGCCCTCGGGTGGGGTGCTGCACGCCAGCGCAACCAGGTGCGCCTCCTGCTGGCCATCGAGCTTGCGGCGGTACTCGCGCTCGGGCGCCTTGCGGTCCACGGCGGCCTCCAGCCCGCCGGCGGCGTACTGCTGGCGCACCCGGGCCACGGTGGTGTGGTGGACCTCCAACGCGGCGGCGATCGCCCGGTCGGTCCAGCCAGGGCCGGCCTCGCCCTGGTTGGCCTTGAGCAGGATGCGGGCGTGGGCCAGCGCGCGGGCCGGGGCGGTCCCCTGCCCGATCAGGGTGTGGAGCCGGGCACGCTCGGGCTCGGGCAGGACGACGACGTGTTGCTTGCGCATGCTCGGCTCCTCCAGCGGCGGGATCCTCGACCGCAAAGAGCATGGGCCGGACCCACGCATCATGCAATACAGGACTGACAGACTACTAGGGCCTGTGGCCCGGGATCAGAGGCCGTGCGGTCGTCGTGGAACTTGTGGCGGTTCGCCGACTGAACCTTCATGCCGCAGTTCCCTTCGATTCAACCACCTCCTGGTCTTGTCTTTCGCACATGATGATTGGTGGGCCTGTCGTGGGACCCGAGCGCAGTCTGGCACTGGGATATGACAGGGTTCGCGGACGCGACCCCGTGCGCGGCTTCGTCCCCAGTCTGGTGCGCCCAGCGCCTCCTCCAGGCCGGGCGCGTTGCCGGTCGTGGCGGACGTTTGCCGGCGGCTGGATGTGGCCGGGATCGTTGATCGGGCTGCCCGATCCGCGCCAAGGTCGCCCTGCTGACCTATGGTGAGGTCTTCCAGGCGCTGGTGGCCAACGGTTGACCTCCCCCACGTCGTTGGTCTACTTGCAGGACTTGGTGACGCATCGCAGCATCGCATTTGCGGTCTCCACCTCGGCGAACTCCGCTAGATCCAAGGGTCAGACATCCACGGGCGCGGGAGTCGGCCGGTCAGGTTCTGCCGGTAGCTGTGCAGGCAGCGCTCACCTCTCACGCCAGCCAGTGCGATCGTGCGGAGGGTCACCGTGTTCGGGTACGTCCACTTGCGGACTCTATTCAGATATGCTTCCAACGACGTGAAAGAGCCGCGGATCATTGCGATCGACTGGTCCGGTCGAAGCGGCCGTGAGCAGCGGCGGACGCTCTGGCTGGCCGAGACGATCGACCGCCAGCTCGTGCGGCTTGAGAACGGTCGGACACGCGACCAGATCGTCGAGGTTCTGGTTGCGGAGAAGGATCGCGACCCGCACCTTGTCGTCGGCTTGGATTTCGCGTTCTCGCTACCCGCCTGGTACCTCCGAGAGCGTGGGCTGACGGCCCGCACGCTGTGGGCGGCGCTTGCCGAGAAGGCGCTGACCCCAGCCATGCGACAGGTCGGACTGGCGCGGTGGATGAACACGCCGGAGCCGCCGTTTTGGACGACCGGCGAGGCCCATCGGCTCCTTGCACCGGACCAGAAGTTCCGCCGGACCGAACACGAGGTCCGCGCGCCGGGGTCCCAGCCGAAATCGGTCTTTCAGCTCGTCGGGGCAGGGCAGGTCGGCCGCGGGTCGCTGTACGGGATGCAGGCCCTGCACCGCCTTGTGGCCAGCGGCTTTCGGATTTGGCCCTTCGACGCGCCAGGGCTGCCGCGGGTCGTGGAGATCTTTCCCCGGCTCCTCACCGGCGCCGTGACCAAGAACCGCCAGCGCGACCGGGAGCGGTACCTCGCCGCGCTGGCAATGCCGTCTGAGCTCCGCCGGCTCGCGGCCACAAGCGAGGACGCCTTCGACGCCGCGGTCTCCGCGCTGGTCATGGTCGCCTCGGTTGACGAGCTGCTCGGCCTCCGCCACGAACCGGACTACGCGCTTGAGGGCAAGATCTGGCAGCCGCGCGCACCGGTCGCCCTCGCCCGAGCCGAACCCGAACCGCCCACCTCTGAGGGCGAGATCACAACCGTGGTCGCACGGGTCATCGGCGAGGCTGCAGCGCGGGATGACTCTGCCGACGCGCAGGCCAAGCAGGTGCTGGAGAAGCTGCACCGGCGAGGGCTGCTCCGCGGCGCGTCGAAGGCGACACGGTACTCTAGCACAACCGCGGAGACCGACATGCGCGTCATGCCATCGTAGAGCGCTCTGCCAGTCGATACCGTCGCGGCCTATTTCATGGGCCTGGACGGCCGGGATGGAGTCGACCGGGGTGATTTGCAAGCCGGTCTAAGCGTGACCGGAGGTCTAGAAATGCTGATCTTTCAGGAGTAGCTTTCGGCCGGCCCCACGGCTGCTAGCTGCGGCCGTGGCCGGCAAGGGAGGTTCAGTGGGAGGAGGGGGGTATGCGCAAGGTTCTCTGTGTATTCGCAGCAGCTGCGCTCCTTGCGGCCATGGCTGCAAGTCCTGCAGGTGCGGCGCCGCTGACGGTCACCCCACCGACCTCGATCAGCATCGCCACGCCGTTCGCGCCCGGCTGCGGCGGTACGACCGAGGGCAGCTTTCCGGGCGCGAACTTCAACTATCCCAACAGCGAGACCGAGCCATGGCTGGCGGTCAGCCCCAGCAACCCCAACGATGTGGCTGGGTTCTGGCAACAGGACCGTTGGTCGGACGGAGGCGCACACGGCCTTGTGGCGGCGGTCAGTCACAACGGCGGCGCCAGCTTCGCCTACTCGACGCCGCACTTCAGCCGCTGCGCGGGCGGCAACGCGGCCAACGGCGGTGACTTCGGACGCTCGTCGGACCCGTGGGTGTCGTGGGCGCCCAACGGCGATTTGTGGTCGATCAGCCTGTCGGTCGACAGGACAACCACCCGCAACGCGGTCCTGGCCGCCAAGCTGCCCCACGGCTCGGCGACCTGGAGCGAGCCGTTCACGCTGAAGTTCGACACCTCGCGCGCGGGAGTCCCGATCGGCAACAACTTCAACGACAAGGAGTCGCTCACCGCCGACCCCACCGACGCCAGCGGCAACCTGGTATACGCCGTGTGGGACCGGTTCGTCTCGCCGACCGAGGGAGCCCCACTGCCGGCGTTCGAGCACGCTCACGCGTTCCACCAGCCGGTCTGGTTCGCGCGCACGACCAACGGCGCCTCGCCAAGTCCCACCTGGGAGCCCGCGCGGCAGATCTTCGACCCGGGGACGCAGAACGGGACCATCTCCAACCAGATCGTCGCGCTGCCCAACGGGACGCTGCTGGACGGGTTCTTCCTGTTCAAGACGCGCCAGAACAACCAGGGCACGCGCGGGGACAGCGTCGCAATCATCCGCTCCACCGACAAAGGGGCGACCTGGTCGAGCCGGGCGATCATCGTCGCTCCGGACAACGCCATCGGCGAGACCGACCCCGAGCCGATCGCCTGCCGTCCGTTCATCACCGGCAACCCCCTGTGCACGCTGGTTCGCTCGGACGGCGTCATCGTCGACCTGGCGGTGGACGACAGCAGCGGCCCGCACCACGGACGGGTCTACCTGACCTGGCAGGACCATGACAACAACCCGTTCGGCGACGACCTGATCCTGCTGTCCCACTCCGACGACGGCGGGCTGACGTGGTCGACGCCGGACAAGGTCAACCAGACGCCGAGCGGGACGTTCACCGACCAGGCCTTCGAGCCGGCCGTGCACGTCAACTCAAGCGGCGTCGTGGCGGTGTCCTACTACGACTTCCGCAACGACGTCTCCGGCGACGGCGCGCTGACCACCGATCACTGGATCGTACACTCCCACGACGGCGGGGCGACCTGGACGGAAGACCACCTCGGGGGCCCGTTCGACATGCACCAGGCTCCCTATGCCCGCGGCTACTTCGTGGGCGACTACCAAGGCCTCGACGCCCAGGGCAACGTCTTCCGCCCTCTGTTCACGCTCGCGAGCCCGAGCGTCGGCAGCTTCCCCAACCCAAACCCGACCGACGTGTTCATCAGCAGCGCGGGCTGAAACGCCTCGCCCGCCGGCACCAGCGGGGAGAGGGCCCCAGACCAGGCCCTCTCCCCGCTTTCCTGTGGGTGCCGGATATTCAGTCAGCTCAGGCAGCCTGGGCGTACTCATGGATCAGCCCACCAACTCGATCTCGCCGCACGACTCTCCGCACCGGCACAACCTGTGGGTGCCAGAAAGTCGATCGTCGTGCTGAGCTGCACGTTCGCGCGGGAGGTCGTCTAGCCACGATGATCGGCGCATGACCCTGCGACTGCTGTAGCTGCTGTTGTGCCAGGTGGTGGGCTGGCTTGGGCTGCTGGCACGGAGTTCGGCGGCCAAGGACGCCGAGCTGCTCATGCTGCGCCACGAGGTCACGGTGCTGCGCCGCCAGGTGGCCCGACCGCGGGTCGACTGGGCAGACCGAGCCCTGCTGGCTGGACTCGCACGGCTACTGCCCCGCCCAGCCTGGCCGAGGTTGCTCGTGCAGCCGGCCACCCTGGTGCGGTGGCACCAGAGGCTGGTCCGGCGTCGTTGGACCAACCCGCACCAGCGTGGCCGTCCCAGTGTCGCGGCGGAGCTTCGCGAGTTGGTGCTGCGGCTGGCGCGGGAGAACCCGACGTGGGGCTACCGGAGGGTCCACGGCGAGCTGTGCCGACTGAGTACCGGATCGGGGCCAGCAGCGTGTGGACCATCCTGCAACGCGCCGGCGTCGAGCCGGCACCCAAGCGGTCGGCCCTGAGCTGGCGGCAGTTCCTGCGCGCCCAGGCCACCAGTGTGCTGGCGGTGGACTTCTGCACCGTGGACACGGTGTTCCTGCGGCGGCTGGACGTGCTGTTGGTGATCGAGGTGGCGACCCGCCGGGTCCACGTGCTCGGGGTGACGCCGCATCCGGTGGGAGAGTGGGTGGCCCAGCAGGCCCGGAACCTGGCCATGGACCTCGGTGAGCGGGTTGGCCGGTTCCGGTTTGTGATCCGCGACCGGGACACGAGGTTCACCGCCGCGTTTGACATGGTCGTTGCCGCTGAGGGGATCAAGGTGGCTCGCACACCGGTGCGGGCGCCACAGGCGAACGCCGACGCGGAGCGGTGGGTGGGCACGGTGCGCCGTGAGGTGCTGGACCGGATGCTGATCTTTGGACACCGGCATCTGGAGCGTGCGCTTGGCGAGTACGTCCTGCACTACAACGTGCACCGTCCACACCGTGCCTTGGGGCAGGCACCGCCACTTGGGCCTGGCGAGTCAGCTGTGGTCGTGCCGGCTGGGAGGGTCGCGCGGCGAGATCGACTCGGTGGGCTGATCCATGAGTACGCGCAGGTCGCATGAGGTGACCGAA
>WNGK01008966.1_pt1 | contig 10333 bp, 6 predicted proteins | sample 5400601 | NCBI WGS metagenome assembly WNGK01 (sample SAMN13153376, study PRJNA577476) | soil metagenome | isolation source: 60 cm soil or saprolite under Garry oak tree replicate 1 | place: USA:California | collected 2016-06-15 | reverse complement strand
ACGGGCCGGAAAAATACGATGTCTCCGATGATGGATAAAGGTACCTCGTATGTCTGGTCCTGGAGTCAATGAATCTAATGTGATCCCCGATAGGTCCCATATCAACGAACCGATCCGGGCTGAGCTGATAACTCCCCGAATACCGTTCATTGAGCCTGGGATTCACCTTCGCCACACGAACCAATCCGAATGTCGCCCTTCGCTCGCCTTGGACGAACTGGCCCGAAATAGAACCACCTTCAAGTAACCCATCAAAGACCGCGACGGCCGTCCTGTCCTGCCACTCGATGTGTACACGAGGAAACTCGAAGACAACTCGTTTCAGCGCAAGTCCGGTGCGGTTTTGTTGGGGAAAATCCAGAGTGCCTGTGGTGGTTGCGCCTTCACTCTTGAAGGACAAGTTCATGGATTGCCATTCTCTTCCAAAATCTATTCCACCAGTCCAATCACCCTCGAGGGTCTGCTGTGCCTGGCAAGGCAATACATGGAGGCAGCCAAACACCAGCGTCACCATCCCAATCATCGGCAGTTTTCTCATTATGCTCGTCCCCTCCGCAAAGCAGTCCCAATGCATTAGACCTGTCGATTGGAGACTGTGTCTAGGATCGCTAGAACTTCTTTGCAATTGATTTGTATCTGGTTAGCGGGAGCGGAAAGCTGCGCGATATTGACCCGGAGTGATTCCTATCACGCGTTTGAAGGTCCTGGAAAAGTGACTCTGATCGCAAAAGCCGCTTCGTGACGCGATCTGGGCGAGCTGACAATCAGTCGTAGATATTTCGCGACAGGCGAACTCGACGCGAAGCTTACGGATGTATTCTCCGATCGTACATTGATGATGTCGACGAAATATGCGAGCGAGATGAACTGGGTGAGTGCCCACGGATCTCGCAATGCCGTCAAGCGATAGGGACTCGGCGAAATGAGCGTGAAGTAGCTCCCTGGTTTGCTCGATCGATTTCGGTGGTTTGCGCCCAGACGGCTTTACATGTTGACGGGACAACTCGGCCATCACCTCCAGCGCCAACCCCTCAATTGCGAGTGAGGAAGCCTCATCCCCTATTTGGAATTCTCGGTAAAGCCTTGTTGCAAGCCAGACCGACAAGCCGCCGTGAAATGCCGCAGAGTGATCTAACGACACTTGATGTTCGCGGACGCGTTCCTGCCATCCGGTCTCAACTTCAACTATCAAGCAGTGCACTTCCCACTCACGGAAACGCTGAGCATGCCTTTCACCTGCGGGACGAGTGATTAAAGACAAGGGCCTGACTTCACGGCGTTTTCTATCATAGACTTCAGCAAAGCTACCTTTTCGAACGAGGCACAGTTGCGGAAGATCGTGCGAGTGTTCAGGAGTCTGATAGCCGGAGGGATATACAACCTCTGTCAATCTCAAGCCGGCAATTTGGCGCGTCTTCAGGTTCCTTCCGTACAATTGTCCCGGTGGAAGTTTCATTTGCCTTACAACCTAACCTCGGAGCCAGTTTCAAGAAGCAATAACATCAGGTCGGGAACAAGTTTCGAGTCGGCTTTGCCGCGTTTGGTTGTCTTTCTAACAAGTGTGAAATTATAAGAGTCTGGGATCCGAGATTTAGCAGGGGCATAACGGCGAGTGGTGCATCATGGATCACGGCCTACTTCCTAAACGCATCGCCACCCAGAAAATTCTCGCGCAGATACACAACCGTATCGTGCAAAGTCTCGCCGGGGTCGCGCGGTTTGAAACTCAATTCGCGCGCGGCTTTGTTGCAGTTGAGGTACCAGAAATACTGGGCCATCTCGATCGCACCCGGTTCGACGGGAGAGGCAAAGTTCCACTGCTTGAAAAGAGAATCGACTACCCGCGAGCCGGTGACCATCAGTTTCGACGGCAGGGCCAGCTTGGGTGCTGAGATCTTGGTCAATCGCTCAAGGCGACCAAAGAATCTTTCAAACGTCCAGTTGGCCGCGCCCAACAGATAACGCTCTGCGTGCCGGCCTTTCTTCATCGCAGTACGAAAAGCCTTCGCGGCATCTCGCGCATCGACAAAACTCAATCCTCCCAGGGGTACTGCGCCGATCTTGCGCGCCATGAAATCAAGAATAACCTTCGTCGAGCTCAACCGCTCGTCCCCCGGTCCGAGCAGCAGACTCGGATTCATGATCACCAGTCGCAGGCCTTTGCCGTTGAAACGCTCGAGCGCCGCCATTTCCTGGTACGACTTGCTGGCGTAGTAAGGCCAGCGCGAAATGATCTCAAGCGGCGGTGTCATGGTCTCGTCGGGAATCGAGTCGCCGTTTTCGCTGACGGCAATGGTGCCGCTGGTCGAAGCGAGAACGATCGTTTTGACTCCGCCCTTAAGCGCCGCATCGCAAAGCAGGCGGGTGCCATCAACGTGTATCTTGTACATCTCGCGCGCGTCTTCGCGCTCGCGCGAAACACGGCCGGCGAGATGATAGATCTCTTTGATTCCCTCGACCGCGCGCTTGGCGTCGTCACTTTCGGTGATTGAACCTTCAAACGGTTCGACTCCGAGATCGATCAACCAGTCGGGAATCGACGTCGCCATAACGCGAATGTCTTTGGTGCCCTCTTCAACAAGTTGACGCACGAGGTGAGAGCCGAGAAAGCCCGTGCCGCCAGTGACCAGCGTCGTCGGACGCGGACGCTTTTCAATTGCCGCGCGGCGCTTCGAGCCGGTCGCGACTGGCGTCATTCGGGCGACGCGCTTTTTTGAAGTGGTAGCCATTAGACAGTCGTAGGGGCGGACCTGCGTGTCCGCCCGTGGATGGTGGAACGCACATGACGAGGGCGGACACGCAGGTCCGCCCCCTACAACTAACCCACCAGTTCTCCGGCCGCCATTTCTTTCTCTGCCACTTGTTCACGGCGCTCGGTCTTCCAGCGCTTGCGCAGGGCATGAGCGTCGAACGCGTGCCTAGTCCGGTCGCGCAGGTTCTCGATCTCATGCTTGACCAACGCGGCGATCAATCGATACGCCTCGGCGCGAGCCATTCCGTCCGTCAAATCTTCCAACTCTTCAATCGAAAGAAAGCGACCGATGCGCGCGCCGATGTCGCGACTCTTGATGATGGTGGAACCCTTGGGGAACGCTTCGTATGTGCCGTAGAGATAAAGCGGCAGAATGCCGACGCGCGAATGCAGCGCAAGGTAACCAACGACAGGCTTGAAGTCAGCTATCTGGCCCGTCAGCGAACGCGTGCCTTCGGGGAAAATGAGCGCGTTGTACCCGCGTTCGAGATAGTCTCGCGCGTGCCGCAGCTATTGGCGTAAGCTGCCAGTGCGCTCCATCGGGACCAAATTGGTGAAATTTTCCATGACCACGCGCTTGTATTTCGTGTCGAAGAAATAATCCGCGGCAGCCAGCGCTACCATGTCGCGACCGGCGTCGCCGAGGGCCATCTTGGTCAGGCCCATATCAAGGTGCGAACAGTGGTTAGCGGCGACGATGAAATTGGTATGCGGGGGAATATTCGTGCGGCCTTCGTACTTTGTGTTGAGAAATCTTTCATAGAAAAACCGCTGAACAAGGTCGACGCCTTTATTACCAACAACTCGGACGAGCGATGGAATGTTGATCTCGTCTTCCGGCTTGCGATTTGAGTCCACGCGCGCCGTTGCGCCGTCGACGCGGCCGGCAGCAGGAGAGCGACGGCTGACAACACTGATCAGCTCCCTGATGTCCTGCACTTCGTTGAATCGCTCAGGCGCCGAGATGGAACCGCCGGCGTTCTCGATTGCGGTCCCGAGCTCGACAAACATCAAGCTGTCAAATCCAAGATCGCTGAGACGCGCGTTGATTGAAATCTCCTCGACGCGTCGGTTGCAGACTGAAGCAACAGTTTTGAGCACCCAGAGCGAATCGGAGCCGGCTGATTCATGGGCGAGCGGTGTCTGCCCGGACTTCTGATTCTGCTCGAGCGCTTGCATCATCTCCACTACTTCAAGGCGTTTGACCTTTCGAGTTGCTGTTCGTGGCAACTCGAAATTCGTGAAATGCAGAACCTTGACGCGCTTGTAGTAAGGAAGTGTTGCCGACACTTCGCGGAAGTGCTCCTCGACGCGCCGCCGCAAATCGTCGCGCGCGAGCGCAATATCATATTCATCGTCAGGTACAACCAGGCACGCCACCTTTTCACCAAGACCATCCGCCAGACCAACAATGCTCAGCTCTTTAATGTAAGGCGAGTTCGCGTACAACTCTTCCAACTCGTCCGGGTAAACGTTCTTGCCGTTAGTGTCGACGATGATCTCTTTCGATCTCCCGACGAGATAGAGATTGCCGTCTTCGTCCAGACGCCCGAGGTCGCCGGTGTAGAGCCAGCGATCGACAAGCGTGCTGCGGGTCGCGTCCGGGTTTTCGTAGTAACCGAGCATGACGTTTGGCCCACGAGCAATCACTTCACCAACACCGCTTGCGTCAGCGTCGGCGATTCGCACCTCGACGCCCGGCAGGGGTTTCCCGACGCTTCCTGTCAACATCCGATTCGCCGGCCGCGTGACGGTCAGCACCGGCGATGCTTCAGTCAGGCCGTAGCCCTCGAGGATCGTGAAGCCGAGACCCTGAAAATCTTTCTGAATGTTTTCGCTGAGGGCCGAGCCGCCGCTGATGAAATAGCGAATACGGCCGCCCAAGCCCTCGTGAATCGGATAAAAAAAGAGCTGGCCAAAATTGAGTGACGTCTTGTCGCGCAACCAGGCGTTGCCGCGGATCATTGTCTCCGCAGTCTTGCCGATCCAGTCGCTTTTTTCGTAGAGCCGGTTCTTGATGCGCCGGTGAAGCAGTTCCCAGAGAGCCGGCACGCCGACCATCCCCGTCACGTGCCCGTTTTTGATCGCCCGGGCCAGTGCGTCGCTCGTCAACTCTGGGAGATAGGTAATCTGCGCGCCACGACTCAACGGAGTGAGAAAGCCGGTCGAGAATTCAAACGTGTGATGCATTGGCAACACTGACAAGACGCCGTCCTTCGTTGTCATATCGAAGACCGACGAGAGCATCGAGACCATGCTTGTCAGGTTTCGATGTGACAGCATCACGCCTTTGGGCTGGCCGGTGGTTCCCGAGGTGAAAATCAGCGACGCGACCGATTGAGCGTGGACGCGCTGCGGCAGGAGGGCAAGCCGCTGATCCTCAGTCACTTCGTCGGGCATTGCAAACACATCGTCAAACGTCCAGATCCTTGCTGACAGTCCCGCGGCCGAGAGCCGGTCGTTGAGTTCGGCGTGCTCTTGAGCCAGCTTCTCACTCAGGACGATCGCCGCCGCGTCGCCGGCGCGAGCGAAGTTCATAATCTCGTCAGTCGAGCTTTCCGGATCGACGGGAATACACGTGGCGCCGGCTTTGAGCACGCCGAAGTAGGTCATGCCCCATTCGGGCGCGTTTTGGCTGACGAGCATCACGCGTTCCCCTGGCTTGACTCCCTCACTGGCGAAGAAACCCGCGGCGCGTGTTGCCAACTCGCGCAAATCCGCATACGTGTACTGCTCTTTATGACCGTCACGCTCGATGCGCATGGCAACGCGTGTCGCGTGACGCTTGGTTGAAGTTTCGAAAAGTTCGACCAGATCGCGATAGGTGTAAATGCGCCTGGGCTGCGCGCGCATGTCTTCTTCAAGCGTTGGGAAAACCCACTTCTTCAATCCTGGCATGTGAGTGTTCAGCCAATAGTCGTACCAGTCATAGGATTCGGGGTTCCAGCTCAGCAGCGCTTGCTCATCCTTTCGGATACTGCTGAAGAGCGAACGCACATTGTCGGATCTGAAGACGTACGCGTTTTCGATCATGAACGGCCGAAACATTTCAAATGCTTCGGTAGTTTCGCGCGTGATCTCTTCAACTCGGTCCACGGTTGTCCTAACGCGGTCGATAACTTCGACAACGCGACCGCCACCCCAGCGTGGCCGCGCACGGTCCAGCAGCGTCGCGGCTTTCTTGGCCGCCGTGTTGAGCATCGGGATCGAAGTCGCTTCGAATGTCGCCGTTGACACTCCGCGCGGCTCCAGGCGCGCCGCAATTTCGTTTATGAGCTTGATGCCCGTATCTTTCTCCTGGAAATGTTTGCGCTTGTAGAGACCAACCAAGCCGATGATCCGCTCCATGTTGTTGGGATTTGAATCACCGGTAGCGGCCTGGTAAACAAGACGTGGCTCTTCCACGCAAGCCACCGCCGCGACCGCGAGCATCACCGAGGCAATCTGGTCAACCGGAGTGATGTCGAGAATCAGTTTTCCATTGGCGGGAATCTGTGTCTGACCCTTGAGGATCAGAAAGATGATTGGCGCAGTAGTCGTGAAGCCTTCGTTCCACCCGGGAAACGGGTAAGAGAGCGAGGACTCCACTATACTCGGTCGAACAATACTGCGAACGATGCCAGTTTCCGCGGCGACCAGTTGCTCGCCGAGAGCCTTCGTATAGGTGTAGATATTGGGCCAGCCCCACCACGCCGCCCGCTCGACGCCGAGATCCGTGAGCCGCGTGCGCGTCCAGACTTTCCGTTCGCGCGCGACGGCGAGGCCCAGGGCATCGGGATCGTCGGCGTCGCGACCTTCTTCGTGCAAGCGTTTCCGCGCCAGTTCGCGAAAGCGCGCCAGCATCATCGCGTCGCGGGCCTCATCGCGGACGCGCTCGGCGAGCTTGGCGCAGTCTTTGATTTCCTGCTCGACCGAAAACTCAAAGCCCTGCAATTCATGCTTGCGCGGAAAATAGCCGAGCACCGGATCGCTCTCCCAAACCGCGCCTGAGCGATTGCCGGCAACGAAACAGGTAGAAACGTGAACCAGGGCCGGCCGCTTCAGGCGCTTGGCAAAGGCGATCACGTTTTGCGTGCCGACGACGTTGGTGCGTAGCGCGCTCTCGAGCGTTGGATTGAACGTCACATTGCCGGCCGTGTTAATGACTATGTCGAGGTCGTCGGCGAGTTTTTGCGCGTCCTCTTCGGTGTAACCGAGATTCGTTTCGCCGATGTCTCCGCCAACCACGCTTACTTTGTCGCGAATGAAACCTGCAAACGCGTTTCCGTACCTCTCGCGGAGTGGGTCGAAGGGCGGGGCGGTGATCACGTTGTCCCAGAAGCGCGTCTCGGATTCCTCCGGCGAACGCGCGCGCACGGTGACGTACACGCGGCCGAGATTCGGAAAGCGATGCAGCAACATGCTCAGCGTGACTTTGCCGAGAAAGCCCGTGCTGCCGATCAGAAAGATCTTTCGACCTTTATAGATTTCCGTTGGGGATAGCGTCATAACTATTCCATATCCGCGATGCCGATCATCGGCTGATGCAGCATTGTGATTTCGGCTGAGCTGCCCATGTAACTGCGCGCCATCGCGATCGCCTCCGTCAGATTGTCCGCCCGCTCCCAGCCCAGAATCGCCGGCACATGAGCGTTTTCCGCGCCCGCAACGATGACTTTGCCGACGTGTTGACGGCCGTTTTCGGCCCAATACCACATGAAGAACGGGTGCGCGCCGTGATAGGCGTTGCCACGCCGGTACATCTCAACGTAACTCGGATTATTCGCAAACTCGCGCTCGTATTTCTCTCTCAATACAAACGCGTCGCGCGTTTCCGGCAACAGACGATTGAAAAACTCTATGTAGCTGGGGTGAAAGTTATGATCGAATTCGTCGTAACAAGGATGATGGAGAATCAAAACTCCGCCCTTCTTAAGCAGAGGCTTGTGACGATAGAAGTTGAAGTGATAACCCAGTCCCATTACCTGCACCAGCAACGGGTTCAGAATTGAATAAACATTGTAGGGCGAAATATCCGGGATGCCGGTTACCAGGATGTCGCACTGACCACGGACCGGAATGATGTATTGCTCGAATCCCTTCTCGATAATCTTTTCATGGACCGGCTCGGTCTTGCCCGCATGACACGCCGTCATCTCGTACTGGGAGGGGAGCGAATGCAGCAACTTGCGTCTGGCCTGCCGCGGCAGTTTGCTCATGGTGTAGCGCATCGCTTCAAACTTCATCCGGTCGAAGGCCGTGAAGTCGTCTTCATTCTTGAGCAGGAAGTCCACATCGCTTCCGTACATCCGATTGTTGATGGCCGTTTCGATGTGAAAGACGTTTACCTGTTCGTCAACCAGCCTGCCCAGCCGGACACATTTGTGATTCAACTCAGAACGCGCCGGATCCATGTAACTGTCCGAGTCCCGGATTGTCTGCGGTTCGTGATGCGCCCGCAGCGATTCGTAATCGCAGAGCCCAACCGCTACCGATTTGTGTCCGCCATCCATCGGCACCAAATTGATGTTGCAGTAGATCAGCAGATCGCTTTCCGCGGCTCGACGATTGAGGTTGAGCGGCTCCTTGTGCTTCGTCTCGCCAATCTTAACCAGGCCTTCGCTCCACTCGGCATCGTGGTTGTAGTAACGATCTGGATGGAACTCGTTGAAGATCTTCGGACCAACCATGCGCTTCATTTCCCACTCAGTCATCTTGCGGTGCAGGGAATTGGCAATGATGATGTGCACGTCATCGACGCCATGGCCCGCGAGCATATCGAGGACAATCTCCAGCACCGTTTGACGAATATCAGGCGTAGCCATCGGCGGCAGAGGTAGACTAATGTCATCCACCGCGATCGTGACTCTCTTGCCAGGTTCGAGTTGGGCAAAAAGCGGATCGCAACCGTGTGGATGATTCAACGCGTAGCGGATCGCTGCTTCGCGATTAGGCAAGCCCTTGAGCGGCGGATTCGGATAGAGGACGCGCGTGCCGATGGGCAGGTCTTCAAGGATGAAGTCTTCGCCCGAGGGCATGATGCGTGGCGCACTGTCGCGATCGATGTAAATGACCGATTCGTGTGTTTTGCGTCTTAGTTGAAGTGACATAAGTTCACAAGTGTGCAGGGTTACTTCAAATTCAGAATCGGCCAATCGTGATGAAGGGCTGTTTGTCGCAACCGCATATCGGGATTCACTACCGCGGGGTGCCCTACAACCGAGAGCATCGGCAAGTCACTCATGCTATCGCTGTAGGCAAACGAGTCGCTCAGACTGATGCCTTCGCGCTCGGCAAACGTTCTTATCCACGACGCCTTTGTTGCTGCCGCCATCACCGGAGGTAGCAGGCGTCCAGTCGCTACGCCGTTCACAAACTCAAGGTGATTAGCGACGTAGTCCTCTATCCCCAGGTGTTCCATCAACGGTTTGACCGAAAGATCCAGCGCCCCGGTCACCACGACCTGTCTCAAACCCAGGCTCCGCGCCTTCTCAATCAATTCATACGCCCCGGGAAAGACTGCCGGCTTGAGAACAGTTTCAAACAACTCGTCGGCAAAGAAGCGCATCCGATCCTCGCTTTGCCCCTTGTAGCTCTTGAAAAAGAGATCATTGAAAACCTTTCGGCTATACTGGTCCGTGATTGCGAAGACGGGCAGGCTTAGGAGAGTACCGGCACTCTTTCTGAAGCTGCTGAAGAGGCCCGGCTGGTTCTTGGCGTAAAAGCCAAGCGTATGAACCAGATTTGTACTGACCAGAGTGCCTTCAAGATCGTAGAATGCGGCCGCAGTCACACGTTCCTCCAGGGTTGCCGGTTACCGTCGTTCCCGTTAGCGGTTGTCAATATACCTTATTCGTCCCCTTTGCGTAAGCGAAAAATCATGTGTATGGAAGGACCGTACAATTGAGAAGCCAAGCCAGGCATTGCATAAGAAAACCGCGTGAAATCAGCCAGTTTTTGATTTTCTCTATCGCAGTTGCAGGGAGTTTAGGGGTAAGCGCGTGTAGTAAACGGTCGGCTGAAACCGCAAGGGGCGTCGACGTGGGCGACGCAAAGGCGGCGGCCGAGAGGATATCGCAAGCCGACAAGCTGTACGCTCAGCGAGAGGATCTGGCCAAGGTGCGCCAGGCGGTGGCGCTGGTTCGCCTGGCGCAAGTAGCGGATTACGGCAGCTACGAAGCGGCGTGGAAGCTGGCAGAGTTCGACTACTATCTGGGCGAACACACCACCGACGAACGAGAACGTGATGATGCGTTTCGGGAAGGAACTGAGGCCGGTAAGTCAGCGGTCAAGCTCCAGCCCAACAAGCCGGAAGGCCACTTCTGGCTTGGAGCTAATTACGGTGGCACGGCAGAACACAGCACACTTGCGAGCCTGTCCAGCGTGGATGAAATACGCAACGAGATGGAAACGGTCCTGAAGTTTGATGAAAGGTTTCAGGGTGGCAGCGCTTACATGGTGCTCGGCCAGCTCTATTTGCAAGCGCCGCGAATACTAGGAGGTGATCATCAAAAGGCCGTCGAGAACCTCGAGAAAGGCTTGCGCTTCGGCAAGGACAACAGTCTGCTGCGCCTCCGCCTTGCCGAGGCCTATCACGCAGTC
>WNGK01009937.1_pt1 | contig 10334 bp, 12 predicted proteins | sample 5400601 | NCBI WGS metagenome assembly WNGK01 (sample SAMN13153376, study PRJNA577476) | soil metagenome | isolation source: 60 cm soil or saprolite under Garry oak tree replicate 1 | place: USA:California | collected 2016-06-15 | reverse complement strand
CAGGCTTGAAGTCAGGCATGAACAGGACCTATGAGTGTGGAAGGTCGAGTTTCCGGCCGGTTGTCATTAAAACCTTCCTCGTTACAGCAATGGTTACGCCAACCTCATAGCCAACGGCAGGCTTGGACGCATGTTGTCGTATCTTTCCGTTTCAAAGAGTGATGATGAATTGTTTAGAGGAGTAGCATCAAGAACACCACTGTCCAGCCTCAAACGCCTCATACAGATTCTAGTAATAGGGTCCGACGGGGATCATTGTCCGGAGAGTACGTACGCTGCTGCAAAGGAGGTCGGTGCAGAGATAGCATCGCGAGGAGCTGTCCTTGTCACGGGGGGTCTGGGTGGAGTAATGGAAGCAGCTTGCAGGGGCGCGAAGGAGAAGGGCGGGATGGTCGTCGGAATTCTGCCTCATGAAGACATGAGCTATGCCAACCCATACTGCGACATTATCATTCCCACGGGGATGGGATTCTCCCGAAACTACGTAACAGCTTATTCTGCTGATTCTGCGATTGTCGTCGGTGGGGGAGCGGGAACTTACGTGGAAGCACTGGTCGCCACCTACCTAGACGATCGGAAAACAGTGAAAGTCATGGCCGCCCCAACACCCAAAGACGCCGTAGACCAAGCACTAGACCACGCCCTCAACGGCAAAAGAGGAATACGATACTTCCAAAGCGTCGCAAAAATGCTCTAACCCACACGCCTCCAGTGCAGACTGATCGAACGAGACCAGCTATCCGTTGAGCATCAAAGTATCTCGAGCCTTACTGTTCTTTCACGAGGCACGATATGGCTTGATCTCGGGCCACTGAGACTCTAGGTCCCTCCAAAAATCCTCGAAACTCTCAACCTCGGAACGCGATACGCTTCCCTTCCTTCGCGTCTTAGCCCAGAACCGCGCGGACAGTATCAGTAGAACTCCAAGCTTATCCATCTCATGTAGCTTTAGCCAAAACTCCGGATAGTCTTTGGCCTCTCCATCTTCAAAGCCAGTCGATCTGACGTAGCCCATGACATTAGAAGCATGTGGGTGGTCGAAGTCTATTCCCGCTATCAGTTCGCTTTTGCCTCTTCTAAATGTCAATATCCTCACCCTTCTGGGGTTCTTTTGCGGTTTTGCACGGCGGATTAACTTGCCCACGGCCCAAATTAAGCAACCGACTATTTAGATTCGAACAAGATGATCGCAATATTAGTCCGAATGATCTTCGGCTGATTGCGTCACATTGAGTCTTTTTCGACGTCATCACTCTCGGAGAGGAGTTGGTTTGGCAAGGCATATTGACGAATAATGGCACCTAGTTCGGATAAGGATAGTCGATGTCCGCAGAGACGCGTTGCCCCTTGTGCGGAAAGGATGTAGGAGATATCCTGAAGCACTTCGTTTTGGTGCACGACATCGAAAACCTCGAGCACCTAAATCAAGAGGTCAGAAGAAGCGAATCGGCTCAGAAGAGGCAACGCGAGTTTTCTGTGTACGTCACCGCTCTTCAGGAGAGAAGGAAGAAGAACCTTATCTCAGCAGAGCAATATCGAGAGCTTGTATCAAGATGGCTCGCGGCAAATTAGTATCAGGTAACTCGGAAACCGTGACCGCGGAGAAGATCTCAATTCGCCGCCTTGAAGAAATCCCACTCAAGCAGATTGACGTCGGAGAGGGGAACGTTAGACAGCATCAACAAATGGCGGGCATTGAGGAACTCAAGGTTAGCATACAAAAGTATGATCTCATTCATCCGATTATTGTCATCCCGATCAAAGAGAACAGGTATGAGCTGATTGTCGGTCAAAGACGATTCTATGCATTCCAGGCGCTTGGAAGGGAAAAAATTCCAGCGATAATCATTAACCCTCTTAATCCAATAACGCAAAAAATTGTTTCGTTCAGCGAAAATATTCATCGAAAACAACTCCCGTACGAAGACACGATAGCAGTGTGCGAGGAGCTTTACAAACGATACACTGGAGGAAAGTTCGAAAGAGTTGAGAAAATTGCGAAGGAACTGGGTATTTCTACCAGCACCGTAACAAAGTATCTTTCTTACAAGCTAGTCCCTAAGGAAGTCCAGAAATTGGTCACGGACGGTAAGATATCGGCGGATCTGGCGTACAAGGTAACCACTTCATTCTGGCCAAACGAACAGAAGATTGCAAGGATCGCAAACTACGTTACGAAGATGACGAAACCTGAGTGGAGCCGTGCCCTTGACGTCGGGCGAAAGAAACCCGACGCATCGGTAGAGCAGATCGTCCAGGAAGCGAGGAAGCCTCCTACGTCCTATGAGATTGTCATCCCTGTCGACATAGAGACGAGGGATCTACTCAACAAGATTGCCGCCAAGAGAAACACCGACCTCATTGGACTAGTGAAAAACCTCATCGAGGACTTAATCCAAGAAGAGGCTCTGGCATGACAAGAATCAACGAAGAACAGGTTCTTGCCAGCCTTTATACAAACCTGAAAGGTGCGAAGAAGAAAAAAGACGATTGGATCGAGATTGCGACTAATCTCAAGAAACTCTCGGATTATTATGATTCTCCTCTAACAGCCGCCGAAAAGCTCGGGGTCTCGAACGAATTGGTGAAGTCAATTTTGCGAATACTCAGCCTGCCGAGCGAAGTTAAAGAATTGATACGACGAGGCGACATCCTTTACGATGCTGCCCAAAGATTGCAGAGAATTGAAGAACATACCAAACAAGTCGAAGTGGCAAAGGCGATTGTAGGACTTACATCTCATCAGGCAAGAGATCTTATTCAATATGCGAAGAAATACCCTTCGGCGAGTGTCTCTAGCTACAGAAAGCGTCTATCAAACTCGAAGGCAAAGACTGAGAGAATAAACCTAATCGTATTGCCCCTTCGAGAAGGGACCTACTCTTCTTTGACTTCGATTTGTAAGAAAGAGGGGATTTCAGTCGAGAAGCTTGTTTCTAACATCATCTCTCAGTGGCTATCGAACAAGAGGAAGGTTGGGCCTTGACGCTAGTCATAGCTTGCTCGGGCAAGGACTACGTTGTACTGGGAGCAGATAGTCGAGTAACCTACAGAGACGCCGCTGGCAATAGTATAGGCATGAATATCATGGACAAGCTAATTCCCGTTTCGAAACACGTTGCAATACTGCTCTCAGGAGAAGCTGGAAGTGCTGACCGAATAATCGAGAGGTTTAAACTCAAGTTACCCAAGACGTTGGATGGGGGAACCAAGGTCGCTGAAGAATTCGAAAGGTTTTGTCAACGAGAAGCAAGAAAGGCTGTCGGGGTTCCAATGCATCCCAACTATTTTCCCGAGTTTAGCTTCATTGTGGCGGGTCTCGATAAGAAAGGAAACGAATTTGCCATTCCCCGTTTTTACACCTTAGATAGTCTTACAGGGTACAGGCTCGGCCTCTCAAGACTATTTGAAATCCAGGGGAAACCTCTGATCGCGCGTTATCTCTTTTGCAAGCAATTTGAACGGGACATGGTTGTTGACAAGCTGTGCCGTCTAGTTGCGCAATCGTTGTACGATACAACAAAGATAGATGGGGAAGTGGGCGGAGACATTAAGATGGCGAGAATAGAACAAGATGGATATCATCCCATTCCGGACAAGGATATAGAAACGTTCATCGAGCCTTGGGGATTAGGGCGACTTCGAGAAATAATGAAACAATAAGCGAAGGGTCAAGTCATGCATTCTGAACCGCACGGCGTCTCAGGTGAAGACGCTGCATTCGGAATCCTTCCCCGCTTGAACTGCAACGCGAGGCCTCGGAGTGTGACCGATGTAAGTCTCTGTTTAGGAAAGTGCTTCGATCGCTCCTCGAGTCTCATTGCCTTAATGTACAATGGTCTCTGTCGCTGGTAGAGGTCATGCCATCTCTCGATTGTATTGAAGGGACAGAAGAAACACCCACTCTTGGTTGGAATTGGAAGCCCAGCCTCTCGAATGACACGAACACAGTCTTCCCGACTCATCGCAAGGTCGACTAGAGGGTAAACGTTGGTTACATATTCGGAAAAACTATCCTTCATTCTGTCGATTTCGTCGGACGCTATTCCGACGTATTGATTGACATGGCATTCCAAAGAACGATAGTATGCATAGATTGGAGTTATTTTGTAATCCCGAGTGGACCACCTCCAAACCATTGATGGAATGACTTTTCGTTTTCGACAAGTATCTAACAGGCTCCCATTTTTCGACTTCAGTATTTGTAGTTTCAAACCGTGATTCTTGAGGAAAGAATGAGCAATTCGAAGGTATCTGTAAGTCTCAGGGCGTTCTGCCCCTGTGTCTGCAAATACCACATCGTCCAAAGGATACTCTTCTCTAAGTAGAATGACCATTAGCGCAGTCGAATTTACTCCGCCCCCATAGCTTAGTACGTGCTTTGTTGGCTGAACTTCGCCCTTGGATCTCCATCTTATAGCGCGTTGCATCCTACGGAGCCGTGCTTGAGCCGTTAGCATAAGAATCTATCCTGCAGACTCCTGCAGAATCGAGGTTCGGTAAGGAATCCGAGATTCTACTCACGCGTTAGCGCCGGTCAAGACCGCCACGAGGATTGTCAGCCACATCAGTATGAAAATTACAGGAAGCACGTAGGCAACGTGACGCATCTGTCGCCCACGAAGGTCTTGAGGGAAGATGAATGGTTTGTTGGTGTCAAGTTCTTGTATGGTTCTCTTGTAGTATCCGATGTATCTACTGCTTCTATCTTGGATGACGAACCACGCGACCCCGAACCAGATTCCGACAATTGAAATTGTACCTCCCGGGACGACGCCCTTCAGCTGACTCAGGGCAAGGAGCAGAATGCTCGGTGACGATGAAATAGTTGTTACGAGTCCAGTGAAGCTGGACCTCATTCTTTTGCATGTCCATTAACCACTCTAGTTTCTTGAGTGCCATCGTATCAGCGTCACCCATGTTCATACAAACCTGATCTAAGGGCTTTTCTCCTTAGGATATAACCGCAACATTCCAAATCCTCGCTGCTTCTCAGGAGCATTTACCCCAGACACGGTGCTGAATGCCAACTCGAGGAGCTAGATTTCCGCAATACGGAACCTCGCGCCCGTTGTTTCAGAGCCGGACTCATGTTCCTCTACCATTGGGAAAATCACTAGGCGATCCTCGTCAATCTTCCTTCATGTCATCGATCAGGATTTTTTGGTTTGACTGGTCGATTGGGCTTCTGGCCACCCCTGAGAAGCGGGTTATCGCGCAAAGTTCTATGATTCGGGAGTTTCCGAGCATCCTATCTGCTAGCGACGATGAGTCTCAGAGTCTCGTTTTGATCGTTTCAAGTGCAGCCATCTCCATCAAAATATGCTCCTTCTTGCCCACGTCATCACACGTGCGGCCCTGACCTGTCGTTTCCAATACTCTTCCTTGACTTTCGGAACTTCGGCTAGCCTGTCCGAGGAGATTGGAATTGAAGATCTTTCGGAGAGATGGTAGACACCCGCTTGATGGTTTGGAAGACGGTTAAGCTTCCCCGAATCGAATTTCGAATTGTGACCAAAGTTTCCATTTGATTTCAGGATTACGTGACAAGCGTAAGCGAGTTGGGTCACCGTAACAAGTGCCGTCGCAAACCAGGATCCTCCGTATAGTTGGTGAAACTGAAGACTGAGGAAGCCGCTGATCGCGATCGCCGCCTCGGTTGTAATCTTCTTTCGAAGCATGTGATACAAACCACGATATAGCCCTCCAGTCGTTGTCATCCATTAGAACTCCTTTAGTTATATGATAGTTATACTATCCTTAATAAGGATAACTATGCTATAACCATAGTAGACAAATGGTCGAGGAAAGGTCTGTGGAACGACACAAGGCACCGTCAGATGCCGTTCGGTACACCATAATGTCGACTCTTAAGACCGGCAAGTACGCCTCGAAGATCCTTTCCCTACTGTCAGCTTCTGAAAAGACTCCGACTGAAGTTGCCGAACTTATCGGGGTCAAGAAGTCGAACCTTGGAAAGTATTTGCATCCATTGATTTCGCTCGGCCTCGTCGAGACCAAGACCCCTCAACACATTCGCAAGGGTAAGCTCTACGGTCTTACTAGCCTGGGTCGTCGGACTCTTGCTCAATCTGTCGTATCTTCACAACACGCTCGACAAATTGGAAAGTCCGTTAGTGAAGATGTTGCGCCGCCGAAGCGGAAGTACAACAAGAGCATGGAGAATCGACCACGCCAAACAGCACTAGGTCCGAACGAGGAGTTGAGACAGAATTTCCAATTGAGCCCTGAACTCGCTGCCGAGCAACTAAGGCAAATCGCTGAGGGCCTTGGCTTCACGATCAATCAACGACTTCTAAGGAGCGCTCTTGGGGAAGAGCAGAAACCCCGACGGAGCCAACTTGTAACCCCTACTAATTCTTCTGGGAGCGAAAATCGGAGGCCCACTAGCCAGTTTCTGGATTCGCAACCGCCCCCTCAAAATGAAGATGCGTCTTCTCATTTGAGGGTCAGTATTGTTGGCGTCGGTGGAGCCGGGAACAATTTGTTGAACCATGCGATAGTGGATGGAATCAGCCCCAGCAGAACCGTAGCGGTCAACTCAGATAGGGGACAGCTTTCCCAATCCCCAGCGAGAAACAAGGTCTTACTCGATCAGACTGCTAGTTCAGCAGCAGCAGAGGATATGACAGTTCTAAACGACCAGAAAATGTTCCAGTCAGCTGCTCAGAGGGTCATAAGTTACACCGATGGCTCTGATCTCACAATCGTTGTAACAGGCTTGGGTGGCGATACTGGAACACACAGTGCACCGATCATTGCTCAAAGATCGCGGACTACAGTTCGTCCAGTAGTATCGGTCGTTGCGATTCCTGCTCTTCACGAACGAGAACGGCGATTCATAGCTCTGCGAGGACTCAAGAGAATGGCTGAGGCGTGCGATTGCACAATCGTCATAGACAATGGTGTTGGCCGAGATTATCTCACAACTACGACGAGAACCACCGACGAGACAGCAAGTATTGCCGTTCGAAGCCTTAACGAGCTATTGTCGGGGGCGGAAGACGTCGAAGCAAGAGACATTCTAGAGGTTCTCTCGAAAGGAGAACTTGCTACGTTCTGTAATTTCGCGTTTAGAACCGGCGATACGCTTCAATCCTCAGTGACCGAGGTCATCAGATCTCCATCCGCGAACCTGCCTCTCCGCAAAGCCAAGGGAGCGCTTCTGCTTTACCGAGGACCAGCGACCATGAGCACGGCCCAGTTTGCTCAAGCATATGACACCTTGGTTTCCATCGTAGGATCAGATCTAGCCTTCGTCCATGGAAGTATCTACAGTCACTCAGAGCCCTCGGTATGTCTCTTTCTTACAGGCTACACGTATGGGAGTTCGCTGGATGGGTTCATCGACTTCGTCGAACTGTACGACGTGGAATACGGCCAAGAACAAGGCGAACTACCCAGCAACTGGAGATTTCCCCCGGATATTTCCCTGTTTCAAATGGAATCCTAAACAGATTTGTTGCGGGTTCTAAACTGGCTACTCATTATTCGCTAAGCCTAGCTACCTAGTCGAATCGCAAAGCCTCGGTCCTCTCGGAAGTTGAGTCGTGTCGACACGGAGACTATGCGTCTGTCTCGGCTCATGAATTGTTTCGTGGAAACTCGAAAACCATCTCGAGTCTGCGCTAAGTCTTGTTTCCCCAAGTGTCGCAGCTATCGGATCCCGGCCTTTGGCTTCTGCGAATACTTCGAATCGGCTTGTACAGCTTCTGGGGTAAATTCAGGCCAGCAGCTCCGCATGGAAACTGTTCAGTTCAGCCCCCAGCTTTTAGAATTCGTAAGGCGTTTAGTGTTATCATTTTGTTGGGGCCTCTTCGTCCCCAGTCCACGACCTCAACGTTCGACACCAGCGCCTTCGAGTTGGTTAACGGTTTCCGTCTCATGCTCCAGTAATAGTCGTCTGCGTGCCATAGTCCGTGGGGACCCCTCTTCTTCTCCACAGCATCCAGCGCTTCTTTGGTTCGTGGGTCGTCTAGTTTTCCTGCTCGTGAGAGTATCATGAGTTCCTGTAGAATGTCGCAGTGCCAGTACAGTGGATAGTGAAGCTTGACCATGCTTGGGTGAATGATCTCTCCGGTATGGTCTGAACGGAAGAGATGGTGTTGAAGAAAGAACTCCGAGGCTCTCTCAATTGGCTTCAGACATTCCCGATCTCCTGTCGCCTTCTGATACTCCACGAGACCCCAGAGAGTCGACAGAGACTCGTTGACCGAAGAATGGTCCGCCTCGGGTCTCCGATCGCAGTTCCATCCTCCATCGGGCCACTGCCACTCGACCAGCGACTCGGCAAGCTTCACAACCCGCGGGTCCTCCGCGAGACCCAGCCGGCTACACACTGCCAACGCGTTACCCTCTTGAGACGCACATCTCCGATATCGTCCATCGATCTTGGGCACATTCCCGAGATGAGCCTCACCAAGCAACCATTTCAGGACAAGATCCGTTGCCTTGACCGCTGGCCGAAATCCCGGGGGTATTCCGAGCTCGACGAGAGAGACGAGACGCCAGTGTGCGCCTGTCCATTTCTGGTAGGGATGGACCCCGAAACCACCATCAGCCAGTTGCCCCGAGAGGAGAATCTCGACAATAGGTCCATTAGGAATCTGTTTCTTCGCCGCCAGAACCTCCTTAGAGTCTGAGGGTCTACCAAGCACCTCCGTGAGAGTCAGATAACGGATCGAAAGGTCTCCAGTATCTAGGAGCCAGTTGACTGCAGGGTCTCTAATGTCCATGTTCAGACAGTGATGGTGTGCTTATCTCGAAATCGCACAAATGCGTATGCAAACGCTAGCCCGATGGTTCCTGCGATAACGCCGTTGAAGACCACGGCGACTATTATGATTGGTGGTATCTGCGCGGGGCTATACAGATAGATCGAGCCGATCAAGAAAATCATGAGCCCTATGATCAAGATTACCAGAACCAGCCATCGGAGGTGGCTTGCTGAATACCGCTTTCTTAGCCTTCTCCTCCACCACTCGCCTAAGCCGTAGAAAATGAAGACTCCAAAAAGCGAAATGAAAGTGTAACCAGAAAGCCCTCCGCTCGAAAAGAAGGCGGTTTGATCCGTCACGTATAGAAGAGGGAGAAAGACGATCGAGCCGAAAAATACTCCCCAATCCACGATCTTACTATTCTTGAAAGGTCCGTAGAACCTTCCCCAGGGCTGATCCTCAGGTTCCGAAAGGTCTCTGTCGGAGGTTTTCTTGAGGAGTCTCCAGGGGTCTTCGACCCACCACTTCAATTTCCTGTCCTTCTTCTTCGACTTGGCCTCTATGTCCCAAAGGAAGCCTCGGACAAATCGTGTCACAGGAAACAATACTTCCGCTCCACGGTCGGTGGCAGTGGTACCCATATCCAACATCACATGAGAGAACGCTCCGAGCGCAAGATACGGATTGAAGAGGTACAATCCGCCTAGGAAAAAGAAGTTATGAAAGAGAGCTCGGTGCAGTTGCAATTCGGCCCACTTCTTTCTTGCTATGAATAGGTGCTCTCGATCGAGGTCCGGAATGAACGCACCAACCATCATGACGAGTGCAAGTTCGGCATTTCGAAATAGCGCGATCCCCAGAACAAAGCCCAACGCTGCATGCGTGGTTAGATTCAAAGCTCTCTAGCGGCAACCTGAAAACTGGACCTCGATTATTAGGACTATAGGTTGGAAGCTCTCGGCGAAGCAGCTCACTGGATCTGGAAGCCAGTTGAACGCACGTTATTTGACATCTGTAGACTCCATCTTGTCCAACCCAGCGAATCTTCGCCTCTTCGAGATAACGGTTTCACCTTCCTCAGAACGAATATTCTGGGAAGTGTCCATTCATTGTCTTGTTGGAGGTTGATCTTTGATTATTATTCCTCCGAGGTTCTTGTAGAGAAGGATGGCGGGGCTGTCTTTGTTTTCGAAACCAAAAGTCGCTTCCTCCAACGTTACGAGTCCCACTCCAGATTTCTTCAGCCAATCGAGAGCGGTCCGCAGCAACATTGAACCGATTCCCTTTCTCCGAAACCGAGGCAAGACTGCGACTCCGTAACCTATTGTCCCTGTACCTTTATTGTATTTGGCCGCACCGCAGAATCCAACTATCTTTTCGCCTTCCCCCGCAACAAAGATACGCTTCTTGCGGTCTCGCAAGAACTCGTCCACATAGGACATCAGATCAGCACGGGCTCTTTCCTTTCCACCAACTTGCCTAACCCACCATGACCAATCGGGCAAATAGGCTTCAACGACAATTTTTCTCAGACCCTCCCTGTCTTTTGATGCTGCGGTTTTGATCGTAACCTTGTTCTTCGATCTGACTTTGGTA
>WNGK01012451.1_pt1 | contig 10336 bp, 12 predicted proteins | sample 5400601 | NCBI WGS metagenome assembly WNGK01 (sample SAMN13153376, study PRJNA577476) | soil metagenome | isolation source: 60 cm soil or saprolite under Garry oak tree replicate 1 | place: USA:California | collected 2016-06-15 | reverse complement strand
AGAATTTTTCGTCGGCGCTCCACCAGAACGGATTATTCACGACTGCCGTGCCCGTGAGGGCGGCGTTCTTCAACCAGGCTCGATAGAATGGGACGTCTTGCGAGATACGATCGATCACCACATCGTAGCCGCATGGCTCCCCCTGGATCACTTTGTCGATCTTGACGAATTCCGCGACGATGTCTTTGCCGCCGGTTTTTTGATTCACCCGCTCCACAAACGCGGGCGGAAAACTGTGTTCCTGGCCAAAAAGGATTCCGATTTTTTTCATAGACAGACAACCGCGGATTACGCGGATTACACAGATGAGATCTGGTTCGGAGCGTACGCTAAAAGTTTGAATCCGCGTCGCGCAAGAATAAGATAAGCGATGGTCAAGAAATTGCTTCACACGCGCTATCGCGTACAAGACCTGGAGAAAACGGTTTCTTTCTACAAGGATGTTCTGGGACTCAAGGAGCTTCGCCGTCACACTTCCGGTCGCGGATCACAGCTCGTATTCTTAAAGGCTCCCCATGGCGACGAGGAGATTGAGATTTGTAAATTTGACGAAAGCGGGCCGATAATGGTCGGCCCCGACCTTACGCATCTCGCATTTGAAGTGGATGATCTTGAGAAGTTCGCGAAAGAGGCAGCAGCAAAAGGTCATCCGTTATCCGATGGGCCCCATTCAACTGGCACCAATAAAATCGCATTCATCGACGCGCCAGAAGGCTACGAGATCGAACTGATCGAGCGCGGGAGAGAATCCTAGCCAGAAGATTGGCATTTGCGCCCGGTACTTGCGCCGTTAAAAGTTTTGTCGCTAATTTCCGACCCATGAAATCGTCGCGCCACTGGCTCTGGTTCCTTTGCGTTCTCATCCTGGCATCAGCTCCAAACGCGTGGAGCCAGGACGCGGCTGCCCCCGAAGCCGTACGACCGAATGGGGTCTCCGGTCCCGTCCGCAAAGCGAAGGCGGTTAGTGCGAAAGATAAGCCCGCTAAGGCTAATCGCTCCGACGATGAACAGGACGCTGATGCCGAAACGACTCCGACTCGCAAGGCAAAGACATCGAAATCGACGCATAGCCGCTCACACCGGGCACGCGCCAAGGCGAAGGAAACACCGGAAACGATCCCTGCGCCGACAGAGTTCACTCCGGAGGGAATACCAAAGACCAGCGCCGCTTCAGTCATTGTGGTGGACGCGAATAGTGGCAAAACCTTGTACGAAAAAAATCCGGATCAATTCAGGGCTCCGGCGAGCACGCAAAAATTGCTTACGGCGCTCATTGTAGCGGAGAGCGGTTTTCTCGATCGGCAGGTCACAGTGCAACCAACAGATACCTTCGCTGAGCCGGTGAAGTTGAACATCAAGGCAGGCGACACTTATCAGCGGATCGATCTTCTGCGCGCGTTGCTGGTGAAAAGCCCTAATGACGTTGCACGATGTCTGGCCCGGGATAATGCCGGCAGCATCGAAGCGTTTGCAGAGGTCATGAACAGACGTGCCCAACAACTTGGAGCTGTGCATTCGCACTTTGTGAATCCGAACGGTTTGCCAGTGCCGGGGCAGTACTCCACCGCGCGCGACCTCTCGCTCATCGCGCGCGCTGCATATGCGAATCCGACAATCCGCTCGATCGTTTGTCTTCCGCAGCTTGTTTTTCGCTTTGCCAACGGTCGCACGCGCGAGCTTGTGGCGCGATGCATCCGCGCTACTCTCCTGGAGCCTCTGGATGTAAAGCTTCCGTTGCGTTAGCCAGGTTTACGCCTCTTTCACGCCGAGATGCCGCGAGATGCTTGAGCATCGCGTGGAGCCAGCGGAAGAAAAATCGCAGGGCAACGTCGAACGACATTTTCGATTTCCCGCGTGCGCGTTCACGAAAGACAATCGGAACTTCACGTACGCGCAGCGTTCCGCGCGCGCGCAACATCGTCTCGAAAACAATTTTGAAACCGCTGGTTTGCGGCGCGAGTTCCAACAAGCGGGAACGACCAATGGCAAAGAAGCCACACATCGAGTCGTGAAGGCCAGTGAGCGGATGCGCAAGCGCCGCCCCCGCTCGTGACACGGCCCGCCGCCATGCCGGCCAGCCCGGCGTCGACCCACCCTTCACATAGCGGCTGCCGACCACAAGGTCTGCGGTGCCGGCAAACAGCGGCGCCACCAAATCTTTGATCCGGTCAGGCGGATGACTCAAGTCCGCGTCCATCACGAGTAGAATTTCGCCGCGCGCGGCCCGCGCGCCCAACATGATCGCCGTCGCCAATCCAGGACCTGCGCCGTCCTGCTCGATTAAGCGGATCGGGTGAGTGCCCGAGAGCGCGCGAATTTTGTCGCAAGTTGCGTCGGTAGAATGATCGTCAACGAACAAAATTTCCCGAAAAGAAACACCGCAGGCAGCAATTTCCGCGACCAGCGGCAGAATATTCTCCTCCTCGTTCAAGGTTGGAATAATGATCGAGACGGAATTTGAGAACGAGTCTGTCATTCTAAAATGCCAAACGTTTAACGCTCAACCCGCCTTCGGCAAGCCGACGGCGACTCAAGCGCCAACGTTCAATCGTCGGACTCCAACAATTCGCAATCGAGTGCCTGTCAAGCCGTAGCTCGCGACAAAAAATTACTTGGGCTAAGACGATTCGGCTCCGTTCGGGGGCTACGACATGACAGCTTTCGCTTTTCACGTTGTTGCGAGCGAAGGGGTGAGCCGACGACGGGATTCGAACCCGTGACCTGCGGTTTACGAAACCGCTGCTCTACCAGCTGAGCTACGTCGGCGCGAGCGGTGCAAACATTGCATTCCAAAACAGCACGAGCAAACCCGTGGCGTCACGGGAGCACGAAAGTCTCGCCAATTTCGCGTAGCGCGATGCGTTCCGGAGTCGCACTGAGCACGAGTTGGAAGCGCTCGATCGGTTCTCGAAACGGCTCGAAACTGAGCCGGAACGTTTGGTGGTGCACCGGAAGGATAAATCGCGCGCCGGCAGCGGTAGCCATCTCCACTGCCTGCTCCGGTGTGCAGTGCGAATGAATCCACGGGTTGTATGCACCGATTGACATGATCGCGAGATCGACCCGCTTCGCGCCCGAAGGGCAGCCGGTTGATTCAACCTGCTGGGTCGCCCAGCCCCTTCGTGTGGCTTCTGCTGAAGGTGCGCTTGCTGTGAGTGGAGGGGGCTGCCCGGCGGAGCCGGGTTCGGCGATCGGCAGTTGCAGCTTTGCGAAGCTGTCCGTCATGGCAGTGTCGCCGGCGAAAAGAATGCGCCGTCCGTTTCGCTCCACGATGTAGCCATTGTAGCCGCGATAATCATCGCGCTGTTTTCGTGCGCCCCAATGTTTCACTTGAAAAGCGCTGACAGCGATGTCGCCTGTCGGTTGGCTGGCGATGTTGAGGATTTTCCTCTCACCCCAACGAAGTTCGGTGACGTCTTGGAGACGTGTCCATCTTAGCAAATCGGCCGTGTTCGGAGCAGTGATTACACGGGTGTTTTCATAAAAGCGATGGAGCGTTCGCAAATCGAAATGATCGAAGTGCGCATGGGATAGAAGGATAAGGTCAATCCGAGGCAGTTCGTAAAATTGGAGCGCTGGCGCGGTCAATCGCTTTGGGCCAATGGTGAATCCGGGCAGCCGAATCCCGATACGCGGAAAGAGCACTGGGTCGGTGAGAATGTTGATGCCGAAGAAATTGATGAGCACCGTGGCGTGGCCGATCCAGGCTGCCGTTACCTGGGTATCATTCCACTTCAAAGGCTCGGGTTTCGTGAAAGCGGGAGCAATCGGGCGCCAACTTTCGATCGTCCATTCTCGCCAAAGATGCGCGAGCCAACGGCGCACCCGGCTGCTGCGCAGAGTTGGTTGTGCGGGTATGTCCATGCTCATATTCATACTCTTGCTCCTTCCTTTCTTCAGAGACTGTCGAGCATGAGCAGGAGCATGAGTAAGATTGAGAATGTGCGTAGACAGCGAATACAAGGCGACCTTGTTTCGTCGCTCTTAGCGCTCGCCGAATAATCCCTTGATGGCTTTCCAGAGGGTTCTGCCCGCCTTCGGCGGACCGGCGCGCGCTACGAGTACGGGGCAATCAGCACGGTTTAAAATGCTGCGGGTCAGATCGCCCATGATGTAATGACCAAGCAGGCCGCGCGCCTGGGAGGTGCCGGTCACGATCAAATCGTAATCGCCCGTACGCACTTCCTCGAAAACTTGATCGATTACGATGCCGTGTCGAAGGCGCACTTCAGCCGGAACAGCGAGACGTTCGAGTTCTCTTTTTTCCCGGCGCAAATTTGTCCCCAGTTCTGATTTGGATTCCAGCAGCTGATCAACGTTCTCCTCTAACTGTACGAGATTGACGTAGATAGCAGGTGGCTCAGCCATCACATGCAAAAGCGTGACCGATGCACCTACAGCGGCCGCAATCTCGCCGGTGAATCGCACCGCTTGTTCGATGAATTCTTTTCCGCCTGTGCAAACGAGAAAACGTTTCAAGCTTTTGCGTTCGCTGATTGCCACCAGCACTGGCGGCCGAATCGCCTTGATCACTTCGTATGTTCTTTCTGAACGCCAGTAATTTCCCGTTGCTCCAGTCCAGCGCGCTCCGACAAGAACGAGATCGTAGCTGGTGTTTGATGTTTGATCGAGAATCTGGCGTACTGGTTCGCCCGCGTGCACGAGGATATCGGGCTGCGCATCTTGTGTCCGGAGGGATTGGGCTTGTCTTTCCAGTGTGTTGCGCAGCGGACCCTGGTCGCTAGCCTTTTCGGCGATGCCGAGAAGAGTGATTTTAGCTTTTAACGGCTTGGCTAATAACGCTGCCAGTTCGATGGCATTCTCGGAAGCCGGCATTCCATCGCTGCAAATCAAAATCTTCATTCCGCTTACAATTTGTGACCGCTGATCATTGTGTAGATGACGATTGCTGCGCCAATCAGCGGCAATGGAACGAAAGCGAGCCGAATCTTCGGGCCGGCAAAATATTGCGTCGCGATGACGCCGATCTGTGCGCCGATGACAGCGCCGGTGTGCATGACCAATGCAATCAATATGTCCACGTTACCCTTTACCGCGTGGCTGAACGTGCCGTAACTGGCGGAGATAATGATCTCGAAAAGATCAGTGCCTACTGCGAGATGAGTGGGTATTCCCAGCACGTAAACCATCGACGGCATGCGGATGTAGCCCGCGCCGCCGCCAAGAAACCCGCTGAATAATCCGCCGACGAAGGCCACCAGCAGGATCATCCAGAGCGAAATCGCTGCGATTCCCGAGGTGGGCAGTGCAACCATCGGCCAAATTTTCACCTTTTGAATAGCGCGTGTCACATGTCCGAATGCAGAATGATCTTTTTTTGATTTCTCGCCTTTTAGCAGGCCCCTTTGGGCTCTTCCTTTTTCCAACCGCAGCGTCTTCCGGCTTTCCCAGAGCATAAAGATGGCGATGCTCACATAGACGACGATAGAAACGATGCTCACGACAAGATTAACATTGCCCGCACGCTTCAACATCTGGATCGCTTGTGCGCCTACTTCCGCCCCACCGATTGTTCCCAGCGCCATGATCGAGCCGAGACGGAGATCGACATTTCCCAAGGCACGGTGGCGTCTCGCGGCGACGACGGACTTTCCGACGATGTGCGCCAAGTCGGTGCCGACGGCAAAATTCCAATCCAAACCGGCCAGGCGGAGAGCAGGGCCGGCGATGAAGCTTCCGCCGACTCCGAAGAATCCGCCAAGAATGCCTATTAGAAATCCGACTGTCGCCAGATAAATTGGACTGATATCGGCGCCGGAGATTGGAAAAAACATGGCGTTACTCGGAGCGGCCTCGGATGAGACGAATCAAAAAAGTAATGACGCTTTCAAGGAGAACGGCTTGTCCCATGATCAGCAAAATCGCAAGCGCGGCATAGACATACCGGTGCTGAACTTCGAGTTGGTACAGCCATTGTCCCAGCAAATGAAGCACTAGGAAAAAGTAGGCAACTACGAGAAAGGCGTAGATTACGAGCTCAATCGCAAAAGCTCGCACTGTCCTGATGGTTTTCTTTTTCATGACGCAAGGTCGTTAAAGCATCGAGGCGTTGTGTCACCGTGTTGCCCAGTCGATTTCTGGTCGATAACATAGGCTTTAAGGTTCAACGCTTTAACGATTTAACGTGCTGCCAGCACCTGCCGGTTGCGTCCAATCGCGTTAAGACGCAAATTACTTTGCGGACGGAGCGTTTCTTCCTAACGTTCCACTTCGTTTTTGGGAAAAAGCCATGGCCGATGTCGCGAACAAATACGCCGAAAACGTACCGGGCAAATTCTATGTCGATGATCAATGCATCGATTGCGATTTGTGCCGCGAAACCGCGCCTGCCAATTTTAAGCGGAACGACGACGGCGGCCATTCCTACGTCTATAAACAGCCGGAGACGCCGGAAGAAGAGGGACTTTGCAAAGAGGCGATGGAAGGCTGCCCGGTCGAGGCGATAGGCAACGACGGAGCGTGAATGGAACCGTTAAATCGTTGAAGCGTTGAAACGGTCGAGAACGCGAGCATCGCAGGCTATCAACTATCAGCAATCGACGATCAGCCAACCGCCCGTCGCACTAAGCGTCGCGGGTTCCGACAGCAGCGCGGGTGCCGGCATTCAGGCCGACGTTAAAACATTCTCTGCACGCGGTGTCTATGGATTGACCGCCGTCACCTGCATCGTCGCGGAGATTCCCGGAAAAGTTTCGCGGATCGAGCCAGTCAGCACGAAAATTGTTAGCGAGCAAATCAAAGTGCTCGCAAGAAGTTTTCCTATCGCTGCGATCAAGACTGGTCTGCTTTGCTCCGCGAAAATCGTTTCCGCGGTAGCGAAAACGATACTGGATCTGGACAAGATGTCCGCGCCACGGATTCCGCTGGTGGTCGATCCGGTCTTTGTAGCAACGAGCGGCGATCCGCTCCTCGATCCGGAGGCTATCGAAACTTATGAGAAAGAATTGTTCCCACTCGCGAGTTTGATTACTCCAAATCTCGATGAAGCGGGGCGGTTAGTTGCCGCGAAAATTAAAGATCGGCAATCGATGCGTGTTGCCGGGAAAGAGTTGGAGAAGAAATTCGGAACCGCGATCCTTCTCAAAGGCGGTCATCTGGCGGGTGAACGCGCTGTCGATCTTCTATTTAGCAACGGGAAAGTTGTCGAATTCTCGGCGCCATTCGTACGCGGCGTTGCAACTCATGGCACCGGCTGCACGTATTCGGCGGCGATCACGGCCGGTCTTGCGAAAGGGCTCTCCCTTGAACAAGCGATCAGTGCGGCCAAGAAATTCGTGACTGAATCGATCGCGCGACATTTTCAATGGACGTCGCGCTCGGGCAAAAGTCTCGACGCCCTTAGGCATTCCCTGTAGCCGCTTCGCGGTGCGAAGCGGGACACTTGAGGTGTTTAACACGCATGCCCCGCGCCGTCCGGAGGTCGGCGGCTACAGCGATCTTACACGCAGGCGTTCGGTTCCTTCTCCCAGCGCTTTAACTCCATCGCTTCGAGTGCAGCGACAGTTTCCGCCTGTTTCTTGCTGCGGCCGCTGCCCTGGCCGAGAACGATTCCTTCCCAGACAACTTGTGAGACGAACGTTTTCTCGTGCTCGGGCCCGCTTTGCGAAACTAATTCATAGACCGGACTGCGCGGCGAGATGCTTTGCAACAACTCCTGAAGCTGGCCCTTGGGATTGATGTCCACTGGTGTTTCCGCCAGTTGTTCAAGATCGCTGCGAGTTTGCGTCAAGATGAACTCTTTCGCTGCTTCAAGACCACCGTCGAGGTAAATGGCACCGATGAGCGCCTCAAACGCGTCCGCCAATGTGGACGTGCGTCTCCGGCCACCACTGCTTTCTTCGCCGCGCCCCATCAAAATGTAACGTCCCAAGTCCAGCGCAGCGGCATGTGCCCGCAACGCTTCGCGAGAAACCAGCCGCGAACGTAGTTTCGTCAGTTGACCCTCGGCTTCGGCTCGAAAATGACCAAACAGATACTCGGTAATAATAAGCTGGAGAACGGCGTCGCCCAAAAATTCCAGACGCTGATAATCAAAATGATAACGTTGCGCCTCATGACCAAGGCTCGGGTGCGTGAGCGCCTCCGCGAGCAGAAGTGAGTTCCGGAATTTGTAGCCGATGCGTTCTTCGAGTGGTGTCACTGCTTTGTCATTCTGAGCGAAATCGAAAAATCTCTCAACTCAGTATAACGGGTATGGATTGCCTGCCGAGAATAAGGCCCGGCGGCAATCGCAAAACCAGGGGACAACCAGATAGTCAAAGACCAGTCCGCTATCGTTTTTGATAAACCTCGAGCGAGGTGACTACATCCAACGCACGCTGCAATACCGGATCGTGGGCGGGGGGCTTTTCCGGCGAGCGGCCCCGGCGTTGCTGCGCCGCCTCAGCGGCTTCAACTTCGGGATTTGTTCCGGCTAACAGCGCTGCCTCGTTCATGTGCGGGCGGGCGCCTTCGTAAACGAATGGCCCCACGCCTTTTTCGCCGCTTAGTTGGAAAATCTGCCGCTTGTCTGCGATCGACATCTCGACAGGCAAATCTGGTCTTATCCCCTCTGGAAACAGCGGGCGACCATCTGGGGAAACCATCTCCGTGACAGCAACGCGCAGAATTTTCCCGCTCGGTAGCGGCAAATCGGAGTATTCAGCTGCGCGCCCAGCGGTGACCTGCCCGATGAGCAGCGCCTTGTTGTAAAATCTCAGTGCCGCAGCGATCGCCTCAGCCGCACCAGTCGTATCGCCATCGGTAAGTACCATGATCAGACCGCGAAATGCCGGATCACGATCAGAACTAAATACGCGGTCCTGATGTCCCACCGGTTTGCGCAGGGTAAAAAGAGTTTTGCCTTTGGGACAAAACCGCTTTGCGAATTCGGCGGCCAGCGGCAAATCAGTTGTTGCCGGACTGGCGCGAAGATCCACTATGAGCGCGTTCACGTTTTTCGCGGCGAAATTAGCGACGCTTTTATCCAACGCCTGAAGGTTCGCTGCGCTTAATGAGCCGACGCGCACGTATCCGATGTGTCCGCCGATAATCTCGCTGTAAAAGACGGTGGGCGCTTCCGCCGGCGCATTCTCCTTGGCGGGCAAGAGCATTACCCCACGCGGCAGCCTCATTATGAGGCCCTCAACAGTCGCCCGATTCAACTCGGTGTCTGTAATCACATCCGGATTTGTGAAATTACTTTTTAATAGCGTGATGACTGCCTGGAGGTCAGGCGGGCCTAACGAATTGACCAGGTCTTCGGTTGTTGGGCTTTCCGAGGGCGAAGGCGATGCGAGCGCGGATGGTTTTGCCGCAGCGGCAGGCCGGCCTGAAGGGACCACGGTCGGCGGTGAAGTTTGCGCCAGCGCGTTGATGGCCAGACAGAAGCTAATGAAGGACAACGACGTGAATTGAGACATTGGAAACAGATGCCGACCTATAACGCATTTTCTAATTGCGCGAAAATTCGAATTCCGAATATCGAATTTGGAGTTCTCTCAGTTGGTTTCACTCAGAGCAATGTCGTGCCGGTAGTGGCAGTTTTCGAAATGAATACGGCAGGCAGCCTCGTATGCGCGTGCGCGTGCGGCTTCGAGCGTTGATCCAAGCGCGGTCACCGCGAGAACGCGACCGCCGGCAGTCTTAACCTCGCCGTTGGCGCGTTTGGTTCCGGCATGGAAAATCTGGACATCTTCGAGCTTTGTCGCGTCATCGAGACCCGAAACTGTTTTTCCAGTTTCGTATTTGCCAGGGTAACCACCAGACGCGAGAACCACCGTGACGGTAGCACGCGTATCCCATTCAATTGAACACTTGCCAAGATTTCCATCAATCGTCGCTTCCAATAGCGGAAGCAGATCTGGTTTCAGCCGGGGCAAAAGCGCCTGCGTCTCCGGGTCGCCGAAACGGCAATTGAACTCCAGCACACGTGCGCCGTCGCTGGTAATTATCAACCCTGGATAAAGAAGTCCGCGAAAGGTGATTCCCTCTTTCAGGAGACCGCGCAGCAGGGGCTGCATAATTTCCGTCTCGAATTGCGATTGCAGCTTGTCGTTCCAATTGTTGGCAGGGCTGAACGCACCCATCCCGCCAGTATTCGGACCCTGGTCGCCGTCCCGCGCGCGCTTGTGATCGCGTGCCGATTCCAGCAGACGATAACTGCTTCCGTCTACCAGGGCGTGCAACGAACATTAGGTTCCGCGTAAGAAATCCTCGATCACGATCCGTCGACCCGCGTCGCCAAAGCGGCCCTGGGTCATCATCTCATCGATGGCGGATCTCGCCGCAGCAGCGTCAGAGGCAATGATTACTCCTTTTCCGAGAGCAAGGCCAT
>WNGK01008963.1_pt1 | contig 10337 bp, 11 predicted proteins | sample 5400601 | NCBI WGS metagenome assembly WNGK01 (sample SAMN13153376, study PRJNA577476) | soil metagenome | isolation source: 60 cm soil or saprolite under Garry oak tree replicate 1 | place: USA:California | collected 2016-06-15 | reverse complement strand
GTAGAGGGTGCTCAGTTGGTCGGGCATGCTTTGGGAGCGTAACCGTCACCTGTCTGCTACCGCAACAGCTCACTGCAAGCTGCCCCGCAGGGGCCACTTTTTCGGGGCGGAGTCCACGAAAAAGCATAGCTACTTTTCGTCGCAAAAATACCGTTTCTGAGGCGACTCTGATCGCGTGCGGGCGAAACGGAGTCGTCTTCGCTGTTCACTTCCGCCCAGCTCAGTTCGATCAAAGCAACCGAGACGTCGTCCGATTCACGTTCCCTGCAGGGCGAGACAGCGCCCGATCTGGATCACATTATCGGCGATCACACTCAGTCCCACCCAGCGCTGTATGCCGTGGAATCCGCGATACAAGCAACGCCGCATCCCATGTCTCCGTTTCAGCGCGCTGATGCGGCCCTCGCATCCGGTTCGCCACCGTTGTCCACGACGAAACCAGCGCTGCCGATAAAGTCGTTTGCGTTCCGCACTCTTCGTCTTCTGATTCGGCACCGACCACCATCGCACTCCCAGGGCTCGTGCAGCTTTTTCATTCTGCTGCGAGTGGAATCCCGCATCAGCGGCCACCCACGCCGGAATCCGGCCGAATCTCCGCTGGTGGACCTCGATCGCGGGCACCATCAACTGCCGGTCGCTGGGACGCTCGGCGAACACTTCGAAGTGGCTAATGATTTGATTTTCCGATTCCTGGATCTTGACCAGTTTGCCAAACTCGGTCGGCTTGCTGGCCTTGCCTTTGCGAATGAAAATGAACATATCGACTCCTTCTTGTGCGGAATTTTAATTTCACGGGTAGTTGCACCCATGAGTCGGATATTCCATCCGCTTTTTCTTATTGTGAGTGCTGTGTCCGGATCGTTGCACATCCTTGGAAGTGTTTTGCAAGACGGCGCTGTGGTTCCGCAAACATCAGCCATCTCACCACACGAGAAGATTCTTAGATAGGCACAAAATTGGCCTTCAGACGGGGTTCGAGGAACTTGGCTGGATCGGTATTGGGAAATCAGCTTGTGGCAAGGTTTTCCGAGGGCTGGGCACTGTCCCGGGTGTCAAGGGCAATTCGGAAGTAACTTTCGATAACGGGGCGTGGGTGTTGAAAAAGTGGCTGTTGTTAGGTGACTGGTTAAGTGAGTTCAGGGGATCTGGGTGGGAATTTCTTGCGCGGTCTTTGTCTAGGCGGGCGGTCTTGGCACTTGGGTGAGGAAGCGAACCAATCGTTTGTACCGCACTCCCTTTGTGAAGCAGCGTTTTCTCCACGAACTCACCGGTCTCGCTGTCCATCATGGCTATGCTTTGTTGTCTTGCGTGTAGATCGCAGCCTACAATTTTCATCTCGGCCTCCTTCGTCCCGAGCCTTTTCGGTTGGAATCCCGTAAAAGTTTACTCGGGTCGTCGCGAGGCCGACGTTCTTATGTCATCACCCACGGGGCAATTTCACTCACAACCGTTTATCAGATCACTTCTGATCTAAATTCCCGCTTTTCGCTCTCTGAACTGCGCTCCGCCAGCGCTGCGAATAGATTTTGAATCCGGGTAGCAATTCCGTAGGGACTCCAGATGCGCGACGGCGCGGTCCAGAGGCCATCCGAGACGCCAGTGAAGATACGCGGAGGCCACAGTCGGTGAGCGGTTCACTCCGGCCGTGCAATGGATATAGACTGTGTAGCCTGACTTAAGCAGATCGTCGAGCTTGGCCACGCACTCCGGCAATTTGCGCCGCAACTCGAGCCGGTTAAAATCCGTGATCGGCATGCTACAAAAAACAAAACCGGCCCGTTCCGCTGCTGCTTGGGCATGAGCCACTCCGCATTGGCGCACATCATCATCGGTCTGAAAGGCTGAGGATCGCCGTGATCTTCAGAGAGCGAAGCTGTTCAAACTCTTCCTCAACCCGTGGATCGGGGCCGACGAATAAGTTCGGCAGAATACAGTCGCATTTCACCGAGGTACTGCTAGCGTTCCAGCTTCGCGGTCATTGTGATTTGAGCCTTCAGGACTTTCGAAACTGGACATCCCGCCTTCGCGTCCTGCGCCGCCTTCTGAAAAGCTGCATCGTCGGCGTTCGGAATTTTGGCGCTTACATCCAGGTGGACAGCCGTAATCGCCCAACCTGAATCCTGTTTTTCCATCCTCAGGTTTGCGGTCGTATTAATGCTCTCAGGGGTGAGATTTGCCGCCCCAAGCTGCGCCGAGAGCGCCATCGAGAAACAAGAAGTATGCGCTGCCGCAATCAATTCCTCTGGATTCGTTCCTGGCGCATCCTCAAAACGGGTCTTGAACGAGTAGGGGAGATGAGAAAAAACACCGCTGGGCACCGAGAACTCGCCCTTGCCATCCTTGAGACCGCCTCTCCAAACTGCGCTTGCTTTACGTTCCATGATTCTTCTCCTCAGTAATGTTAGCCAAACGATTTTAGACGAATAAGAGAATGGCCGTGCTTCTCAGAGCAAATGAGATTGAGAATTCCACTGTGCTCTCCGTGTCCTCTGTGGTAATGAACTTATCGGGCCCACGTCATTCCCCACTCAACGCCCGCAAAGCCTTCCTGATCTCCCGATTTATACGGGCCGCGTCGTTCGAAGATATCTCGATGAGTTGCGCCCAGCGTTTGCTATCAGGCTCCAGCTTTCCCTGTCCCAGCAGGTACGAAGCTTGCATGATTGCCTCTAGCGAGTTGCTCAGATCGTGCGCCAGTGTTCGCAAATGCGCGATCTCGCCGTCGGGTGTTCGAGGTTGTCGTTTCGCAGTACGCTTGGCCGCCATACCTCACTCCAGTCGCGCGAGTGAATTCAGCCGCTTTGGTCCGTGAGTGGCGGCATGGACCTGGGCAGAGCTTCCCGGTGAAAGTTTGACACTCAGTTCGCGCCTTGTAAGAATAGACATCGCAGTCTCTTCCTTCAAGGCGGCTCCGGCCGCCCCGCATCAGGACACTTGCCGAAGTGGCGGAATTGGCAGACGCGCATGGTTCAGGTCCATGTACCCGCAAGGGTGTGGGGGTTCGAGTCCCTTCTTCGGCACCATTACTTTTGGAATCTTGTACTTAGAGGCTGGTGATACCTACAGTGATACCACTTTCACTGGAGGATCGCCGCCGTGCCCAACCGCGAGTGCAATCTGACGAAGCGCGTTCGTACCAATCAAGGTCTGCGTTTCTGCCCCGTCGTCCTGTCCGTCAACGGTCGGGTAAAACCTGACTGGGTTCTCGTCAACGGAGAAGAAAAGCGCCATCCTGAAGGCGCGTACTACATCGAGTGGCGCGAAGGATCGAAGCGCATCCGCGTGTCGGTCGGCAGGGATGCGGCTGACGCGAATGCACGTCGGCTCCGCAAAGAAGCCGAACTCAATGCCGTGAACAACGGCGTCGCTGTCGCAGAGGAAGGCTCCAGTTCAAAGCGCCGCATGATCGCCAGCGCCGTTGCCCAGTATCTGGACGAGATCAAGATCACCCGAAGCGCCGCGACCCATTCGGCCTACGATCTTGCGCTGCGCAATTTCTGCGAGTCCTGTCCAAAGGCGTATCTCGAAGACATCAACCGCACGGACCTGCTTCACTACATAAACCACCTCCGGAATCACGAATTATCCGACCGGACGTGCCACAACCGCTTCGAGCACCTGCTGACGTTCCTGAAAGCGTTCGGGATCGAGAAATTGGCAAAGAAGCGCGACTGGCCGAAGTACGTCACGCAGGAGCCGGAGAGCTACGAAGATGACGAACTCGAACAGTTCTTTGCCGCGTGCGACCCGGAGGAGAAGGTTTTCTTCGAGTTCTACCTGATGACCGGCTTTCGCAAAAAAGAAGTCACATTCAGCACATGGCCGGACGTGGACCTTAAGTCAGGAGTGGTGCGCGTTACTGCAAAACCGGAACACGGATTCAAGCCTAAAGACTGGGAGGAGCGCGAAGTGCCGATCCCGGATCGACTCGTTCGATCGCTGAAAACATGGGGGAAGAATCGCAATGGATCGGAGTTTGTATTCCCGACTCGCAACGGCACTCCGAAGAAACATCGTACGCAGCTATTAGAGTTGTGCAAAGCTGTGGCGGAACGCGCCGGACTCGATCCAGATGACTTCTGGCTTCACAAATTCCGCGCCACGTTCGCGACGAAACATCTGCAGTCTGGGGTTGATCTGCGAACGGTTCAGCTATGGCTCGGTCACAAAGATTTGGAATCCACGATGCGGTATCTGAAACCGGCACGTGGAAAAGCCATCAGGGAGAAGGTGAACGCGACATTTTCCGCCTCTGCAGGAGAGTAGAATAGAGGCATGGAGCCGGAAAAGCCATCAGGGAGAGTTCGGTCGAAGAGTTGGAACTTTCGGTGCGCAGCTACAATTGCCTCAAGAACGCCAACATTCAGTCGATTGGCGAGCTAGTGCAAAAGACTGAGAAAGTTTCCCCGACTCTACCAAGAGTCGGGTCGAGAACCGCCCCTCAACCTGCAACAAACTTGCGCCAAGGAAGCGCACGTTGAATTCAGTTCACCTTCGCAAGTGTGACCGCTGTTTCCTTCGGCATCCACCGGAGCTGAGTTTTGGTTATGTAGCCGATGGTGACTCTACTCCCAGGCTTCATTTGAGCCAGAGTATTTAGCAAGTCCTGTGTCGAGCGCACTTTTTTCCCGTTCAAGTCTGTAATCACGTCCCCTTCGTGAAGACCTGCGATTTCAGCCGAACTGCTCCCAGAAACGCTCAGGATTTCCACGCCCTTTACACCGCCTTGCTCCCAATCCGCTCCCGAAATTCTCAAAACACCTCCCACGCTGGTTGATGCCTGAGCAGGAGTTGTGCTCATGGGGTAGTCACCTCAACCCGGGTTACTCGCTCAGAAGAACAGCTTCAGCGCGAATTGGAAATTGCGCGGTCCTCCCGTGTTGTATAAGGGATTGAAGCCGGCGCCGGTGCTGAAGTTAGCGCCGAGCGCGCTGTTTGCCATGCTGTTGGCGAGCCCAAAGTTCGCGTTGTTCATAGGGACGGTCGAGCCGCCGGCAAAACCGGGTGAGCCGACGTTTGGCTGATTCAACACATTAAACATATCGGCCTGAAAGCGGATTCGCACACTCTCGCGAATCGGGAACTCGCGATGCAGAGAAAGATCAAATTGCTGGAGTGGGAAAGCTCGCGCAATGTTGCGGCCGGCATTGCCAGAAACTGCCTGAGTTCCTACCGGTAATGGCATGCAGAAAGCTCCCTTGGCATTGGTCGCCGTGGGAGCAGCGCAACCGGCGGCGGCGGCATGGCTTGCGGTTGGCGTCGCGGTGTTCAGCGCGAATCCGCCCGGACAGGCGCTGATGCCCTGCGCCGCCTGGTATTCGGCAACGCATGCCGCTCCCGTCACATAGACAGGCACTCCCGGAATAATGTTCGGCCTTTGCCCCAAACCGGTCGCGCCGAAAAATGCTGCAGTTGTGCTGGCGAACACTTCATAGGGGATCGCCGTCTGGTAGTGATAAATCGGATCGACTGACCAGTGCCCTAGAACAGTGCGCGACACCCAAGTGCCGGTAAACGGTGTCGGAATGTCGTACACGATGGAAAATGCCAGATTGTGGCCAATGTTGAAATCCGAAGAGGCGCGAAGCAGGCTGTTGATGGGAAGCCCCGAATTCAGTGAAGCCGCCGTTGGCAGGCTCTGAACCGGGACGCTGGCGTTCACGGAGCTGTTGTCAATGGAATGTGACCAGGTGTAGGAAGCGACGGCGCTGAATCCCTTGTAGAATTGCCTCTGGAATTTAGTCTGAAGAGCCTCGTAGTCAGACTGGGAATAGTTGCCGATGACGGTGATGGCGTCGCCTACCGTGCCATTCCCCAAAACGGCCGGGTTGGTCCTGATTGTGCATGTCGGATTCGCGGTTGGGCAATTTGGGGGAAAAACATAATAGCCAATCAGCCGCCGGCCGAGAGCGCCAACGTAGCTGAGCGACACCGTTTGCTGCTCACCGATCTGCTGTTCGATGGTGGCGTTTAATTGTTGAACGTAGGGCAGCCGGAAGTTTGGATCAATCAGGATATCGGTGCCCAACGGCAGAGGAAACGAGGGCGGGTTGGGGATTACCGGAGGGGTGGCATATACCGCATTCGCTATCGAGATTGGGAATGGAACGATCGCTACCGTTGCTCCAGCACCCTGATTATTGAACCGTGCGTTCCACGGAGCACTTGCTATCGCAAACGCCTGGTTCCCGGTATCGTAAAAGATGCCATAGCCCGCGCGTAACACGGTGCCCCACTTCGCATCTTTCGAAGCCTGATATGCCAGCCCAACACGAGGAGCGACATTCTGCCAGCGAGTTGCGAATGCCGGAGTTCCCATTGGATTGAGGGTGTAGCCCAGCATGTTGCTGAGGCTGAAGCTGGAGCGGTTGATGGAAAATCCGGGAAATCCGTCGGTCCACTCCACGGCCGGGTTGATGTCCCAGCGAAGACCGTAGGTGACAGTGAACCGATCAGTCGCCTTCCAGGTGTGCTGACCGAAGAACGAATACTCGCGGAAACGAAACTCCTGAGGAACGTTATGTTGAATGTTGGCCAGTGTTGCCTGGCCACAGATGTAGCCCGGTACAGTCGCACTGGATCCCGCCGGTAGGGCCGAGGTAGGGCAGTTGTTGGCGCCTAAGGGCGCGACGGCCTTGTTCAACGCGAACTGATAATTGGCGTTGAAATTAGACTGATTGAAAATCGGCTCCAGGTCGCGGTAGTCAGCTCCGAACTTGAATCCATGTGATCCCTTGATGAAGTTCAATGCCTCGGTGATATTGTGCTGTTCGTTGCCGTTGTTGGCGTTTGCGGGCGCGATCTGAAAGCTATCCATGTTGGCGATGCCGGTGCCGATGATCACGGAGATCGTCGGTGTCGCATACGACGACGGAGGCTGCGCAAATCCGGTCGGAAAGATTGTGCTCAGATCGCCTTTGAACGCCAGCGGCGTCAGGTTCCTCACAAATGTTGTCTTCGTGTAGTTGAAATGCAGGTCATTGCTCAGGTTTTGAGTTATCGCATACGCCCAGCCGCTGGTGTAGGTGTCGTTCCCGCCAATCAGAGAGATGTTGACGACGGTGTTCGCGTTCACCGTTTGCGATGGCGCATGGGTATACCGGAAGAACACATTCATGTGCCCGTTAATGCTGTAATCGCCACGGACGCTGCCGGAATCGAGTTTCGAAGTGCCAGGAAGAGTGGCCGTGTAATTGGCAAAGCAGGTTGCGGACGAGGTACACGCAGTTGTGGGATTGCCGTCCGGAAGAGGATAAGCATTCAGGAACTGGGCCATGTAACCGGTAACTCCATTGTCAACTGCCGCAGCCGCGAGGCTGCGAGTAGCCTGCGTGGGAACCACTTTGATGGCCGGGCTGGGAGCATTCAAACGCAAACCCTCGTATGAGCCGAAGAAGAACAGCTTTCTCTTGACAATGGGCCCACCGAATACGCCGCCGAAATCATTCTGCTGCACCACCCCGCGTGGCTTTCCTTTGGCGTTCAGGAACCAGTCGTTTGCATCCAGAACAGTGTTGCGGAGGTAATCGAAGGCGTCGCCATGGAATCCATTCGTTCCCGAGCGCGTAACCAGCGAAATCTGGCCTCCGGGAGTGCGGCCGAACTCAGGAGCAAAGCTCGAAGTGGAGATGCGAAATTCCTCAAGCGCATCAACCGATACTAAGTTGTTAAAACCGCCGGTGACCGCCGCAGTTGGTTCCGATCCTGTGCCGTTTGCGTTTACTGAACCCAAGATCGGTGCAGCGACGTTGGCACTCACACCATCCACGGTGAAGTAATTGGTGTCAGTTCTCTGGCCGTTCACTACAAATTGGCCCGGAGTATTCGTGCCCGCCGGCACTGTTGCGACGCCAGGCGAGAGCGTGATCAGCTCCTGGAAGCTCCGCCCGTTGAGCGGCATGTTCTCAACCACCTGCCGCTCCACAACCGTGCCGACTGCGGCATCTTGCGTGTTCACAGGTTGCCGCTCCGCGTTCACGGTAAAGGTTTGCGCGACAGAGCCGATCTGCAGAGCGATGTCCTGCGATACGCGATCCTGAACGTGCAGCACCAGCCTTTCAATCACATTTTCCTGGAAATCTTGAGCACGCACTACGAGCTGGTACGGTCCGGGAGGCAGACTGGGAAGGTTGTATATCCCGGATCCATTCGTCCTGGTGTCCGTGGCCACCTTGGTCTCGCGGTTCGTGGCGGTGACGGTTGCGCCAACCACAACCGCGCCTTGCGGGTCAATGACGCGTCCTGTTAGTGACGCGGACTCACTTTGAGCCACAGTTACCGAAGCAAAAGCGAGAACACAAAGTAAGACCGCCAACATTCGTCGCATTCGATACCTCGCGCTATGGTGATGGTTTTCTCTCCCAGCCAACCTTCAAGTCAATTGATAATTACCGCCGCGACTCATCGCTTAATGCGATGACCAAAAACCGGTCTATTTTTCGCTTGAAGCAGTGGTGGCAACAGGCGGCAAGCTTGTGAGTCAGGCGCAGGCGAGAGGTTCTTCTGCATCTCTCAGTGTGGATGGCGTTAAACAGCACTTCTGACTCATGGGTTATGGAGTATCCATGCTGACGGTAAAAATCAACGGCGCGATTGCGTGCGTTCAGCACGATACGCCGCGCCCCGGCGCTGCGAGCCCGCTGCTCTAATTCCTCAAGGATGCGACCGCCAATGCCCTCTCCCTGCATATCAGGCTCTACCGCTATGTACCGGACCTGGGCCTCGCCGGGCGCAATAAAGTGGACGCGCCCCCACTGCCATCAGCCTCCTGCCGATCCATGCACTCAGATGAATGGCTGCGGCTTCGTGCTGAAATTGCACCGCCGCGTACACTATTCTCACTAGAGTTGCGTGTCAGCTGTCTCACTCTAAATTCCGGTGCAGCCTGCGAACTTTGCAAAGACTTATATGTCATTGCACCCGACAGAAGCAGTATCAAGATTGCGGAAGGGATCAGCAGCCTGAGCCAGTGTCTACCTGATCCAGCACTTACCACGTCAGCCGGAGAGAAGGTGAGAACGGTATTGCCAGGCTCCAGATCGCGTTTCAGGCGTTTAAGGTCTACACGGATTTCGTATGCAACTTGGTACCGCAGATCACAATCTTTTTCCAACGCCTTGAAAATAATGTTATCGATCTGTGCAGGGAGTTGACGATTTAGCTGGGATGGTGAAGGAGGCGTACAGTTCAGAATGGCGTCGTATACCTCAGCCGAAGAATCGCCCTGGAAGGCGCGGCAGCCGCATACCATTTCAAAGAGCACTGCACCCAGGCTGAACAAGTCTGTACGCGAATCTAGGTTTTTTCCCACCGCCTGCTCGGGTGACATGTAACCTAATGTTCCCATTACAGTTCCGGGATCAGTTGCAACATCGAGGGTAACCGTATTGGCCGCGGGTCCGCTGAGCTTCGCCAGTCCAAAATCCAGAATTTTGACGCGTTCCTCCGGCGTTAGGATCAAGTTCTCCGGCTTCAAGTCACGATGTACAATGCCTTTACCATGAGCGGCGGCCAGACCATCTGCGATCTGCAAACAATAATCAATCGCCCTATCCAATTTCGAGGGGCCCGTGTCTCAACTGCTCGCGCAACGTTACGCCTTCCAACAGCTCCGAAACTAGATATGGCGCTCCTTCGTAGGTGCCCATCTGGAACACCGCCAGAATGTTGGGATGGTTCAGTGCTGCCGCAGCTCGTGCTTCTTGCTCGAATCGTCGCAGCCGCTCAGGATCGGAGGATACATACGCCGGCAATATTTTGATAGCCACGTCTCGGGCCAACCTCCTATCCCGTGCACGATAGACCTCACCCATACCACCCGAACCGACCAGCGATTGCACTTCGTAATCCCCAACTTTTGTTCCTTTGGTGAGCACGATCTGAGCCGTGCTGGCTTCGGCTTCAAACGCTGGTGTCTCCATGAAGTTCCCTGCATTCCTATGCTGAGTGAGCAGAGATTCGACTTCGCGACGCAGGGCCTCGTCACCGGAGCACAATTCCTCGAGCACTGCGGCCCGGCGGCTATCGCCAGCCTCGAGCGCTTTATGGAAAATGCTCTCGACTTTTCCAACGATCAGGATTCATCGGCCTTGCCACTCATTTCGCGTAGAAGCCAGGCTTTTGCGAGTCTCCAGTCGCGCGCCACTGTTTCTGGAGAAACCTTTAACACTTCGGCGGTTTCCTCCACGCTCAGGCCGCCAAAAAAACGCATCTCGACCACTCGGCTTTTGCGTTCGTCCACCTTCGCCAAGCGATTGAGAGCGTCATCCACGGCCACCAAATCCGCGCTCGTCTGTGGAGCAACCATGGGCACTACGTCCAGCGAAACTGGTTGCGTT
>WNGK01008962.1_pt1 | contig 10337 bp, 6 predicted proteins | sample 5400601 | NCBI WGS metagenome assembly WNGK01 (sample SAMN13153376, study PRJNA577476) | soil metagenome | isolation source: 60 cm soil or saprolite under Garry oak tree replicate 1 | place: USA:California | collected 2016-06-15 | reverse complement strand
AGCGGCTCGACCGCGGCGACGACGCCGTGCACGACGTCGCCCAGCGAGTAATCGCTCAGCGACAGCGTGAGTTGCCCCGCCTCGATTTTCGACAGATCGAGCACGTCGTTGATCAGCCCCAGCAGATGCCGGCCGTTGACCTGAACGCGCTCGAGCACCGCGTGCGCCTTCGCCGGCATCTCGCCATAGATGCTGTCGAGAATGAGTTCGGTATAACCCAGGATCGCGTTCAGCGGCGTGCGCAGCTCGTGACTCATGTTGGCGAGGAACTGCGATTTGTGCCTGCTGGCGACCTCGAGCTCGCGGCCTTTTTCCTCGATCTCGCGGAACAGCCGCGCGTTCTGGATCGCCACCACCGACTGCACGGCGAAAGTGTCGAGCAGCTCGACGATGCCTTTCGGAAATTCGCCGGGCTGCTTGCGCCGCACCACCAGCGCACCGACGATGCGGTCCGGGCGAAGCAGGGGCATGACCAGCACGGCCCGGTAGCCCTCGCGAAGAATGATGGCATTCATCGGCGTCTGCGGCTCGTTGCACACGTCGGGAATCTGGACCGGCCGGCGCTGCAGCGTCGCGATGCCCATGTTGGCGTCGTTGACGGTGATATGTTGGCCCGCGATCGCCTGGATCATTTCCTCGGACATGCCGTACGTCGCGCGAAGACGAAATTGCTGGCGCGCCTCGTCGAACGTGTAGATCGCGCCGGCATCCGTCGTGGACAGCTGCACCGCTTTGGCCACGATGGTCGAGAGCACGGTTTGGATATCGAGCGTCGAGTTGACCGCCTGGCTGACCTCGCCCAGCGCTTTGAGCTCCTCGACCGAGCGTGCCAAATCGGTTGTACGGGCGCGAAGTTCCGTGAGCAGGCGGACGTTCTCGATCGCGATCACGGCCTGGCGGGCAAAATTGCTGACGAGCTCGATCTGCTTGTCGGCGAACGGCCGTACCTGCGTCCGATAGATGACGAACGCACCGATCAACTCATTCTCCTTGCGCATTGGCACGGCGATGAGCGACCGCGCACCGCCATACCTGCCCGCAGGGCCCGGGTTCGCTTGTGCCAATTCGTCTGCGGTCTGGACCAGCTCTCCAGTCCGCAGAAGGCGACCGAGCGGGGCATCGGCATTCGGCCGAAACGACCCGCGTTGTCTAAGGGATTCCTCATACGCGGGGGGCACGCCGCGCCAAGCCGCCGCGTGGAAGGTCTCGCCGTCGAAACGAAACAGGACACCAAACTTGGCCTCGCAAATCCGCACTGCGTTCTCCAGCATCGCCTCGAACACCGGCTCTAGCTCACCGGGCGAAGAGCTGATGACGGTGAGAACCTCGGAGGTCGCCGTCTGCTGCTCCAGCGAGGCGGTCAGCTCGCGGGTGCGCGCCTGCACTTCGTCGAACAGACGTACGTTCTCGATGGCGATCACCGCCTGGTCGGCGAACGTGGTCACCAGCTCGATCTGCTTGGCGGTGAACGGCTGCACCCTGGGTCTTGCCAGCGCCATCACGCCGACGACACTTCCCTGCCGAAGCAGGGGAACTCCCAGCATGGTGCGGTAGCCGCCGATCTGTTGCGCCTCGTGAAACGTGTACTCGGGATCTACTAGGACATCCGGCACGTGAACCACTCCGCCTTCCACCGCAGTTCGTCCCACGAGCCTCTCTCGCCCGGGCGCTATCGGGTGCGCCTCCAGGAAGATCTCGAGCTCCCGCGTAAACCCATGATTGGCAGCTACGTGGTACAACCCGTCCGGATGATGAAGAAAAATCATTGCAGTATTCGCCTCGCACAGGCGAGAGGCGGATTCCACTAGCGTATCGAGCACCGGCTGGAGCTCGAACGTGGACCGGCTGATGACCTTGAGCACGTCGGCGGTTGCGGTCTGTTGCTGCAGCGATTCCGTCAGCTCCTGCGTGCGGATCTCGACCTTGTTCTCCAGGTCGGCATAAGACTCCTGCAGCCGGCCGGCCATGTCGTTGAACTGGTCGGCCAGCGCCTCGAGCTCGTCTCCGGTCTTGATCGAGATGCGCTGGGAAAGATCGCCGCCGCCGATCCGTGCCGCGCCGGCCCGCAAGGCCTGGATCGGCCCGACCATGCGGCGGGCGAGAAAGGTGCCGGCCAGGAACGCAAACACCAACGCGCCGCCGAGCAAGGCGCCGGAGCGCTCGATCGAGGCGTAGAGCGGCGCATACGCCTCGTCCGCGGGCAGCTCGACGAACACCAGCCACCCCAGCGGATCGACCGGAGCGTGCGCGGTAAACACCCGTCGTCCCTGCAGGTCCTGCGCCTCCTGCACCTGGTCCGGCGCCAGCGGCGCAGCCGTCGTCCGCGCGGCCCGGATCTGGGCGAGGCGGGACAGATCGGTGTTGCGCAACACCAGGCTGATGTCGGGATGCGCGATCAGCCGGCCTTGCGCGTCGACGACGTAGGCCTGCCCGTGCTGGCCGACCTTGATCTGGGACACCACGTCCCAGATCAGTTTCAGGTTGACCTCGGCGACGCTCACCCCGGCATCGCGCCGGGTGCCGGCGAGCGCGACCGTCATATACGGCTCGGACTCGCGGCGGAAATAGACCGGCCCGTAATAGACCTTGCGGGCCAGCGCATCGACGAACTTTGGGTCCTTCGAGAAGTCGGTCTGGCTGCCGACCACGTCCATGGCGAGACGCGAGACGCGCAGCTGCTCGCGCCCGGTGGCGTCGAGCTGCGCAAGCTCGGTGATCGCCGGGACCTGGCGCAGCAATCTCAGCCCGTCGAAGCGCCGCTGCTCGAGCGTCCCCGCCGACCACGGCAACTGCGTGGTCCAGCCGATCTGGCTCTCGATCTCCTTGATGAACTGCCCGATCTTGGCGGCGGCGGCCTCCGCCTGCTCGCGCTGAATGCGGATGAGCGCCGCCTTGTGCTCCTGATAGGAGAACCAGACCTCGGACAAGCCGCTGCTGAGCAGTGCGACGCACACCACCGCCAGAAACAGCGCCACGTATTTGCGGAACAGCTTTCCGCGAACCTTGGGCGCCGTATCGGGGGGCGAGCCTTGCGGCCTGCTGTCGGGGTCCCTCATGCCGTCATCCTAGCCCCTTCCGGTTTGCCGGGAGAGGGCCTGCCGTCCGGGACCCCTAATTAGCATGAATCGCCAGCCTGTTTGGGCCCAGCCGCAGGAGCCGGCCCACGCGTCATGGGACCGCCGCGGCTGCGCCCCGGCGGCGGGGGGGTAGCGGGGGCTCTGGACCGGCCGTTGAGCCAGGCAGGGCCGGCGACCCCGTCAGGAGCGTACGTAGGCCTCCGTAGCGTAGCGGCGCATCATCCGCTGACTGTTGAATACCGAGCCGATCTTGGCGATCGATTGCTTCATCATCCAGATCCAGTGAGAGCGGTTCCCATAGTAGAGCGGCAGCACGGTATCGCCGAGCTTTTGATAGAAGTCCGCAGCGTGGGCGGCAGCGACACTCCAGTCGGCCCCAATGGCCCACCCGGTCACGCCTTCGTCCCAACCCTCGAGCCACCATCCGTCGAGCGCGCTGAAGTTCAGCACGCCGTTGAAGGCGGCCTTCATGCCGCTGGTCCCGGAGGCTTCGAAGGGCGGCAGCGGCGTGTTCAGCCACACGTCGGTTCCCGAGATGAGCTTGGCGGCCAGACCCATGTTGTAATTGGGCAGGAACGCGACCGAAATCTCCTTGAGCTCGCGCATATGTGCATGAACGGCGCGGATCAGCACCTTGCCCTCCTGGTCGCGTGGGTGGGCTTTGCCCGCCATCACGATCTGAAACGGATGCCGCTTGTGGATGACGCGCAGGAGCTCGATATCGCTGAACAGCAGATCCGGTCGCTTGTACCCGGTCATCCGCCTGGCGAAGCCGAGCAGCGGCACGTCCGGCCTCATCGCGACGCCGGTGACCCGAGCGATCTCGGCGATCAGCTCGCTTTTGGCCTGCTGATGCGCGGACCACAGCGCCTCGTCAGGGATCTCGTCGGCCTTGACCAAGCTGACCGGCTCACTGGCCCAGTGAGGCGCCACGCGCTCGAACAGCGCCGCGATCCGCGGGTGCATCCAAGTCGGAACATGCGCTCCATTGGTGACGGCACGGACGTGATGCTCGGGAAACATGTTTTGGGCGGTCTCTGCATGCCTGCGCGCCACGCCGTTCACGTAGGCGCTCAAAGTCAATGCCAGGCGGGTCATGTTCAGATGATCGGTGCCCGCCAGCAGCTTGAGTTGATCGAGCTCGATGACGTCTCCGAGCACCCGGCGAACCTCATCGTACTTGAAGCGATCGTGCCCGGCCTCGACGGGAGTATGGGTGGTGAACACGCATTGTTGTCGGACCCGATCGATGTCGTAGCTCAGCGGGCCAGCGATGTCGGTCGCGTTCTGGCGGTGCCGGAGCAGCAGCGACAGCGCCAGGAACGCGGCATGGCCTTCATTCAGGTGATAGGTCCTGACCGCGAAGCCGAGCGCGCGCAGCATTCGCTCGCCGCCGATGCCCAGGACGATCTCCTGTTTGATCCGGTCGATCTCGTTTCCCCCGTAGAGCCGGTTGGTGATGGCGCGGTCCTGCGGATCGTTTTCGGCGACGTTGGTATCCAGAAGAATGATCGGGACTTGCCGTCCGAGCGGCGATTGCAGCTCGTAGAGCCAAGGCCGGATCCACACCGCGCGGCCTTCGATCGCCACTGCGACCATGGCCCCGACCGGCCGCGTGTAATCCTCGGGCTTCCAGGGATCCGGGCAGTCGATCTGATTGCCTTCCGGGTCGATCTCCTGGCGCAGATAGCCCTCGCGGCTGACGAGCGTGACGAAGACGATCGGAAGATCGAGATCCGCAGCCGACCGCGCCGCGTCACCGGCAAGGACCCCCAACCCGCCGGAATAGGTATGGATCTCGGGACGAATGCCGATTTCCATTGAGAAATACGCAACGCGGGTCGTACGCAAATATCGAGTGAGCTCAATCATGGGCATTCGACCTCAGCTTGCTGCGTCGATCGGACGTACGGAATTGCGACTGAATTGCCGGCGCGCTGCGCCCCCGCGGAAGGCCGCGCCGGAGTTAACAGGATGTGCGGCGAATGCGCCAGTCGCGCGGCTGTTCCCCGCCGGTCGACCCTAGAGCGGGCTGTCCGGCCGGAAACGGGGCTTGCGCTTCTCGCGATGCGAAGCGAGGCCTTCCGTGACGTCGGGGCTCGAGAATCCGAGAAACTCCAGCGCCAGCGAGGTGTCGAAGATGGGCCCGGCGGCTCGTAGCCAATTGTTGAGCGCGTATTTGGTCCAGCGGATGGCGTTGGGAGCGCCCTCGGCGAGCCGGGTCGCGATCTCGAGGGCTTTGCCGTCGAGTTCCGCATCGTCCACCGCGAGCGAGATCAGCCCGATGCGCTCGGCTTCGGTTCCCGACAACGGCTCGCACAGCAGCAAGTGGTACTTGGCCTTCGCCATGCCGCACAGCAGCGGCCAGACGATCGCGGCATGGTCCCCGGCGGCGACGCCGAGCCTGGTATGACCGTCGATGATGCGAGCGTCCTTGCTGGCGATCGAGATATCGGCCAGCAGTCCGCAGACCAGGCCCGCTCCGACCGCGGGACCGCGCATGGCGCTGACCACGGGCTTCGAGCAATTGACCAGGTTGTAGACGAGATCGCGCGCTTCTTTCCAGGCGCCGGCGCGCGTGGAAAAGTCGTTGATGATATTGCCGATCATGTCGAAGTCACCGCCGGCCGAGAACGCCTTGCCGGCCCCGGTCAGGATGGCGGCGGAGACCCCGGCGTCGGCGTCGATGTCGCGCCAGATTTCGACGAGCTCGCGATGCATGGTCGCATCCGCGGAGTTGAGCCGGCCCGGATTGTGCATGGTGATGCGCAGCACGCGCGGGTGCGGGCGATCGAACTCAAGCCGCTGATATCGGGCGTAGCGGTCGGTCATGGACGGCTCCTTCCCCTGTATGGGTGCGGAATTGCGAGCCAAGCATAACCGAATGTTCTGGACCGTGCTGCACAGGAGAGGGCGAGATGCTAGCGGCCCGCGCTCGCGACCGGGAAATTCCGGAGGGCGGCACGCAACGCGACCCGGAAATCACCGGGAAGCGGCGCCGATGGCGGTTAGAGGTTGGTCTTCAGTGGCTCGGCTTGCCTATCTCGGCCGAGTCGCGGGCAGGAGCCTCGCGCAGCGTGTACATCACCATAGGACGTGAGAATTTCCACGCCAGGCTGCCGATCTCGGTCGTCTGATGACCGACCGCCGAAATGTACACTTCATAAATTCCATAGGTCGTGCTGTTGGCGGCAATCGCCCGTTGAAAACGTCCGACTGCCATGAGCACGTCGACGTTGTTGGTGTAGAAGCAGGCCTTGCGGTCCAGCGTACGATTGAGATCGCTTACGGCTTTGTAGGGATCACCGCCGCGATCGGCGATTTGCACGATGGACGCGACGAACTCGACGCTGTCGCAGAACAGACCTTGCTCATAGGTCGCATGCGGAGCCGCTGGGCCTCCCAGAAACAAGGCAGCGGGGATAAGCAGTGAAGCGATGGACGATGCCATTTTCCGCCTGCGTGCCGGGTCGGCTCTCCCGCGGCGTGTTCTCGCACGCGGCGCCGCGGCAGGCTATGCCGGCCGCTTGTGACGAAACTTGGACGATTTCTTGGAGATATTGCGCGGGCCGGCGATCTCACCCATTCCTCCACAGCAATCGCGCATCGGGAACCTCGGCGCCGGGCCCGTGGTTGTCGGCCCCGGCGGGGTTGATGCCGAATCGAGCCGCCGATGCTCTTCCTGGATAAATCCTGGCGAACGCATCGAAAACCTGTCGCGCGGCGTGTTATCGTGACGCGGCGCGCCATCATTCTCGGATCGGGTCGCGGTTCGCTGAGCGCGGGGGCTTGAAGGAGCGGGGCATGGACGACAGGCCGACCGCGGACCAGGATTTTCCTGTAATCGCCCGCTTCGAAGTGCGCCGCCGCAGCTATCTCGCGCCGGACGGCAAGCCTTTGCGGCCGCTGCCGAGCTTCGCTTCCGACACGGACCTGCTGCTCGCGCTCTATCGCGGCATGGTGCTCACCCGCACGTTCGACCTCAAAGCCGTGGCGCTGCAACGCACCGGGAGGCTCGGCACCTACGCGGTTTCATTGGGGCAGGAAGCGGTGTCGATCGGGGTCGCCAGCGCCATGCGCGAGGAGGACGTGCTGTTGCCGTCCTACCGGGACAACGCCGCGCTGCTCTGGCGCGGCGTCAAGATGGAGGAGATCCTGCTGTACTGGGGCGGCGATGAGCGCGGCAATCGCTCTTCCGGTCCGCCGCAGGATTTTCCGTTCTGCGTCCCGGTCGGGTCACAGGCGCCGCATGCCGCCGGCGTCGCCTATGCGTTCCGGCTCCGCAAGCAGCCCCGCGTCGCGGTGTGCTTCTTCGGCGACGGCGCCACTTCGAAGGGCGACGTCTGGGAGGCGATGAATTTCGCCGGCGTTTGGAAGCTGCCGCTCGTCTTCGTCGCCAACAACAATCAATGGGCCATCAGCGTGCCGCTCAAGCTGCAGACCGCGTCCGCGACCCTGGCCCAGAAGGCGATCGCCGCCGGGTTTGAGGGCGAACAGGTGGACGGCAACGACGTGATTGCCGTGCGGGCCGCCGCCGAGGAGGCGATCGCGGCTGCCCGAGCGGGCGGCGGGCCACGTTTGATCGAGGCCGTCACCTATCGGCTCGGCGACCATACCACGGCCGACGACGCCGCACGCTATCGGCCCCCCGAGGAAGTTCAGGCGCGCTGGAAGGAGGAGCCGATCGCGCGATTGCGCTCGTATCTGGTCGGCCGCAAGGCGTGGGCCAAGGCGGAGGAGGAGCAGCTCGTCGCCGAGTGCCAGGAGCGCGTGGAAGCTGCGGTGGAGCGTTATCTCGCGACCGTCCCGCGCGAGCCGCCGACCATGTTCGACCACCTTTATGCGGAACTGCCGGCCGCTTATGCGGGCCAGCGCCGAGCGTTGGAGCAAGGCCCCGATGCCTGAGCTCACCCTGGTCGAAGCCGTCAACCTGGCGCTCGCGCGAGCCATGGAGGAGGACGACAACGTCGTGGTGCTCGGCGAGGACGTCGGGGTCAACGGCGGGGTGTTTCGCGCGACCGCCGGGCTGCAGCAACGTTTCGGATCCGAGCGCGTGGTCGACACGCCGCTCGCCGAGCTGCTGATCAGCGGCTTGTGCGTCGGCATGGCGGCGCAAGGCCTCAGGCCGATCGGCGAGATCCAGTTCATGGGTTTCCTGTATCCGTGCATCGATCAGCTGGTGAACCACGCTTCGCGGCTGCGTCATCGCACCCAGGGACGCCTCGCGTGTCCGATGGTCCTGCGCACGCCCTACGGCGCCGGGATTCGCGCGCCCGAGCACCATTCGGAAAGCACCGAAGTCATGCTCGCGCATATCCCGGGGTTGCGCGTGGTGGTGCCGTCTTCGCCCGAGCGCGCGTACGGCCTGCTGCTTGCCGCGATCCGCGATCCCGATCCGGTGGTGTTTCTCGAGCCGACCCGGATCTATCGGGCCGTGAAAGGCGAGGTCGAGGACGACGGCGAGGCTTTGCCGCTCGACGTCGCCTTCGTGCTTCGGGAAGGCCGTGACGTGACATTGATCGCCTGGGGCGCGATGCTCAAGGAGACGCTCGCGGCCGCCGACGCGCTCGCAGACGAGGGCATCGCCGCGGAGGTGATCGATCTCGCCACGCTCAAGCCCTACGATGAGGAGACGATCTTGGCCTCGGTGGCGAAGACCGGACGCTGCGTCATCGTGCACGAGGCGGCGCGAACCGCCGGGTTCGGCGCGGAAATTGCCGCCCTGATCGCCGAGCGCGGACTCCTGTCGCTCTTGGCGCCGATCGAGCGCGTCACCGGCTACGACACCATCGTGCCGTTGCCTCGGCTCGAGCAGCATTATCTGCCGTCGGTCGACCGCGTCACGGCGGCGGCCCGCAAGGTCGTTCGGTTCGGCTGAACAAACAACAAGTTCTCATGCGCAAGTTCACACTGCCGGATCTGGGGGAGGGGCTCGAGGAGGCCGAGATCGTCGCTTGGCACGTCAACGAGGGCGACCACGTCGTGACCGATCAGCCGCTAGTTTCCGTCGAGACCGACAAGGCCGTGGTCGAGGTGCCGTCGCCCTGGAGCGGCCGCATCGCCCGCGTGTTCGGCGCCAAGGGCGATCTGGTCAAGGTTGGGGCCACCCTCGTCGAATTTGCCGAAGGGCAGGGGGAGGAAACCGGCACGGTCGTGGGCGAGCTCGCTCGGGCCGAAGCCAAGCCTCGCGGCGAGACGCGCGGCGAGCCCGGTCGCGCCGGAACCGTTCAGGTGCTTCCCGCGATCCGCGCGCTGGCGCGCAAGCTCGATGTCGATCTCAACCTGGTGCAGGCGAGCGGTCCCGCCGGAACCATCATCCGGGCGGACGTCGAGCGCGCCGCCAAGAGCCTGGCCGAGGCGGGCCCGGCCGAGAGCCTGCGCGGCATGCGCCGCGCCATGGCGCAGCGGATGGCCGCATCGCACGCGGAGGTCGCCCCGGCGAACGTCACCGAGGAAGCCGACATCGGCGACTGGCCTCGGGGCACCGACGTCAGCGCAAGGCTCCTCCGCGCCATCGCGGCGGCCGCGAAGGTCGAGCCGTCGCTCAACGCCTGGTACAATTCGCAGGCCGGCGAACGGCGCCTCGTCCCCCGCATCGACGTCGGCATTGCGGTCGATACCGGGGGCGGTTTGATCGTGCCGGTGATGCGCAACGTCGGCGAGCGCGATTTGAGGGACTTGCGCGCGGGGCTCGATCGGATGCGGGCCGATGCCGAGGCGCGGTCGATCCCGCCGGAGGAACTGCGCGGCGCGACCATCACGCTGTCGAACTTCGGCATGATCGGCGGACGCTTTGCCAATCTGGTCATCGTCCCGCCGCAAGTGGCGATCATCGGCGCCGGCCGCATCGAGCAGCGGGTGATGGTGCACGAGGGAAAGCCAGCCGTGCGTCGCGCGCTGCCGCTCTCACTCACTTTCGATCACCGCGTGGTGACGGGCGGAGAGGCGGCGCGCTTCCTGATGACGCTCAAGACGGATCTCGAGCGCCCATCGTAACGGCCCATCGCCCGCTCCCGACGCATTGCAACCATCGTGAGCGCGCAATGGCCAAAGGCGGCACAGCGCCGCGACGATGCGGATAGCGACCTTAACCGTCGCTGCTGAAGCGCGCGTGTCGCTTCTGCGCCATGAGCTTCGCGAACTGCGCATGGCTCATGTGGATCAGCGTCGCGTGATCGCCGCCCTCGAGATAAACTTCCGGCGGCTCATCGATGCTGTCGTCGACCATGACATCGAGCCCGTAGCACTGGCCGAGAGCCG
>WNGK01011316.1_pt1 | contig 10338 bp, 8 predicted proteins | sample 5400601 | NCBI WGS metagenome assembly WNGK01 (sample SAMN13153376, study PRJNA577476) | soil metagenome | isolation source: 60 cm soil or saprolite under Garry oak tree replicate 1 | place: USA:California | collected 2016-06-15 | reverse complement strand
TCTACCGCTCAGGAGACTCATCGAATAACCCAGGTTGCGATTGTTTGTCTATCGATTTCTGCCAGTCTTCTAAGAACTTCATCACGTCCTCGTACTTATCAATGCGAACTCGGTCGTAACTTGGTGCTCGGAAGCGCCGGTAAACTTCCATATACACAGATTGGTAGTGATTCTTCCTTGGGTCGCGCCGGCTAAATGCCTCTGCTAGTGCCTTGACTGCCAGTGCTATGTTAGTAGCCATTTCGTCGGTGACATATTCGGGAGGACTCAGCCGACGTTCAACCACACTTAGGCGGCGCTGAATGTTACCAACAACAGCAGCTGCGCGGTCGAGGCGTGAATTTAGACGCTGCTCTATCTCTATTTGCTGCTCTGCCATCCGGACAATGGCGAGTCCCATCTCGCGTATCTGGATCAGTGATGCATTTACTGGAGCGTTTTCGATGGCGTCTTGGTCGACTAATGCAAGCACATCTGCTTGAAAGGCTTGCCAGAGCACTTGATAGCACTCGCGGCGATAGCGTTTAATCTTGTCCTGCAGATCGGGGCGTACACGAGATGGGCTAATCCCAAATAACCAGCCAGGTAGCAATTCCAGCTGCAGGCACATCACATCATAGCGTTGCTGGACCTGTGTGTCCCTTATGGACACAGAGGTTAAGCCCTCGGCGAGAACTTCATCACGTTTCATGCGACGTAGTTGAGCTGACCAGGCGAGGCCAAGGTATTCACTGATTGGCCTTACAGGAACATAGATCTGGTGCCGCCCATTGATCTCCACTAAAACGGCTGTAATCTCATCGCCGTAGAAATTCACTCGTTTCTCTTCGATGGGTATTAAGGCCGTTGACTCATCGCTCATTCTATTTTCACTTTCTCGTACGATTCCACCTGACTTTCCTCGTCAACCGGCTGCGCACTCTCGCGAATGGCCCAGGCGTAGCAATCGGCGATCTCGTCCGGTTTGCCCTCCTGCTCGATGTGGCAGGTCCACATCTCCAGGCCTCCATCTCGATACTTGCTCAGGACCTGCCAGGTAGTGCCTTCGTCATCGCGCCAGGTGGTGCAATTCTCTATGGCGGCGCGCCAGGCGTCGTACAATTCCATCTCTCGCGAAGTCGCCTCACGAAGTACCACGCCATGGCGACCTGTGTCGGACCGTGCGCACTCGGCGAGATATGCTTCCTGGGCTTGTTTAATGCTCATAGTGTATGGGCACAGTCGAGGACCGTTATGCTGTCGCTTTAACTTGCGCTCCAACTCACGATCGCCGTTCAACCACACCCGCGCTACTACCCAAGGAACATCGTTCCTGTTAACAACCTCCATGAGCCGCGCCCCATTGCCATGTTCATGACAGTAGATCCGGGTCGCCAGGTTGTCAGTGAATCCGAGATAGTGGCTAGCGTGTTTGTACTTCGTCTGGCCGTAACAGATGAGATAAACGCACATGATGGGCTCACTTTTCTGGCGAACCCATCAAGCGTACTTGCACCCATAAGGTACAATTACGCTTAGACAGGGTTCGTCCCTGTTCGTTGTGCGTGGGGTGTCTGGACCTGAGAAATCTTTCACCCCACGCCGGCTACGCTACCGCTGGTTCTTTCTTCCCCTGTATATGGATCCCTGTTACGTTGCGCAGGGTCAACGATCGCTCATATATCTTGCTCAGTTCGAGCAGCAGTCTATTTGCCGTATCGCGCCTGGCGTCTTTGCCATCCCTAATGCGGGCCAGCGTCACTTCGTTGATGTGAGATCGTCTTGCCAGCTCAGAAATCGAGATGGGTAGGCTCTCGAACAATTCTTGCAGGGAATATATATCTTTATTTTCCATTGTCGAATCTCTCTCCTTTTCCTTTGTGGTTGTCTGTCTGCCATCTATGTAATTTAACGATCATTAAGCCAAATTTTAACACTTTCATACACTAATTTGGCAAGTTCATAAAAATTCGTTAAAATTTGGCTTAATGATCGTTATAATATAGAGAGAACACGGGGTCCCAACATTTTGCCTCATCAAAAGCGGCTTTCAATGCATCATATTCACTTTCAATGGTAGTTTCAACCATCTTCAATTAAACTGCCTGAAGAGCTTCAAAGTACATCTTACGGTAGCGACTTATTGACCCCGTTGAAATGGTTTGACCGATTGAAAGTGCCCGCTGTTGAATGGTTTCAATCGTCGATTCTGCATTTTCTTCTAGGCAGCGATGGACGAAAGCGCCGATATCAAACTTTTCGTCTCCTTTGGCCTCTGACGAAGCTTGACGTACTTCTTTCGGTTGCGCCGGCTGTTTTTGAGTAGCGGCGGGTAGCGCATAAAGGGATGGATGCTCAGAGCGCTTTGCAGGCGCTACCGACTGTTGCTCTACGGTCGCCCTGACCTGACTCACTTCCTCAGCCATAGATGCAAGTTGCTGTTGCGCTGTTCTTTCAAATTGCGTCAGCTGCTTTTTCAATTCTGGTAGCGTTGAAAGTCCTTCCGTCGATGATTGAAAGTCACCTCGAAGCGTCGAAACTGCTTCGGTTAGACGCCGTTGAAACTGGACGTCCACTTTTTGAAGCTGCTGATTGAAACTCGTTGTCAGTTCGTCGAGCTGGTCCTGATGTTGCCGAGTAGACATAACATCAATGCGTTGAGGTGTCATTCTCACCAGCAAACTGTAGAGGACGCCGGCGGCGCAGCGGAAAAAGAGAATAACCGACACCGCTCCGGCGGGAAAGCTCCAGATAAACGAAGCCAGCGTGATGAAGGTGAGTCCGATAAACACCGAACCCATTGCCTTGTACATCCAGGCTTGATCTTCCTTTGCCATGCTTGCCTGCATGAAACAACCTGGAAGGATCACCTCTGGCGCCGTGTTCAGCACGATAATACAGGCGCTGGAGATGCCAAGGAGCATATGAGCCTTGAATAGACCAGGCAGAACGGTCTCGGCAATGACATAGAGTACACTTAAGAACATCAGCGGCTCAGCTAGGCGCGACAGGAGCAAAAAGAGCCAGTTGCCGCTCCTGGTGATGAATGCCAGGGTGGCCAGCTCCTGCTTGATGATCTCCCTGCGCGTGGGCGGAGCCTTTGCGGTTTGCGTCATAAGAAGGCCCTCATTTCTATGTTTGTGTCTGTTTGTTTGGAGGTGCTTGCGTGTGAAAACACCCCGCAAACACTCCAAACAAACAGACAAACAGACAAACAAACACTCATGACGTCCTCTTTTTGCGCACAATCAAATTCCGTGCGTCAAGCTGGCAGATCAAACGGTACGCCTCATCAGTGGATACCTGTTCACCTTCAATGGAAAGCGCCGCGGCCAAGGAACGAACACTTTTATGGCCAGCATTCCAGGCATTAAGCGCACGATCGAGTTTTGTTTGTGGCCGCGCTCTTGTAGGTTCTGTCATCGGCTGTTCAACTGTGACAGGCCGGGCGTATGGTTCTGCCATGGGTACTTGCTCAACACCAACAAACGAGCGAGCGGTCACCAGCTCCATAGAACGATTGCGCCGGCTATGCGCAAGCAGTTGCTCGAGCCCAGGCGTATGGGCCAGGTGTGGACTATTGCGCACGCGCATTCGCATTCTGAAGCCGATCACGCCAGGCGAGAACACAAAGCACTCGCCCCGGCGCAGCGCCTGTACCTCATCACCATCGAGCCCCAGCGCCTTGTAGCGTTCAATGTCGTTCTGTTCTGACTGCTGAAACAGGAATTTCCAGGTCGTTTGCAGCGCCCGCTTATCGAGCTCCACAATGCGCTGAGTGGCCAGCCCTAAGCCTAATCCCCGTTTGCCGCCGCGGCGAACCATCGTGCCAAAGAAGGCTTTTTGCAGCTCGACGAGGGTGTCCTTGTTGACATAGCTTTCTGCCTGGTTTTGTGGCAGCCATTTGTTCGCCTCGTCGAGCAGGGCCATGCAGGGGATACGCTGCGAGTTCGGCCGGGCTTGCTCCCAGTCGTTCATGCCCTGGATAATTTCGCACATAATAAGGGCTGCCTCGTTGTCACTGGCAAACGATTTGAGGTTGAGCACCACCTGCAGGCAATCGTCAAGAATCGTCTTGCCAAACTCATAGGCGCCGTTCAGGTCGATCGGGATAAAGTGTTTCATGCGCAACTCAGTAAGCTCAGGGCTCCCGGCGATGACGCCACGTCGCATGTAGTTGGGATGCGCCAGCATGCTGTACTCGTCCTCTGTATCACAAATCAAGAGCGGTACATTGTACCTGGCCAGTTCCTCAGACACCACGGCGATAGCGTTTGACTTGCCTGAGCGCCGGATGCCACAAAAGAGCACGGTTTGACCCAGCATACCATCAACACTGGGCTGGTAGGTATCCGAGAGATAGATACCGTTGGGCTCAATGATCGTTTCGGGCAGATCGCCCTCTTCCTCATCGTATTCATAGGGCACCAGCGCATAGGACTGCGAGGCCTGCTCTCCGGATGAGGAAGGGATAGCATCGACAATCTCTTGATCGACACCCAGCATGGCCGCTGCCCATTGCTTTTTGCTGTATCCGACCTTGTGCATCTTGTACCGGATCCACTTGGATAGCATCCAGGCGAGCGCCATAACCGCGGCCACGATCGCCATATCAGTGAGAATGGTCTGCATGTTCGGCTTGATGCCCAGGCTGGCCAGGGCGCCAATCAGCACAGAAAGCAGGACGAAGTAGAGAATGAGCAAAAGGTTGTGATGTTTCATGCGGTTCCCGCTTTCTTTTTGTTGCCATACATGGCGGCAAAGCCGGCCCATAAGTATTCGATTGAACGCACAAAGCCCAACGTTGACAGGGCATAGAGCGAGACGGTATAGGCAAGGATGAGAAACACCGACGAGGTGTATAAGCCTATAAAGGTAAAGTCGCCGACGGTGTCAACGACCAGGGCCAGGATGCTAATGATTGTCACCAGGTCGGTTTGCTGCACGATTTGTACCGTTGCCCCGACGAACGCCCCGCCTTTCGTCTTACCCTCGCTGTACTGCGTTTTCCATGCGCTATCCAATCTGAAGACTAAGAACTGCAGGAAGAGCTGAGCGCAGAAGGAAATCAGCAAGCAAACCGCTGCGATCGCCGGCTGCCGCTGCCAGAATACTTGCCAGTTGAAGCTACCAGTCCCTACGTTAAACATAGCCCACAACGCGATGAAGGTGGTAAACCATTGCCAGATGTTCGCGGCGACGCCGGCGAGGCCTCCCACACCACCCAGGCCAAACAAAATCAGCGGTGGATGGTGAATGGTTTGATCCGGGCCCTTGCTTGATGTGGTTGAAGAGGTGCTGCTAGAAGTTGGTCCGCCCGAGGATCCACCCTTGAAGCGCCGGGTGTAGTCCTTTGGTGCTTGTGATGCCATAATGCAAAGTCTCACTTTCTCATGAGACTGCACAGGTGGTATGCTGTTTCCAGCCCTGTGCAGTAAAACGACCTTACTGCATAGCGGTCAGTCGGGAAGGGATAGTTGGCGCTATCCCTCCCGGCGCTCCACGAGGAACGCTCTACACGTGACGCACTACAAGAACGCTTATAGAAAAATACTACAAAGTTGTGAAAGTTGTAACTACTGTATCTTTATAATAGTAACATGCTCTCGCCTCTCAGTCAAGTTGTGAAAGTTGTATTTCCTGTCTAAACACGCTATAATGAAAAAGCTACTATCTACAGGGGAGAAAGAGCGTAGTAATGTTAGATCGCGTATCAGAACTGTACTATACAGCCAAGGAGGCTCGGGCTGTTCTTGGCTTGAATGAACATGCCTTCCAAAATTGGATTAAGGCTGGTAAAATCACTCGTACGAAGTTGCCTAACATGGGGCAGGGAATGTATCTCAAACGAGATATTGACCGGAAAGCGCAACTCATCGAGGCTGCACTGTTTTTAGATGCAACTGGAGATCTCGACTTTCATGCAGCCACCCCGCCAGAAGTTGACGCTGAAACTCACCTAGCCCACCTTATTTATGGAAAACGAGTTCTTAGACCTGAGGCGCAACGCGCGCGCCGCCAGCTCGTCGAATCCAGTCCTGAAAGTACCTGGCTGCTCTATGACCGTGATCTGCTTGCTGCCTCTATCAATATCGTTCCCGTCGATGCTGAAGCCGTAGAGCAATTCAAACAAGGTGTACGTGGCTGGCTATTCGTGCCTGAACATATAAAGCCCTTTGCGCCAGGCGCGCCGTTAGACGTGATTGTGATCGATCTCATGTCCACACCAACAGTCCCACCAGAAAAACGACACTTCTATGCTCTGTCCTTGCTGAAGGAGCTGGCAAACAATCCACTGAGGCAATGGGGCGCGCGTGGTGCGGAGATTCGCAATCTATATGCCTGCGGCAGTACTGAGGCTGGCCGACGACTACTTAGAAACCGGTGGTTTACCGAACTGGGCGAGCCTGTACCAGGGCGAGTAATCTTTGAACTGGCAGATGTGCTACACTCTGATTTTCATATGCTCCAGCCTTATCAAGAGGCCTTCACTCATGCAAAGGCCGAAAATGCTCCCTAATCGCGCTAAAGGGCTTGACGTTGAGACTGTTGGCCTGTCGGTGTTTTTTTGACGAAAAGGTAGTATGTACCATATAACTGAGGCTAAGCTTGCCTTTTTTGTACTTTGCCAGAAAGGTTTGCCGGATTGACTCATAGACCTGTCAGCGGCCAACCTTGGTGGCAATCGTCCGTCTGAGTACAAAGGGGCTTCAATCGGCTTCTGATTGTGGCTCAAGACCATCGAAAGTACTTCGTAGCCAGCGATAGTGTAGCAACCAATTGATGGGCCGTTGTGAAAAGACGAACAACCGTCTGCAATGTTTGCAAACAAAGATTGAGCTTGTCGCCACCAAGGTTGGCCGTTTCGCCATGAAAGGTTGGCCGCGAGTACAGGCAAGACCTGCATAAAAGGCACGTCTTCGTGCGAAACAGCTGACGATTTTTTCGGCAAGGGTATGCTTCCGAAATCGCAAGAGCGGCCAACCTTGGTGACAATGCCTGCCTGCAAAGCTGAACCATTCACGCTCAACTCGCGTCCAACCTATGATTCAATGTGGGCAAGAGTGCCTGGCAAAGCACATTTTTCTTCTTTCATGTGCCGAAAAACAGGTTTTTCTCTCCTATGAGAAGGTTTTTTCTTCTGTGGGCATTTCACGAGTCTTCGGTATTGATGGCAACGAGGCAAACGTCTTCAGGTGGTGTACAAGGGCCTCTAGAGCTGCTTTATACCTAACTCAGCATCAGTTATATGGTACAACGTATCTTTTGGTCAATTTCACACTTACAGGCCTATTATACGTTTCCTGGCACGGATTACGGACCCTTTCATTGACCCCGTGCGCCGAATTGTGCCTCCGATGGGTATGTTTGATATGTCTTTTTTCATTGCGTGGTTTCTGCTGAGGACGATGCAGATGCTTTTGATGCAGGGGCTTCCTGCCGGGTGGTAGGAGGGTTATGCTGATTTCGGTTTTTTAATGCTGTGAAAAGGCCCCGTTTCTGGCTTCGCCAGAAACGGGGCCTTTTCACAGCATTGTATTCATGATGTTTTGCATTGGTTGAGGAGGAAGCAGCCCTGGACGGAATTGAGATGGATGTGGCCGTCCTGGTCGACGTAGAGGACGACGATGGCTTTGTTGATGGGGTCGTTGTCGGGGCCGAAGGCGATTTGCCCACTGACGCCCTGTACGGCTTTTGCACCGGTTATTTGTTTGAGAGCCTTTTGCAGGTTGTTTGGTGTAAGGTCGATGTGGTTGGTGAAGGCGATATTGGTGGCCTTCACCATGGTGAGCGTGGCGTCATAGGAGAGCATGGCATCGGCGGGAGGGCGTGTGTAACCGTAGACGCCGCCAGGATGCAGGTTGTCAGGGTTGTAGGCGTACGAGTAATCAGAGAAGAATTCCGGTTTCTGTGCTTGCAGGTTCTGTACGTCCCACTCGTCGGGATAGGCAAAGGCGGTGAAGTGCAGGTGCTTGAAACCGGCGCGGGCACTGCTGGGATAGTTTAACTCGTAGAGCGCATCGCCACCCAGGATGGGCAACGTGGCAAACTGGCCAGAGGTAGGTAGGTTGGACAGTATTACGCCGATGTCGGCAGCGTAACCCGAGAAGTAGATGATGTCGGGTTTTTTATTCAAGGCGTCTTGTAGCAACTGCGGGAGCGCCGCGTGTCCCTTCTGCCCGACGGTATAGTGTTCGGTGGCAAGGACTTTGTTGCCATCCGCGGTGAATTGTTGAGAGAAGTATTGTTCAAGGCTCTGGCTATAGGGATCGGCGGGATCGACGAAAGTAACGGCAGTTTTTGCATGCAGGGATTGCTCGGCATATTTGGCACCGAGAATGGCCTGTCTTTTGTTGGCGGGTGCCGCGCGGAAGAAGTAAGGCGAGACACCCGTGAGCGAATCATCCGAGGCAGTCTGTGAGACCATAGGGATGTGGGCTTTGGCTAACGTACTGATAGCGGCTTCAGCACGCGAACTGAATGGCCAGCCCATGACACCGACAAAGGTAGGGTCGGCTTTGGCCAGGAGCACAATCTGCTGCGCCACGGTATCCGCATAGAGTTTGTCGTTGCCGGAGTTGGCGACGAGGAGACGAACCGACAGGGCGATCTGGGAACTATTATTGAGCTCTCTTTGGGCGACGTAGGCCCCCTGTAAATCATCGCGTCCTACCGAGGCATTTTCCCCGGTCATCATCGTGGCTACCACGATCGTGACGTAGGGTGCGTTAGCATTCATGACGAGCTGATCATCAGAGTAGATGAGCGATTCGGCATCGCCTGAATCTTTTGCGAGGGCAGATTGCCAGAGCGATTGGGCAGCAACTGTGTCACCTGCTTTGAGCTTGTCTGCGGCCTGACTCTTGTCAGAACCACCAGGACCGTCGGTGGCAAAAGCGACGGTACCATCACTGATGCCGATGGATTCACCGTCAGGCGCTGTGATCTTACCAATGCCATTGGCTGGCAGCGCGGTGGCGGTTGTGTTGATGGTGGGACTACTGCCCGGGGTGGTGCCAGGATTATTGCTTTGTCCAAGCGGGTGAGCGTTAAAATAGGGAATAGCGAAAAAAAGGCCACCGATAATTACTACTACCGCGATAAGTAGAAGGAGGCTGCGCAATATATAGCTATTGCCACGCTGCTGTTGTGGCTGCTTGCTGGCCACACTCGCGGGCGGCGGATAGGATGGTGGATTTTGCCTGCTTCCTTGAACTCCCAGTCGGGGCGGGGGAGGTGGTACCGGTTGCTGTCTCTGTGGTGCTTGATAGGGAACAGCTGGCGGAGGAGTATGTGGCTGGTTCCCGGCGGGTTGATATGGTGCTGTTGGTGCATTGGCTGCACTTGCCCCACCAACGGTGCTCATTGGCCCGGAAGTTCCTAAGGTGTAGCTACTGATGCTGCCAGAGACGCCAAAGCGTTTGAACAAGATATCATCGATGTCTTTCTTCATCGCCGCGGCGCTCTGGTAGCGCTGATTGATATCGTTGATGAGTGCGCGCGCGAGAACTTTTTCGATTTCAGGCGAGAGCTGAGGGTTCAGCGCCCGCACCGGAGGATAGGTAAAGGGTGGGTGGTTGCGCGGGTCGCGGTTTGTCAGCACGTGATGCAAGGTAGCGGCCAGAGCGTAGAGGTCGGAACGGGGATCAGCGTTCCCCTGGTATTGTTCTGGTGGGGCATAACCCGGTGTGCCAAGGGCAGAGGTCTGTTTCCGCTGTGCGTTGCGCGTTTCGTCGGCACGGGCGATACCAAAATCGACGAGGTGTGCTCGTTTATCTTTTGTTCCGACGATGATATTGGCGGGTTTGATGTCGCGGTGCACGATGGGCGGCGTTTCCTGGGAAAGGTAGTCGAGGATGTCCAGCACCTGCGAGGCATAGCCGAGGGCTTCCCGTTCATTCATGGGCTGATTGACACGGTCCATGCGTTCTTCGAGGTTTTCACCTTCTACGTATTCCTGAACCATGAAGTAGCGCGGCCCTTCCTGGAAGTGGTCGGTCACGTTCGGTATCAAGGGGTGGTCGAGGTGCGCGAGGGTAGCTACCTCGCGTTTGAAGTTCCGTACGTCTTCCTGGCGTTTGGCGGGATCGGTGTTGTCTGAGATGAGTTCTTTGATGACGACAGATTTGCCATCCAGGCGAAGGTCTGTGGCCAGTAATGCTGCTCCCATGCCGCCTTCCCCAAGGATTTTTTTTATGACATAGCGGCCACCCTGTAAACGGCTGCCGGGTGTGAGCGAGCGAGAGGTGACGGTTGCGCCGCCACGTGCGGCGGCTGGGTCGAGCGGCTTCCCGCAATTATTACAAAAGCGAACTCCGTCACGATTTTCTGCATTACAATAGGGGCATTCCATAGTTT
>WNGK01027934.1_pt1 | contig 10339 bp, 7 predicted proteins | sample 5400601 | NCBI WGS metagenome assembly WNGK01 (sample SAMN13153376, study PRJNA577476) | soil metagenome | isolation source: 60 cm soil or saprolite under Garry oak tree replicate 1 | place: USA:California | collected 2016-06-15 | reverse complement strand
CGGTGGCGACATTGGTCAGGAAGGCGTCGCCCATGAAGAGGCCGCCGTTGGAATTGATCCAGCTGGCGTACTTGTTGGCGTCTCCGAAGTCAGGCGGGTTGCCCGCCACCAGGAAAAGAACGAGGGCGGCCCCCTGAATCACCACATATACGAGTCCGAGGACACCGGTCCACCGTCGCCAGTCCCAACGGTTCACGGTCCCTCCTTAAAAAATGCAACCAATAGCGCAGCCAGTATGGACGCCGATGCCGTGCTGCCGATAGCCGGCGATCATGCCTGGGACTGGGCGGGGAAGACCGCGGTCGGGTCGACGCTGCCGGCGCTCCACGTCCGTTTGATTCCACTCGCAGGGTGCCGCCAACCGCTCCCAGCCGGTCGCGCATGTTGGTGAGGCCGGCGCCGTCACCAAGCCGACCGGCTTCAAAGCCCGCACCGTCATCGCAAACCTCGAACAGCAGACCGCCCGCGTCCTCCCAAATCCTTACTCGGGCAGTGGCCTCAGCGCCTGCGTGCTTGGCGGCGTTCTGCATTGCCTCGAGGCAGCAGAAATACACAGCCGCTTCGATCTCGGGTGCGTACCTGCCGACGCCATCAGCCTCGAGACTGGCCGGAAGCGGCGCCCGCCGGCACGCGGCACTCATCGCCACGCCGAGCCCGGCGCTGGAGAGCAGCGGTGGGTAGATTCCATGCGCCAGCGACCGGAGCTCTTCGATGGCCGACCTGACATCATCCTGGAGCTGGTTCATCAGCGACCTGGCCCGCTCGGGATCGCGCTCGGCGAACTGCTCGAGCAACCGCACCTTGACGGATAGCGCCACCAGGTGCTGCTGCGCCCCGTCGTGAAGGTTGCGCTCGATGCGTCTGCGTTCGGCGTCGGCGGCGGCGACCAACCGCCCCCGCGACGCCTGCAGCTCGGCCGCCTGCCGGCGGAGCTGTTCGAGCGATTCCTGCAGCGACGAGTCCAGGCGCGCCTTCTTCAGCGCCACGCCCAGCTCGCGCGCCACCTCCTCGAGAGTGATGTCGACCTCGGCCGCCAGGCCTTCGCCCTTGCGAGAACGCTGAGCCACGACCAGGCCAAACAGCTGGCCGCTGTTGCTGACCGGCGCCACTCGCAATGTCGCTTGGTCTCTTTCTTGCAGCAACGCGGGCAGCCAGACCCGGGCCCAGCTGGCGCTCGATACGTGTGCATTGGCGGCGATGGTCTCCTCGGCAGGCGTTATCGGGATGGCCTTCACCGGTGCGCGGGGCTCTGAGGCCGCGAGCCGCAGGTTGCCCCCTTCGCACAGCCAGAGCTCCGCCGCGTCCAGCTTGAATCCGTCGCGGAGCGCTTCCACCATCTGGATGAGGAGCTCGTCCATGGGGATGCCGCGACTCAGCTGGCTGGCAAAGGAGCTGCGCACGAAGTCGATGGCGGAGAGGCTGGCCGCCTCCCGACGACGGCGCGCCACGGCCGTAGCAGCCCCGGTGGCCAGTGCGATCAGCAGGATCGCCACCACCAGCGCTGCGAGAAGAACGTTCGGGCCGAGCTGGCTCAGGTCAGGCACGTCGGGTTGTGGTGTTTCAGTCCTCCAGGCGAAGGGCTTCGACCGCGGGCAAGCGGGCGGCACGGAGCGCCGGCGGGATTGTGACAGCCAGCACCGCCAGATAGACGAGGACAACGGTGAGCGCCATCGATGAGCGGTCAATCTCGATGGTCCCCCCGGGAAGGAAAGCGTTCATGAAGATGAACCCAATCAGCAGCCCGACACCGATCCCCACCAACGCACCGCATGTGGCCGTGATCAACCCCTCCGAGACGATCCCGGCCAGCACCTGACCTGGCCGGTACCCGAGGGCTCGCAGAACACCGATCGCTCGGCGGCGCTCGATCACCGCCCTCAGCGCAAGGATGCCCAGGCTCAAGACTCCAACCAGAAGTCCAATCCCCATGATCAGTTGAATCGCATTGACCCCTGCCTGGGGGCCACGGGCGCTCGAGTCGAACATTTCCTTGACCGTCGTCACCTCGGCCCCCTGGCTGAAGACTTCCCGCTGGATCTGGCGGGCCACTGCGTCGACGTTGGCGCCGGGCGCAGCCTTGGCGAGGATGGTGGTGCCCACCGGCAGCGTGGCGAAGGGCGCCATCGCGGCGTCAGAGCCGGCGAGGCCCCAGAGTCCCAGGGTCTTTACGGCACCCGCCACGCGAAACTGCACCGGCCCGTCCGGTCCCGCCAGCGTGAGAGTCATGCCGGGATTCCCGTAGGTGGGTGTCACGACAAGGTGAGGGTCTTGCGCCATGGCCGCCCATACCTCGGCGTCGCTCTTGAATCGACTCTCCCGACTGGCCAGCTGGAATGGTCCAGCCGCCAATTGGGCGGGGCTGAGCGAGTAGAGGGGCAGGTAGGTATCCTCCTGCGGGACGCTGGGGTTTGTGCTCAGGATCACCTCTCCGCGATAAGGCCGGGTTGGCATGGCGACGTCCATGAGGATCTCCGGACCCACCGAATCGGGAATCGTGACACCTGCTGTCGTCGGCGCGGTGACGCGGATGTCGTATTCACTCAGGGTGCTGCGCGACTGCGCGAGGTAGGTCGCGACAAACACCGAGGAAGTTGTCATCAGGGCCAGCACAAGCGCGAAGGCGCCGATGCCCAGGCCGGCTCGTAGGGGCCGCCGCGTGAGGTAGGCGAGAGACGGCCTCAGCGTCGCCCGGGCTCCGCCCTTAAGCATGCCTGCCGGTATTTCGAGAATACGTAGGTTGGCCGCCACGATCAGGCTTAGCCCAAAGACGGCGACGAGGGCGCCGAGTCCGATGACCAGGGGATCCCAGGTCCGGGTCGAAGATGCGACGGCGACAATCGTGGCAGCTGCCCACACGGTCAGGGCGGCTCCGGTCAAGGTTGCGCGCAGCCGGCCCGAGATCCGGCTGCCGACCAGCGCCGCCGCCACGACCACGAGGCCAACCCCGCCGACCAATCGGATGGAAAGGTTGCCGGGAACCAGGGCCGCGATCGAGGCCACGCCGAGTCCGGTCAGGAACACAGTCCTCCAGATCGATCGCTTGCGCCGGCTTGCCGGCTCAGGCAGGTTTCTGATGGCCGACGAGATCTGCATGCGGGAGCTCCGGATCGAGGTGGCGAACAGCGTGGCCAGCACGATCAGGGCCCCGATCGCGACCGATAGGCCCGCCGAACCGGGCGTGATTGTGTACAGCAGCAGCCCGGTGCGGGTCTCTAGGGGGCGCGTGTACAGCAGGTTGCCGCCCTCCAAGGCTCGGACGATGACAAGACCGATGACCGCTCCGGGGGCAAGGGCCGCGACGACGGCGACCAGGCTGTAAAGAGCGCCCTCCAGCACTGACAGGGTCACCATTCCGGTGCGGCCGAGTCCGAGGGCTCGGAGCACGGCGTGGCGCGGGCGCCTCTCCTCAGCCAGGGCAAGCCCGAGGTTAACCACTAGCGCCGCCCCGGCCAGGGCGACCAACAGGCTCAGGCCAGCGAAAAGGCTTCTGTCTGTCTCTGTCTGCTTGATCTTGGCGTTGACGTCCAGGCTCTTCGCTTCCCGCAATGCAAGGCTCGTTCCGCCCCCAATTGATTGCAGGACAGCGCGCACCATGGGCGCCAGCTCATGTGCCCGGTCCAGCTCGGCCTGGCCTTCGCCTGGGGCCGCCAGACGGATCACGTTGATGCCCTGCCCGCCGAGCATTGGCCCCAGGTTGGCGATCGGAATGAAAAGCGCCGGCCTGAGGGTGTAGGCGCCAGGCCCCTCGCCCTGGGCGATGCCCGCCACGCGGAGCTCGACCACGCGGTCGGCACCGACTGCGATACGAAGCCGGTCACCAGTCCGCGCCTCCAGGGCGCCGGCCAGCGAGGCCGAGACGAGCACCTGGTCCGAGGCCAGGTCCTGACCCAACGTGGTCCTTCCATCGGCAAGCACGTAGCGGCCGAAGGGGCCCTGCGTAGCCGGGTCGAATCCGACCAACGTGACCAGCGGCTTGGCATTGCCGCGATCGAGATCGACCACCGAGCTCGGAAGCTCGACGCCCCCCTGCACCCCGGCCAGTGAAGATTTCAGTCCGGGATCCGCGGCCAGCTCGGAAGCGATGGCTGGGTCGAAGAAGCGGCCTCCGTCAGCGGCGACCATGTCGACGTGGCCCCAGGCAAGGTAGGCCTCTTGCGTCTGGGACTCGCGGAAAGAGTCGCCCATGACCTGACTCGAGAAGATGGCCACGGTTCCGACCATGAGGCCGAGCACGACAATGGCTGACTGCCCGGGCCGCCGCACCGCCTCGCGCAGCGCGAGCCGTGCCAAAAGTGGGCGGCGTACAGCGAGCACGATAAGCGCGGCGTACACAAGGACGAACAGACCGATCACGACCACGGCCAGGTTCATCGGGCCGCTGCAGCGCGCTCGGCGCTGGCTACCTCGATGCGGCCGTCACGCATGCGCAGCGTGCGTCGGGCGCGCTCGGCCACCTGCGGGTTGTGGGTGACGAGAACGATGGTCTGGCCGTCCTTGTTCATTCGCACCAGGAGCTCGACGATGACCTGCGTGACCTCCGTGTCGAGATTGCCAGTCGGTTCGTCCGCCCAAACCACCGCGGGTTTATGAACCAAAGCCCGGGCAACAGCCACCCGCTGCTGCTCGCCACCGGAGAGCTGGTCAGGCCTGTGATTGGCGCGATGGGCAAGGCCCAACGCCTCCAGCATCTCTAAGGCGCGCCGGCGGGACTCACGCGAGTTGACGTTCTGGAGCAGGAGCGGGATCTCCACGTTCTCGACCGCGGAGAGCACTGGCTGCGGGCGCGGTCGGACATGGCGGATAGGTCCTGGCCGTCAACGATCACCTTGCCGCCATCGAAGGAATCCAGGCCGGAAAGGCAGTTGAGGAGGGTTGTCTTGCCGGAGCCGGATGGTCCGACGATGGCGATCATCTCTCCGCGCTCGACCTCGATGTCGATGCCACGCAGGGCTTCGACTTCGTTGGCGCCCCGGTAGACCTTGCGGAGGCGCACCGCCTGGACGATCGCGCCGTCCATGGATGGGGGCATTATCGGGCCTCCTCCCTTCGGTGACCGGCGGCGATCTCCGAAAGCTCCCGATCGTCGGCGAAGCGGCGCGCCACTGAAACGACCCGGCAGGCTGTGAGTGCGCGGAGCGTCGCCGTCCGCGAGCCTTGCTCCACCACTGCCCGCTCTCCGACGATCGCCCCCGGACCGACCTGTGCGACCGCCTGGCCGTCGACCTCGACCGCGAACGTGCCGTCGAGCACCAAGAACATCTCGTCGCCCGGAGCGCCCTGCTCTATGAGGGTGTTGCCCTTCGGGATCGCGCGTCTCTTCTCCTTAGCGCCGCCGACGATGATCGCCCCGAGCTCGCGCTCGAGCGCACTTTCCACTGGCTGAACCATCGCGGGCGAGTCGTACGTACCCCACGGCGTGCGCTCGCCGAACGCGTCGTTGATCCAGGTGCTGAAGTCGGTCAGCCCCGTCTGCGTGACGAGCTCGCCGGCGTCGTCGTAAATCCAGTGACGTGGAAAGCAGCTGGCTCCGACGAGCTCCCGCTCGGAGTGGCCGTCGGCATGGATCGTCAGGGACAGAGTGGTCCAGGCGACCGCGGAGTCGATCTGAAAGAGCGGCTTGTGGCTCACGGCTCGTGGAGCCGGCACGCCGGTGCGGCCTCCACATGTCTGAGTGAAGCGCACGTACGTTTCGGTCACGACTGGCTCGGGACGGATGTCGGGCATCGCCCTGGCCTTGACCGTCAGCGTCTTCGGACCGAGTTTCAAGCGCGTCACTCCTATGCGTCCACCGCCATGTTGCCCCCAGGCGGCTATCTTCCCGTCTTCAACCTCGATCCAGCCTTTCAGCTCGTTGCATTCGCGGAAAAGATCCCTGCGATGCCACTCGTCCAGATCGTCGAGCCTGGCCGGCAGAGGCTCGTCGTAGTGGGCCAGGCCCATGCCGAAGGGCACGGCCAGGAATCCTGTGACCGCCTCGAAGGGAATCCAGGAAACCGCTGTAACCGAACTTTCAAATTTCATTTGGTCAACCTCCGCCCTGCAACGTAGGGCGTGATCAAGTTGCGGTCGATGGTGTCGGCTGGCGTCTTTGAGTAGGGCTAGCCGCACGGTTGCCGTGACGCTGGCTCCCTTGCTCGAGGTCGAGTCACCACGTCCACTTAGGGCTATGGGATGGATCAAGGTACTGCTCGCCGACGACAGCCTGATCGTGCGCGAGGGGCTGCGCGCGCTGTTGGACGCGACAGAGGACGTGGATGTCGTCGGCATGGCCGGCGACTACGACGAGTTGATTGCCTGCGCGGAGAAGCTCGCACCACACGTGATAGTCACCGACATCCGGATGCCGCCGACGTTCCAGCGCGAGGGGATCGATGCGGCTCGGCTCGTGCGCAAGCGCCATCCAGGCACGGGGATCGTGATCCTGTCTCAATTCGATGACCCCGACTACGCGGTTGCCCTGCTGAGCGAGGGGGCAGCCGGGTGCGCCTACCTGCTCAAGGACGCCGTCGCCGCGGGTGATCAGCTGGCCAGAGCAATCCGCACGGTTAGCACCGGCGGCTCGCTGCTCGATCCCAAAATTGTCGAAGCGCTGGTCCGGCCGCTAGGTGAGGTCGACCTGTCGCCGGCGGAGGAGGATCTGCTCGCCCTGGTGGCCGAAGGCAGGCCCATCAAGGCGATAGCGATCAAACGGAAGACCACCAGTGCCGACGCCGCGGCATCAGTCGAGCACCTCTTCTTCAAACTGGCGAAACAGGCGATCGACGGAGGCGACGCCGGCGTTCGCAACCTCCGCCGGCTGCACCAGGCCATCGTCGATCGCGAAGAGCAGGGTGAGATGCTCAGCCGCCTCCTGCCCGGCGGTGTCGCAGACAGACTGCGTCAGCGCGGCCGCGGCGCAAGCGAAGTCGAGCGACTGATCGTCACCGTGTTGATTTCCGACGTGCGTGGATACTCGTCGATCGCGGAGGCATCCGACCCCAGCTCTTTGGCCGGCCAACTCATGCAGCACCGCACCGTCGCCACCGACGCCATCCTCGCGGAGCATGGGACCGTCATGCAGTTCGTCGGCGATTCCGTGATGGCGGTGTTTGGCGCGCCCGACTCGCAGCCCGATCACGCTGACTGTGCGCTCCGTGCCGCCACGTCCATGCATCGCGCACAGCTCGAGCTGAACGGGCGGTGGGCGTCGGCCGGAATGCCTGCATTTGAGCTCGGCATCGGCCTCTCGACCGGGCTGGTCGCGGCGGCGTTGATCGGTAGCGAGGAGCGGGCCGAGTATTCAGTGGTCGGGGACGCGGTCAACCTCGCACAGCGCCTGCAGCAATTCGCATCCTGCGGCGAGACCGTGCTCAGTGAGGCGACCTACTCGGTTCTGAGCACATCACCGCGGGCCGAGCGCCTAGGCCCCGCCCCGGTCAAGGGCCGCAAGGAACTCGTTACCGCTTTTCTGGTACCCGCTCCTCCGCCAGATAAATGAGAGTTGCCTTCACGCGGCGGTGAACGGCTAGCTCCTCCGTCAGCCCGAGTTTGGAGAAGATCGCGCTGATGTGCTTCTCGACGGCTCCTTCGCTCAGGTGGAGAGCCTGCGCGATGGCTGCGTTGTTCTTGCCCTCGGCGACAGCTGCGAGCACTTCCATTTCGCGCTGAGTCAGATCGGCGAGCGCTGAGCGCTTGTTACGGGAGCGCTCGGCGATGAGGTTCTCGATGACCCTCGTGTCGACCACGGAACCGCCGCGCGCGACCTCGCGGATGGCATTGACGAGTTGGTCTAGGTCCGACACCCGCTCCTTCAGCAGATAAGCGCGGCCGGCGGCGCCCTTGTCGAGGAGCGCCACCGCGTACTCGGCGTCGGCGAACTGACTCAGCACCACGACGCCGATTGACGGTGCGCTGCTTCTGAGCACTTCTGCCACCCTGATGCCTTCGTCCGTGTTGGTTGGCGGCATCCTAATGTCCGTCAGGACGACGTCGGGGTGTTCTCGGTCAATCGCCGCCTCCAACGAGTCCAGGTCGCTGCAGGTTGCCACGAGGCCAATCTCCTCCACCGATTGGAGAAGCTCTCGCACGCCTTCACGGACGATGAAGCTGTCGTCGGCGAGCACCACCCGGATCGGCATCGCACACACAGTTGTCACGTTTACTCGGCTAGACGGCGGATTCTGAATTCAGAAGTTGGTCGGGGAGGCGGGATTTGAACCCGCGACCACCTGACCCCCAGTCAGGTGCGCTACCGAGCTGCGCTACTCCCCGTCGGAGCCGCTATCGTACCCGTTCCCTATTGGGCGTCCTGACCGCCCGCCATAGGCAACGAGGCCTCGATGCGTGGATGAAAATCCAGCTTCGCGGAGCAGCGCGCCCAGAGGCGAATCTGCGACCGCAATGCCGTCGACGCGCTGCAATTCGACCTTGCCGCCGTGGACTGCGGCCGCGATCAAAGTCCGCATGTGATCGACGGTCACCTCGCCATTGGTGAGCAGCGAGCGCCCGCCTCGCTCGAGGTAAAGCACGAGCCGGCCGCCGTCGATGACGCAGTAGGCGCCGGCCGCTCGCGCCATCCGCACATCCGGCCGAGGCCACGCGAGCACAGACCCATATGCGTTCGCTGGATCGTTGGCCGCCAGGGCGATGACGCGCTCGTCCTGCTCGCGAAGGGCGCGCAGCCGGTCAACTGCCCCCGGCAGCGCGAACTGCGATCCGCCCAAGCCTTCGACGAAATAGCCGCGCCTGATCCGGCCCGATTCCTCCATGGCCCGCAGCACCGGGTACAGCGCCGCGAACCCGCCCGGCCATCCCTCCGCCGCCACCGATTCGCGGGTCAGGACTCCGTAGCGCTGCAGGAGCACGCCTGCGGATGCGTGCAGGCGCTCAGTCGCGTTGGGGCCCGCGCCCACCATCTCCTTGACGAGCGACCAGCGGCCGGCGGCGCGTGGCTGCGTCAGCCGCGGTAGGCGAGGCCGATGCGCCGGACGCCGGCTGGCCGGACCCAGAAGTCGCAGCGGCGCGAACGTGTCATTCGTGACCTCCCCGGCCCAGACCAGGTCCCAGAGAGCGTCGAGCATGGCTTCCTCGTCCCCGCCGCCACAGGCGGCGTAGAGATCGCGAAAGAAACCCGCGCCGCGCGCGCGCATGTGATCGCGCAGCCGCGCATGCAGGTCTCCGGCCGGCGCATCCAACGGCTCGGGCACCAGCCGGGGCGCGTCACCGCGGAGATAAAGGGCAACCCGGCCATCGGACGAGCCAAGCGAGCCACGCCCGACCCACACCACCTCACCCATCGAGACCAGCTCGTCGAGCAGCCGCGGGTTGTAACCGGCGACGCGGCTCGCGATGACGTCGCGCTCAATGACACTGGCCGGCAGGGCAGCCCCCTGCAGCTGGAAGACCACTTCGAGCAGGCGATCGACACCGCCCGCCCTCGCGCCAATGCCGTGCCAGGCGGGAAGGAAGCGCGCGAGGGCGTCGGGAGGCACGGACTCGACCTCACGACGGAGAGCTGCCAGTGATCGCCGCCGCAGCATGCGAAGCACCTCTGGATGGCAGTGTTCCCGGCCACGTGCGGAGGGCCGAAACTCGCCGGCGATGACGTCGCCACGTGCAACGAGCTGTGCAAGCGCACCTTCCACCATCGGACCGGCGAGGCTCCACCGCTCCATCACATCCGCCGCCACAAACGGCACATGCGTCCGCGCCCACCGGCGGAGCAGCGACGCAAGCGGCTCGGTCCCGGGGTCGAGGTAAGCGTCCGGCAGGCCGACCGGGAGGGTGACGCCAAGGGCCTCGCGATATCGGCCGGCGTCCTCGGCTGCGATCCAGCGCGACTCGCCCGCGATGCGCGCCGTCACTGTTCGGCGCTCGCGCTCCAACGCCCTCAACCACTCCATCGCGATGCCGCGAGCTGCCGCCTCCGGCGTGCTCAGGTCACCGAGCCGGATCAGCAGGTCATGCGCCTCATCGGGATCGCGCGGGAAGCGCTCCGGGAGCAGGCCCTGAAGCTCCAGCTCCACGGCTGCAATCGACTCGGGGTCGAGCAGCTCACGTAGGTCCTCGGTGCCCAAGAGCTCGGCCAGCAGCTCGCGATCGAGCGTGAGCGCCTGCGCCCGCCGCTCGGCGAGCGGCGAGTCGCCTTCGTACATGAACTCAGCCACATATGAGAAGAGCAGCGACGATGCGAAGGGCGAAGCACGCTCGGTGTCCACTGCGACGACGCGCACCTCGCGCGAGCGAATCGAGCGCAAGAGCGTGGCGAGGGCGGGCATGTCGAAGTGGTCGCTCATGCACTCGCGCCACGTTTCGGCGAGGATCGGGAAGTCGGGATACTGACCTGCCACCTGGAGCAGGT
>WNGK01018022.1_pt1 | contig 10339 bp, 6 predicted proteins | sample 5400601 | NCBI WGS metagenome assembly WNGK01 (sample SAMN13153376, study PRJNA577476) | soil metagenome | isolation source: 60 cm soil or saprolite under Garry oak tree replicate 1 | place: USA:California | collected 2016-06-15 | reverse complement strand
GAACAGCAGACGATCAACGATGCGGCCTCGGCGCTCGGAGGCAGGGACAAAATTCTGGCGGTCAAAACGCTCATCCTCGAGGGTGGAGGCACGAATGGCAACCTGGGGCAGGACGTGACGCCCGAAGCGACATCGCAAACGTTCACCCTCACCGACTACAAACGTGTGGTTGACGTGGCCGCCGGACGCGTCCGCGTCGAGCAAACGCGTACGCCGAACTTTACGTTCTTTCAAGGCCAGCAGGCACAGAAGCAAGTATTTGGCATCGATGGAGACGTGGCTTACAACATCGCAGCTGACGGCACCGCCGCGCGAGCACCCAACGCGGTGGCAAACGACCGGCGAATGGAGATCTACCACCATCCGCTCACTCTTGTTCGCGCGGCCCTGGACGCCAACGCGAAACTATCTAATCCAAGGGCCGAGAATGGTCAGAACCTGGTGGATATCACAACCGCGAACAATCTGAAATTCACGCTGGCGATTGACAGTTCGACCAAGCTGCCAACGCGCGTCGTCTCGATGACCGACAACACGAACCTTGGAGACGTTGCTGTCGAAACCACTTTCGCCGACTATCAGGATGTCGCCGGCCTTCGCCTTCCTACTGGGCTCACGACGAAAACAGACAAATATCCAACCGCAGAGATTCGTGTGGCCAAACAAAGTGTCGATGGTGACGCAGGTGATCTTGCCGCGCCCGCTGCTGCCGCCTCGGCAGCACCAATTCCCGGTCCGCCTCCGCCGAATGTCACGGTACAAGAAGTGGCAAAAGGCATCTGGCACCTCGCCGGACAATCTCATCACAGTGTGGTCGTCGAGTTCAGCGATCACCTCACCTTGATTGAGACGCCGCAGAACGACGTTCGGGCGCTTGCCGTCATCGCAAAAGCGCGAGAGTTGAGGCCCAACAAACCGCTGACGCACGTCATTAACAGTCACCATCACTTCGATCATTCGGGCGGCCTGCGCGCAGCCGTATCCGAGGGGCTGACGATCATCACGCAGAGCGCTGCTGCTCCTTACTATAAAGAGGCGATGTCAAGACCTCACACGATCGTACCCGACGCGCTTGCCAAAGATCCCAAACCGCTGAAGATCGAGACGGTGGATGACGAGATGGTGCTCAAAGACGACACGATGACCGTCAATCTGTATCACATCAGCGGCAATCCTCACGCGGACACTCTGTTGATGGCGTACTTCCCCAAGGAACGGATACTGGTGGAGGCGGATGTGTTCAATCCCGGAGCGCCCGTTTCGCCGTACGCGCCGAATCTGATGGAGAACATCCGGAAGCACAAGCTGCAGATCGATCGCATTGTGCCGCTTCATGCCACAATCGCGCCATATGGCGATCTTCTGAAGGTTGTCACAACGCGAACTTCGGATTGAGGAATTAGCCACAAAAAGGCACAAAAGGCACAAAGATATTTCTTTGTGACTTCTGTGCCTTTTTATGGCTATTCCCCAATTCCTAAAACAAATACTTCAGCGCAAACTGGATGATACGCGGGCTGACGGACGTTCCCGTAATTTGTCCCGGAGTCCCGCCACTCAGCGACGGATTGGGAAGCGAGAATTGCGGGTGATTGAACGCATTGAAGAATTCCGCCCGGAACTGCACCGATTGACTCTCGCGGATACGAGTGGTCTTGGCGATCGACATGTCCCAATTGTTTTGCCCAGGACCTAGAAGGATTCCTCCTGGTGCATTCCCGAACATCGTTCCGGCATTACCCGCTCCAGGAACCTTCGGCACATCGCAAAAGACGCCCTGCGTCTTGGCGTTGAAATAGCCGGGACCGCCGGTCAGACCGCTTGTCACTCGCTGCTGAATGCTGCCGTGCGTCGCCACGTCCGGTATCCACATGCCCGGACAGAAATTTGCAGTCGAGATCACCCCGTTGCCGGCGCAGCCGTTGCCGCCGCAGAAAACGGATCCGCCGAGGTCGGTGATGCTTATGGGATAGCCATTCTGGATCGTGATCACGCCGGACCAGGCCCAACCCTCCGTCACCTTGCCGGTAAGTCCGGGCCGCTTTAGCGTGGGTAGATTCCAGAGGTAGTTCATGACAAAGCGGTGCGGGCGGTAATTGTTGTTCGGTTCGTACTGGTGGATCAAATAGGGATACGTGTTGATGCCATACGGCGCGGTGATGAACGCGCGGCTCCACGTATAGGAGCCCTGGAGTTGCAGCCCTCGCGATAGTTGCTTCCGGACTGATGTCTGCAGGCTGTTGAATTTATACGAATCGTCGTTCGCCAGCCGTATAGCGGTCGGAGCGAACCCCAGGTACGGCACGCGCAGCGGCGCATTGGCCGCCGTGCTCGCGGTAACGCCGGTGATGCCGCAGCCCACACAGTCAGGTCCTGCCAGTTGCGCAATGTTCCAATTGACATTCGCGGCCTGCCCCATCTGGCCCGCGCGGGACTGAGCCGCTTGATGGATACCGTGAGAACCGACATATCCGATCTCCCAAACCCAACTCGGTAAGAATTCGTATTGAGTGTTCAAGGTCCATTCATAGGTGACCGGCACGGTCAAGTCCTCTGCCATAGGCTGTTGCGCGATGTTGGAATTCGCGCCTGTGGCCAAGTTGATCCATCTCGGCGTGAAGCCGAAGCTTCCCGGAGGTCCCGGAACGGTTGCGGGTATTTGCCATGGATTTGCGAGGCTCGCTGTCGTCAGCCCGCCGACGAGAGGAGATCCCGTGAGAGGTGTATTGCCGCCAGTCATGCCGGTTGTGTTGTTGCCGGGGATCATCTCATAGAAGAAGCCACCGCCTCCCCGCAATACCCAGCGGCCATTCCCCATCGGTTGCCAGGCAAATCCGACTCGCGGAGCGAAGTTTTGATACGGTGCGCGGTTCTTAACGACATTATCGATCGTGTTGCGATAGATGCCGTCCGGGGGCGTGCCCTTGTAGTTGGCCGGGACAACATATCCGGCCAGACTGCATCCGGTTCCGGCCGCTCCTAAGCCAATCGATCCTCCATTGATAACGCATCCGGATCCGGGGTTGGGTGCCGTGTAGATGAGGCTTTGCCAGATGTTGGTGAAGTATCCCCTCTTCTCTTTGGCCCACCCGTCGTATTCCCAACGGACTCCCAGATTCAACGTCAAACGTGAATTGACCTTGAAATCGTCTTGAACAAAGGCGCCGAGATCCGTAATCCGCCAGTCATAAGGAATCGAAGTCCCCGTACTAATCGTGCCGCCGACACCACCTGTAATACTGCTGCCCGCTGTACCATTTCCACCGTACTGATACTGCCCACCAAACGACATTCCGCCGGCAATTGCGGCGCCGGACGCTTGGCCGATCGTTATGCCCTAGAGTAAATCGATACCGTCCCGCAAGTTCTTGATGCCGACCTGCGAATTTTTAAACGGAGTGAGGATGTCGTTGGCTACGGGGTAGCGCTGGTAAGCTCCATGGACCTCATTCACCAAGTTGGCCGACACGACCGACGTGAGTCTCAGGAGGGCCGAGTGGTTCGACTTGATCGTATGGATCGGATTTCCAGGGACGAAATTGCCCTGCTGCAGCGCATTCTGAACGGGAAACGGCGCCAGGAGCGGATCCTTTTCATACTGGTACCGCATCGCCAATGACTGGTTGCTGTTGATCAGATAATCGCCATTCGCCATGAAATTATGGTCATTAAAAACGGCCGGAATCGAGTAGTTCTGCAGCTTGTATCCGCCGTTAGCACCGCTGGGATCAGCGCCGGAACCGGGAACCAAATAACGGCCGTCCGGAAATTGGAGCTGGAGAAGACTGACCGCGACGGGATTCAGGTTGAACAATGGGTTCGTTACCGTACCGGTCGGGCATTCAATTTGGATACCGCCATTGGACGTTGTGTTGCTAAGGTTTCCTGTCCGATTGCATGGCGCCTGCGGGCTGAGCGCTGACGCGAGGGCGGGCACGAACTGTTGCCCAGGGCCATCACATTGCGACAGGGACGTCCAACCCGGGGGACATTTACCCCGATTTCCCAGCGGGATTGGAGGCGCCGTAGCGCTCGCAGCGCCATAACCCGTTAGACCATTCTTCTGGCCCGTTTCCTGATACGTCGTAAAGAAGAACAGCTTGTCTTTCTTGATCGGTCCCCCAAAAGCGCCACCATATTGATGTGAATTCAAGAGCGGCTTCGGAAGGCCCTGATAATTGCGAAACCACGTATTCGCATTCAAAACGCTGTTCCGGAAGAATTCGAACGCAGATCCGTGGAAGCTGTTCGTCCCCGACTTCGTAACCACGTTCACGTTTGCACCCGGATTCCGGCCATATCCGGCGTCATAGCTCGACGTTTGAATTTTGAATTCCGAAATCGCATCGGGATTGGGAATGGCAAAGCCGCCGACCGACACTCCTTCGACTCCGGTGTTAAAGCTGAACCAGTTGTTGATAACGATACCATCCTGGAGGAATGTGTTCTGGCCGTTACCCGCGCCATTCACGGCAATGAGGGTTGTCCCTTTTCCGATGAGGCTGGCGTCCTGAACGGAAGCGTTGGCTCCAGTCGAGTTGGCGAGGAGATTGGTGTAGTTCCGGGTACTGAGAGGAAGTTCCGTTATCGTGACGGCCGTCGCCACCGTGCCGAGAGCTGAGCTGGTCGTCTGAATCGTTTCTACCGCAGCCTCGACCTGAACCGCCTCGGTCTGTGCGCCCACCTGCAGGGTTCGGTCCAACACGGCCGTCTCGGTGACATTCACCTTTACGGACTGGACCTCTGCGGTGTTGAACCCGGTAAGTTCAAACTTCACGCTGTAATTGCCCGGAGGCAGCAGCGTCACCCTGTATGTTCCGTCCTCACCTGTGATGACGCTGCGGGTTTGGCCGGTGTCCACACTTGTGGTAGTGACCATGACGCCGGGAAGGACTGCACCCGAAGAATCCATGACGGTGCCGGTCAGGGCACCCGTACCCGCCGTTTGGGCCATGAGGGACGGGACCGAAATAATGAATAGAACAAAGCAAAGACTGAACAACGTTCTTCTCACCATACCGCCTCCTTATTTGATTTGGGTAAAGCATTCCCCTCCTCGCAGAGCTCGCAGAGGAGGGGAATATCTCCACGCCACTCACATCTACTTCTACTTCGTTGCCCCGGCTTTCGGCCGGCCCTGTTTGAGGCTTGTGTAAACAGCCTCGACAAACATGTCGGTGGTCCACGGTCCGGTGACGGCGCCATAGCGTGAATCGAAATCTGCCGTCAACCTTGCGCCTTTGACCTGCTCGACCGTGGCCCCCTGGTTGATCATGGCCTGCACCCGGTCGCGAATGATCGCGATCATGTCGCGATATTCGCCGACCTCGTACTCGTCACAAATTCGGCCGTGGCCGGGAATGATCAGCGTCCCGCCCTCTTCCTCGTGTTTGTACACGGTCTTATCCAGAATGGCGTTCAATGCGTCGAGAAGTCCATGAACGCTGCCTCCATTTTTGATGTCGATGACCGGATATTGAGTCGTGGTGAACAGGTCGCCCGTCACGATCACATCGGACCGGCGGAAGTGCACGTAGCTGTCGCCGTCGGTGACGGCATTGGGGGCCCAAAACACTTCCACGGCTTCGTCGTTGTAATACTTCCGCCTGCGGCCCTGAAGGAACGTATCGCTCGGCCAACCGCCCGATGGCGTCGGCGCTAGCTGGCCGGTCGGCGCGCTCATGCGGTTCAGCACATTGTTATGCGCGATGATCGTTGCCCCAACGCCGGCATCGCTGAACGACTGCGCTCCCGCCGAGAAGAATGAACCGAGCAGGCTGGGATCGGAGCCGGCTTCGTGAACCGTGGCATTCCCGCCGGTGTGCTCCGGACGGAAACTCGTGTTGACGATGTACTGAATCGGCTTATCTCCGACAAGCTTCTTGATGGCCGCAACGACCTTGTCGGCGAGTTTATCTGTACCCGTATCCACGACGAGGGCGCCGTTCTCACCCACTTGCACCGCGATATTGCCGCCGGCGCCGATCAACAAGTGAACGTTGCCTTGCACGGCCCAGGCATGAATCTCGCCGTCATGCGGCTCTGGATCCACAGCACGGCTGGTGATCGGCGGGCCATCTGTCGATGGCCGGGTTCTCGCCATCGCCTCGGCGTCCGCCACCGTTTTAACCTTCGTGATGTATTCCGGATACATGGTTTCGGCACCGCCCAGAGACGCCGCGAGTGGAATGCGGTTCTTGTCGGCGTACTCACGCAGGTACGGATTCTGCCCGAACAGGTAACTGGGTATCTCATCATCACGCCGTCCGACATCCTGTTCTCCATCGTCGCAGGCGTACAGCCACGCCTCCGGCTGGCGCACACTGCGAAGCTGATTCGTGCTCCGGACGTAGGGTTCCGTGAGATTGACCGGGTCGGTCAGTACCGTCATGTACGTAATGCGGTCTCCGTGCCGCACAAAATGTTCCACCAGCGTCGTTTGATCACTTTGCGGAACACCGTTGGAACGGAGCCAGGCGCGTTTCAGATGCGTTGTGTAAACCGTGAGTACGTTGCCTTCGTACCGGCCCGTGGAAAATCCCAGCCACGTATGTTTCGCGTAAGCGGGAGGGTGCGGGCGCCCGTCCATCCATATCGTCCGTTGCGCCTCGGTAATTTGTCCGTAAATGCGGATGGCGATCAGCCGCTGCGTCACCGGATCTCTCTCATCCCAGAAGCGGTAGTTGCCGCCGCCATGCAACTGGCGGCTCGGATCATAAGCCGCGCACTGCTGCTGCCGCACGGTCATCCGTGCCGGACTCCACGCCAGTGCGTACAAACGTGCAGACTCATTCAGCGGCATTCCGCCATACTCGGCTAGTATCGGCATGCCGTCGCCGCCATTGCCGCCCGCGTTGTACCAGGATCCGGAAATATCGATTCCGGAAATCTGCGGCTCATTGCCCTGTGCAAGGGCCGCGCCGGCCATCAGCGTCGCGGTGAGCACGAATACCAATCGATGCAGGTTTTTCATTGCGCTGATCCTTTCTTATCACTTTGCCGCGCAGGGAGTCGGATTCCAGCCCGAAGCGTCCGCTTGCTTCTTGAATTGTGTGCTGAACATGAGCGGCTGAGCCAGGTAGGTCGGATCTTCCACTGTCGACGTGATGAGAAGGTAGGAGTCCCCGTCGGGCTCCGTCACGCGATCGAAATACTCGGTCAAAACGGCATTCGCGCTATACGGTACTCCGTTTTTTCTCAAGTACCCGGGTTTCATGTTGGTCGTCACGACTTTCAGCGAGCCTCCCCGCCGGTCTATCGAGCCTCGACCGGCGCCTAGCGTATCCGAAACCGCCGCCGGTAGATACTCCCATGAGGCTTTCGAAATCCCCTGCCAAGTTCCCGCTTGACCCTCGCCGTTGCCAAACAAAAAGATGCGGGTCTGCGTCCCGGAATCGGCTTCGATCTTCAGCGTCTGGTCATCCTGCCATGTGATGTGTAGCCTCCCGGGAATACGCATCAGCGTGGGAGCGCCGTAGCTTCGACATTGCTCGCCCGTCGCTTCGTCCTTAGCCGGATCCCAGCCATCGGCGATTTTCCGTGCCTCCGCGTTCAATGGAATGCCGGCGTAGTCGCCCTTGGGAGGAGTGAACATCCGTAGACGCCAATCTTGAGTCACCAGCGAAACCCAGTAGCCCGTCACGTCGATCGGCGCGCCGGCTTTCGCGGTGGGGGTTTGTTGGGCGCCTCCGCGGCCTTGGCCGTAGAGAGACACGGCCGGTAGCAAAATCACAAGAAGTATCTTCTTCAAGACCATCGCTTATGGTTGCAAAATGACAGATGACGATTGAACAGTGAACAATGAACATTTTTGGGCTAAAGGTTCATTGTTCACTGTTCAATCGTCATTTGCTTAGTCGAACGTGCCGCCCCACTTCCAGCCGTCGGCCGGACGCGTGAGATTCATCATGCGCAATCGATGCTCTTCGGGAACCCGGCCCGGTTGGCCGACTACGATCACACGATCACCCGGCTTGAGCGTGTCCCGATTTACACCTTGGCGGCCCAAGAGTCCGCCTCCACCCCACTCGATATTCCATACCTGCATCGTCCCTTTTTCATCGGGAGCTTCCACGTGCAGGAAAGAGTGTGGATTGCGGAAGAGAAATTGAACGACTTTCCCTTCGATTTTTTGAGTCTGACCTTCCAAATACGTCGCGGCGAAAGAATGGTGAGCGGAGACCGAACCCGCGGAAAGGGAGAATACAATGGCAAGAGCGAACGCTGCACAAACAAAATGTTTCATATTGGTTTTCGCCTCGGGCGGATTGTACTAAAAGACAAATGTGGGGGCCAAATGAGAAATCCCTCTCCCTCTGGGAGTGGGGTCACACTGCAGCGAGCGACGGCCGTTTCTTAAGCAGGTGATCGATCACAGAGGAATGAATGATTTCATTATCATTGACGTAGACCTCGTGGTTTCGCGCCACGGCTTTGCGATCGTAGACGTAATTCACCAGGAGGCCGGCCGATTCGCGCAGCCCCTTTTCCGACCGGTCGCCGAGCCAGTTGATCCGTTCCAGGCGTGCGCCGTTTCGCAAATGAAAGCGCGCCACGGGGTCGCGCGGCTCATCATCGCGTTTGGCGTATAACAGATAATACGCGCACAAATACAGGAGCAGCGGCTTCAATTGCTGCGCCTTCAAATCGTCTTCACACCATGATGAGCCCTCGAGCCGCGAAAGAAGCAAAAGCTCGGGTTCGGAAAACTCGATGACGCGTTGCGGCGTCGTCAATTGGTGCTTCAGCCATGCGCGAAATCCGGGAACGGGCGAGAGCGTTGCGTAATATTTCAGACTCGGGATTTCCTCAGCCAGGCTGTCAGTGACCTGCTTAATGAGAAAATTGCCGAACGACACCCCCGCAAGTCCCGGCTGGCAGTTGTTGATGGAGTAAAAGATGGCTGCGTCGGCTTTGATCTCGGCGTGCTCGCCCGGATTTTTGGCTGAAAGGACGTCCTGGATCGAAGCCGGTAATCCTCGTGTTAGCGCGACCTCGACAAATATCAACGGTTCATCAGGCAATGCCGGATGAAAGAATGAAAAACAGCGCCGATCATCGGCAAGACGCCGGTGCAAGTCGTCCCATCCCCGGATTTCGTGGACGGACTCGTACTCGATGAGCTTTTCCAAAATGAACGCCGGTGTCTTCCAACCGATGCGCTCGACGCGCAAAAAACCCCGGTTGAACCACGATTGCAGCAGGTGCATCATGTCTCCATCGACGGGCTTGAGCTGCGGATTTTCAGCGAGGAAGCTGCGAAGGTCGGCTCGCATCGCGACGATCGACGCCGTCCCGTCCGGTCCCATATTCAAGACCCGAAACAACTCCTGCCGCGGGGATTCCGCTGCGCCCTGCAGCGCGGCCGCGGTATTTGCATTCGGGTCCCGCTGATAGGCTGCAATCGCGTCGTCGAGACGCCGGCGATCCGGCATGAATTCCGTGAGCAGCCGTTCGAAAAACTGAAGCCGGTTGCGCGTGGAAAGGCTTTTGTAGGTGGTTAGGATCTTATCGGCGAGCGAGATCGCCGAAGCTTCTCCTTTGAGATGAACCAGCCGCCGGCACATGGCCACGATGTCTTCCTGGCGGCGTCCCGTCGTGCGTTCGAGGATCTCCAGCCCGCCCGCGGCAAGCGTCAGAATGATGTCTCTCAGCGAACTTGCTTTCATAAATTCGGGGTCAGACGGGTGAATTCCCTATTTTCCGACCAAAGTTTCGTTGAAGGAAAATAGGGAATTCACCCGTCTGACCCCGAATTTCCCTGTGGCCATCTTCATGCTCCTTATTTCAACGACGGTAATACGGCGTAGCCGGAAACCGGTAGATTCGTCCTGAACCAAATCACAATGTCGGCCTGGAGGTCCGGTTCCTTTTCAAACATCGAGGCGGCGTGCCCGGCTCCTTTTAACATCGTAATCTGGCTGTCGCGATTTGTTGAGAGGCCAACGATCTTCTTGATCGATGCCGCTGCATTGGTGTCTTCCTCACTGGCAGCGCCAAAGATCGGCATCTTGGCGGCATTCTTTATGAACGTTTCGCCGTCGCCATCCGTTCCGCCCGACAGCAGCACGAGCGTTTTGACTTCGGGATGCCGCCGCGCCGCTTGAATCGCCTGATTGACACCGCAACTGCCGCCGATCACTCCCAACACGGTTTTGTTCACGAGACCCTGCGTTGTCAGGAACTGGAACGCCGCGTCAACATCGCCCGGCATTTTGTCCCGCGCCGAGGCAAGATCCGGGAACTGAGCGTTCTTGCTGCCTCCAAAACCGCGAAAGTCCAGCGTGAGAGCGTTGTAACCAGCCGCGCTTAGCATGGTTCCCAGAGTGTCGTAGATCTG
>WNGK01012689.1_pt1 | contig 10339 bp, 6 predicted proteins | sample 5400601 | NCBI WGS metagenome assembly WNGK01 (sample SAMN13153376, study PRJNA577476) | soil metagenome | isolation source: 60 cm soil or saprolite under Garry oak tree replicate 1 | place: USA:California | collected 2016-06-15 | reverse complement strand
CGTCGAGGTAGGCGTCGGTCCGCCATTGAAAATGCTCATGAAGTTCGATCCACCGACCGTCGCGAGCGTCCAACCGGCAGCAGTCGTGGAACCCGCAGAAGAGATAACACCAGCGCTTGAAATGTCTACGAGGTTGCCGGTGCCGCTGTTCGCGATCGAAGGACCGCCGCTGCATGACGAACACAAGAAGAAGAATCCACTGATGTTGTCGATCACGGAATTAGCGGCGCCAGTGTTCACGACGGTAAACGTGACCGTATTTACGCCCGTCATCTGGGGTGTAATTGAGTCTGCGAAAGCTGCGGTACTCATCATCAGGAGCATCACAGCAGTCAAAACAAGAAATTTCTTCATTTTTGATCCTCTTTCTGAATTGGTGTGGAAGCGTAGATCAGGTCCGTGCCTGCAATCTGACCTTCCCCCATTCCCGCTCTGGTATAGAGCAATCGAGAGGCCGGAATTCCGATTTCGCAAGTAGTTGAAAATACAGTACTACCTAGAAGTTTTCTCCTAGATTTCCGAGACAAGTGCAACTCGCTGCATAGTGGAGGAAGGTACTGTCCCTCGAAACGGGCTTTGGCAGGGCGAATTGCCCGTCCAAAGGGAGGTTAACGGAGATGCCACGCTACCCCCCTCCCCTGCTTCTTCTAAGATCTTGGAAACAAAGGGTGTCCGGAAGAAAGCATGTCGATTCGCTGTGACAACGGCCCCGGCGATGACGAGCCGTCTCTTTCTGGCGTGGTGCCTGGAGAAAAAGATCGAGCTTTTCGATGCACGAAGAAAGATCGCCGACTGGAGAAAGGATTACAACGAGGTGCCCCGCATCTTCCCTCTTTCGGCAGATGTGGGATATCCAAATTCTCAATGACTAGTGGTTTCCCTCCCCGCCCTTCGCGTCCTCCGCGGTGAGCGCCTTTGACTTTGCCTTTCAATCTTCAATCTGAAATCAAAAATCTTAAATAAGCGAAGCGATCTGAGCCCGACTTCGTCAAGGACCCACAACACCACAGCACGGTCCAACCATCACCGACAAACCATATTGCTTTCTGCGAATATTCGGGATAACAACCCGGCCCAGCGCCGTAAAATCACCAACGCTCTTTCTAAACCTCACGACTCGACAACCCCGGCGCGGCTGCCTTGGTTGTTTTTGAAGTTTCCTCTGAAACATTTGAAACCTCCGAAACCTATGAAACCTATGTTTCTGAAACCTATCTCTATGATTCTAAAAGGCAAAAAGCTAACTCCAATGTTTCCGAGTAGATACCTCTAAGTCCTTTGTCTCTACGAATTTGAGATTTGATACCCCGGGGGGAGGGGGGCCGTCGCTGCGCGCCTAAGAGGAGAGCAAGGGACCGGGGACTCACGTCCCCGGCTAAGCTCTGGCATCGCTTTGCGACTCGTGGGTTCGGGCGCGAACGATGATCCGGGCTGTGTTTAGGGGTGAAGGTAGAACGCAACGGTCAGAAGCGCTCCGAAGGCCAAGGCCTGGAACAGTTCTGAAACCCCGAGTCTGTTTAGATTCATCTCGGTCGTTTTGTCGGCTGGCCAGGCGCAGCCCCTAAAGACGGCGGGAATGAAGGCGACAAGAGCAAATGCCGGGAGGAGGCCGACTTTGACGATGGCACCCACGGCGGCCAGCATTACGATCTGTCCAACCAGGAAGTAACGCGCGGCGGAGAGACGTGCGGTGGCGCTTTTCAGTTTCGAATTTCGCAACCGAAGCTGGACGTAGTGGATTTGATCTCCGGCAAAGAGCCAGCATGCAAACCACACGGCGAGAGCACGCTCATCGAGGCGCCCGGTGACGGCGTAGTAGGCTCCCGCGGCGGTTGATGTGAGTCCGAGGGAACCGATCGCCTGCGAGATCATCCGGAATTTTCGTCCGAACAATCGCAGAGCGGACTGCACGGCAAAAGCTGAAGCACCGATGCAGCCGATCATCAACAGAGCGGTGTCATGTGCGTTCCAGAGCAACGCACCGAGTGAAAGCACGACCACTGGAGCTAGAGCGGCGATGGTGCGCGTTACTGCCCTGCGCTCTTCATCGTTCCCAATGTGCATCAATCCCATGCCGAAATAGCTTTCCAGTGGCGTGCGCAGCCAGAAGATGGATAAAGCGGCTGTTAGGAAAAGTATGAGGTTGGCGGGACCATGGCCGTGTGGAATGCCAATGCACGCGCCGGTTATGAGAGGTATCAACAGCAATCCCCACGCGCCATGCTCGCGTGGAAACGTTAAGGCCCGAATTCGTGTCTGTTGTTGCGTGCGAATATTGGCAGTCATATCAGCCATGGTCCTGACTCCTGGTTTCGAATGAACTATATGGATGAATCCAATTCTTCTCGACAACCCCACGTTGCCGAGGAAGAACAGTCCGCTCTCGGTGAGGAGAGCCAGTGCTACTTCGCTGCTTGCATCGACTTCGGTTGATATACACAGAACGGTTCTTCTGCCATGTAATCTCCGCTGGCGGCAAATGCGCGCGCGCGGCATCCCATGCAGACATTCTTGAATTCACAACATCCGCACTTCCCTGTCAGCAAGTCGTTCTGCCGGAGGTTTCCGAAAACTTCTGAGTCCTTCCAAATGTCGGCGAAAGGCTGGGTGCGAAGATCGCCGGCTTTTGCCGGAAGGTATCCGCAGGGGAAGACTTCGCCTTCGTGCGAAATAAAGCAGACTCCAGTTCCGGCGAGACAGCCTTTGGTGACGGCGTTCATCGCATTCGGATCTGATGGATGTCCACCGGGGTGACCCGTCGGATGGCCGGGGTGTCCTGGATGACCAAGATGTCCGGCACTCATGGGCGCGCCTTTGAAAGAGATCCCTGTGGAACCCGGCATCGTCATTTCGATGGGACCGATTCCGCCTTCGGCGAGCGGTAGGACAGCGGGAGCGGCTCCGTAGCCGGCGGCTTTGCGTTCCGCGGCTTTGCGCTGTTTAACGACGCGGAAGTAATGCGGTGCGCAGGTAGCTTTGAGTTCGATGTCGCCGAGCGCAGCCTGATCGTAGAACCAGTTGAGGATGCGTTCGTATTCATCGGGGCTGACCATTTGCGATTCCGCGATATCAACGCCGCAGCCGACTGGAACCAAGAGGAACGTGTGCAGTGCATCGGCACCGAGACCTCGAACGAGATCCAGAACTTTCGGAAGCTCGACGGAGTTGTGCTTCGCGATCGTCATGTTGATCTGGACAGGCATTCCGAGTTCTTTGAGATTGCGGAAGCCGTAGATGGCGGCGTCGAAGGCTCCGGGGATTCCGCGGAATGAATCGTGCGTTTCGGCGTTTGCGCCATCGAGCGAAATGCTGACGCGCTTGACTCCAGCGTTGACGATTTTTTTGGCGACCTCTTTGGTGACGAGAGTTCCGTTAGTTGCCAGTGCGACGCGCAGTCCGCGCTCAGTAGCGTAGGTAGCGAGTTGGAAAATATCAGGACGGTATAAAGGCTCGCCACCGGAGAGGACGAGAATTGGATTCGAATGTTCTGAGATCTGCTTGATGATGTCGATCGCCCGGGGAGTGGGGAGATCCGTGGGTGACGCAAGCTCCGTAGCCGTGGCGCGGCAATGAACGCAGCGGAGGTTGCACCCTTTGGTGACCTCCCAGAAAATCAGCCTAGGAATGTATTCGCCACCGGGCTTTGTCGCGGGATTCATTGTGTCTCCAATCTTTTCGGGGCAACTGGACCACCACTTGTTTGCCGACCGTGAACTGAAGATACGGTTTCTGCAACCAAAGGAGCCGTGACTCGAATCACGACTCGGTGTGACGCGTGTCACTCACGCAAGTTGATGGAACTGAGGGAGTTGTGGTCGAAGCCAGGTCGCGGGAGGGTTGGATTTTGCGGAGTAAACGAAGTTCTTGCGCGCTCGTCACACGGTCGGAAAAGAAGCTGAAAAAGCCCGGCTCCATTAGCCGGGCTTGAGAAATTGAAAAAATGCGACTATTGCGGTCCGCCGGTGTGGCAATCCGAACAATTGACGGCCGTCATGTCACCAAGGTCGACCGGATGTTTGAATTGATTGTTGAGAATGTTTCCGCTCAACTGAACTCCGGCTTCATCCTGACCGAGCAAATTGTGACAGGCATTGCAGTCCTTGGTAATGACCTTGCCTTCTTTGCTCTTGTGCTCGCCATCATGACAACGGAAGCATCCTTGTGAGTAAAAGTGTCCGACATTGTTGGGATGGGTACGCCAATCCACTTTCATTTCCGGGAAGATGGATTGCGTGAAGATGCGTTGCAGCTCGGCGACCATGGATTGGATTTCGTGCTGTTTCGTCCTGGCGACTTCTGGATAAGTCTGCGCGTAGAAGGCAGGAATCTTATCGGCGATCGCTTTGACGGCCTCTTCGGTGGTCTTGTAATCCGCGGTGAGGATGGTCACGCCCTGCTGCTTCGCAAACGGAAGTGACGGGTCGATGCGATGCGCCGCGAGCGATTGATCGACGGAACGATCGGGCGGCAAGTAGATGTGCGTCGGACGATTGTGACAGTCCACGCAATCCATTTTCTTAGTCGTCATCTTTGCAATTTGCGCCTGATCCGCATTGGTCGCGTAGTACTCGGTGACGTTTCCCTTGCCATCTTGAATCTTTACGTAGGGAATAACCTGACGTTTGGCGTCAGAGGCATAGTTGATGGTGTTGGAGATGTTCATGTGCCAGTGAATTCCGCTGGCTTGACCTTCGTTGGGATCTCCGCCACCGGTTTTGATGAGGAGACGAAGTTGTCGTGGAGTGCTCTTCTCGTCGTATCCGAAATGGTTGATGACCTTGAGCTGGGCTCCCCAGAATTTGCGGGGCCAGTGACATTGTTCGCAAGTTTCAGGAGCAGGACGAAGATTCTCGACTGGGCTTCCAATAGGACGTGGGAAGGTTCCGAGCGCGGTCTTGAATACCTGGCGAATGCCGCTCATCTTGGAACGGACATACCATCCGGCTCCGGTGCCGACGTGGCAATCGACGCAACCTACGCGGGCGTGCGGCGAAGCCTGATGCGCGGTGTATTCGGGATGCATGACGACGTGGCAGAGCTTTCCGCAGAACTGGGTGGAGTCAGTGAATTCGTAGGCTCGATAGCTGCCGATGGCGCTGGCGACCATGAAGATCACGACGAAGGACAGGAAGAAAGCGAAGGTGCTGCGTTGCGACGGATTGTTGAAATCCAGGCGCGGAAAGCGCGGCAGGTCGATCTTCTTTCTTAGCCTTGCGCGCTTGACGGCGATACCAACCGGCACGAGGGCCATTCCGAACATCATCACGCCGGGCATCAGCATATATGCAAAGATGCCAATGTAAGGGCTGGGCTGCTTGGTGGTGATATCGAGGATGAAGAGGAAGATTATGTTGGCGATCGCAACCGCGGCCAAAGCTAAGCCGATCAGGCTGATCGGATTCTTCATCAGTTGCTTATAGTCGGGCTCGTCCGGCGGAGGCGCGAGCGGAGGTGTTCCCTCACCCGTGAGACTCATTCAATTTTCTCCCTGAGGCGTGAGCGATGGTCTGTTCGCGCATTCAATGCGGCCTAAAGCAGTGGGCGCGCAATCGTAAAGCAATTTTGAGAAAAAAGGCAGCAGATCGTCGTTGCGACCTGCTGCCTGTGCGTTATTTCTTAGAAGCTCTCATTTCGTCGATCAGTGTGTGCCGACTGTCTCATGTTTCTTTTCGGATTCGGCGACACTCGCTGCGTACTTTTTCAAGGTTTCAGAATCGAGAGCGTGTTCTTCACGGTAGTGCTCGAGGCTCATCTTTCCATCGAGGAACGCCCAGTTGATTGGGTAAGTATCCGGATCGAAGATCACCATGTAGAAGTGCCACACGATAATTGCCAGGGTCGCGAGAATCGCTTCGTAGAAGTGGACGGCGACGGCGACATCGACAACCCAGCCGGGCACCATGACTCCGACGACGACTTTGAACCAGATCACGAGACCAGTGCAGGCCATGACGATGGTTCCCCACACGAGCGCCCAGTACTCCATTTTTTCGGCGTAGTTGAAGCGCTTGAATTGCGGCTTCTTGTCGCTGAATCCGAGGTAGTACTTGAAGACGTCGAGGGTGTCAGTTGCGTCCTTCAGTTCGGGCAGCATCGCGAAGAACATCGAGCGGCCTTCTGCAACGAAGCCCAGATACCAGACGTGATAGAGACCGGTGACGATCATCATTACGCCAGCAATGCGATGCAACCAGCTGCGCAGGAGTTCGTTGACGAAAACCGTCGCGAGCATCGAGTTTGGATACTTCAAGGCGAAGCCCGTGAACACCAACGTAAAGAACGTTGTGAACAAGAGGACGTGCTGAATGCGCTGCAGCTTGGTCATGCGCTCGATTACGCGCGGACCACTTGAGATGTGTGCGTGGCCACTGTGACGGTCGGCTAGTTTGCGGCGCAACACGATCAGGTTGTGCAGCAACATGAAGCCGATGGTTCCAAAGATGATTCCGAGGTACGCCTGTTTTACGAAGGTGACGGCTTTGTCGCCGAAACCAGCGGCTAACGGCTGATCGGCGTGAATTCTGCCTTGCGCGAATTTCTGCGTAGCGCCGGAGTGACATTCGCCGCAGGTCTTGACCAGGTTCGCTTCGTTGACACTCGAATTCGGGTCGCTCGCGGGAAGAATGTTGTGTGCGGTGTGACAGTTCGCGCAGGAAGCTACTTTTGCGGAACCCATCTCCTTGGCCATGCCGTGATAGTTGGCAAGGTATGAAGAAGCGCGGTTGCCGACGATTCCGAACTCGCGGGACATCTTGGCGTTTTCATGGCACTGAGCACAGGTTTCAGTGGCGAGATTCTTGGCGAAGACGGGAGAATTCGGATCGCTGGGACGACGGATGCCGTGAATGCCGTGGCAGTCCGTGCAAGTGGCCGCGTGCATGTTGCCCTTGGCGATCGCCTGTCCGTGAATGCTGGTGACGAATGCGGCCTTCTCTTTCGCGTGACACTTGGAACAGGTCTCGGCGACGTTCGCCTTGGCAATGGAGGATTCCGGATCGTTGGCGCGCTTGATGTTGTGCGGGCTGTGGCAGTCGCTGCAGACAGCGGCTTTGAGGTCTCCGCCGGCGACCAGCTTGCCGTGAATGCTCTCCTGATAGGCCATCACGGGAGCGGTGGTCATGCCAGCTTGCTGCATGACGAATTTCTGGCCGTGACAGGATCCGCAAGTTTTCGGAACGTTGTGGTGATTGACCGGAGAGGCTGCGTCGCTGCCTGGAACTACTTCGTGAATGTTGCCGTGGCAGTCGAGGCAGCGGGCGGCGCGTGAGTCTCCACCGGCGATGGCCTTGGCGTGCAGGCTGTTGTTGTACTGCTTCTGCTCATCCGTATGACACTGGGCGCAATCGACTTTCGCCACCTGGTCGTGCGGTAGCGAGGTGATGTCTTTGTGACAGTCGGTACACTCGAACATCTGGCCGTGGATCGAGCTCTTGAATTTGTCTTCCTTGACCTGGAGGCTGATGGTTTTGCCGTCCAACTCTTTGGTCATGGAAGCGTCCGCATGGCATGCGAGGCAGTCTGCACTCTTCAGCTGTGCCGGCTTGGCAGACTTTGGCTTGGGGGCAGCCAAAACTCCAACGGTCAGCATGATGCAGGCCAGGAATACCAGGAATATGTTGCGGGAGCCCGTCAAGAACCCCTTGCGATCGCGAATCATCTTTCTCACCTCAACTGCGCCCAGAGTCTGAACGGAATTACTTCTTCAACGACTTCATGGCGGCTGCGACGGCGGTGATTTCTTCCGCGCTCAGCTTGCCTTCGTAGGCCGGCATTTTGCCTTTGCCCTTGGCGGTGATGTCAGCGATTTCTTTTTCGCTGAGTTTGGCGACGTTGGGAGCGTTCTTGCTGGCGTCGGGACCGTGGCACATCGCGCACTTTGCTTTGTAAGTGGCGGCGCCATCAGCGGCGAACATTGGGGTTGCGATTGCGAGGACTACGGCTGCGATAAGAACCTTCTTCATTGGATCCCTTCCCTAGCTGCTTTATGAGGCCTGCCGACCACGGGCGGAAACGCGAGCCCGGGCACACAGGACATCTACTTTGTCGCATCCGGAAGGGCCAACCAGCAGTGAGAACTCTCACGAGTGGATGTGACATGGGTCACATGGCCCGGCTTCAAACTCGCAGATTTCATGGCTTTTGGACGATAATGACACATGTCAATGTGCTTTGAATCACCTAGTTCGGGTTTCTAAGGAATGGCGGGGTAAAAAAGAACCGGGGCGATCACTCGCCCCGGTAGCTGGACTAAACAGTGGCCTAGAAGGAGTAGCGCAGGGAAAGCGTACCGGCCTTCGCCGTGAAGTTACGCGGCTCGATCGAGTAAGCAAGACCCGTGATCGGACCGTTGGGTCCTTTCTCGCAGTAATCCCAGTAATTGAAGCCTCCCTTGAACGTGAGGTTTTTGTGAATCTCAACCTCGACGCCCGCGTTCGGACGCAACCACTTCATGTAGAGGGTTCCCAGCGGCTGCCATGGGTTCGGAGCGCTGGCATAGCCAACGATCGGACCCGCCAGTGCGTTGCCTGAGCGGCGCCAGGGTATCTGCACGCTGCCAATCGTTGTTTCCGGAATCAGCCGTGGAGTCGAGCCCGAGGGTGACCGTTACGCGCTTCACAGGATGGAGTCTGAGATTCCCGTAAGCGGTGTAGGTCTTCTGGCTGTAGTCGAGAACCGTCGGAATCGCCGCGCCTAGCAGGCCGGGCACGAAGGGATCTCCAACGGCGGGACAACGCTGGATCGGACCGCCTTGAGGAGTCAGCGATTGCAGGTTTCCGCCACCGCTGCTGACCATCAGACAGGTGCCCGACTTCGAGTACACGCCGTTCCAGGTAAAGCCCAAGTCGAAGGTGACGTACTTGTTGGGTTCGACCGTGGCGTTCAGGTTGTATGCGTTCGACTTGTCGCTGTGCGTCGGGTTGTTGTACCCGGCCGGGAAAGCGTTGCTGTCATCCGGATTGGTTGCAACCTGGTCGTTCCTGTTGGTCAGAAGATTGACCGCTCCACCGATATTCAACCAGCGGTTGAGCTTGTAGTTGGAGTGGATCTTGACCTTCTGGGCACGCTGCGGCCAGATCGGAGTAAGGGCTCCGTTGTCGCGGGCGAGATCGTAATCGAAATTGATGCGCCACGCAGCGAACGGACGAACCTGTAAGCCAAAGAGGAATGCGCTCTCGCGGATGTGATCATCCGCTTCGAGTGCGTCGTCTGCGTCTGGCAACGCGGTGATATACGTACCGGGAGCCAGACGAGTGTTTGGGGAGCCGAAGTTGACGGGCAGGAAAATCGCTGTTTCCGAATCGAAATTAAACGCGGTGACGTTGATCTTGCCGTAACGGTATCCAGCATGCACGACGAGCCGCTTGCTGAGGTCCCACTGCAAGAGCGTGGTGTTCCAAGTGGTTTCCTGGTTGAACGAGCGCAGGTAGTTGATTGCGTCGTAATCGGGACCGCTGCCGCTGGTGTGCTGAGGAACGCCGGCGGTTGGGATTCCTGCGCACGAGCCACCACCGACGGGAACGCCAGGAGTGGTGAACACATTGACCCCGGAAGTAGCGTTCGGGAAACAGGCGAGCTCCGTGCTGTTCCAGGCCGCAGGCTGACGATAGTTCAGCCAACGAGTCTGGTTGCTGATGCTCCAAGAATCGTTGATGTGGTAGGTGATGCCGAAGTCGGCATTGGCTGCGAAGCGTTGGGCAATGGTCGGGCCCGAGAACTGGAATCCGACTTCGTTGGTGCGCGTCACGTAGTCCTGCGCCTGCTCCATGTAATTGCGAATTCGGCTGTCGCCGGAGGTGTAGCCGACACGGCCATTCATGTCGATCCGCTTGATGAAGTTCGAAGTAAAACTCACGGACGAGGTTGGCATCACGGTTTTGACTGGCCCGCTGCGCCGATAGAAGCTGTAAATGCCGCAGGTGGACGGAGTGAGAACGCCGGCAGTAACCGCAACGTTCGCGCAAGGCTGTCCGTAATAAGGATTCCAGATTGCGCCGATATCGACGGGGCGTTGTACGACCGGAGTACCAACGCCGATAGTTGCATTCGGGGAATCAAAATACGTCGTATTGACGTTTCCGTAAACCAATGTTTGATCGAAACTGATGTTGGTACGAGGAGCGAGCCTCCAGTCCGCGCCGATGGTGTATTGATCCTGCCGGTCGGCGAAGTTCTGGAAGAGCTGCACATCAGTACCTTCATGGAAGCTCGAATACGATGGGCCTTCATTCAACACGCGGGAATATCCGAGACGGAAACGGATCGCCGATTGCGGAAGAATTGTCAGATTGAAATCGCCCATGTTGCGGCGAGTGTTGAACGAATGAATGGAATCATTCCA
>WNGK01008957.1_pt1 | contig 10340 bp, 20 predicted proteins | sample 5400601 | NCBI WGS metagenome assembly WNGK01 (sample SAMN13153376, study PRJNA577476) | soil metagenome | isolation source: 60 cm soil or saprolite under Garry oak tree replicate 1 | place: USA:California | collected 2016-06-15 | reverse complement strand
CTGACCTACTCCCTCCAGTGGCACGTTAACTAACACGTTAAGAAGTGTTACCTTAGGTAACAACTGGGGAGAGTATGCCTATTTTGAGAGGAAGTAACACTCACGCCAGTTGTAACTGGCTCCAGTGGCAACCGAGCCCTACTTAGGTCAGTGTTATCATGTTTCTGTTCGCAAATTGCTTAGTATCTTCTCTCTCTCATCTCTCATCTCTAGTGATCACATTAGAATGGCCCAAAGGAGTCAAGGTCCTAAGCCAGACCCGTGCTCACATCATAGGCTATCTTGAGAGACCGAATCTTCTACTCTCATGGCTGAAAGCGAAGCGTTTCAGCATGGATCTGACAGTCTGCCCCTCAGTCTGGTATAGAATGTCGAAATTGTGGCAGAAACGGCTAGGAAACGGTTATATTTCACGTTCAACGAAGTTGGCGCATGAAACTTTCCGACAATTACAGTCTCTGCATAAGGACATCAAAGACGCGCAACAGATACTTTTCAACATCTACGGATACAAGCTCCGAATCAAAACCTTACAGAAATGGATCATGCAGGAACGGTATCGCAGGCGACCTACAGATGTCCATTATTGGAGCGTAAATTGGTGAATGGAACAAAGACATCTTGTGAATATTGGTGTGGCTGTGGCTGTCAACGACGAACTTTCAACAAGTGCTTCAAGCTATGTCCGGATTGTGAAAACTGTGCGAGTTGATGACCAATGGTCAGGGTAGCCCTCTGTCGAATCTGTAAAACCGAAATGCTTGAGACGGAACTGCTTGACCATATCGAGAAAACCAACCACAGCGAAGATTTTCGCAACCTTGACATGATAGAATATCGCAGGTGGCTGGAAAACAATATTCTAGTCGAGGATCGGACAATCGGACCCTACGAAGCTCCCTGGCTGAAGAATGTCCGAAGTTTCGGAATCGAAACACGGGTCCGCCACGAATGACATGGGGCAACTGGATCACTCTCGAGCTGGGCCTCCTATTCTGGAACACGCTGATTCTAATAGGGGTCTGGAAAGACAAAGATGATGAAGTTTGAAAATGCACACTGGGAATGTGAAAACGGTCACAAGTTCGGCTACGGAGACATGCGCAGCCCCAGCAAATGTCCCGAGTGTGGATCACTCCTGTTCGAATGGCTTCCCGGCGATTAAACTTCTAATTCTCCCAATCATAATAATGCTGCTCGTACAAGTCTATTCCCTAGAAATGTTCCTGCTATTTCTCAACTTTTCAAGAACAAGAGGCGCAATTTTCATTGCAATACTGTGCTAAATGTGGATTGACTCTTGCATACAACAAGAGACTCAAACTCTACTTTTGTAGAGTATGCAGAAAAGGTCGTACAAAACCCTCCATGGTCGATCATCCTGATACTGGTGAAAGCGGCGAAACCTATGATGTTGAAATGATTACATACCAGTCTCAAAAGCATCCTAGCGGGAGGAATCTAGATGGCAGGAAAACTCGCCTTCAGTATTCAGCCGACAGAAAACTACTTCGTCGTCACACGCCAACGACAGGTGGAGACTGACGAAGAGGGGAACGCGATCTTCGAGACTGGAATCGTCTGCCGCGAAACCCTACAGCTCGCAGTCCAGGAGATCCGCGTCAGTCTCGACGCGTTGATGAAACAGGCTGAAAAAGACGGCAAACTCAAGAAATAACGCTAAAACGACCCCAAACCTTATATATAAACCCCTAATAGCCTATGGGGACGACCAAGTGCCTACAAGCCTAAACGGATTCCTGGCATGGAATGCACTCAACAATGACATCGACATCGGCAGCGAGATTGTCTATCGGACACGAAACCGGTTCTCGAACGCGGCAAGTGCTCACATCGGCCGACTCTTCGGCATACTCTTGCTCTTCATCGTCGGAGCAGCCTTAATTCCGACGATCGCCAACGCGACCACGGGCATCACGATAGCCCACACGGGCTTCACGCCCAACCCGAATGTTACGGGAACTGCTGGCCTCACGCCACTGATCCAGATTCTGCCACTGATCTTCGTCGGCATACTGCTAGGATTCGGCATAGACGAGCTATCAAGCGTGCTCTAGGAGGTAATATTACGCGCCTCCCCCCCCTCTTTTTTCATCCTAGGAATCTTAGCATTATACTGTTTCTGGTTCTTGTTCTTCTTATACCTCTAATCCCAAAAGCACACGCGCCATCGAACATATCATTCATTCAAGCCACAGCGGTCGTTGTCATTTCAGGAGGTACAACAGGTACGACTGCTTCCTTCACGGATGTCACTGGTGACACGATCCTCGTTGCCGTGTGGGCAAGTGGAGTATTCAATGGGTTTGTCTATAGCGACAGCCAATCCAACACGTATACCCAGAAGGTCACATCAATCAGCGCAAGCTCAAGTGGAGCGTCCACATATCTAGCGACGGCCACAGTCGCAACTGGCGCAACTGACACTGTTACTGTCGCAACAGGAGGAGCGAACCGGATCTATGCGTTTGCTGCATTAGAATACCGGAATGTTCAAGGATTCGGACTAACTGCGACAAGCCAGAACGACGGTGTTCCGAACGGTGCGACAAGCGACACAAGCACTTTGACATTTACAGGAACCGCAGGCTCGGGAGGCGCGATAGTTGAGGTTGGCCAGATCGGCCAAATCCCCTCAACCACTCCTACTATCGCTTACAACAATGGACAGACACAGAGGATTCTTAGCACTCCGAACGGAGGAGGAGCGTTACAGGGTTTGGAAAGTGATGATTATGCAGTCGCCGCAGTCAGTTTCTCAATCTCTTCAACCTGGAGCTGGTCGCCTAGCTGTTCAGGAACATGCAGCGACTCGCGGGTAGGCCTTGAGCTTCTCGGCTCATCCACGCAGCCAGTCACAACAATAACCCAATGTTATGGCAACTGTGGAACGCCAGCAGTCAAATTAGTAAACACGAACTCGACCCACTTTCTCAACTGGAACCAGTCTCTCACGTTCTTCTACGTTTTCCAGCCGACCATAAGCGGATTCTTGAACAATGTGACCACCAGCCTTCCAAAGACCTACACCAACAGTTTCTATGCACCATTTCTCGCGCTCTACCAGTCGAACTGTCCACTCGGACAGACGCCGTTCTCCCAACAATGCCCAGGACTCACGGTTGTCCAAGGCCAAACATCATCGGCCGCGAAGGGCAAACAATCACTCATAGCCGGACCCCAGTACGTTATTCAGACACAGTCGAACATTTACTATGGTGTCGCTCTCAGCTTCCAGATTGCGCCAGAAGATGCCAACGACACCAATACCGCCGTGGCAATTCATGTGACTACTGGAATAACGCCTTCCGTAATCACCCAGGACGGTGTTTTCGACCCAGGCTCCAAAATCGGCATATGGGCATGGATCACAGGCAACATCATCAGCAGCATACCGCCACCGACCCCCACTTTCAACTGTAGCGGATTACTAGATTGTATCCTACCGCAACTGGCCCAGAGTTTCTGTAGCAATGCGACCCCATCATGTGTCAATGCGGGGGGCTTAATCGAAGTCGTGATCTTAACAATCGTCAGCGTGTTTTTCGTCGCCAAAACAGCAGGCGAAGTAGGCAATGTCAAAGTATCAATAGGAGAACTGATACTCTTCTTCGGAATACTCTGGATATTCGTCATATCCGGAGTCGGGATCCTCTTCATCTGGGTTCCAGTAGTAATCTTCTTCATCGTCTCACTGTTGATGTCAAAACAGGTTGGAAGAGGAATACTCTAACCATGGTCTCATCAGCCGAACAGGTCCTCATCTTCGACGCGTTCTTCATCCTACTGCTCGGACTCTTCGGCGGCCAGCCTAACGGCCAGATAGGATTGACTGCGCTGCAATCGATAACGCCGCCAAGACTGGCACCGCTACCCCCGGGGGCGACTGGAACCGCCTGTTCGCCAGTGGATTTAATCTGCGAAGCAGGTTCAGTAGCACAAGCAACAGCCTACGTTGGATGGGCAATCATAAACGTACCCGTTCTCGTAATCTATTTCCTATCCCTCTTCATCACTTTCGGCAACATAGTCCTCTCAACAGTTTTCAGCCCATCATTTTCGCCCAATGGAATACCCATAATCGGATTCTTCTTCACAATACTACAGCTCATAGTAGTCTGGGAAATCTTCAGAATACTGCGAGGAGTAGGCGGCTTGGTCGGGGGAACGCTATGAAGTGCATCATCTCACGTTCACCGCTATACTCGTCAGCATGGCGATCCTCGTCACCTCCGAAATACAGATTCTATGGGATGGCCTACCCCTCGGATACTTCGCCGCGATTGGCGGAATCCTCACAATCATACTGCTCAGAAAGGAGCTAGACTATGAGCTTAGACGAGATTCTTGGGAGAAAAAGGAAAAAGGCGGAACCCGAACCGGAGGAGAAGCCCGGAGTGGTCGAAAAGGTTGAGCCGGAGACCATAGTAGGAGCTCCGGCCGTGATACCTGGCGCACGACTACAAGGACTCGCCAACGTGATTGAGACAGTGCAGGGAAAAGGGGGATTCAGCATGAACGATATTCTACAGATGGACAATGCAAGCGCAGGCGTCTACGACGCTCTAGTAATACCTCTCGGAGGACAAGAACACGACTTGTACCGGATACTTGAGAGAACACGGCTGACACAGTACCAGATTGAACTGTTCACAGACGCCATCGACATGGCAGAACACGGCCTAGGCTACAAGGGAACTGTAAACGTCAACTTGGACTTTCCAGAGCCACGCCTCGGAGAATGGGTGGTCAAGAAGATGCGAGCCTACGTCTCCCTAGATGGCCAGTCAAGAGCAGAATACGAACGAGTCGCCAGCCAATGGGTTCAACGCTTATACCAGCAGCAGCAGGATCTTGAAAAGAGCAAGACGCGAGGAGTACAACAGTGACACCGAACAAGCAACAGATCGCTTTCGCAGACCATCTCACAGCAAACAAGAGTGAAGAGGAAATACGGCAAAGGATGAAAATACTCGAAATGAAAGGAAAAGGCGAAGGCTTTCCAATGTACGAAGCGTTGAAAATCGTCCTAGAGAAGAGGGCTGGCAAATGACACACGGAGAACGGCTACCCCGCATCAAACAGAAGCTTGACTTTATCGAAAAGCATGAGCCGAAATGGTATCGCCGCGACGAAGAACGACTCAGAGGATACGAATTAGACCTCGACGGCCAGATCCACCGGATCGACAAGAAAGCCGCAAAGCCCGCAGCCTTCCAACGATTTCATCTGAGAAACGAGCCTGAAGGCATACGAGCTGCTGAAAGGGGACGATAAGAATGGTTAAAGTGATAATCCGCAGAGATGGAAGTAAAATGGTGATCTATTCGCGACAGGAACTCCAGGACATCATGCGAGAATCGCGCCATGAACCGGCTGGAATCCGGGCGGCAGAGAGGGGACGCTAGCATCGAAATAAACAAGAGCAGAACCACCAAGAAGAGGAACAGGGCACAGCAGATAAGAGCCTACCTTAAACAGGTAGCCTACAGTAAGAAAACGCAGACCGCAATTGCCATCGCCGTTTATCTTAGTGGCGACTATGTTCAAGACGGGATGATAGACGGTTCGTTGTTATTGTCAATGTTGGGAGGATTCTAACAATGGTCAGCGCGAAAGCTCGCAGGTTTATAGCTCACAAAATCGCCAAAAACCTTGAAGAAGGCAAATCACCAAAGCAGGCTAAAGCCATCGCGTTTGCACAGGCTCGGAAGAGAGGCTACGATGTTCCTCCACCGCCCGGAATACACGCTGCGGAGCATGGAAGGTAAGACAGCTTCGGACGGAAAACACGGCCTAACAAGAACAAGGGCAAAAATGGTGGAATCAAGCCATGGGTCGCTACACGGAGGTAACATCTGACTGTGGTTGACATCTTCACAATCGGGGAATTCCTCGCAATCATCGGAATCGTAATCACCAACCGGCTAGGCGGCCCACAGGAAGCATACTACCGGATCAGGCGACTACCCTACTTCATTGACTATATCCGAGGACCAGACCGCAGATGGCGAAAACACATCTTCCCCCTCAGCATGATCCAGCACCACTCACCAGCCATGTACGAGTATGGACGCGGAAACTATCTAGTGCCCGAGACAGAAGCCAGCCAATCCAGCAACGGTGCACCACTCTACTTCCATAACTGGGACGACACACGACCCATCCCCACAGATCTAGACTCGAAAATGCTTCCAGACGGAACAGTAGTCAAGGAGTACCGTGACAGGATACCTCCAGAAGTGATAAAGGCCGGATTCAGCGCCAAAATCGCCGCAGATATTCACCGACAAGGCGAACAAGCAAAGCCTTCAAAACTGGCATGGTACCTCGTATTCGGCCTCATGATCATCATTCTCATCCAGCTCGTAAATACTTATTACGGCTACAATGTCAACTGTGCACTCCATACGGAGGCGTGCAAATGACAGCTCTCTTTCCCCCAGTAACGCCTTTCTACATGGTCGAGGCGATAGTGGTGATAGTCGGAACCGCCATAGTAACATTCATGCTAAAACGTAAAGCGATGGGAGCAAGGAACAAACATGTCTATTGAAAAACGTCTAGGATTAACAGGCATCGTCCTGTTCGCGGCGATGATCGGCTTCGTCGAGGGAATCGCTCTCGCGCCCAACTGGATAGGCCGAATCGTCTCTCCCATCTTCCCCTTTGTAGTCGTCGGACTAGTTGCCAGTGGAACGCTTTTCATAAGCCGCGCCAGTCGTATAAGACGAACCAGAAAGGCAGAGATGGAAAAACATTCTGAGACTCTAGCGGAGAAGCGGCCCTGATGCTGTTCGAGCATGTAGGCGATAACCGTAGCGGCAAAACCTTCCTCATGGCACTATGGGGATTCTTCGACTGGCTGCGAGGCCAACGGGTCTATGCGAACTGTCGCCCTGACAAGAGTTTCGATGGAGGATACGACTGTTTCTTGAACTATCCCCACTGGCACTATACCCCAGAACAGTTGTACTACATGCCCGAAATATTCAAGTGCACTGTAATCACTGACGAGGCCGCAGAATACATGGACGCGCGGAAAGCAAGCGCGGATGAGGTTTTGGAAATCGGCTACTTCGGCAAACAAGCGACGAAACAGGATACTGACTGGCACTGGGACACGGTATACCATGACGAGATCGAGAAACGAATACGGCGTAAATGGCACTACCAGATACAGACGACACGGATACCCCGCGATCCTAACAAGCCGCTACTGGCGATACGGGTCGAGGCCCGGTCCCGTTACAACTCAACATTCCGGCGAGCATATTTTCCCAATCCTAACTGGAACATTCCCATTTCAGCCTTCTACGACATCTACAACGACAAGGCGACCATTCGACGGCGACAGCTAGAGGGATATGCTTGAAACGAGGCTCAAAACTGTTCTGGTTCTTTGTCGCCATATTCATCATCGAGCTAGGCGGAGGAATCGGAACCTGGATAACAGAACAGGATGCGGTGATACCCATCTATCATCTTGGCATCTTGACAATCGTCTGGCAGGATTATGTGAAACTAACTCTCTTCGCGGCTGGTTGTTCCATCTTCTTCATGTGGAAAGCATGGGAGGATAGCTAGATGATCTGGCTCTCATTTCTGGTCGAATGGATTATCTTCCCGTTCTTTGGACTGTTGTTTCTCGCACAGAAAGGCAAAGTGACGAGAGCGTTCAGCCTTCTATTCTTCATCATGGCCACACCCCTCGTCTATTTTCCCCAATACTTCCTACTCTTCAACGAGTCCGCAGGCACTATGACCGAGACAACATTCGCCCCATATACGACTCTGATGATCCAATTTCTTGCTGCGCTCCATCTGGCACTTGTCGCATTGGCACTAGAGTTTCTGATGGACGACCTGGACAGACACGGATTCGAAAATGTGAAACAGTTTGGCCGAGCTAGAGCTTAACCCTCTCTCGCAACGACGATTGAGTATAGGCTTCATAATGGCAGGAATAATCATCCTAGGAGCGTTCACCATGCTCGCGCCAACTACAGGCGACGATGACAGACAATACTTGTCGAATTTTCTAATCGCAACCGCGTTGTATAATGCCGCTGATCAGGTCATAGATAACGCGGCAAATTATGCAGTCGCAGGCGTGAATGTTCCGGTAAACCCAGGCCAGCAGAGCCAGTTTCTACTAACATCAACCGGTTTCGACATTCGACCAGATGTCTTGACAGCTAATGTCGTCGTTGATGTATGGATCAACGTCTCAGGCACACGACAGACAGTCAAATATCCAGTAGGGGTCTTTACGGCTATTACCGGCAAAATACACGTTGACATTGGACTTGCACTTAGCGGTTTCCTACAGGTAGCATTCTGGACCAGTTATCATGCCGCAGGCACATATTCAATGAATATAATGGTCCGAATAGAAGGATCGACGGTCCCATCACCAACCGTTTTCGTCTCGGATACTTACATGAATGTTGGAATCATATCGAAGGCAGCCTAAAAAAAGGAAGATGGCGATGATCAATAGTTGCAGACTTGACCGCCGCCAGCCGAAATGCATCCAGCAAGAGGAAGAATTCTTGCTGCGATGCTTAGTGCAAAGCAGACTCCGACGACTATCCAATAGTTCACGATGTTTCTCACCACCCATACAACAGCTTGCTCAAAAGAAATACTGCGTAGATTCCGAGACCTGGCAGAATGATCAGTCGAAGCATCATCACGCTGATCCAGAATGTGAGATAGCCGAAGCCTTCGAAGAATGCTCGTATTCTTTCGAGCATATATGGTAACGAACATGACCATGCCTATAAAGAGAGCGGTTAACACATGAGACTATCACGCTTAAATAAGCATAATCGGAAAGCGTTAACCATGAGCCAAGAATCGGAACTGGAACTCTCAGTACTCAAGGATAATCAGAGAAGATACCAGATAGCCGCAGCAACAGAACGACAAACCCGCGATGCAATGGTAGCAACATGGCGCGACCTTCTCCACGCAGGCATGAAATCACCATTGATGGCTGATCTCATCAAGGTTACTCATGCGATAATGGACGACATGGACGAGTTCTTGAGGCGGTCAAAAAGCTGACGACCCACATCCGCGTAAACGGAATCATAATGTACCGCTGCGACAAGTGCGGAGGAGTCTATCCCACACGACACCAGGCAGACAAGGGACAGGAAACCTATCGGGGAGGAACCAATTTCGGACACAGGTGCAGAGCAAAATGATGGCGACCCGTAGTAAAGGTCTATGCAGGGACTACGTTCGCGAAGGACAGAGTAGCGAAAAGAACCCTGTTCGGGAGCACATGCCGAAATGACAATGATTACTTGCCCTGCTTGCGGTAAGCCTGTGAACATGACAGACATTGGCAAACACGCTGCGAAGGACTGTAAACCGTTCGAAATGGCTAAGAAGGATGCTGGCAGACCAGGATTCCAGGCGCGGACAAGGGAACAGTTGACACAGGACAAGCTGGCCTTGAAGGGTCAGAGCTTCAGCGAACGGTGGTTTGACTTCTTCCTAGACAGTAACTGGATGCGCCGCCACTGGTTCCCATCATTCCTCGCCTACGGTCTCCTCTCATGGTATCTTGGACTGGCTACTCCTAACAGTAGCTGGTGGTTTACTGTGATAATGGTTCCGATCGGACTCTCATTCTTCCTGATTGCCGTGTTCAACTGGAACCGATTGACAGGAAAAGTCAAGAAGCTGGTTTTGGGGAAATGATGATGGCGCGTCGAGGCGTGTTACCCATGCACAAATCGGACAATGCGGACAAAAGCACGCTTAAGCCAGGCGGGCCGCGCCCCATCAAATACATTGACGAAGGACCGTGTCCGAAATGCCAAGCGCGTCTCCATTATGCGAGGACAATGAAAGGTGTACGATGCTTCAACTGTGGCTATGCATCGCATCCTCCAATGCTTCGCGCGATCGCTTCCTGTATCGTGAAAGGCTGTACGGCAAAGTGGCGGGAGGGAGGAATGTCATACGGAACACAGGGTTTGGCTAATCGGGTTTTGCATCATCACTGGAAGTATCACAACCGCCAGGTTCCGACAGTTACTGTTATAAAGCCGACGAGTGTAATAGGACAGTGTTCCATGCGGGGATATGCTATTGAGCGTTGACCCCTCAGCCCATCCGTTTCGGCGTAAGGTGCCCTACAGAGTAGCCTTGCACATAACTACGAGAAGTAGCATGGAACGCAAGGGCCTTACCGACGGTGACGACAGTAGGGTACCTACGATCACAAGCTCCGATGATGAAAAGAAGGTACGGGCGACAATGGCCGAGCCTTTGCGAACAGAGGAGCATCACCTAACAAT